>Ga0208977_1000244_pt1 | contig 55008 bp, 59 predicted proteins | sample RifOxyA2_FD_184030 | JGI IMG/M metagenome (GOLD analysis project Ga0208977, IMG submission 184030) | Groundwater microbial communities from Rifle, Colorado - Rifle Oxygen_injection A2 (SPAdes) | ecosystem: Environmental > Aquatic > Deep subsurface > Groundwater | place: Rifle, Colorado, United...
AGAAGGAGTGTTTTTGAAAATAGAGGAGTTGTTGCAACAAGCCAGTAAGCCCTCTCTGTCACGACGAGTACGTCGCGACATCTCTCCCGATTACGGGAGAGAGGGATAAGGAGAGGAGGCTGAAATAAAAAAATCCGCCTCCTTCCGAATCGCAAAGGATCTTGCGAAGCGGAAGAAGGCGGGTAGCGAACAATGTTAGAGAAATCGTTTCCGTTTGAAATGAATTTTATAACGGTTTCCACGATTGGAATTGGAATGGACGATCTCGGTGATATACACTTTTTCCAAATCAAGCATGATTTGGGTGAGTCCAACGTCGCCAGTTGAATGACCAAATTCGATTTTTTCCGGTTCGACCAGACTTACGACAGGAATCCAGATAGGAATCAAGATGCCGATATCTCTTTTGAAGAAAATCGGATCGCCCGTGATTATTACACTAAGTTTTTCAGCAGATACTGGATAAAACCTATCAGGCACTTCGGACCAAAACCGGCAACTGTCATCCTCAATAATTTTCCTTGGCAGATCATCCCCAAAAACATAGGCTTTTTGAGGATCACTGTGATTCCATTGCTGTCTTATATCAAGAAACCTACTCTTTTCACTCTGGATGATTACGCCTTTCATTGAAAACCCCCCCCTTAATCTGCGATAAGTTGTTTTATATAGACATTCGCAATTGTAAATCTGACTATGCTATCACAGTTACAACAATTTGTCAACTCCCTGAATAGACCGAAATATTATCTTTTGGCGGGTAACATTCTTTTGGTCGCGGCGCTGATTATTCTCAGCAATCTGAAAATCGTCCCGTTGCGGACGGGGGATTTTGCTTTTTTCGCGGTGATTACGCTGGCTTTCGCGCTGTATCGGCCGGGATGGGCGTTTTTGTTTTTTGTCGGAACCATTCCTTTGGAAAACATCAATCTGGCGCCGGAAAGTTTGGGTATCGCGATCCGGCCGTACCAATTCGTTGGCGCACTGGCGATCACGGCGCTTCTCATCAGATTTTTTTCCAAAAGATTATTCTTTAAGCCGGCAAAATTCAATTTGGCGGATTGGCTGGTGATCGTTTTGGTTGCGGCCGGATTTTTGAGCGCGTTTGCGGCAGTAGGGGCAAAAAATTTTTTGCCCCTACGCCTGGCGGTAATTTTCGCAAGCTTCGCGGCGCTGTATTTTTTAGCGCGAAATTATATCCAAACTCTGGATGATTTGAAAAAAGTCTTACCGTTCTTCTTGAGTTCCGGCGCGGTCGTAACTTTCTATGGCATTTGGCAAAATTGGCGATTTACGCGCAACCTGCCGAATTTTGAAGTGATGCCCGGGAGGCCGAACTCTGTATTTAGCGAGCCTGATTGGTTAGGCATGTATTTGGTTTTATTGATAAGCGTCGTTTATGTTTTGATTTATTATTATATCAAGCAGGTTCAATCGTCTCGATTGAACCGAATGTTTCTGGAAAAACAAACTCATTCACAGTATCCAGACTCTTTAGACACTTTTACAAATAAGCAAGATTTTCCAGAACTGAGCGGCTCGGGCGAAACGCCCGAACCTGCCCTTGACCAAATTTTGAATTTAAATCCCATTTACCATTTACCATTTACTAATTATTTCTCTGTGTTTGGCATATATGTTCTTTTAAATATTTTTTTGGTTCTTCTTGTCATTACCGTTAGCAGAAGTGCCTGGTTGGGGGCGTTCGCGGCAACTTTTATATTCTTGTTCGTAATATTCACTAATTTGAAATTCAGCCCGAAGGAATGGCGCTGGAAAGAAACTTTTTATCTAAAGTTGAAGATATTGGCGTCTTTGTTAGTTGCTCTCGCGGCAGTTTATGTTTTTAATCTTACCGATTTCCAATTATTCAATCGCGCCAAAAGCACCGGGACGGGTCTGCAAAAAATCACAGTAGCTTGTGAGCCGGATTGCAATGTAGAGACGAGGCAGTGCCTCGTCTCTACGGAAACGATAATAAGCAACATTTCCGAATTGGAGCAGTACGATTGCCGGCATATTAATTTAGAAGAAATAGAATCAGAAAAAGCGAAGAATAATATCATCGCGGAAATTTATCGCGAAGACCCGAATGTGAACATTCGCGGAGAAATTTACAGAAAGTCTTGGCAAGAAATAAAAAAGCACCCGATTATGGGAATCGGATGGGGGAGTATCGGCAGTGTCTTGGGACAAGACGAACGCGGCGCCACGTTCAATTCTTCCAATATTTTCCTGGAAACCTGGCTGGGAGCGGGAATCTTGGGTCTCGCATCTCTGTTGGCTTTATTTTCGTATATATTACTAAGCGCCATCAAAAACTATTTTTACGCCTGTGACCAAGAGGGCAAGGTTTTTCATTTGTTTATAATTATTTCCTGGTTTGCTATAATTATCCCAAACCTCTTCAACGCCGGAATATTTCTGGGGTTTTTGTGGGTTTGGTTGGCAATCACACAAATTAAAGAATAAAAAAAGCTATGTCAACTATCGGCATCGACATAAGACTTATTGGCAAAAAGCAGACCGGCAGTGAAGCGGTATTTTTTAATTTGGTAAAGAACTTGGTGGTTATTGACAAAAACAGCGATTATAAATTATTCACCGATATTACCAGCCTGGAAACTCTGGAAAAGATTAAAAAAGATCTGGGAATAACGGATAAGCGCAATTTTGAAATTATTTCACTCGCAACAAGAAACAAATTCTTCTGGAATTTTTGGACCTTGCCGAGGTATTTGCGAAGAAGACCGACGGATATGTATCTCACGCAATACATAACCCCTTGGTTCGTTCCGCGATCCGTGAAAATTATTACGATCATCCACGACATTTCTTTCAAAGTTTTTCCCGAGTTTATCAAAAAAAGCGATTTGTTTTTTCTTAATTGGCTGATTCCAATCAGTCTCAAACGGGCGGATAAAATTATCGGGGTGTCGAAGTTTACGAAAGACGAAATAATCAAGCGCTATGAGATCAGCGAGAACAAAGTCGATTTTGTCCATAACGCGGTCTCAGACGATTTTTTGGCGCAAGATATTTCAGCAGAAAAAATAAAAAGCGTAAGAGAAAAATATAATTTGCCGGAAAAATATATTCTGTACATCGGCACGCTTCAGCCGCGAAAAAATCTTCCGACTTTAATCGAAGCATTTTCTTTCCTAACATCGAATGTTAGGAAAGTTGGTCTGGTAATTGCCGGCGGGAAAGGACATAATTATGATATCCGAATTGACGAGACCGTAGAAAAATACGGCTTAGCCAGGGATGTCATTATGCCGGGATTCATCGATGAAGATGATAAAGCGGCGCTTATCGCCGGAGCGGAAACTTTTTGCTTTCCATCGCTTTATGAAGGCTTTGGCATTCCAATCCTCGAAGCAATGGCCGTCGGGACTCCGGTGATCGCGTCAAACATCGCTCCGCACAAGGAAATAGCCGGGAACGCGGCAGTACTTTTTGATCCCGGCGACGCGACGGAACTGGCGGGAAAAATTTCCGAAGTTTTGGACAATAATGAGCTGCGGGAAAAATTGATCCGAGCGGGAATGTCTCAAACGAAGAAATTTTTTTGGAAAAAAACTGCCAAAAAAATGCTGCGTATTTTCAACGGTATCGCGATTGACAAAGAAAACAATTGAAGTAAAATAGAGACATTGCCAAACCTTGCGTTTGGCGGTGTTTGTTGGATAATATTTAAAAAATAACATTCTCTTTATCTTAAAGGCAAAGAGATGAAACAAATGGCTTATTTTGAAAAGAGTTTTAATAAAACTCAAAACAGCGGAGCGAACGCCAAGAACCGCTTCTATAAAAAGAAGTGGTTTAAGATCGCGATTATAATTGTTGCCGTCCTGGCGATAAGTGGAGGAGTTTTCGCCTGGAAGACCGGCAGCGTGCTCCAAAAAATTTCCGGAGGCGGACTTTTTCAAAGCTTGGTTCACGCCATCCCGGGAGTGGAGGATAAGCTTAGAGGAGAAGACGAGGGAAGGGTAAACGTGCTCATTTTAGGAATGAGGGGTGATAACTTGCCCGGCGGCGGACTTCTGGCTGACACCATCATTGTCGCCAGCGTCAAACTGGCGGAGAATCCGACCGAAAGCAAAGTTTCCATGATCTCCATTCCCAGAGATTTGTACGTAACCGTTCCGGGAACCCAAGACAAACAGAAAATAAACGCCGTGCATCATTACGGCGAAGAGAAAGGAAAAGGACAAGGACTGGAGGATATGAAAACGATTGTCTCTGAAATAACGGGATTGCCTATCTACTATGCCGCCAGCATTAATTTTTCCGGCTTCAAGCAACTGATCAACGCTATCGGAGGAATAGAAATAACTTTGGATAAAGCTTTCGAAGAACCTTTGCAATTCAACGAACCCCACGTTTGCGACAGCAGTGTTTTCACCGTTCCGACCGGAGAGTATGAATACAAAAAACACACCACTCGGACCGGAAAAGTCAAAATCGTCGCCCAATATCCTCTTTGCACCAATCCCAACACTGAATGCGGGGGCGATTTCAAACTGCCGGCTGGCCAGCAGACGCTTAATGGCGACCAGGCGCTTTGCTACGCCCGATCCCGCGTAACCACCAGTGATTTCGAAAGAGCCAAACGGCAACAAATAATAATCCAGCTGGTCAAAGACAAAATGCTCAGCGCCGGTACGCTGGCGGATTTTTCTAAGCTTAACGGGGTGCTGGACAGCTTGGGCGACAATGTACGCACTGATATGCAAATATGGGAAATGGAAGAATTTTACAAGCTATACAAAGACGTGCCTAATCCTAAAATCTATCAAAGAGTGTTAGAAGACAGCGAAGAAGGATTTCTATATTATCCCGGCGAATCCGCGGCTGGATACATTTTGCTTCCCCGCGGCGACAATTACGACCGGATCCGCGAAATGGCAAAAAACATTTTTGATTTGCCGGCGCAATCCGATATAAAACCCAAATAGCCAACGGATGCTTATGGATGAAAATGATTTTAAAAATCTGGATGGCGCGGAGCCTCTTAAATATAGTTTGGAAAAAAACCGGAGAATCTTTAAGAAGTCTCTGATTGTTTTTGTGTTTATTTTTTTCGTTCTCGGCGCGTTCTTTTTAGGCCGTGATATGGGAAAAAACAGCGCCCTTGTCGAAAAGCAAAAAGAAATAAACATTCCCCTGAGCCGATCTGTCGTTGAAAACAGCTTGCCCCCAGAGAACCTGAACGTCGATTTCTCGCTTTTTTGGAAAGTCTGGGAGATAGTTAAGGAGAAACATATCGGAAAAGCCGATCTCAACGCGCAAGAGTTGGTTTATGGCGCCATAAAGGGTATGCTCAAGGCTACCGGCGACCCCTACACTTCTTTTTTCGACCCCAAGGAAAGCAAATCATTCAGTGAAGACTTAGAGGGCAGTTTCGAAGGGATCGGAGCGGAATTGGGAATCAAGGACAACATTTTAACAGTCATCGCTCCATTGGAAGACTCGCCGGCTCAACGCGCCGGATTGCGTGCGGGAGACAAAATTTTGAAAGTCGGCGACCAGATCGTGGCTGATATGACCATCGATGAAGCGGTGGATATTATCCGGGGGAAAAGCGGAACAGAAGTGAAACTTACAATTTTGCAAACCGGCGCGGAAGAAACCAAAGAAGTGACGATAGTCCGCGGCAAAATTGAAATTAAAAGCGTCAAACTGGAGTTCAAAGAAAATGATATCGCTTACGTGAAACTGACCAAGTTCGGAGAAACCACTTCTGAAGAATTCGACCAGACCGTCAACCAAATAGTTTCCAAAAACGCCAAAGGCATAATTTTAGATCTTCGCAATAATCCCGGCGGACTGCTTGACCAGTCGGTGGAAATCGCCAGCCGCATGATTCCTCGAGGAAAGGTGGTCGTGACGGAAGAAGATAGCGCCGGCAAAAAAGAAAGTCTGCGCACCATCGGCGGAGACCGGCTGAGCGCGCTTCCGATGGCAGTCCTTATCAACGAAGGCAGCGCCAGCGCTTCGGAAATTCTGGCGGGCGCTTTGCGGGACAACCAAGGCATCGCCCTTATCGGTAAAAAATCATTCGGTAAAGGTTCGGTTCAGGAGCTCAAGACTCTTCCCGGCGGATCCAGCGTGAAAATAACCGTCGCCAAATGGCTCACTCCCAACGGCGATTATATCATGGATAAAGGTATCAATCCCGATGTCGAAGTTGATTTGACTCTGGATGATTTCAACAACAACCGCGATCCGCAGCTGGATAAGGCGATGGAGGTGATAAGGGAGAAAGTCAGAACCACTGATTAGCACATGATTATACTGATTACACGTGAATTAAAAATTCTATGAAAATAATTCTTCTTCAAAACATCAATTCCCTCGGAAAAGCAGGCGATGTCAAAGACGTTTCCGAGGGCTATGCCCGTAATTTTTTGCTGCCCAAAAAATTGGCGGCAGTCGCGACGGAAGAGGCTATAAGAGAAACTGAAGCGAAAAAATCCGCTGAAAAAGCGATAGAAAATACCCAGTTGGAAAAACTGCGGCAATTGGCAAAAAAGCTGAAAGACCATAAAATCATCCTAAAATCACGCGCGAAAGGCAAGAAATTGTTCGGATCAATTACTGTCAAAAACATCATCGCGGAAATGGAAAAAGCGGATTTGGCAGTTTCGGAAAAAAGTATTATAATCAAAGAGGCGATCAAAAAGACTGGCGAATATGAAATCAAAATTGTCCTGGCGCCGGGAATCGAGACAAAAATAAAATTGGAAGTAACGGGGGAATAGCGAAACAGATCTTGAAAATAATAATTTTTAAAGTCGCGGGGGAAGCGGCTTTTTGTCTTTAAAACCATGAAAAACCGAAAGTACATCTTCGTCGTCGGGGGAGTGATGAGCGGAGTGGGAAAGGGAATAACCACGTCTTCAATCGGAACAATTCTCAAAGCGCGGGGGTTCAATATAACCGCACTGAAAATCGATCCCTATATTAACGTAGACGCGGGCACGATGAATCCCACGGAACACGGAGAAACTTTCGTCTTGGACTCAGGATTGGAGTGCGACCAGGATATGGGCAACTATGAAAGATTTATGAACATCACCCTGCCCTCGGAAAATTATATGACCACCGGCTCGGTCTATGAAACAGTCATTCATGACGAAAGGAACTTGAAATATAATGGGCGTTGTGTCCAAGTCGTTCCCCATATTCCGCTGGAGGTTATAAGCAGAATAGAAAAAGCTTCCGCCAAAGCCAAATCAGACATAACCATCATAGAAATCGGGGGAACGGTCGGAGAATACGAAAACATTCTTTTTTTGGAAGCCGTCCGGCTTATGAAACTCAAAAATCCGGAAGATGTGATTTCGGTGATGGTAAGCTATTTGCCGATTCCATCCAAAGTCGGTGAGATGAAAACCAAACCCACCCAGCACGCCGTCAGGACCTTGAACGGTACCGGCATTCAGCCTGATTTTATTGTCGCTCGAAGCGAAACATATCTCGACAAAAAACGCAAAGAAAAGATCGCTCTTTTTTGCAATGTGCCGGAAAGATACGTTATCAGCGCGCCGGACGTGGACAGCGTTTACGAAGTGCCCATCAATTTCGAAAGGGACGACTTGAGCCGCCTGATCCTCAAAAAACTGAATTTATCTTACAAAAAAACCGACTTGTCGAATTGGTATGATTTGGCGGAAAGGATCAAAAATCCGAAAGGCAAAGTGAAAATCGGAGTGGTGGGAAAGTATTTCGGCACCGGAGATTTCGTTTTGTCAGACGCTTACATCTCAGTCCTGGAAGCCATCAAGCATGCGTCCTACAAGTTGGAGCTCAAGCCGGAGATTGGCTGGATCAACAGCGAAGTTTTTGAGAAGGAACCGGACAAACTTGAAGAACTGCGAAAGTATGATGGGGTAATTGTTCCGGGCGGATTCGGCTCAAGGGGAATCGAAGGAAAAATAAAAGCCATCCGATTTTTGCGGGAAAATAAAATTCCGTTTTTCGGTTTATGCTATGGAATGCAATTGGCCGTCATTGAATTTGCCAGAAACGTTCTTGGAATGAAGGATGCCAACACGACGGAAATCAACCGGGACACGGCGTATCCCGTTATCGACATTATGCCGGAACAAAAGAAAAATTTGGAAGACTCCAACTATGGCGCCACTATGCGCCTCGGCGCCTATCCCGCCAGCCTTAAAAAAGGAACGGTTGCGTTTGACGCGTATAAAAAACCAAAGATTTCCGAACGCCATCGCCATCGCTGGGAAGTCAACCCGGAATATATTTCTAAGTTGGAAAAGGGCGGCTTGGTTTTTTCCGGCATTTCACCGGACAGAAAACTGATGGAAATCACCGAATTACCGCGATCTATCCACCCGTTTTTCCTCGGCACCCAATTCCATCCCGAACTAAAATCTTCACCCATCAATTCACACCCGCTGTTTTTGGAATTTATTAAAGTCGCAAAATCGCTAAAGCAGAGCTAATGTTAGCTAATAAGAGCGAATAATAAAAAGCGGACTTATTTAGCAAGTTCGCTTTTATTCGCTATAATTCGTTCTTCTTTCGCGAGTTACTCCACCGAAACAAACCGCTTCTCCACTAATTTTCCGGTGAACGCCCGGATTTTTTTGGCGGCGAATTTGACCACGCCGTCTTTCAAAGCGAAAAGAGTATCGTCATTTCCTCGTCCGACATTTTTCCCCGCCCGGAACTTGGTTCCGCGCTGGCGGATAATGATCTGTCCGGTGGTGATTTTTTCGCTGCCGAATTTTTTCACTCCCAATCTCTTGGAAATCGAGTCGCGGCCAAGTTGTGTAGAACCGCCGGCTTTTCTATGTGCCATATAATTAAATTGCTAAATTGTTACTCGAGTATCTTAGCAATATTGTGGTATAATGTCAACATGCGAGCTAAACTTAAAGACTTTTGGGGAAAATACGAATACAAAATCATCCTTGTGGCAGGCTTTGTTTTGGCGTCCGTAATTTCTTTTGAAGCCGGAGTTTTGAAAGGGGCGGAAATGAGACAAAAGCCGATAATCATCGAAAAACCGGCTGAAAACGTGGCTGGCGCGGCTGTGGATAACTCTGCTTCCCAAAACGCTCCAGGGGCTCAAAATTCGGCTCAGGAGGAGAAAAAAGACCCAAATGACATAAATCCAACCCAAACCATGCCTGACGGCAGGCAGGACTGCGCCTTTATCGGTTCTAAAAACTCCAACAAATACCACCTGCCGACTTGCCGCTATGCCAAAAATATCAACCCCGAAAACCGGATTTGCTTTTCTTCCCAAGATGACGCGAAAGCGAAAGGGTATTTGCCAGATAAGAACTGCGTAAAATAATTCTAAGTATATTTATGCCATCTTCTAACAACAAAATAACAGTCATCTCTCTCGGCGGGTCTTTGATCGTTCCCAAGCATATCGATTGGCAATTCTTGAAAAAATTTCGCGCGCTGATCGTTTCGGAAATAAAAAAAGGCAAAAAATTCGTCATCATAACCGGCGGGGGATACGCGGCGCGGGAATATCAACAGGCGGCTTCAAAAATCACAAAACTCACCCGGGACGACCAAGATTGGTTGGGAATCCACGCCACCCGAATGAACGCGCATTTGATAAAAACCGTTTTTCGGGAATACGCCAATCCCAGGATAAACAAAAATCCCAATACCAAAGCCGACGTAACCGAACATTTCGCGCACGGCGAAAAAATTATGGTGGCGGCCGGCTGGCGGCCGGGCTGGTCCACGGATTATGTCGCCACCATTCTCGCCAAACGCCTTGGCGCTAAAACTCTCATCAACCTTTCCAATATCAAATACGTCTGCGACAAAGATCCCAACAAATTCAAAGACGCGAAAATCATCAAAGAAATAAACTGGAAAGATTTTCGGCGTATCGTTGGCAACAAATGGGATCCGGGTCTCAACGCGCCCTTTGATCCGGTAGCTTCAAAACTGGCTCAAGAAATCAATCTGAAAGTAATTATCGCCGAAGGAAAAAATTTGAAGAATTTGAATAATATTTTGGGAGAAAGGAAATTTCAGGGAACGGTGATAAAATAAGAATAAAGTATAAGGCATTTGACAAAAAGCCTGGCGTTATGCTAGGCTTTTTTTACCTGAACGAGACGGTTCCGTGGGCGCCCACGGAGTATGGAAACATACACGTCTCGTTTGGGCATCAAAAAGAAATACGAACTTTGGTTTTTTTATTCCCGAGTAGCTCAGCTGGTTAGAGCGAGTGGCTGTTAACCACTAGGCTGGCGGTTCAAATCCGTCCTCGGGAACTAAACCGAAAATCCAAGGCTAAGCAGATCCATACTTACGCCTTTTTTATTTTTGCAAGCTTCCTAAAACCGAGTTTTAGGAAGTTTATTTTTTCTTCACGATCAAGCTTTTTGTTTCTTTGTCCACAGTTTTGACTTTTTCGATTTCACGGCGCGTAGGAGCCGGCAAAACGCCCAGGATGTTTTTAAGCGCGATGCCGTCAACTTTCAAGACATCCTCCCACTTATCCAAAGGCTCAAGAATTTCCTTGAGTTTTTTCGCGTCATATTTGTACGTCCGGCGCAGGCTCTGCCCGATAACGCCCGCTTGCCCGAAAACCCGCTCCACGCCTTCCTGAGCCATATAATTCACAATAGTTTCCTGGAGTTTTCCTAAACGGTCTTTGGTCAGACTGATGGCCGATTTCAAATTGACATATTCGTCAATAGCGTTGTTTATTTCCTCCGTGTCGATTTTTCTGGCTTCTTTGAATTTGTGCTTCCACATCGGGCAAATATTCTGGTAGCCGCACCAATCGCAAAGAGGGGACACTTGCGGCTCAAACTTTTGCTCCTCAATGAGCTTTATAGTTTCCAAAAACATTTCCTCGCTTTGTTTCAGTTGTTCCAACGTTCGGGTGGCGGAAAGTTTCACGCCGTGTTTCAAGAAGTATAAACTGACTTTTATCTTATCCATGTTTTGGGCTTCCCCGGGATATTGCGACAAAAAAGCTTGGAGATAAACCGACAACTGAATATCATTTTCCACCCGTTCCTGAGTCGGCATCTTCTTGGTGGTTTTGTAGTCGATAATCTCCCAGCCGTCTTCCGTACGATCGATTCTGTCGATAATCCCTGAAATAATATGCCTATTACTTTCTGTGTCATTCCGTTTGTTTCCGTGTGATTCTGTATTTTTCCCTATCTCGATTTGGAAACGCGATTCCAAATTGGCAATATTGAAATCAGCCGGGTTATTGCGTTTATAATAGTCCTGGATGATTTTTACTCCTTGCGAAAAAGCCGCCCGTTCCTCGTCCGGATTTTCAAAAACCGCCGGGTTCCAGGAATTGGAAAAATGTTCCATCGCTTGATCCAAAGTAGGGGAGAGAATGCCGGGCGTATGGATAAATTTCATCACGGAATGGAGCGTCGTTCCGAAAACCGCCTCTTTGGATTTGGGCGTTTTGATATGGTCAATCTGCTGAAACTTATACTTCAGCGGACAATTTTTGTACGTGTCAAAAGCGGAGTAAGAAATGCGCATAAAACTATTATAGCATTTTACAAAACAAAATAAAAAGTCTTTCCAGAAACGATACTGGTCAGACTTTTTAACTCAAGGGGTAGGAAAAACTAAAGGTACTTTTTTTCCACAACAAGCCCAGTCACAATCATTAAGATACCAAAAACAATGAGCTTGGGCGCTGTGAGTTGGACTCCCGTAATACTCAATACGCCCAGAGCTAACGTCCACATGCCAGCAGGTATGGTAAATCCTATAAATGATCTAGCTATCATGATACCCTCCTTTGTATTTCGATTCCCTTGAGTTAGTGCTATGTTAGTACGTGTTTTATTATAAGTCAATTACTAGTTGACAAGAAAAACGTTTTTATATATACTCAAGTCATACTAATTTGGTATGCTATTAAAAAATGAATTTTTCCACAAAAGGGGAGTATGGACTCAGAGCGGCGGTCAGTCTGGCCAAGAGCTATCCGGTCAAAAAAACCATCAAGGAAATATCCATTGAAGAAAAAATTTCAGTGAAATATTTGGAACGCCTGGCGGGAGATTTGAGGCGCGGGGGAATTGTCAAAAGCGTGAAAGGCAAAAACGGGGGATATGTCCTGGCGGAAAGCCCGGCGAAAATAAAAGTGGGAAAGATAATCGAATCCGTTGAAGGGCCGATTTTGGTCAAGTGCTTCGGCGCAAGATGCAAGTTATTCGCTTCGCGAACCGGCACTACGAACGCCGGACATACGAATGAAAAAATGATAGCGCATCAGTGTCCGTCAAGTTTTGTTTGGATGAAACTGGGAGAACAAATTAAGAAAACGCTGTACGGGATAAGGTTGAGTGATTTGATAAAATAATAAAAGAGCAGGTTCAATCGTCCACGATTGAACCGCATGGTTCTGGCAAGACTTAATTTTACGGATGCGCGTTAAGTTTACGCATAATCAAAACAAGCTGACTTTACCAGAAACGTGCGGTTCGGGCGAGACGCCCGAACCTGCGATAGGAATTATGAAGAAGATTTACCTGGACCACGCGGCGACAACGCCGGTGGACAAGAAAGTATTAAAAGCAATGTTGCCGTATTTTTCGCGCGTATTCGGCAACGCGATGTCGCTTCATTCTTTCGGACAAGAAGCGGTCAAAGCAACGGAAAAAGCCCGCCGACAAACCGCGGATTTCTTTGGTTGCGATTCGGACGAAATAGTTTTCACCAGTGGCGCCACCGAAGCGAACAATTTGGCCGTAAAGGGCGTGGTAAAAGCTTATTGCAACGCTTGGACATCCGATGTCCAAGAGCGTGCTAAAACCCCGGGGGGACATCGGATGTCCCCGCTGACGAAACCGCATATAATCACTACGATTTTCGAACATCATTGCGTCCTGGACGCTTGCAAATCTTTGGAAAAAGAAAAAGTGGCGGAAGTAACCTATATCAAGCCCGGAAGCGACGGCGTGATAAAAATCGAAGACGTGGAGAAGGCGATTAGGAAAAATACAATTTTAGTTTCCATAATGTACGTCAACAACGAAATAGGCACCGTGCAGCCAATCGCCGCTATAGGAAAAATGATAAAAGCGCGTAACGCGAAGCATTCCATGTTCCACGTTCCACGATTAACGACCCTATTTCACACCGACGCGACTCAGGCGGTAAATTATTTTGAGTGCGATGTAGACAAATTAGGAGTTGACTTACTTTCTATGTCGGCGCATAAGATTTACGGACCGAAAGGTATCGGCATACTATACATCAAAAAAAATACCCCCATCGCGAGAGTGCAAGACGGCGGAGACCAGGAAAACAAAAAGCGCGCCGGAACGCACAATGTCCCGGGAATTGTCGGGTTGGGAGCGGCGCTTGCCGAAGTTCAAAGTGAAAAGTTAAAAGTTTACCCTGTTAAATCCTCGCGAAGCGAGGACGCCAAAGGCGTATTTAACAGGGTGAAAGAACTAAGAAATTATCTCATCAAAAGAGTTCTGAAGGAAATTCCAGACACGAAACTCAATGGTTCAAAAACAAAGCGTTCGCCGAACAACGCCAACTTTTCTTTCGCGAACGTGGAAGGAGAGAGTCTTCTCCTGATGCTGGACGCGGAAGGCATCGCGGCTTCAACCGGATCAGCCTGCTCTTCCGGATCGCTCCAGCCGTCCCACGTCCTTCTTTCTTTGGGAATAAAACCAGAGCAAGCTCACGGCTCATTACGCGTAACCATCGGAAAATATATAACAAAGAAAGAGATTGATATATTCATAAATAAATTAAAAGAAATTATCGAACAGCTACGAAAAGTTGCAGGTAACGTGCTAAATGACTATTACGCAAAGTAGAACGTTTCGTATTTCGTTAATTTCGTAGTTCGTAAATGTATGTATTCTAAAAAAGTCATCGAACATTTCACTCATCCGCATAACCAGGGCGCCATCGACAATCCTGACGGCGTTGGCATTGTCGGCAATCCGGTTTGCGGAGACCTGATGAAAATATACCTAAAAATAAAAAAAGACAAAAAGAGGGGAGAATACATACAAGACGTCAAATTTGAGACTTTGGGCTGCGCCTCGGCTATCGCCACCTCATCGATGATCACCGACCTGGCCAAAGGGAAGACTTTGACGGAAGCGAAAAAAATTTCCCGCGAAGATGTGGCTGACGCGCTGGAAGGCTTGCCACCGATAAAAATGCATTGTTCCAATTTGGCAGTTGATGGGCTAAGGGAAGCGATAGAGGATTATGAGAAGAAAAAATAAGCGTTGGAAAATAAAAAAAACTTCCATCGAAACGGAAGTTTTTTTATCAAAAAGGGGGGGGGCTGGAGAAAAACACAGAGTGTCGCACATTAATACTTTTCAGACGTCATCTTTTATTCGACTACATATGGGCAATATCTTTCTATTTCCACTTTGAATTCATTGACATCTAATATAATCCAATTAGCCGGATGCCTCGTTGTCTTCCTGCTTAGCCATAGTTGCACTCTATCTTTATCAATTTTATCGCCAAAGTACACAAAATATAAATTTTCGTTTAAGTTAACAGTACTGTTCCTATATTTTCTCTCCTTGGTATTCATATTTCCAATAAACGTCCTTATACCACCATCCGTGTTAAAAACATCTACACAAAAGTTATTTGGTTTTGCAAAGACATAGAAGTCTAACCTGTTTTTGCGATCAAAATTAACTGGTCTTTCAATATGAACAAATTTCTCATCAAACTTGTCTCTGAGTAGTTTAAAGATAATATTTTCGCAATTTTTTCCAACTTTACCTATTCTGCAAGCAGTACTCGATCGGATATCTCCCGTTGTGTAGTTTTCAATAGATAATCCTAACTTTTTTCTTAAATTTGGTAACCCTCCAAATCTTCTTTGTATTTGTCTTGAAGAAGGCAATAAGGCAAAATCATCTATCTCGAACGCGGTTGGGTATCTTCCATTTATTTCACGAAACTTTTCAAAGCCGTCTTTTATACTTTCTATTGTCCAGACAGTTTCATATGTCATAAAAAAATAATTTTACAAATATTTCATCGGGTTGACGCCGGCGCCTGTTGGTATCATCAAGCCTTTAACATACTTGGATTGGACCACTTCATAACTGCTTTTAACGAAAACAGAAAAATGAAGATGCGGTCCGGTGGAAAAACCGGTGTTTCCGCTGATGCCTATTTTATCACCCCTTTTGACGCTATCCCCTCTCGAAACCGATTTAGAACTCAAGTGGCCGTAAAGCGTCACTAATCCGTCGCCGTGATCGATAGCGATCCAATTGCCATAAGCGTATTTTCCATTGCTGCCGGAGCCAATGACTTTTCCGTTCCCGGCTGCGTATATCGGCGCCTTGTTCACTGCAAAATCCACCCCGTTATGACGGCCGGAAGCGTAATTTTTTGAGAAGCTTGTTTTACCGTATGCCTGGGTGATTTTTATCGAAGAAACCGGGTAGTCGAAATAATCGCCCTTGGCCGGAGGAATTTTGGAATAGTCAACACTGCCCTCCTTGGCTATTTCCAGTTCGTCAATTTCGCTTTCAATATTTTTCAAAAGTTCCTCGTATTTTTCTTTTTCCGCCTGAGTCTGCCCTAAAAGCTTTTGCTTCTGGTTTTCGTTGTATTGAAGGTTAAGCCCCTTCCTCGCCAGCTCGTCTTTGGCGCCTTCGTTCTCCCCCTTCTTTTTTTCCAGTTCCTGCTTGTCACGCACTAACTCATTTTTAAGTTTTTGGATTTCCGCCAAAACGTCTCCCACTCTGGCACCGGACTGCTCGGTATAATCCGCCTGGTTCACGATATCGGAAAAATCTTTTTCCGCCAGGGCCATCCCCAAAAGCCCTTGCTGGTCATATTCATAATAAGATTGCATCAGCCCGGACAAAACTGTTTTTCGGGTTTTCATGGAAGCTTCTTTTTCCGCTATGTCGTTTTCCAGCCGGGCTATGTTCTTGTTTATGTCTTCCAATTGCGCCTGAGTCAGAGTCAATGCGGATTCATTTTTCTGCTGTTCCTGGTCGATTATTTTTATCTGCTGAGTCAAAGCGTTTTCCTGTTTGCCTTTAAGCTTGATTAAGTCTTCGTAAATCTTCGCTTTTTTTTCTTTCTCCTCGCATTGGTCTTTCAAATCACCTTGTCCTTCAAACTCATCGCAATCGACAGCGTTAGCGTAACTGGTAAATAATAATTGGTAAACAGCAAAAATCAAAAAGGCAGCCGTTGCCAGAAAGAGATACTTTGTTTTATGGTTTTTTATCATAAAGCGCCAGAGCGGACATTCCGCTGTGTTTTATTTTATTTTTTCCATAGCTATCGCGATTCTTTTTAAGCTTTCTGTTTTACCCAACACCCACGCGACTTCAAAGGGCGAGGGTGACTTTTGCTCGCAAGTCAAAGCCGCGCGAAGGGGCCAAAGCAGTTTCCCACGGTCGATTTTTCCGTCTTCGTTTTTGTAATGTTTTTCGCAAGCTTCCATCAGGGATTTTTCCAAATTTTCCCGCGTCCAATCCCCTTCCGGTATATTTTCCAACACTTCTCTGGAATTGGCAAGCGAGCCGCGCAAGTCTTCGTCGGACATATCTTTCCATCGAAGAAGATCTTTTTCGCAAGAAACTTCATCTTTGAAAAAGAAAATATTGCTCTCCCCTACCTCGGACAGTTTTGTCAAACGCTCGCGCTCGACAGTTAGAACCTTTTTCAAATATTCCTTCTTACCCTCCTCTCCCGTAACCGGGAGAGGATGTCCGGTACTCCGGACAGGAGAGGGCAACCTTTGCAAAAATTTTTCGTAGTACGGCAAAGCTTTTTCATACAAATCATCCAACGGAATTTTCTTTATCCATTGCGCGTTGATCCAGTCCAGTTTTTTGATGTCAAACACCGCGCCGCCCTTATGGACGTGGGCAAAATCGAATTTCTCCACCAATTCTTCGAGAGTAAAAATTTCCTGTGTTTCTCCCTTGCCTGGATTCCAACCCAGCATAGCCACAAAATTAATAATGGCTTCTTTCAGATATCCTTTTTTGATATAATCTTCCACTGCCACGTCGCCTTGTCTTTTGGAAAGCTTGCTCCGGTCGAGATTTAAAAGCAACGGCAAATGAGCGAATTGCGGCGGTTCCCAGCCGAGATAGCGGTACAACAGCAAGTGTTTAGGCACACTGGAAAGCCATTCCTCGCCGCGAATAACGTGCGTTATTTTCATATCGTGGTCATCCACCACGTTAGCCAGATGGTAGGTCGGAAAACCGTCGGATTTCAAAAGCACCTGGTCGTCAACGAGATTAGTATTAAATTTCACTTTGCCCCGTACCATATCTTCAAACTCGATCGTTTCGTCTTTGGAAATTTTCATCCGAATCGTATACGGACAATTTTCCTTGAGTTTCTTGTTAACTTCTTCCGGCGTAACATTTCGCAAACAATACTGGTCATAGATGGGCGGCAATTTTTGCGCTTGTTGTTCTTTCCGCATTTCTTCAAGCCTCGCTGGTTCGCAGAAACAATAATAGGCATGTCCGTCCTTAACCAACTGTTCGGCGTGTTTTTTATAGACTTCCAATTTTTCCGACTGAATATATGGTCCGTGTTCCCCCGCTTCGATTATTCCCGGATAATTTTTCGAATCAACTATTTTCCCGTTTTCAAACTCAGACGCAATGTCTTTTTTAAAAACGCCTTCATCCCAATTGAGTCCTAAAAAATCCAGGGAACTTATCAAGCTTTCCACCGCACCCTCAACAAATCTTTTGCGATCGGTGTCTTCAATTTTTAACACAAAATCACCGCCGGTTTTTCTGGCAAAAAGATAATCATACAAAGCCGTACGAAAGTTTCCAATGTGCATAAATCCCGTCGGCGACGGCGCAAACCGAACTCTTGTCTTTTTCATGTTGTTGTTCACATTCTACCCCGCTTTAGCGGGGGTTCACGTGGCTTTAGCCACACATTATCTTTTCTTAGAACTTTATCTCGCTTAGCTTCTCGATATCAACATTACCAAACCCATCTTCATTAACATCAATGACGCCGCGAATTAAGCTGTTTATCTCATTTTCTCCATATTTGCCAACCATAAAACTATAGCTGGAAAATCGATTATTCTTTAGCTTTTCAAATGTGCCGACTTCCTTATGTTTCAACAAGTTTCCTGCGATATACCCCGATATTTTCCAGTTCACTTCTTCAGAAACGACCGGAATTATCCTTCTGCTCTGCCACATTTCTTTATAGGGAACTTGATACCGCTTTCGATATTGATATGAGATACCGCCTCGAAGCTGTTGCTTTATTTTCAGCATATCCAGTCCGTTTTCCAAATAAAATTTTACGTGATAATGATTTATGGCAATGCTGAAATCGGAAATCTTGATATTGAATTTTTGTTTAATATTTCTCAGTTGGTCAAGTATGATTTCTTTTTGTTCGTCTTTGGAAAAATATGGATAATGAATAAAGGTGGAATCGGTTAGAAAATATATCGTATCGTCTTCCCAAAAATTTTGTCGTTGAAATTTTGCTAGTTGTTTTGCCATGCAAATCGCATCGTACTACGGGCACTAAAGTGCCCGAACCCGCCCTAAAGGGCGGTAGAATTATCTTCTACTTCTACTTCATCTTAAAACTGCCAAATTTCCTTTCCATCTTCACATGCGGGATGCCCACTTCTTCAAATGTTTCTCCTTTTTGCTCATAGCCCAGTTTTTCGTAAAAGCCCTTAGCATGCTCCTGCGATTCCAGCTTTGCTTCCTTGACGCCTTTTTCTTTCAAAAATTCATGCAAATAATCCATTATTAGTTTTCCAATTTTAAGCTTTCTATACTCTTGCAATACAGCCACTCTTTCTATTTTAGCCAGTTCTTTTTTATCATCCAAATATCTTGCTCTGGCGGTTCCAATCGGATTGTTTTCTAAATACACAATGACGTGTTCAGCCTCGTTATCCTTGCCATCAAAATCAAGCTCGGCGCCAATCCCCTGTTCTTCCTGAAAAACTTTTTTTCTTACTTCTTGAGCGTCTCTTAACTCCTGTTCGGATTCTACTATTTTTATAATTGGCTCATTCATTTTGTTATTTACTAAAAATTATTTTTACCGGAAAAATTATTACCGCCCGGAAAATTCTTTTCAGTCTTTCTTTTTTGAATTTCCAGGGTTGTGGTTGACCAAGACGCCAGAGCCATTCGAGTCCCCCGCGACGAAAAAACAGAGGGGCGCGTTTGACTTTTCCCGTGAGAAAATCGAAAGACCCGCCGACTCCCATGGCCAGTCTTATATTATCATTTTTTACGGAATTGATAAAGAGTTCCTGGGCAGGCGCGCCGAAGTTGCAAAAGACTGCGTCGTAATTGGTAACTGGTAATTTGTAATTAGGATTTTTTGTGTCTATGTTGTCTCCTGAAATATTTAAGTTGGGATGTAATCTTAAAATAGAATCGCGGGTTTCTTGCCAGGAACTTAAGCCCTCTTTTTTTGCCGCGAGGAATATTTTTAAGCCATTTCTGTTGGTCATTTCCAAAATTTCCAGCATCAAATCCGTTCCCGCCATCCGGCATTTCAGATTCTTTCCATACCGCCAAAAAGCGTACTTTATCCCAAAGCCGTCCGCCACGTTCAAATCGCAAGAATTTAATATTTTTTTAAATTCCGGATTTTTTTGCGCTTCCAAAACAAACTCCGGGTTAATTGTCGCAATTTGATGAAATTTGTCTTGCAAAATAAATTCATTTACTTTTTGCAAAATCTCTTTTTTAGTCAAATTATCAATCCGGACTCCTAAAATGTTTGCTAATTCAACCATACTAAATACAAAATACTAGCTACTAAATACTACCTAAGTGGACAGCTTTCAATAACAACATACTCGCTTTCTTCATCGTCAAAATCGCTGGCCATAATGTCAACGGATTCGACGGAAACGCTTAGGAGGTACTCCGCGTCAATCGCCGGCTTGTTCTCCAAATCCGCCCATTTGCGTTTCCTGATTCTCCCCAAGGTTATATGCGCCCGAAAAGATTTTTTAGGCGTTTTCGAAATCTCCAGCTCTCTTTCGATGTTATTCACTAAATCACGAAGATTTTCATTCGGCTCGCCAATCAAGGCGACCATCCGAGGATCCGAAACGGACGGAAAAAGCTCCCAACGGGAAAATTCCAAATCAAAAATCCGGCTTTCAGCGGAAGCGCCGGAAACCTTCAAGCATATTTCATTTAACATATTCTCGTCCACAAAACCCAAAAACGCCAACGTAATGTGCAAATTTTCTTCCCGAACCCACTTTATGGGTAAACTTTGCCATTTCTCAAGAGCTTTCACAAGCCTTCGCCGGTCTTTTTCGGGAACATTAATGCTGATAAATAATTTTCGTTTCATATAAATCACTAAAGCAAAGCAAATTACAGCTAATTCAAGCAAATTATGATACAATACTACCAATGAAAGATAAAAAAGGCAATTTTATTCTTGACATCGTTCCTCTGACCAAAATTCCCCTGACGCGGGGGCAGTCTTTTTCGTATCTGCATGATACGGCGCTTCCGGCGGGAACTTTGGTGTCCACTCCCCTCTTTCATCGAAAGGTTGAAGGAATTGTTTTGGGAAGTAAAAAGGATTTTCCGCGACTCGGCAATATTGAGTTAAAAAAAATTGATAAAGTTATTGAAGAAATTTTTTTAACTGAAAAGCAACTGAAGCTTGCTAATTTTATTTCAGATTATTATATTTCCCCGCTCGGAGTGGTGATGAAAAATTTTGTACCAAAGCAAACGAAAGCGCGTACGCCCTCTCCCCAACCCTCTCCCGATTACGGGCGAGGGGGCAAAAATATCCAACTTACAAAAGAACAAAAAAACGCTGTCGACTTAATTTCCAACGGTAATTTAAAATTAAAAATTAAAAATTTAAAATTTCTTCTATATGGTCCTTCCGGTTCCGGAAAAACGGAAGTCTATATCCATTCTATTTTAAAATTGCGCGAGAAAGACAAGGATTTGCAGTTTCTAATACTGGTTCCCGAGCAGACTTTGACTCCTCAAGCCATCGAGCGCTACGGGGCGTATTTTAACTCTGGCGAGATAGTCGTTTTATCCAGTAACGTTTCTAAGGGCCAATATTACTCCCATTGGCTCAAAATCAGGTCAGGCGAAGCAAGAATAGTGATTGGGACTCGGATGGCGGTCTTCGCGCCCTTCAAAAAGCTGGGGCTTATTGTAATTGATGAGGAACAGGATATGTCTTACAAACAATGGGATATGAATCCGCGCTATGACGCCAGGATGGCAGCCGAAAAACTGGGAGAACTGCACGAGTGTCCGGTTGTGAGGGGAACCGCGACGCCAAGCGCGGAAAGTTATTTTAGAGCTATTAAAAAGCAATATGCCTTAATAGAGTTGCCTGAATTAAAAATAAAAAGTAATTTGCAATTAGTAATTAGTAATTCGGAAAATAATAAATCCCAATTACCAATTACGAGTTACCATTTACGCTCAATAGAGATTGTCGATATGCGCAAGGAACACTGGGCAAAGAATTATTCTTGCATATCAAAAAAATTGAAATCCGAGATCGCTTACGCGCTCAAGTATAACCAACAGGTGATTTTATTCATCAATCGCCAAGGAATGAGCAGTTTTTCCGTATGCGAGTCTTGCAAAACAGTTTTGAAATGCCCCAAATGCGAGCGGGCGTTGGTGTATGACAACAGCGGAAATTATCGCTGCGTCCACTGCGCCTATAAAACTTCCATTACTCCCGAATGTGAAAAGTGCCGCGGGATAACTTTCAAAAACGTGGGACTGGGCACGCAAAAAGTGGAAAAGGAAATTCGCGATATTTTTCCCGCCGCGCGCGTCGCCCGAATCGACAGCCAGACGATAAAGACCAAAGGGCAACACGCGAAGATATACGCAAATATGGAGCATGGAGAAATTGACATTCTCATCGGAACGCAAATGATCACCAAAGGCTGGGATTTGCCCCGGCTGGCTTTGGTTGGTATAATAGACACGGACAATATGCTTTCTTTTCCCGATTTCAGAACCAAGGAAAAGGCTTACCAGATGATAGTCCAGGCGGCGGGAAGAACCGGTCGTCCGGGAGCAAAATTTCCGGGAACGGTCGTTTTACAAACATACCAACCGGAGTTGAAAGTTTTTCAATGGCTATCAGACAGGAATTTTGAAGCTTTTTTTGAAAATGAGATTTTAGAAAGAGAAACATTCGATTATCCGCCCTTTGGCCGGATAATCAAACTGGTTTTCCAGGATTATTCTTCTAAAAGAGTATCCGCCGAAACCCAACGCGTATATGAAACGCTGGAAAAGGTGAAAAATGCTAAAATCAGCGAACCGCAAGACTCGTTCATTCCCAACATCCGCGGACGCCACCGAAAGCAAATTATCATCAAATTTAAAAAAGAATTGCCCTCGGAATTAAGGAAAGAACTGAAAAAACTGGGGCAAGGATGGATAATTGATGTAGACCCGGTGTCAATAATCTAATTTTCGATATGGTTCTCCCAATCCTAACCTACCCTCATCCCATCCTCCAAAAAAAAGCGGAGGAGATAGATGACCCGAAAAGCTCGGAAATCCGCGAGTTAGTTTTGGATATGTTGGAAACGATGGAAAAGGCCGGGAACGCGCTGGGACTGGCCGCGCCGCAAGTGGGAAAATCCGTCCGGCTTTGCATCATCAAGCTTGACGGCAAAACTCATATTCTTATCAATCCCCAAATAAAATCCAAGTTCTGGAAAAAAGAAATTTCGGAAGAAGGCTGTCTTTCTTTTCCGGGAAAGTTCATCCCGATCAAGCGCCACAAGAAAATAACAGTCAGGGCGCAAGACCGGGAAGGAAATAAAATTACCATCAAAGCGGATGGAATTTTTTCCCGCGCCCTCCAGCACGAGATCGACCATTTGGACGGGATTTTATTTATTAACAGACAATAATAACCCGACACGAAACCACGAAATCCTTCTCCCCCGTAATCGGGACAGAGAGGGCTTGGCGCAATGTTTGCGAGTATGCCCTCTCCCCAGCCCTCTCCCCAGCCCTCTCCCGATTACGGGCGAGGGGGTAAAAAATTCGTAGTTTCGCATCGGTCTTTAATATGAAAGAACCAATCAAGTTGCGGACAATCTTCATGGGGACTTCCGGCTTTGCCGCGGAGATTCTCAAGTCTTTGCTTTTGGCCAACTATAATATCATTTCGGTTTACACCCGTTCGGACAAAAAAACCGGCCGAAAGCAGGAAATCCAAAAAACCGAAGTGAAAACAGCGGCTGAAGAAAAAAACATTCCGATATATGATCCGGAGAAACTGGATAGTGAAACTATCGCGGAAATCCGCGCCCAAAAACCGGATCTGATAATAGTAGCGGCTTACGGAAAAATTTTACCCGAGGAAATATTGAACCTGCCGGGATTCGGATGCGTCAATGTCCACGCTTCGCTTTTGCCGAAATATCGCGGACCATCCCCTATTCAAAACGCCATTCTTCGCGGCGAAGAAGAGACCGGCACTACGATTATGCTAATGGACGAAGGAATTGATACTGGAAGCATTCTGAGCCGAAGAAAAACCGCCGTCGAGCCGAATGAAACATGCGCCCAGCTGTATCGCAAACTTTCCGCGCTCTCATCTTCTCTTCTTTTGGAAACCATTCCCCTTTGGATAGAAAGAAAAATAACGCCGGAAGCGCAAAATGACGCCGAAGCGATTTTGTGCGAGTTGATTGAAAAAAACGACGGAAAAATAATGTGGACGGACAGCGCCGAGGATATTTATAACCGCTATCGGGCATTTTATCCCTGGCCGGGAATTTTCACTTATTTTGAAAGTGGAAAATTCAACTTCAGGTTGAAATTGAACAAAATAGTTATCATGGACGATGACCAAAAGACCAGACACCACTTGGGAGAGGTCATCGCCTTTGAAGAAAAAATCGGCGTGCAAACAGGAAGAGGAACGATAATTTTGGAAGAAGTCCAGCTAGAAGGAAAATCCAACGTGAAAATTTCCGATTTTCTGAACGGCTATCCTGAATTCGTCGGAAGTATTTTAAAATAGCAAGTTACGCCTGAGGACATCCGATGTCCTTACGCTAAAATGCGCTTGCTAAAAATACAATTTTTTTTAATTATAATAAGACTTTTTTTATAAAATAGAATCTTGGACATCGGATGTCCAAATACTAATAATGGCAAACAACCAAAATGATCACCTTGGCGTCTTGGGCATAGGATTATTTTTCATAATTCTCGTTTTGGCAATTACTTTTTTGCGGCCGGTGTTTTTTGGAAAAAAAGAAAAGGATAATATGAAAAGTACTGAGGTTGAACAACCGGAAGAAAAAGACGCCTTTGAAAATCGCCGGATTAGCGCTGAAGAATTGCTCTCGAAAATTAATAGTCAGGAGCTGGTTTCTTTGATCGACATCCGCGACGAGGTCTCTTTCAAAAAAGAACATCTGCTCGACTCCCAAAGTATGCTTCCGCCGGATCTGGAATCGTTTTTGGCGTCTTTTGACCGAAACAAAAAATACGTCCTTATTGGAAACGACGGGCAAGACGCGCTGGAAGTGATAACGCGACTGTTTTCTGAGGATAATTATTCTAACATCAATTATCTTACCGGCGGCTTCTCCGGATGGAAACAGGCGCTCGGCTCTACTGTCAATGAAGGCGACCCGAATTCCTTCACCGATCAATCCAAAGTCAGTTACATCAAAAGTGAAGACCTCAAGGCTTTATTGGAAAAAGAAAGCAATTTGCTTGTCATTGATCTGCGAAAAAACGCCACTTTTCAAGACGGACACATCGAAGGATCAATGAATATCTTTTTAGATGATTTAGAGAAGAAACGCGCGGAAATACTTCCCGGAAAAAAGATTATTCTGACGGACAACAACGGCCTCTGGGCGTTCCAAGGCGCGGTCAGACTGTTTGACATGGGGATTTTCAACGTGCTAGCCTTATCAGACGGGCTGGACGGATGGAAAAGCAAGGGATTTGAAATAGTAAGATAGTTTTTTTAAAATCGAATATCCGAGAGGAGGATATATGCAATGACAAAACCAAGTTCGATTAAAATAAGTTTAATTGCTCTTCTTTATTTTGATAAGATTATCGGCTGGATAACTTTGTCAAATGAAGCTTGCCTTTCTATCGGTGACCAAGTCGAAGTGAATTTCGACGATTTAACGATTCGATTTGAAGAAGGGCTATGGGAACGACCTGCCGGATCATATCAATTTGATATTCATGAACTTGAAGACGCTAAAGCCGTCTGTCAATTCGCTTATTATAATGGCAATTAAAGAGTAAAGGAGGAAGCCATGTGCGAGGAAAGAGAGGAAAAGCAAAGACTAGTACATTTCAGCGGTTGGAGCATCGCTCTGGTGGCAGCTCATTTGGGAATCGGAGACGGCAGAATTTTTGAAACTCCAAATTACGAACCTCCAGATCCCAACGACATTCTGCCTATTCATCTCGTGAAGTGGGCGAAAAAAGATAAATAGGAACACGCACAACCAAAAGGAGCAACTTTCGTATCAAGTTGCTCCTCGTTTTTTTATTCGCTCCCATTCGCTATAATTCGCTCTGCTTTCGCGAGTTCCAGCTTTCGCAAGTTTATTTAACTACCGCCAGTATATCTTCGTTTTTTATAATCAGATATTCTTCCTTGTCCAGTTTGATTTCCGTGCCGGAGTATTTGGCGAAAATGACTTTTTGGTTTTTCTTAACTTTGATTTTGGCGCTATCCCCTATCGCGATGACTTTGCCTTCCTGCGGCTTTTCTTCGGAAGCGGTATCCGGAAGCACCAATCCGGATTTTGTCTTGGTTTCGGTTTTCACGATCTTGACCAGCACATTTTCTCCCAAAGGAGTGATTTTTTCTTGAGACATATTTTTATGCGCGGAAACAATTCGAAGTCCAAGACCTCGCGTCATTCCGTTGGTTTATTATTATCCATTTTTTTCGCTTGTTCTGCCGTGGATATAAGAATAAAGGAAGATGGCTTGCGAAGCGAAAACTTTCAAAATTTCAATGTTTTTAGGACTGGTTTCTTCCTCCTTATCATAATCAGCGATTATCAAGCAGCTCTTGATACTGTTTATTTTTTGAGAAGATAAAACGACCAATTCTTCCGGCAATTTTTTTACGTTAATATGATCTTCCAACGTCGTCAATTGGTTGTTTTTTACGGAAAAGACCTCGTCGCTGGTTTTTATTTCCTTTTCGGTTTGTCCTGTTTCAAAATTAACAAACCGCAAAGATACTCTCTCAGCTTTCATCAAAAAATTAGCGGCGCTGATAATGGATTCATAGATTTCTGTTTCGCGATCTTTACTGAGCATCGACCGGTCGGAAAGTCCGAGGGCGATATTCATCAGAATATCCATCTTGCGGTTTACCTCTCCGATATAGCTGTACGATTCCACCAAGTCTTTGACAGTCTGGTTGATCTTTTTCCGGTCTTTTTCCTTCTCTCTTTTATGGAATGAGATTAATCGCTCATAATAGATAAAAATAAAAAAAGCCGCGGCTCCTATTAGAAAAATAAAAATCTCTTCAACGCGCTGTTCGGAAAGGAAGTAAAGACCGTTCCGGACGAGATCAGGAATCAAAACCGCTACGACAAAAAGAATCAGAAAAATCCAGTACATAGAAAGAAAAACAATTACAGATTATTATCCAGTTGCGGTTTTCTCTTTTTGGAGAAAATAAAGATGTAGGCGATTTCCAAAATCGCCAGGGTGTTAATAACTAGCAGAACGGCAAACCAAATTTTGTCGCCGCGCCGGGCGGCTTTCCACAATGCCGCTGCTTTCCAGGGAATAGTCCAAAGAACTGCCAAAAGTATTATTATGTAATATGTTTGACTGTCGGCAAAATTTATCATAAGAATGTGGTTTATTTTTTCTCTAAAATTTCCAATATCCGGTCAATTTTATCGCTTTCCATGCATTTCAATTTGGCTTGCAAATCTTCTATTTCCCTTTCCGCCTTGCGGTCAGTCGCCAGATCCATCGCGGCCTTGCTTCTGTCCCTTTCGGCGGCGCGATTCTGGCTCATCAAAATGACGGGCGCGGTATAAGCCGCCTGGAAACTCAAAACTAGATTGAGCAAGATGAACGGATAGGGATCCCAGTGCATCATCCAAGCGGTTATATTTAAGACAAACCAGACAACCAGCAGAAGACTTTGGATGATTATGAACCGCCAACTGCCTACAACCGCGGCAATTCTGTCGGCAGCCATTTGCCCGATAGTCGATTTATTTCGCATATATTATTTTATTTTTTGAGATAGACTCTAACATTATTCTAAACTTTTTTTTCAACAATGGCAAGGATTTTTTTGGCCAGCTTTTGCAGACTGTCCCAGTCATGGATCGAAACTGCCAAAACTTGTGGGTTTATCTTTTTCAACTTCTTTTCGGCCTTTTCGATTCCTTTTTCGTCCAAAAGGTCGGTTTTAGTCAAAAGAACTATCTCCGGCCTCTTCAGCAAATCTTTATTGTACGCTTTCAACTCATCGCGGATAATTTTATAATCTTTTTTCAGATCTTCCGACTCGGCCGACACGCAGTGCAGAAGTATTTTTGTCCGTTGGATATGGCGCAAAAATTTTATTCCCAATCCCCGGCCAATATGCGCGCCCTCGATTAATCCGGGAATATCAGCGATAATAATCTCCCCCAGCGCTCCCAAATTCGGCTCCAGCGTGGTGAAATGATAAGCCGCCACTTTGGCATTAGCACTGGTAAGCTCGTTAAGTAAACTGGATTTTCCGGCGCTAGGAAGGCCGATCAGACCGACATCGGCAATAAGGCGCAGTTCCAGAGTGAAAGTGTGTTCCTCTCCTATTTTGCCTTCTTCATATTCTTCCGGGCTGGTGTTGGTGCTGGAACGAAAATAGAAATTTCCCTGCCCTCCAATTCCTCCCTTGGCAACCAAAACTCTTTCGCCGGATCGCGTAATTTCAATGTCTTTTTTCGTATCCAAATTATGAATGACGGTTCCGGTAGGAACCGGCAAAACCAAGTCTTTTCCGTTCGGTCCGTCGGAACGGTTGCCGCGGCCTTTCTGGCCGTCCGGAGCGTAATATTCTTTTTTATGCAAAAATTTGCGCAAAGCAAAAATATCGGACACGCCTTCAAAATAGACGCTTCCGCCTTTTCCTCCCCGCCCGCCGGTAGGTCCGAGGCTCATTTTGACCTTGTCAAAAGCCACCACTCCGTCCCCGCCGCGTCCGGCAATTACCTTAATTTTTACTTCGTCGGTTAGCATTGTTACGAAATACGAAAAAATTATACTTCTGGCTTATCTTAACAATAATTTACAAAATAAGCAATTATTGCTTGATTTTAAATTATATTCGTGAAATATTAGACTTAATCAATTTAAAAAATAATAAAGACATGAAACCATTATATATTCTAAAAATAGGCGGAAGCGTTGCTACATATAAAAATCGTTCCGGTGCTTTGATTAGAACGCCTCTTTTAGCTAAAATTGCCGAGTCAATTAGGAAGGCTCAAAAAGAAAAAAAATTCCGGCTTATCTTGATACATGGAGCAGGATCCATCGGTCATCAATTGGCTAAAAAATACAACTTAATGAGTGGCGTCAACGGCGATAAAAAAAAGCTTTACGGATCGCTAATTTCCAGACTGGCTAATCAAAAACTCAATACCGCTATCACTGAAATTTTTATAGAAAAAGGACTAAATGTTACCCCGGCGCATACTTCCTCAATAATTATTCAGGAAAACAAAAGGCTTACGGATTGCAATTTGAAAATAATCAAGGAGGCTCTAAGTCAAAACTACATCCCCCTTTTGTATGGCGAGATGGTTTTTGACACAAAGCTGGGAATGTCGATTTGTTCCGGCGATGCCATTGCCCCTTATTTAGCCAAAAAACTCAAAGCCCAAAAAATATTTTTTGCTTCAGATATCGATGGAATTTTTACAAGAGATCCGCATATTCATAAAGATGCCAGACTGATAGAAAAAGTTTCGCTTAAAGATATTGAAAAAAACGCTACACTTTCAAAATCACATAACATTGATGTTACTAGCGGGCTTTTGGGAAAAATAAAAAGCCTTAATATAGCAAGCGATAAATCAATTAAGACGGTTGAGATTTTTAATGGCTTGGAGGGGAAAAATTATGAGAGAGCGCTTTTAAACAAGAAGTTTCCTCACACGATAATTTGCCATAAATAAAGCGGCCCTTAGGCCGCCACGGAAAGCTGGTTCAGCAATTCCTTGAAGTGGTTGACGTAAAAATGCCGGATTATGGGGGTAGTCTCCACTCTTATCCTGCAGACAAGGAGCTCATTGAGGGTTTTCCATCCCGCAAACCTTATGTCACTGTCCTTAGGCCGAAATTTACGACCTGGATTTCCCAAAAGCGTCCCATACCCATAAACAGTGACTATGTCCTGTCTTCCTGGTATTAGACTAAACTTCTCGGGAGACACTTTGCAAATGTCTACAAAATGCGGATGAACTCCAACTTCTTCTTCAAGAAGCCGAAATATTGTTCCTATTTCTGACATATCTTGTTTTTGGAAAGTTTCTAGTGGGAAAGAAATCATTCCCGCCTCCTTGCTTATGGACGGCTTACCTACAAGCTCCTCCACTGTGAAAACGCAAGGCTCGCCAAGTTCATTTTTCGAAAAGAGCAAAAATCCTACGCCAATAATCATCCCACTTTCCATGATATTTATCTCCTCTGAAATACAGAAAAACAGAAAGTTTTTACCTGCCGAACCCGCAACCGCGAATAATTGGACCCGACTCGCGACATTGAACACAGCGAGTAATATTTACTGGAGGTTTTCTTAACTTCCTCAACTCCGCAAAGCACAAAGAACATGTTTTCGGAGCTGAAAAAAATCCTCCGTAAGTCTTGTCAGCTTCAGGACAATACACTGACCGACCGCTGAATATCACGTGACCATTCAGCAGTTGTTCAATTTCCAGAGTGATAAATTTCAAACGCAGTTTTTCAAAAAACAATCTGAGACTCATGACTTTCTCCTTTCGTCATTTTCATTTCTTCGGCGGCGGATCGTATCCTCCCTCATTCCACGGGTGGCAGCGGGCAACTCGCTTGAGTCCCAGCCAACCGCCTTTTAATATTCCAAACCGGTCAATCGCCTGATATGAATATTCCGAACAGCTGGGGTGGAAACGGCAGAAACGCTCGGAAATAACAAACGACAGCGGTCCATGGTCAAGCGACAGTGTTTTTTGGTAAGCTCGTATCAAAAATAACAACAACTTTTTCACAAGGCTATTTAACTACACTAAAGCGCCTTTGTCAAATAAAAAGATACCTGTTATACTTGACGCAAACAGCAAACACAATAAAACAAAATCATAAAAAATAAATCCGATAGTGGCTGCGAATAAGCTTACGTCATTCGTAATAATTCGCTTCGTTATTCGCGTCCATTCGCCAATTTAAATGCGACAAATAAAATTAGGACAAACAACCTGGGTTCATTTCAAAGAACCGGACGCCGACGATGTTTTGGCAGTCGGGAAAAAGTTCAACCTCCACCCGCTTGTTATTGAAGAGTTTTCCACGCCGACGCTTCGCCCCAAAGCCGCCGAATATGACAACTGCCTGTATCTAACCATCCATATTCCCCTTTTTGACGCTGAAAATAAAACCACCTACCCGGGCGAAATCGACATCGTTATCTGCGAAAACGTCCTTATCACCTCCCATGACAAAGACATCTACCAACTGACTGATTTTTTTGAAGAACTAAAAGGCGACAAGAAAAAACGGGACGCTTTCGCCGAGAAGACTCCAGGGGCGCTTTTGCACTATATCGTCGAGATGCTGATGGAATCGTGCTTCCCAAAACTCGATCATATTTCCCGCAAACTGGATTATATTGAAGAACAAATTTTCGCCGGCAATGAAAAGGAGATGGTTTTTGAAATTTCAGTCGTAAAGCGCGATATCCTGAACTTCCGGCGCACGATGAAGCCGCAACGGTCGATTTTCGAATCTCTGGCGCAAAAAGATTATAAATTGATCGAACGGGACTTGAAACCGTATTATCAAGACCTCATCGGCACCAACATCCGGCTTTGGAACAATTTGGAAAGCGCCAAGGAAACAGTGGAATCCCTGGAAGACACCAACAATTCCCTCCTTTCCAACAAGCTGGATATGACTATGAAAATTTTGACGATTTTTTCGGCCGTGCTTCTGCCGATGACCGTCTATTCCAATATTCTGGCGATGAGCGCCGAGATTCCTTTCGGCAAAAACCCTCACGCTTTCTGGATCCATTTCGCCATAATGCTTATGATCGCCCTGGTAACTATCACAATTTTCCGAGTCAGGAAATGGCTCTAGAAGTTATGCTTAAACTCTATAACACCCTCACGAAATCCAAAGAAGAATTCAAACCGATTCACGCCGGAAAAGTCGGGATGTATGTTTGCGGACCCACAGTTTATGACCATTGTCATCTCGGACATGGCCGCGGCTATGTTTCGATGGATGTAATCAGAAAATATTTGGAATATTCCGGATATGAAGTGCGTTACATTATGAATTACACCGACGTTGGACATTTGGTGAATGATGCCGAAGAAGGTGAAGATAAAATTCAAAAAAAAGCTCGGAAAGAGAAAGTTGATCCGATGGAGATTGTTGAAAAATATATCGCGTCAGCCAAAGAAGATTTCAAAACACTTAATATCAAACCGGCCAATTTTAATCCTCGGCCGACGCAATACATCGCCCAGATAATCAAATTTGTACAACATCTGGTTGAAAAAGGGTTTGCCTATGAAGCCAACGGGTCGGTGTATTTTTCCGTCGAAAAATTCCCAGAGTACGGAAAGCTCTCAGGCAGAAAAACAGACGAATTGATTGAAGGCGCTCGAGTCGAAATCAATCCAGAGAAAAAAAATCCCCTGGATTTCGCTCTTTGGATAAAGGCTGACAAAAGCCACATTTTGAAATGGGAAAGCCCTTGGAGCCTTGGTTATCCGGGCTGGCATATCGAGTGCTCTGTTATGTCATACGACCTCCTTGGACAAGATACTTTCGATATTCATGGCGGGGGCAATGAAAACATTTTTCCCCATAACGAAAATGAGATTACGCAAAGCGAGGCCTACCTTGGGAAAAAAATGGCTAATTTTTGGACTCTCTGGAGCATGGTTAATATCGACGGAGAAAAAATGTCCAAATCAAAAAACAACCACACGCTAATCAAGGACATTCTTAAGAAATATAACTCGACTGTTGTCAGGCTTTGGATAATCAGCTCCCACTACAGAAGCGTGATGGATTATACTGAAAATTCTCTTGGGCAAGCCAAAATTAATTTGGGAAGAATTACCGATTGGATAATAAATTTGGAAAATATCGCCAAGAACGCCGCCACTCCACTGGAATCCAAGAGCTTAGCTCTCGGAGAAGATATAGATTTCACTCATATTTACCAAAAGCGTTTTGAAGACGCGATGGATGACGACCTGAACACCCCTCTCGCCCTTTCGGTTTTATATGAGTTGATCACGGAAACCAACAAGCTGACAACCGGAGGCAAACTGTCTTCCGGCACCGCCAAAGAAATTTTGGATTTTTGGAACAAGATAAACAAAGTTTTCGGGTTGATTATAAAGAAGGAGGAGCTGACTGTCCCGCAAGAAATTATCACGCTGGCCGAAGAAAGAAAGCGGGCGCGCGAAGAAAAAAACTTCCAGAAATCCGATGAATTGCGGGAGGAAATAGAAAAAATGGGATATGTTGTTGAGGACTTGAAAGACAATCAATATTCAATAAGAAAAAACAATGACTGAACCAAAAAAAGAAGATGAAAAAAAAGATCTTGACTGTGTCGACGAGAAGTGTGATTTCAAGATGAGCAAAGACTTCAAGTCGGCTGAAGACAAGGTGGAAGATCTCAAAAAAGCGATTAAGGAATTGGGGTATAAGATTGAGGAAACGGAAGAAGGAATCCGAATTAGTGAATAATTTTTAATTTTTATTGAATTTTTAATTTAAAAATTATAAAATTTGAAATTTATTAAAAATTAAAAACTTCAAATTAAAAATTCTAAATCCTAAACTCTCTCCCCAAGAGAATTTTTATTTTATATGAACAGTTTCTGGCTCAAGTTTAAAAAACCAATTTTCGCTCTCGCGCCGATGGCGGGCATTACCGACAGCGCTTTTCGCGAAATTTGTCGGAGGTATGGCGCGGATGCGACGTACAGTGAAATGGCCAGCGTTAGCGCGCTGTTTTTTAAGCCGCAAAAAACTTTAGAATTAGTAAAATTCAACGACAGCGAGCGACCGTATGTTGTCCAGCTTTTTGGCAAAGACCCAGCACACTTTGCGAAAGCTGCAAAAATTATATCTTCCCTGCCAAGACATGTAGAGACGCATCGCGATGCGTCTCTACAAACGCGTCCCGACGGCATCGACATTAACTTCGGCTGTCCGGCCAAAAAAGTTTTCGGTCACGGTTCCGGCTGCGCCCTGATGCCGCAAAAAGAATTGGCGCGCGACATCATTTCGGCTGTTTGCGAAAATACCGATTTGCCGGTTTCCATAAAGATCCGCGCCGGACTAAAAGATACGACAGCACTGGAATTTATTGAAAATACCAAAGATCTCCCCTACTCCGCCGTGATGATTCATTGCCGCACGTACGAAGGCGGTTTTTCCGGACCGGTGGATTTCGGCATCTGCGAAGAAGTGAAAAAAATAATTCCGGAAAAAATCGTTCTCGGAAACGGCGGCATCAACTCGCCGGGAGACGCGGTTAAAATATTACAAAATTATCCAACGCTTGACGGTCTCGGCATCGCCCGCGGCGCTTGGGGCCGGCCGTTTATATTTGATGAAATAAAAAATCTCCTTTCACGAAGCAGAGACGCATTGCAATGTGTCTCTACGGACGAATATGATTTCAACAAAATAAAAAAAAATATGCTCGAACACGCCGAACTGATTTATCGAAATAAAGGCCGGTTGGGACTATTTGAAATCCGAAAACATATGAGCTGGTACGTCAAAGGCTTTCCCGGTGCCTCAGAACTCCGCCGAAAGTTGGTGCTGGCGGAAAGTTTGGAAGAAATAAAAAACATACTGAACTGTGCGTAATTTCTTCATAAACTGTCGAAAAGCGCAAGTTGCCGAGAAAGCATAGTTTGATATAATAAACTAACCGCAAGATGAACTAATTTTCACTAAAACGCTAAAAACCTAAGAGATGGCGAATTCTTCCAATCAAAACCTGCGCGTGCCACCGCAAAACATCGAGGCTGAGAAATCTGTGCTGGGCGCTTTGATGCTGGACAAAGACGCGATCATCAAAGTCGCCAACCTGATTCGCGTGGGCGATTTCTACCGCGACGACCACAATTTGATTTTCGAAACTATGATCGAGCTGTACGAACAGCGGGAGCCGATCGACGTTTTGAGCTTGTCCAACCGGTTGGAAGAAAAAAAACAACTCGACAAAATCGGCGGATCCAGCTATCTGACGGAATTGGTCAACTCCCTCACCTCCAGCTCCAACATCGTCCACTACGCCAAAGTGGTCCAGAAAAAATCGACTCTTCGAAAATTGATCGTCACTGCCAGCGAAATATCGGAGCTGGGCTACAAAGAAGAAGAGGATGTGGAAAAAATCCTCGACACGGCCGAACAAAAACTTTTTTCCGTTTCGCAAAAATACATCAAACAGGATTTCATTCCGATCAAATCCATTTTGGAATCGGCCTTCAACCGCATTGACGAATTGCATAAAGGCGACCACAAATTGCGCGGCATTCCCAGCGGCTTTCCCGATCTGGACCAAATCCTGGCCGGTTTCCAAAAATCCGACCTGGTGATTCTGGCCGCCCGGCCTTCCATCGGAAAGACCACCCTAGCGTTGGATTTCGCGCGCCAGATCGCCGTTAAAGAAAAAATTTCCGTCGGCATATTTTCTTTGGAAATGGGCGCCGACCAGCTGATCGACAGAATGCTGGCGGCGCAATCGGGAGTGGATCTTTGGCGGCTCCGCACCGGGCGCCTGAAAACCGGCGAAGGCGATGACGATTTCCAGCGCATCGGCGACGCCATGGGCGTGCTTTCGGAAGCCAAAATTTTCATCGACGACGCCGGCTCGGCCAACGTGATGGAGATGCGCACGATGGCGCGCCGCCTCCAGGCGGAACACGATGTCAAACTGATCATAATCGACTATTTGCAGTTGATGGAAGGGCGCGGCAACGGAAGAGACGGCCGAGTCAATGAAATTTCCGAAATTTCCCGCGCCTTGAAGCAACTGGCGCGCGAACTCAATATCCCCATTATTGCTCTCTCCCAGTTGTCCCGCTCCGTCGAATCAAGAAGTCCGCAAATCCCCAAACTGTCCGACTTGCGTGAATCCGGTTCTATCGAGCAAGACGCTGACATCGTCCTCTTTCTCTATCGTGAAGATCGCGAAAAACCCGACACGCCCAACAAAAACATTGTCGAAGTGCATATTGCCAAACACAGAAACGGCCCCATCGGTCGATTGTCTCTATATTTCGAAGAAAACTCCACGACGTTTAAGAGCTTGGAGAAAGTACACACTGAATAATAAAACTCGCGAAAGCAGAGCTAATTTAAGCTAATTAGAACGAATCTTCTAAAAACATTAGCTCCCATTGGCTTTCCATTCGCACGGCTTTAGCGAGTTAATGCTATGTTTCCCAAATCTTTCAAAAAACTCATCGATCATTTTTCCTCCCTTCCTTCCGTCGGACCTAAGATGGCTGAACGGCTGGTTTTGTATCTTTTCAAGCAGGACAAAGAAAGGCTGTTGGATTTTTCGGAAAGTCTGGGAAACTTGAAAACCAATTTGAGATATTGCAAAAGATGCTTCAATATCAGCGAGGAAGACCTTTGCGAGATATGCCAAGACGGCAAGCGCGAGCGAAAAACCATCCTGGTCGTGGAAGAACCGCTGGATATCATCGCCATCGAACGCGTCAAAAAGTATAACGGACTCTACCACGTTTTGGGCGGAGTCATCAGCCCGAACCTGAACTCAAAAAACGATTTAAAGATAAGCGAGCTGGAAAAGCGCGTGAAGGAAGAAAACATCGAAGAAGTGATCCTTGCCACCAATCCGACCACTGAAGGCGACGCCACGGCGCTCTATACTGCCAGGACATTGAAAAATAACGGCGTAAAAATCACCCGCCTGGCGCGCGGACTTTCCACCGGCGGAGACATCGAATACGCGGATGAAATCACACTGGAAAGCGCGATTTTGAATAGAAAATAAAAACAAATATCTGCGTAGAGATTCAACCTGCGAGGAGTAAGTCTCTCCCCGGGGGGATATTTTATTGCACAATATCCCCAAAGAACAATACCAACCGACATCCAAAGCCACCCGCTGTTCATATTTTCCTCCTTGTTTTTGCAGGACATTACAATTTGCTTTAACCAATCTTCATTATCTCCACTTCCGTCATCGTCTGCCTGTGTCCGAATTTGACTTTGTATCTTTTTTTGGCTTTGAATTTCATGCCGACCACTTTTTTGCCTTTGGCGGTTTTCAGAATTTTTCCCTCCACGACCGCGCCGTCCACTAGCGGCGTTCCAACCTTGGTCTCTTTTTCATCACCCAAAAACAAAACCTCGGAAAAAGTTATCTTCTCGCCTTCTTCTCCGGTCAACTTTTCCACCTTAATTTTATCTCCTTCTTTTACCTTGTATTGTTTTCCGCCTGTTTTAATGATAGCCAACATATGAAAAGTTAAAAGTTTCAGCCAAAGGCTGATCCGCCTATGGCGGAAAAAGTGCAAAGTGCAAAGTTTGGGAAATTTGCAGTTCGAAACTCTTACTTTAGATATTTAATGCTTATCTGATTACTAAGCCAATATAGCGGATTTGGCGCTTTCTGTCAATCGCCGGCTTGGAATTTTATCCGGGCGCGTATGTAATACTACCTGCCAAAGAAAAAGTCTTTTAAGGCGAAAGGGGGTGAGAGTTTTATGAAAAATATGAACGGATGGGACTGGACAGCCTTGATCGTCCTGATTGTCGGCGGTCTGAACTGGGGGTTAGTCGGTTTTTTCGGCTTTGACCTTATAGCGGCCATATTTGGCGAAATGACGGGCATCACCCGAATCATCTACGCGCTTGTGGGAATAGCCGCGCTTTACGGAGTCGCGATGCCCTTCAAGATGAGTAGCGGAGAATATATTTCGTCCCACGGGGGGGCGATGAAAGGAGTCTAAAAAGTAACTTCATCCCCTATGCCCGCCAAAAAAAGCTAAAACACACGGCAGTCGAGCCGTGTTGTTTTTTTGTTGGACAAAGACGTTTTTTTGGTTTAATATTGCCAATATGGAAAGCAAGTGGAAAAGATCAGCCTTTTTTTGGATATTAGCTTTTTCTTTTTTTCTCACCGCTCCCGTGGTTATCCTGCGCGCCAGGGGCTACCGCTTCGATCTCAGTCGAGGTGTTTTTGTGTACAGCGGAACCATCACTTTCAAAACCAATCCCCAAGATATTGAAGCGTCCATAAATGGAGAAATCAACGATTCGAAAAAGCTCGACCGCATCAACAGCTCCTACAATATCACCGGACTTGTCCCCGGAGATTACGAGATAAAAATATCCGCTGACGGTTTTCAGCCCTGGAGCAAAAAAACCGATGTCCACAGCGGAGTATCCAGTGAATTTTGGAACACTCTTTTAGTTCGGAACAGCTATGAAAGGGCTGCCTACGAAACCGGCGGAATTGAAAAATTTTTCCTTTCTCCAGAAAACGACTCAGTGGCTTACGCGAAAAATTCCGATGGAAATCTTTCCGTGAAAATTATGGACTTGGAGGAAAAAACGCTTTCAAATATCTTCGATTTTTCCGGCTGGCAGCTTCTCCGGGAAGATGAAAAAGAAAATATCGAGTGGTCTCCCGAAGCGGACTATCTGTCGATTCCGGTTGAAAAAACCCAGGAACCACTAACACATTATTATCTCATCGCCGACTTGGAAACCGAAGAAATCACCAACTTGAACGAACTTTTGGGCTTTAGGGACATGCGAAGCGTCCGTTGGGATCCGCAAGAAAAAGATTATCTGTTCTTTTTGAGCGAGAAGAAACTGTACCGCGCCAATATCAAGAATGTCTCCGAAACCGCCCTTATCGCCGAAGACGTGACCAGCTTCGATTTAGCGGCTAAAAAATATATCTATTTCATAAAAGAACCCGCCAATTTGGTGTTTCAATCCAGTCTGGACGGCCAGTCAATCATCCAAACAACCGACAGCTTTCCAGACGGATCAAACCAAAAAATTTTCCGCACCATCTATTATGATGAAGACCGGATAGCTTTCATCGGAGAAAACAAAGACCTTTTTGTTTACAACCGAGGCGAACATGAGGATTATTTCAAAAAAATCGGCAACGGCGTCTTGGGCACACACTTTTCCGATGATGGAAAAAAAATGCTTTTCTGGACAGACAACGAAATTTTCGTGTATTTCCTCCGCGATTGGAAAGTCCAACCAATCCGCGAAGAAAACGAACTCCAAACTATCACCCGCTATTCCGAACCGATCCGGAACGTCCAGTGGTTTTGGGACTACGAGCACGTGGTTTTCAGTACCGGCAGATTCATCAAGATTATCGAATTGGACGGGAGAGATAAAAGAAATTGCATGGATATCGCTTCGACAAACATCGAAAAGCCTTTTATGATCTATAATTCTTTTTTGGAAAAAATGTATTTCACCGACGCCTCCGGCGATTCGACAGATCTGCATTCCATCACCTTCCCCGAACCGGCCACGCTTTTTGGATTTCAAATATAAAATAGAGAGAAATTCTCAATATCCTTCTCTCCCGTATTCGGGAGAGATGTCCCGATGTACTCGTCGGGACAGAGAGGGCTCGGAGAGCGGTGCTTGCAAGTGTTCTAGCGTCGGTTCAGTGTCTCCAGACCTGAACCGAAAAGGTTCTGAAGGGAGCGCTTCTTTAGAACAGCGCGGTTCAAGTCTGGAGACTTGAACCGACAATAAAATACTCCCGCGTTATAGGGCGGGAGTATTTTGTATTTGAAGATATTGCTTTAGAATTTTCCGCTCAAAAGCCGGTTGAGCCTTTCTTTGGCTTCTTCCGGAGTTGGGTTTTTGAAAATTACGCTTTTCTTGCTATCTAATTCCTTTCCCTGAAGCCTTTCCAGCCGCCTCTTAACTTCTTCCGGCGTAGCTTCTCTGGTGACTTCTTCTTTTTTCTTTTCTTCAACAACTTTTTCCAAGGAAATATTTTCCTCGGCTATCGGCAAATTATCGGGAGCAATCGGAAGATTATCCGGCGCCATTGACTTCTTTCCTGACGAAAAAACATAATCTTCCTGGTTTTTAATTTCTTCCTCAAAAATCGGCAGTTCTTTTTTTGGCGCGACTTCTTTTTGAACCGCCGCCGCGGGCTGTTCTTCTTTTTTCCTTTCAAAGCCAAACTTGTCTTTGGAAAATTTTTGAGACAGTTCCGCCAGAGAAAATTCCCGCTCCGGATAAGATTCTTTGGATTGGGATATTTTTCCGGACACTTTATCGGAAATGTAGAAAGAAAAATAGATGGCCAAAAATCCGGTCAGCGCGCTCAGCGCCAAGAGATAAAGTTTATTCGGCACGGTTCCGATTTCGGTAACCGGTCCTTCGATTATCCGCGCGTCCAGTTCGGTTCTGACGTTATAATAAAGGCTGACTGTGCGAGAAAAAGTTTGGGAAACCCGCCAAGCCAAATCTTCCGCCAAAACCGCGTCTTTGTCTTTCACTTCAATGCTCAGCACAAAACTGCCGTTTTTTCTTTTTACCTTTATTTTATCCTCCCAAAGGTCCGCTCTCTTATAATCGGGAAGTTCTTCGATATGTTCCAGTCCCCGGCTGTCTTCCGCGATCACGCGATCAAAGAAAGGCAAAGATTCGACGATGTTTTCAAAATTCGCCAAAATGCCGTCGATGTTTTGGGCGGCCGCTCCGCTTTTGGGAATCAGCATTATTTCCACCCGTGAAACGTTGGTTCGGCCGGCGTTCAGAGAAACGACGAAAATAACCGCCGAAGCGGCGAGAGCTGTTATCCAAAAAGACTTGAAATTAAGGATGTTTTTCATAATGATTTGTCAGAATAAAACAACTTTAGTTATCTACAAATTAACCTAATAATGTAGCATAATCCATAAAAAAAGTCAACCCCGTACAAAATAGTACGGGGTTGCGTCCCTCAAGTCGACGATTCGACGAGGGGGGGTATCTCTACTGCTGTTTCATGAGACAAACGGCATCGGACAGCGTGAGCACCTGAAGACCGTTCTCCTGCTGGTGCCAGACGATATGGTCAATCATCTTTCGATATTTCCGGTAGGAATAATCGTAAGGATCGCCGATTGCCGGCAGCTTGCTGATCTTGTGAAATACCAATACCAGCATCAGTCTTTTGTCAACCGCCCGACTGATCAGGCGACGGAGAGTCGGCAGGCTGACATCTTGTTTGACGCTCACAACCGCAATATTCGCAGGATCAAACTGAGTGCCTGGGTAATTGTAGGCTGTACCGTCTTGGAAGGCTTGCCGTGAGTATTCGATTTCTCCGTCGGATATGAGACGCCTGATTACTTCAGGAACGGACGAGCCATAAGTCGGAGCATACCCTTTCGACATGTTGATACCATTGTCAGCAAGAATAGTCCGACACTGCTGACTATCATCCACGATCCAATCGTAACCGAGCGATGCGGCATCCTCGTGATTTAATCCGTGGTAGCCAACTTCGCAGGGTCCCTTTTCTCTGTTCTGTAGGGATTTAAGCCTCGCAAAACTCTTGAAACCTGTGCTTCCCAGCCAGCTCACAGTCGGAAAGTACGTAATCGGAAGCCTGTAATATCCCGAATACGCATCCGCCGCGCTGTTCAAATAACCATCATCATCCGTAATGACGACGATGGGGACACGTGTTGCGGTCGTTTCTGCCAATTCAGGCTCATCATAGCCTTCATAAAGCTGCCCGTCAATGAAGTAATCCACTGCTTCGACCTGCGACACCGCGGTCAAAGCAACGATTGCCATCAGAACAACCAACCAAATCTTTTTCAACATGATACTTCCTCCTGTAAAACGTTGTGGGTTTAGAAACTATTTCCTTCCTGTAAAAGAAACTACTTCACCGCCACGCCACATAGCGGGGCGGCGCAGAATGAACTGACATTCTGAACGCAAGAAAGAATTATTTCTTCACTGCGTTCAAAACGTTATTCGCTACGCGAACCCGCACTACGAACGCGGGACATACGAATAGTTTAATGCTCTTCTATATGATAACCTTTAAACTTCACATCCATAAAATCCGTCCTGATTCCGGCGTAGCCTTTTTCGAAAATAGGCGCGGCGCCGTATTTTTCATCTTCGTCCGTTACTTCCAAAACCTTCTTCCATTCCCCCGTTCCGTCGTCGATATATAGTTTTATATTAACTGCGTCATCGCCGTCGTTCTCCAATTCGCTTTTGAGCCCGATCCAGGTGTTTTCCGGAATGAGATTGGGACTATCAACCCTAGCATACTTTCCCTTTTTTGTCAAGACATTTTTCTCCGCCAGGGTATAATATTTCCCGTCGATTTTTTTCTTGATTACCGCGTGACCATCCACCCGGAGACCGGTATAGTACAGGTTGTCCCCGTCTTGGTAGCGATTGAAAAGCAAGACACCGTTGGATTCATTGCGGTATTCGCTCTCGCTTAGATTTATTCTTTCTATGTTGAAATACACCTGTTGCGCCAGGTTTTGCCACTGACTCCTGGTTACCAAACGGAAAACATTTTGCGGATAATACCCTTTGTCGCTGTCGCGAGAATTGTTTTCTTTGTAAAGCTGCCGCCACTTGTCGTCTTTATCCATCTCGCCCAAATTGGTGGAAAAATAATCTTTTTCGACAAACATTTTCCCGCCGGAGTTGAGCCACCAATCGGGATTTTTGCTGTTTTTCATCGGGTTGGCTTCCTCAATAACAAAACTTTTTTCATTTCCCGAATCGGAAAAATCAAAAGACGCCAGCTCTTTTTTGGGCGAAAAAAAGAATCGGTTAGTTAAAATAATTGCCACGGCCAAGGCAATAACGGCCAGGGGAATTATAAATTTTTTGTATTTTTCGTATTGAAACATAAAATAATAAAGCCTCATTATCCTTCTCTCCCGTACTCGGGAGAGATGTCCCGATGTACTCGTCGGGACAGAGAGGGCTCGGGGCAACGTTCTTAAATGTGCCCTCTCCCCAACCCTCTCCCGATTACGGGCGAGGGGGTAATAAAATAATTCATTCCCCTTCCCCGATCGGCGCGACTTTCAACTGGCTGACAACCACGGCATTGTCTCTTTCAACCGGATTCCAAATCTTGAAACTAATTCCGCCTTTGGACAAATTTTCGTTGACTGTCCCGGAAACCACCGCTTTGCCGTCCAAAAGGCAACTGATTTTTTCGCCAGAAATCTCCACTCCAACTTGGGCTTCTCGTCCGCCGGAAAGCCTCGTGTCCGTCAATACGACATTTTCTGAAACCAAGAGCTTGTTTATTTTTTCCGTCAAAGAAACACTGCTATTGGAATAATCGCAGGACATATAGTTGTTGCCGTCATGGTAGCGCGCCGCCAAAGAAGCTTTTCCGTTTCCAACCAGTTTCATTTTGGCAAAAACGGAATAATCTTTCCAAAGATACGACCCGTTGAGAAAAGCCAGACCGCTTTCGTCGTTGGGAGAATTCCCGATAGTCATAGCGCCGTTTTCCATTTTAAACGCCCCCCAGCCGCTTATCCAGCCGGAGTTTTTTGAAAAATAGTCTTCATAAAGAGCCGGCTTGTCTTTGTTGCTTTCAAAAATGTGGAGTAAATTTTCGGCGCTCAAAAACGAATTGGTGTTAACTCTTTTAGCCAAAAAAGATTTCTCCCGGTAATTGGCCGGGAAATCTCCGCTGGCCGTCTGACAAAAGGACAGATCAAAAACTTTATGCGCCTCGTCAATCACCGAACCGCGGCTTTCCGGAAAGTTTTCCACGGTTTCTCCGAAATCGCCGAAAGGATACGCGAAGCTCACCGCTTTTATTCCCAGTTTTTTCTCCAAGTCATTTTTTGAAGCCAGTATATCTTGATTGATCCTGGTTTTATATTCTTCTTCCGTCTCCAGTCTGTTTTCGGCCGCCAGCCACGTCCTGCTGCTCAAGAAATGCCCCTCAGCGCCGTCGGCGCCAGTCGGCACAAAGCCATGCCCGTCATAAGTGTGGGAACCCATTTCCCAGCGGCCGGAAGCGAGCATATGCTCCAGCTCGTCTTGGGAAAGATGGAAATGTCCCATTCCTTTTTCTTCGGAAATCGACCGGCTGGTTATCACAAACATCACGGCCGAATAGTCCAGCGTCCGAAGAACCGGATCGACTGGATAATAGCTGTCGGTCCGCCCGTCGTCAAAAGTAAGCAGGAAAGATTTTTCCGGCAAACTGATTTTTCCTTGGATGAAATCCGAATAGTCCTCCAGACTGATTGTTTGCCAGCCGGCTTTTTTCAAAGCGAACATATGCGCGCGAAAATCTTCCATCCGAATATTGACTTCGTCAGGCTGCCAAGCAGAATCTTTTATAACGCCGTGATAAAGCAAAACAGGAATCGAAACAGCCTCTTGATCGCCGCTGGAAATTAGCGGAGAAACTTCTTTTTTTGAAGAAAACAAGTTAAAAACGCTTCCGCCCGCGTATTTGGCGTAAGCCGCCCTGTTCTTCCAATAGTCCCACTGCATCACGAAATAGCTTGGGCGGAAATAATAATCGTTGTTTTTCAAGATAGAAATCCCGCCAACCATATTCACCACGGCCGACGACACCAGAATAACCAGGATCATCTTTATCATTTTCAGATTAAAATTATGCATAATAGTTGATATAGCAATTTACCGTGTCCCCCATCCTCTGTCTTGAATTTTGAAAGCCGCCCAGATAAGAATAAACGACATAAAAAACAAATTCAAAAGAGACCAGAGAAAAAGATACGGCCAATATTTATTATTCTTATCAAGAAAACGATAATAAATCACCAGCAGCGCCGTAACCAAAATTACGCCCGCGATATGGAAAAACGGCAAAACTCCTTTAGTCAACGGCGTATAGATAAGCGCGTGAAAAGTCATAAATGGGGTGAGGAAAGAGATCAGCACCAGCGGAAAATAATAGAAAAAAGAAACAAACGGCTGGACTTTCCAGATAAACCGGCTGGTAATGATGGCGTTTATTATCCAGGATTTTTTCCAGCGAAGCTGTTGCTTCATAAACTGTTTCCAGTTTTCCGGAACGACGGTATAAGTTATAGCCTTGTTGTTGTATATTATAGATTCCCCTCTTTTTAAAAGCCAGCTGGTCAGCGCCCGGTCGTCGCCGTAAGTAGTAGGGCGTCCTAGAAAACTTTCCGAAAGCCAATGGTAAAGCACCGGCATAACCGCCGTCCGGCGATAAGCCGCCCCGCATCCGGAAAGGCAGAAAACCGTGTTAAAAGTCGATTCAGCCGCTTTCAAAATCCGGAAGGACATAAAATAGTAAGCGGTTTGCATCCGAGTGATAATGTTTTTGTCGGCATTTTTCGGAACGCCATGAGCGCAAACCGCCGCCACGCGCGGATTTTGAAAAGGGTCGATCCATTCCCGAAAAGTCGCCGGATCAACCGAGGAATCGTAATCAAGCTGGATAATTATGTCCGCCGTCGATGTTTCAAAGCCGGCCGCCATCGCCCAGCGCTTGCCCTGATTGGGCCAGTCGATTATCTTGAGCGTCGGATAAACTTTTTGCAATTCTTTCAAAACCGACAAAGTCTTGTCGGCGCTTCCGTCATTGACCGCCATCACTTCCAATTTGTCTTGGGGGTAATTTATTTTATAGCAATTTATAATCGAATCGGCAATGTCTTTTTCTTCATTGAAACATGGAATGACAAAAGCCACTTTCGGCTCGTAATTTTCCAAATAAAAGCTCCTGGCGGAATCAGTGTCTTGCATAAGGCTGGCCATGGAACTTTCGTAAAGCATCGCTGAAAAAATCCGCGATATCAAAAAGGCGGTTACGAAAATGGCATAGGAAAAGAAAACCGGTTCGCTATAAAATTCAGCAGTGGTTTTGGATTTGAGAAGTATTATGGAAAATAAGAAAAATCCACTAGCGGCGATAATAGCTGATTTATAGAAAATGCTCCGCCAATCGATTCCGATTTTCCAATTTGAAAGCGGCCACGACCATGTTTTGGCGACGGTCTCATTGATGAACCTTATTTCTCCTTCTTGCATAAAATTATTGTTATTTGAAATTTATATGAGGACTTACGCGTTTGCCGCAGAATTATGGACAAGTCACTGAATTATAGGCTGAAATCCTAATGAATATGCTGGAGTTGACTTAATGGCAAACGGTACTGATTCAGAATTCAAGGCAAACGCGTAAGTCCTGAATATAACCAGACGTTATTCCGGTCGTTTTTAACTTTTCAGTTAAGCATAAAATTTGAGTTTTGTCAAATAAAAAAGCCCCCATTGGAGGGTTTTGTGGCTCAGATAAAGCCTGAAAAATCAGTTCAATTCAGCTTATAAAACAACCTTTACCGCCATTTCGTTTCCTTCCCGCGTAACTGCCAATTCGATTTCTTCGCCTTTCTTATGTTTGTACAAAATCTCCGCCAGATTATTTTTGAGGGTTATCTCCTCGCCGTTTATGGCTGTTATGATGTCAGCCAGACGGAGTCCGGCTTTTTGCGCCGGGCTTCCGGCGATGACCGCCAGGCCGTTTTGCCCGGAAGGAGAAAAAATCAACGCCCCCGTTTCGCGGGAAATTCCATTGGCAAGGGCGTAAGTTTTCGTGAGAGGCACATAGTAAGCCCCCAATATCGGATTTTGATCCAGCTCTTTTCGCAACGCTTTTTCCAAAACATTTTTCACTTTATTGGACGGAATTTCAAAATAGACTATTTGTCCGTTTTTCTCCACCGATCCGACCACGCCGATCATCCGTCCTGAATAATCCAGTACCGGTCCGCCGACAAAAGCCCCTCCGAGATCGAAATCAGTTTCAAAAACTCCCTCCATCTTTTCCGGCACGGACAAAGTTTTTCCACCCAGATTGAAAGTGGCGTTAAAACCGCTTAATAATCCTGAAAAATAGCGATTTCCGTAGTTTTCCAGGCTGTTTCCGATGGCCACCACTTTTTCTCCGGATCTGGCGTCGTCCGAATTGCCAAAAGACACCACCGGCAAATTACTGGCATTGATTTTAAGGAAAACCAAACCGCTCCAAGAATCCGTTCCAAAAATTTCCGCGTCGTAAACATTCCCATCCGATGCCATAACTTTATATTTATAGGGAACGGCCGGATTGATATTTAAAGCGGAAGCGTAAGTCATAATCAAGCCGTCGCTAGTGGCTATTATTCCGGTGCCATTTTTATAGCCCGGCTTCGCGCCGGGAGATGCCTCCGGAGACAAATAGGAGATTATATTGACCACTGATGAAGCTCCGCTGCCAGCCACCTTTTCCGCGGAGGTCTCTTCCTTAACATAGATCTGCTCAGTCTTATTGATAACCGTCACGTTTTCGGCTGATTTTTTCAAAAAATCATACTTGGAAAAAACCCGCGTTGAAATCAAATACGGAAAAAGATAGCGATCCGCGGCAATACCGCTCAGCCCGCTAATTATAACAATGGCTAAAATTATGGCAATTTTTTTAAACATAATAAACTCTTATATCACCGGTATCCACTTGGAAGTAACTAAAATCAAAATAATCAGGAACGAAAACAAGAATACGTTACTAATGGCTCTTTTTCGGCTCAAAGCGTTTAAAAAATGGCTTTGAACGATATCCCAAAGAACATAGTACAGTATAAGGGCGATTACTCCGGTCGTCAAATATCCGAACGGCCAAAAATTCATCGTCCAAATAAGTTCCGCCATAATGAGAGCCAAGATGAAGCTGTAAGTCCAAACAGTCCTAGTTTCTTTTTTAATCAAAGAAAAATATTGGTAACTCACCAGCAGAGTAACCGCGAGATAAGCCAGCATCAGCCAATATAGCGGAACGAGAAAATTAAGGTACAGTCCATAAGCGCCGGCATAAGCGAAAAAAACCGTAGCCGCCATAGCCGCCATATTCATCCCCCGAGCCGTTTGGTCGTTTTCATATTTTCCCAAACGCATCGCCCCATATAAAGAAAGATAATACATGAGGGAAGCGATAGCCGCGAAAATTTGCTGTTCATACCTCAAAGTCACAAGATATAGAAGCGCGACTGAAGAGAGCGTGAAAAAAACCGGAAGAATGGAAAAAAACCATTTTCCTCCCAATTTTCTTCCTCCATAAAGGGAAATGAGAAACAAAAAAGAAGAAACAACCAACACCAAACCTTCCTCGAATAAAATAAGCTCGAGACCGGCAAGAAAAACAAGGCTATACAATAATGGTTGGATTTTTAAAAACACTTCTTATTTGAATATAATTTTGTCTTTTTCCGCGTCTACCGTGACTTTGTCTCCTTTTTTAATCTTTCCTTCGATTATCTCCAACGCCAGTCCGTCCATAATTTCGCTTTGAATGACTCTTTTCAACGGACGGGCGCCATAAGCCGGATCATACCCTTTTCGGCTCAAATATTCCCGCGCCTGGATGGTAAGAACTATCTTGATATCTTTTTCATCCAACCTGCGTTGAATTTCCTTAACTTGAAGATCGACTATTTTCTTGAGAACCGCCTTGGTGATCGGATGGAAAATTATGACTTCATCCAACCGGTTGAGAAATTCCGGTTTGAAATTTTCTTTGAGAGAAGCCAGCACTTTTTCGCGCATATTTTCTTCCCCCATCGTTTCATCCTCTTCGCCGCCCCGAAACCCCAAGCCACTTTTATATATTATATCAGATCCGACATTGGATGTCATTATGATGACCGTATTTTTAAAGTTCACGCGCCGGCCTTTGGCGTCAGTCAGATGCCCCTCGTCCAAAATTTGCAGCATTATATTAAAAACCATAGGATGAGCTTTTTCAATTTCGTCAAAAAGCAGAACGGAATACGGTCTTCGCCGGACCAATTGAGTCAGCTGCCCGCCTTCTTCATATCCGACATACCCCGGCGGCGAGCCGATCAACTTAGAAACACTGTGTGATTCCATATATTCGCTCATATCCACCCGAATTAACGACTTTTCGTCGTTAAAAAGAAATTCCGCCAATGTCTTAGCCAATTCAGTCTTGCCTACTCCGGTCGGACCCAAAAAGATGAACGACCCAATCGGCCGGTTTTCCTGGGAAAGCCCGGCGCGCGACCGCCGAATAGCGTTAGAAACGGAAGTAATAGCTTCTTTTTGACCCGCTACTCTTTTTCCCAGCGCTTCCTCCATACGAGCCAACTTGGCCGCTTCGTCTTCCAACATCCGAGAAACCGGGATGTCCGTCCAACGGGAAACTACTTTGGCGATATCCTCTTCCGTCACTTCTTCCTTAAGAATGGGATTTTTGCTTTGAATCTTGTCCAGTTTTCTTTTTTCTTGAACAATCTTTTTTTCTAATTCCGGAATCTTTCCATAACGTATCTCCGCCACCTTATCAAGTTCCATCTTTCGCTCGGAAATTTCCGCCTCTGATTTCAGTTTTTCGATTTCCGCCGAATACCGGCGAATGTGAGTGATAAGGTCTTTTTCCGATTTCCACTGCAGAATTGTTTTTTGAGACTCCTCTTTTATTTCCGCCAGTTTCTTGTTGAGTTCCCGAATCCTTCTTTTCGCGTCGGCGCTGTTTTCCTTTTCCAAAGCTTTTTTTTCAATTTCCATCCGGCGCGTCTTGCGCTCCACTTCATCGATTTCCGCCGGCATTGAATCAATCTCCATCCGCAGGGCGCTGGTCGCCTCATCAATCAAATCCACCGCTTTGTCCGGCAAAAACCTGTCCGTAATATATCTGTCGGAAAGACTCACCGCTTCCTGAATGGCGCCATCAGTTATCTTGACGCCATGATGAACCTCGTATTTTTCTTTGAGTCCCCGCAGAATAGCGACAGTATCCTCTGTTGAAGGTTCGCCCACCACAATCGGCTGAAGCCGCCGCTCCAACGCCGCGTCCCTTTCGATATATTTTTGGTATTCTTTAGTAGTGGTCGCTCCGATCATTTTTATTTGTCCGCGCGCCAGGGCTGGTTTAAGCATATTGGAAGCGTCAAGCGCCCCCTCAATCGCTCCCGCTCCCACCAGTGTATGTAATTCATCGATAAAAAGAATATATTTTCCCTCTCCCCTCTTAATCTCATTCATAATAGCCTTAAGTCTTTCTTCAAACTCTCCGCGAAATTTTGTTCCGGCTAAAAGAGAACCTAAATCAAGAGTCAGCAGGAGCTTGTCTTTGATGGTTTCCGGCACGTCCCCGTCGGCGATCCTTTGCGCCAAACCTTCCACAACGGCGGTTTTCCCCGTCCCCGCCTCTCCGATAAGCACGGGATTGTTCTTGGTTCGCCGCGAAAGAACCTGCATTACCCGCCTGATTTCATTATCCCTTCCGATAACCGGATCAAGTTTTTTATCGCGAGCCATTTCGGTAAGGTTGATGGTATATTTTTCCAAAGCTTGGAATTTCGACTCTGGATCGGGAGAATCCACCCGCTGGGATCCCCTGATACCAGCCATAATTTTCAAGACATCGTCATAATTTATTTCTCTGCTTTCTAAAAAGTTTTTCACCATTGTCTTGGAAGATAAAAGCGCCAACATCAAGTGCTCGGTGGAAATGAATTCATCCCCTATTTTTTTAGCTTCCTGCTCGGCGTTATTCAGCGTTACTATCAAATCCGGCGTGATAAATATCTGGCGCGGCGAAGCGGCGGGAGTCTGGGGATATTTTTCCACTTCTGCCATAACTTCTTCGGTTATTTTTTCCGCGTCCAACTCCATCTTTTGAAAAATCGCTGGAACTAAGGAATCTTTTTGGGTTATGAGCGAATAAAGCAAATGGAAAACATCAACCTGTTGCTGGTTTTTCCCTATCGCCAACTCCTGAGCGTTTCGCAGAGCTTCTTGGGATTTGGTAGTAAGCTTATTTAAATCCATAAAAATTTATTTCCGTTCTTCCAGTTTCACTTTCACATCTTTTGTTTCTCCTCGATGCCAAACTTTCAGGCTTATTTCGTCCCCGACATTGCGCCGGTTGATTATTTCCGCCAAACTGTTTTCCTCGTCAATTTTTATTCCGTCAATTTCCAAAATGATGTCATTCTCAACGACACCGGCTTTGTCCGCGGGAGAACCGGGAACCACCGCGAAATCGATCATTCTTTCGCCTCTCAAAACCAAAGCTCCGTAATTGAAAGGGAGGTTATTTTCTCTTTGTAATTGTCCGTCAACCGGGATATACCGGACTCCGATATAAGGAGAGGAAATCCTGCCGGTAGTTTTTACCTGCTCCACAATCCTTTTGATTTGGGAAGATGGAATAGCAAACCCGATATTTTCCGCTCCTTGCGCCACGGCCACATTGACTCCGATCACCTGGCCGTTGATGTCGATAAGCGGTCCGCCGGAATTTCCGGGGTTGATAGCGGCATCTGTTTGGATAATGTTAGTCAGTCTTTCCGCCTGGCCTCCGCCGCCGGACGCCGTCACGTCCCGCTTCAGCCCGGAAATAATTCCCTTGCTTACGGTATTAGAAAATTCACCCAAAGAATTCCCAATCGCGATAACGGTTTGCCCGGTCTTGAGCGCTCCGGAGTCTCCCAGATCCAACGTAGTGTATCCGCTTCCGTCAATTTTAATGATCGCGATATCATTCACTGGATCCCTGGCCAAAATGCTAGCCGGATGTTCTTTATTATCGCTGGTAAGAACGGTATAATCAGCAGTTGCATCCTCCACTACGTGGCGATTGGTCACTATCATTCCGTCCGCGGTAATAAAAAAGCCCGATCCCCCTCCAATTTGCTGTTTTTCCACGGATCCGCCCTGATTATTCTGCCCATCTTGACCAAAAAAATCTCTCAAGCCGCCAAAAGGATCAAACGGATCAATTTGTCTCATCCTGGGAACATCCTTACTAACCACCACGCTTACGACAGCCGGAGTGGCTTTTTCCACTACGTCAATAACAGCCGAATCTTCTTCGACAATCTGCTGCCTAATCACATCCGCGCTCTTTTCCACGGGAGCCGCCACGTAATTGGGAAAAATTTCGGAAAATACTTTTTGTCCGGGACCGGAGGCTAAAAAACCAAAAACTGCCCCGAAAGTCGAAGAGATGAGAATTATCAGAAGAATCAGCGGAACCAGCGAGAAAAACTTTTTGCGGGAGCTTTTTATTTCACTTTTTTCCGAAAAATCGCCCGCGGATTCTCCGGCAACATTTTTTTCCATTTCGTTGTCCATGCTTGTTGTTTTTAAGGCTATTATACTACAACACCAAAAATCATAACTTTCGTGTTACAATTTTGGTGTTTATGTTTTTTTTAGTCAAGCAATCCCCAAGAAGTTATTCCATTGAGATTGCGCTAACGGGGCAAGAATCGATCACCTCCTGGCAATCGCAATCTCCGCAATCCTCGGCAACCACCTTGGATTTTCCGTTTTCAAGTTTGAAAACCTTGGGACACAAAGACTCGCAAGTCCCGCATCCAATGCATAAATCATCGCTCACTTTTGGCTTAGGCATATTGGCTTATCGATTAATAATTATCTTATTTTCTCGTAATATATCAAAATAAAACCGAAATATCGTCTTTGGAATTGTTTATTAAATCGCTTTCAAAATCCTTAAGCTCCTGGTCGACAAATTCAATTTCGCAAATCTCTCCATTCCAGCGAAGACCCTTCACTGGCACGCTTATTTTAGCATTTTTTTCTTTCTCCGACAACCAGTCGCCGACATTGGGCGTCCTCACGAATATCTGCCTTATTTTTACCTTTTCCTGGCCGTCTTCGGTCTTTTTATCTTCAATCGTTATAATATGGTAACCAAGCGGACTTTCTATGATTTCGCTGGCCTCTTCTTTTTTTAGCTTGCCGGCGGCTTCGGATATTTCAGGCAGCATCTGACCATAATTGAACCAACCCAGATCGCCTTTGTTTTTGGCAGATTCCCCCTCGGAATATTTTTCCGCTATCTCTCCGAAATTTTGGCGGTCTTTCAATTCCATTCTCGCCTTTTCAATCTTTTCCCGCGCCGCCCTGAAAGATTGATCGGTTTCCCGGATATCGGCAAAGAGTTTATCTCTGTATATATCCGGCTTCACTATCTTGTTTTTGAAATCGTCCATTGTCCAATCATAAAGATTAAGCATATTATTCTTGACATATTCCTCACTACCCCATTCGCGCAGTTTCCTTTCCACTTCCTGATCGATCATCTCCTCAGTTAAAATAATACCCCTCTTTCTTGCTTCTTTTTCAATCAACTTGTTTTCAATGAGTTTGCTAAGAATATTTTTTCTTTTAACAGCCAGTCTTTTTTTTCCGTCCGCGGTGGAAAAATCAACCCGCAAACCCAAATCGGAAAAATCCTGTTTTTCGTAAAAATTCTTGACCGCCTCCGTGTCATTTTCCAAATCGGAAAAACTGATGAATTCCCAATCGACAATCGCCGCCGGATACGGCACAACCCGGCTTACCGCCTTAACCAACCGATTGTTGACGCCAAATCCGTAAATCAGAACCGCGACAAAGACAATCACGGCAAAAACAATCAAGGCGGCTGCGTATGCCACCGCGGCTAATTTTATTTTTTTATCCCCATTTGTCTCCATTCGTTTTAATATTCGCGACAATTAGCATTCAATACTTGAAGAAATAATTCCACCATTTTCTCGGATTGAATGTTTTTTCCGGTTCTTTTTCTCGCCCTTGATTTTCAGAAATATCTTTTCTGTTTTCCTCTTTCTTGGACAAGCCCGGTTTGATAATGACTAAATTTTCTTCCGGTTTTTGAAGACCAAGTTTGTCCCGGGCTTCTTTTTCCTGATAGTCGCGACTTTCCAGGTAGGCGATTTTATCCTCAAGCGCCAAATTGTCCTTCTCTATTTTTTCCGCTTCTTTTTTGAGATCTTCGATTTCTTTTTTTATTTCTTTTTTCTTCAGAGTTTGGCGGCCGGCCGAGATACCGATAAAGATAAGAGCAGCCAAACCAAAAAACAAAAACGTCTTCAGCATCCAGCTTCCAAATCCTTTTTCTTTTTTTCCTTCCATAGCATAAGTCCAAGGAATATTTTTTAGCTGTCCTAAAGGCGGTGTAATAAAACAAATTAGTCAACAATTACGCCGTAAGTATCTGATTGACGAAAAAAATAAGTACTTGTCCGGGTTATTTTATTACACTGCCTAAAGCGTCAAAAGCGGAGCGACGGTAAAAGCCACCATCGCCAAAACCGCCAGCAAGGAAATAACAATCCAAATCCTCCGGACTCTTTTGTTAAATCTTTTCGATCTCATGAGCTTATTTTAGCAGATTTTTTTAAGTTTTACAAAACATTTACTTTTTCAACACCGATAGAAAAGCTTCCGACGGTATCGTCACTCTCCCGATATTTTTCATTTTCTTTTTGCCTTTTTTCTGCTTTTCCAAAAGCTTTCTTTTGCGGGTCACGTCTCCGCCGTAGAGTTTTGAAATCACATCTTTGCGAAACGCTTGGATAGTTTCCCGGGCGATAACTTTTCCGCCAATCGCCGCTTGGATGGCAATTTGGAAGTTTTGTCTGGGAATGGAATTTTTCAGTTTTTCCACGACCCGTTTTCCTTCGGAATATGCTTTTTCTTTGGGAACAATTCGGGAAAAAGCGTCCATTTTTTCTTCCGCCACCAGAATATCCAGCTTTACCAAATCGTACGGCCGGTAGTCTTTCACTTCATAATTCATCGAAGCGTAGCCCTTGGTCGCCCCCTTGATATCGTCATGCAAATTAGTAATCACGTCCATCAGCGGGCAATCAAATTTCAAAACCATCCGCTCGCTGTCAATATACTCGGTATCGCGATAAACTGCCCGGGTATTTCGCATCACATCCATAATCGGACCAAGATAAGATGAAGGAGAAATGATTTCCAGCCCGACAAAAGGCTCGTATATTTCGGAAATTACGGAAGGATCGGGAAATTCCGACGGCGAATAGATTTTAATTCGCTCCTCTTGGTTGGTTAGTTTTATCTCATAAACGACTCCGGGAGTAGTGATAGTCGGACTGATGTTGAACTCCCGCTCCAGGCGGGACTGAATTATTTCCAAATGCAAAAGCCCCAAAAACCCGCAACGGAAACCCCGCCCTAAAGCCAAGCTAGATTCCGGCTCGAAAACGAAAGCGGCGTCGTTCAGTTTCAATTTATCCAAAGCGTCGCGCATAAAGTTGTAATCGTCCCCTTCCACCGGATAGAAACTGGCGTACACCATCGGCCGCACCTCCTTATACCCCGGCAACGCCTCAACTTTATCATTCGCGTCCATTCGAGCCAAATTCGCGTTGATTCGCGATTCAGTTATGGTATCGCCCACTTTGCAATCTTCCACGCTCTTGAGTCCGGTAGCGACATACCCGATTTCTCCGGCTGAAAGTTTTTCAGCTTTTTTTAAATCGGGGACAAAATACCCCACTTCAATCACGTCGCTTTCTTTTTTTCCGACCAGCATATAGGCCTTTTGTCCGGGTTCGATTTCTCCATCCACCACCCTAACATAGGCCAAAACACCCTTGTATGTATCGTATTTGGAATCGAAAATCAAAGCGCGCAATGGTTTTCCCACGTCGTCTTTGGGCGGCGGAATCTTTTCAACTATCCTTTCCAAAAGTTTATCCACACCCGCGCCCGTTTTCCCGGACACTTCCAAAATATCCTCCTCCTGACAGCCCAAAATATGAATAATCTCCTTTTTGGTTTTGGCGGCATCGGCGTTGGGAAGATCAATCTTATTCACCGCCGGAATAATTTCCAAATTATG
>Ga0208977_1000252_pt1 | contig 53474 bp, 48 predicted proteins | sample RifOxyA2_FD_184030 | JGI IMG/M metagenome (GOLD analysis project Ga0208977, IMG submission 184030) | Groundwater microbial communities from Rifle, Colorado - Rifle Oxygen_injection A2 (SPAdes) | ecosystem: Environmental > Aquatic > Deep subsurface > Groundwater | place: Rifle, Colorado, United...
GACTTCCATTTATGCTTATCTCATAGCTTGTTATACCCGATATATCTGAAAGAGAGTTCCATGTAAAGGCAGGGGTTGTTTCATTTGTAGAACTGTTATTTGATGGTGATACTAATGTTGGAGCACTTGGAGCTGTAGTGTCTATTACAAAGGTTGCACTTTCTCCAGTGCCTAAATTTTGATTTACTGTATTATCTCTTGCAGTTATCCTGACTCTTGCTTCTATTGTTGATACTTGAGGGATTGTCCATGAATAAGGGCTGGCTGTAGATTGACCTGCCGCAACCTCAATCCAAGATTCTCCCGTTGTATAGTAAACATTTAAAGAACTTGATTTTATTCCGCTTATATCCGACAAAGAAAAGATTATATTTGTCAAACTTCCTCCCAATAAGATGTTAGAAGCCGTCGGGGCCTCAACTGTAACTACAGGCCCTTGTAAATCATTTGTAACTTCAACAGTAGATGAAAATGCGGATGTATTCCCCAACAAGTCGGTTTGAGTAAGAGTAATAATGCTTCCTGAAGCAATCCCACTTGATAAAGCCATAACCCAATTGCCTGAAACATCGGCATTTGTATTATTCAAGAATGTTTTACCTTGAGTTGCTTCCGCTGAAAATATTTCTATTACAGCTTGATTTCTTGAGGTTCCAGTTAACACCCAACTTCCTGAACCTGCCTCATAGCTTGATCCTGAAATTACAGGAGAGGTGATTCCATCATTTGCTCCGCTGGCTAAATACATCCCTCCTCCTGTGTTGTTGTATATACTGTTTTGACTGAATGTTTCATAGGTTGTAGCTCCGTGTGTAAGCTGTATTCCATAAAAACTTTCTGTGGTTCCGTTATTTGCTATTACATTGCTTGTAAAGTCATTATCATGTGCAAAATCTGACCCTATAATGTCATAATAAATTCCTCCACCATCATTTTTAAGTGAGCTTGTTCCATTTGCGGCTGTACCTACATAATTTTTATTAATAGTATTATTGTTAGCCTTTGTAATCTTAATTCCATGGTTTGCATTTCCTGAGACAATATTGACCCCAAGAGCGCTTCCATTACCAATAAGGCCTCCATATGAGTTATGTAGCCATATCCCGCTCAACCCATTTCCTATATCAAGAGATCCGTTCAAGTCCGTTCCTATATAATTGCCATATACTTCACATGTATTTGATGTTCCAATAAATATTCCATACGAACTATTCCCTGATATTAAATTTCTACCGAGCGTGCTTCCATCTCCCACTTTAGTATAATGGGAATATCCTGATATCCTGACTCCCATACTGTTCGGAAGCGCGGAATTCCCGCTAGCATTTACTCCAATGTAATTCCCATATATTTGCGTATTTAAAGATGTTCCATCTACAAGTCCCTGAACCCACACCCCATCCCCAGTGTTGCCTGATATAACATTTCCAAATCCCGCGGTAGCTTTGCCTACTTTGTTATCTATGCAATTATTGCTTGCCGTGCTTTGAATATTAATACCAGCTTGTAAGTTTGGAACCGCCGATGTTCCTGCTGAATTTATCCCTATATAATTACCATATATCTCATTTGTGCTTGATCCGGAATAAATTTGTATTCCATACTTTGTATTTCCTGACACTATATTTCTTCCACTCGAAGTTCCGTTGCCTAGTTTATTATAGTTGGATAAAGAAACAAAATTTATTCCGTGATTGCTGTTTGGAATAGCGCCGGAACCGCTCACATTAAGTCCTACATAATTTCCATATATTTCATTGCTTGATGAAGCGGAAAAATAAATGCCATCACCATCATTCCCTGATACAACATTTCTACCCCCTGCTTCTGTGCTTCCTATTAAATTTAAACCTAAAACAGAAATATTTATTCCTTTTCCAGTGTTTCCTAAATCAGTTAAGCCTGTCCTATTTGTTCCTATATAATTTCCCAAAACCTGATTACTTGCTGAATTTCTTATGTATACACCATCTGAAGCATTTCCTGATATTAGATTTCTGGCAGAATCGTCTGTTCCTCCGATTATATTTAAAGATGGTCCTGCTAATAGAAAAACTCCATAATAGTTTGCGTTTTTCCCTTCTCCTGAAGCAGTTGTTCCTATATAACATCCCTTTATCTGGTTGCTATTGCTTGTATCTGAAATCATAACACCAGCTCTGTCTGTACTAGAAAATCCCCCAAGGACAAAACCTTCTATAGTACAATTACTTTTGTTTTTTATTAAAAATCCATCTATATCCGATACTCCAGCTATTACTTCAACTTCAGGCCCATTTGAATTGCTTGATTCTGTTGCTGGTTGAGTTGTTCCATCTACATAAATATTATTTGCGGCAACTTCCAATGTTGAATTTATAACTATCCTAAACCAACTGGCACCTGCAACTTCGTTTGTTACAAGCCCTGGAGAAGTAAGTCCTGTTGAATATCCTACATCCCCTTCTGTAGTTGTTATATCAAAGGCAACAATATTGCCTTCTTGCGTTGCTACAGAAACTGCCCATGGAAGGGAGCCGATCGTTGAAGCATCTGATGAACAGTTTGTTACTGTATATGTCCCATCTTCTTCTATCCTAAATGATCGTGAGGAGCTCAAACTGCTCCAAAATCCTCCTGCATTTTTTGCCGCTACTCTCCATCTATGCAACCCTGTGGTCAAATCTGTTCCCGGAGTATACGAAGCTGTTGCTCCTTGTGTAACTATCTGTGTATCCACAATTACCATATAGTTTGTTATTCCTGCAGGATCGGTTACTGCTTGCCATGACAACGTAGGCGTTTTATCGTATGTAATTGCTGCGTTTAAAGGTAGAGATAGTGTTGGCGATGAAGGAGCAGTAGTTGATACCGTAAAAGTCCAAGCGGATGCATAATTTCCCCAATTCTCAACCTCATCTTTTGCCCTCACTTCCCATGTATGCAGTCCATCTGCCAGCATCCCTGTGGTATAACTTGTTGTAACATCTTGCGTTGTTAAAACTCCATCTAGTCGTATTTCATAACTTACAACACCTGACAAAGTATCAACAGCCGCATTCCATGTTAAGGTAGGAGTAGCATCAGTTGTAACAGATCCGTTTTCCAGCAATAGCAACGCAGGCGCAGTCGGCGCTGTGTTATCTATAATAAAATTAGCATTGCTTTCGTCACTGCCAAGATTACCCCCCGCATCAGCCGCCACAATTTTTACTCTTGCTTCATTTGTATCAGTTGATGGAAGAGTCCAGCTATATGTCCCATCATTTGCTTCGCTTGAAGCTACATTTATCCATGTTGTCCCTTCATCTGTTGAATATTGTACTGTTATCGGATTGTCTGCCAATCCTGTTTCATCTGCGGCGCTCCAAGTTATCGCTTGACTGCTTCCGCCCTTGTATTCTTCTCCTCCGTTTGGAGCAGAAAATATTACTGTCGGATTTACAGTATCTATTGTAAAAAATGAGGGAGATGAATAAGAACCCCAAATCCCCGCACCATTCTTTGCCCTTACTTTCCAGTTGTTTACTCCTTCTATTAAAGGAGATCCTGCCGTATAACTTGCTGTCGCATCTTGGGTTACTACTCCACCAGCTCCATTATTTATTAATATTTCGTAACTTACCACACCGGAGATAGCATCGACTGCGGCATCCCATGTAAAGGTAGGGGTTGTATCGTTTGTTGTGCTTTCATCCGCGGGAGATGTAAGCGTTGGTGTCGTAGGACCGCTTGAATCTATTACGAAATTAGCATTACTCTCATCACTTCCGATATTGCCAGCCAAATCTTCCGCCAGCACTTTTACTCTTGCTTCATTTGTATCAACTTCCGGAAGTGTCCAACTATATGTCCCATCATTTGCTTCACTCGAAACTATATTTATCCATGTTGTCCCTTCATCTGTTGAATATTGGACTGTTATCGGATTTTCTGCCAGGCCTCCACTATCACTTGCACTCCATGTTACCGCTTGACTGCTTCCCCCCTGCCATTTTTCATTTCCATTAGGAGCGCTAACTGTTACTGTAGGATCTGCCAAATCATGTGTATAAGTAAACGCTCCAATATCAGCTCGTGATCCATCAGGATCAAGTGAAGATGCGGGATCTCCAGTATCTATACAGGGAGAGGAACTGTTTAAGTCATAATCGTAACTTACTGGATCTACAAATTGAGGCTCTGAAGCAATATCATTAGCATGAGGGATCGCATCGTTTGAATAATTAGTTGCATTATTCCAAACATTATTATAGTTGCTTGTTATTACATAACCTTGGTCAATTGCTATTCCAACACTTCCTGATTCAGGAGATTCAGCAGATGTCGCCTTATTGCAAATAATATTATTTGTTGCAGTAAAATTATCTCCTGCCCAGGTAGTAATACCTTTTTTGTTCCTCACCAATGTATTATTTTGTATTACAGTATTCCCACCATTAGAACAAGCAGCCTCACGAATTCCTCCCTCACTTCCAGTTGTATTATAAATGTAATTATATTTAATATGTATAGGACCGTCGTAATCCCAACATCTAATGCCTACCGTTGAGTCATGAATGATTGAGGTTTCTACTGTTGCAATACTGTATTGAGTTCCACCGTTAAAGCCATTAATATCAATGCCATATGCAAGATTATACATTGTGCAACCGGAAATTCTTCCTCCCGATTGCTTACCTGTTATACCATCAACCCAAATACCCACCCCTGTTCCGGCAGCTGGTCCTATTATAGTACAATTATTGATATAGGCCTCTGTACTACCGATATAAATTCCTTGTTGATTATTCATCCCTGTTATGCAAAGCCCTTCTATTGTTATGTTTGATTTTCTTATATCAAAAACTCTTCCGTTATTCCCTTCTACAGTAGAAGTACTGCCTGCCCCTAAAAATTTTAATTGTTTTTTTATCAATATCGGAAAGGTTTCGCCTGCAGCAGAATTATATGTCCCCGCAGCAATGTTAATTGTATCTCCCGCTAAAACTTCACCTGTAGCATATGATATGTTTTTCCATGGCGATAATGCGGATCCATCATTGCCATTGTCGCCTGAAACAACATCTACATAATAAGTGGTTGCAAATGAACGGGAAGAAAACAGAAGAACAAAAAAGAATAGTAGTATAAAAAATGTTTTCACATTTAACTTTTTTAACTTATGAAAAAGCTTATTCAATAAAACGCCTCTTTTTTGAAGATTTCGATTAATAAACAGGCGTCAACCAATCAGAATATTTTGGATTGTCGCCTCTTGCAATCTCAAAATAAATATCCTGTAATTTTTTTGTAATTAATCCGACTCTACCATCTTTTATATTTTTGTCATCAACAGATAAAAAAAACATACTTCATAATATTTTTTTTACATTTTCTCCGGCGCTGAAACTTTGAGTAAGTCTAACACATTTTTTATCACAATTCGACAGGAATCCGCCAAAACTAAACGAGCTGAAGTTAAGTCATTATCATCTGATATAACTCGACAGTTATGATAGAAGTTATGAAAAATAGCCGATACCTCTTTCGCATATTCTACTAGAAGATGGGGTTCCCTTTTTCTTGCTGAAGAAACAATATTATCTGGAAGATCCAGTAACTTTCTTATTAACTTTCTTTCTGATGGATGAACAAGCAACGATAGGTTCGGGATTTCATTTACGACAATACCCCGTGCCGAAGCCTCCCTTAAAATACTTGAGATCCTCGCGTGCGCGTATTGAACATAATAAACAGGATTATTAGGAGCCGCCTGTTTTGCAAGTTCCATATCAAAAGCCAAATGGCTGTTAACAGAGGTCATTGTCATGAAGAACCGTGTTGCATCTCGCCCTACCTCATCAACAACTTCCTCAAGAGTTATCATCTCCCCTGTTCTTTTGGACATCCTGACAGGCTCCTTGCCACGAAAGAGAGAAACAAGCTGACCTATTATCACCTCAAATTTTGCAACATCACAGCCAAGAGCCTTTATCGCAGATTTTAGCCTGGCAACATAACCATGATGATCGGCTCCCCATATATCTATAATGTGATCATAGCCTCTTTCAAATTTATTCAGATGATATGCAATATCCGCGGCAAAATATGTAGTTTCTCCATTTTCACGAACAAGAACACGATTTTTATCGTCCCCAAACTCTTGGGACTTAAACCACAAAGCCCCATCCTCTTTAAAAGTAACATTCTTTTCTTCAAGCTCCCGCACTGCCGCTTTTACTTTTTTATCTTTATGCAACGATGCTTCACTAAAGAACCTATCAAATTTAACTCCCAATTTTTCAAGAACATTTTTCTGACTTGAAAGCATTGCATCAATTATATTTTTTCTTAAATCTTTTGTTTCATTCTTCAGCTGTAGTGCCAATTCAGAAATATATTCTCCTCCATAGCCATTTTCAGGAAGCGGAGTTCCATCAATTTTTGAGCGGACAGATGCTTCAAGTTTATCTATCTGATTGCCAACATCATTAACATAAAATTCTCTCTCGATTTTGTAACCAACAGCAGACAAAAGGCTCGCAATATCATCCCCGATAACAGACCATCTTCCATGTCCAACATGCAGAGGCCCTGTAGGATTCGCGGAAACAAATTCTATCAAAACTTTCTGCCCATTCCCTATATTGACTTTCCCATATTCTTTATCTTTTAAAATTATCTCTTTCACAAAATCCTGTAAAAACTTCAAACTCAAAGTAAAATTAACGAACCCATTTTTTGTAGCCTCAACTTTTTCAAAAATATTTGCTGAAGTTTCCAACTCTTTTGCAATAACCTTTGCTATTTCATAGGGGGGGTTCTTTAAAGTAGCGACAAGAAGTAACGCTACATTTGTCGAAAAATCACCGTACCTTTCCTGCGGCACAGATATTTCTATTCGCGGAAGTCCCACATTCGGAAACACCTTTAAAACAGAATCTAAGACCAATTTTCCTATATGTTCTTTCATTTTTATATTATATTACATTAACCCCGATTATTCACGGTAAAACCAGAAATTAACCCCGATTATCATAAGCGGGGTTAATAATTGGCGTTAATTGGACAAAAGGAAATTGCCTGCCGGCAGACAGGGAATTAGTTATTTTTCCCAATTCATTAAATCCTCTGTTTTTTTTGATATAAATTTCGTATGAGATAAAATTTCAACTACTTCAGCCCTCGTTAAAGCTTTTTTGGGTTCAAGCTTTTTATCTAAAAACTTCAAATAACCCGCAGCTTTTGCGGCATTTATCTCTTTAATTGCCCAATTACGGCCATTTATATCAATAAATGGGACTTCATAGATGGGTTGATCAAGATAAAGCTTTCCAAACCTGGCGATTGCTGCTATTCCTTCAATTCTTGTTATACTTTGCATAGGCCTAAAAGTTCCATCCGGATATCCTGTCATATCACCTGTTTTTGCAATTGTTTTTATTGGCTCGATTGCCCAGTAATCAGAAGGAACATCGTTGAAATAAGGATAATCTGCAAACTCTTTTCCTTGCAATCCTTTTACTTTGAAAAGCAATGTTGCAAATTCAGCCCTGGAAACTCTGTTCTCCGGTCTAAATGTTTCATCGGGGTATCCTGTTACAATATCTAATGTTGCCATCTGATCTATTGATGATTTTGCCCAATAATCATTAGGAATATCCTTAAAAGTCAGGAATCTTAAAATTCTTATTTTTTCTTTTTCTATGATTTTTCCTTTTTCATCCAATGCTAAAACAAGAAAACTGTTTTTGCCAAGCTCTAAAGAAAAGGTCGCCTCAAAGCTTAACTCTTTGATAGGAACATCTATCTCATTTATGACAATTTGTTTTACTTTTTTGTTGTGAATTACTCCTGTGATTTTTGTACTGTCTTCATATGAGATTATATTATCTTCAGGGAAAAGAAGATCAAATTGCTTTTCAGGTTCAGGTTTTGTTTTCCATAATCCATAAGAAATAGAAAAATAGTGGGTATCATTGTCACTTACAGAACAATACTGGTGATATGCATAATCAAAACGATATCCATTAAGTAAAAAACCGACCCCAGCAGTAAAATTATTATATGTTTCTAATCCATTACTTGTCCCTAGTAAATCCTGATCAAGGCCCATTCTAAGATCAAGAATTTCTACCGGAGACCATTGAATCCCAAAATGTAAAAGACCCGGCAGAGTGTTAGATCCAGAACTAATATCATAATCCAAACCTATTAACAAATCATTACTTCCAAGTTTTGTAAGGCCTTTTTCTCCCAGCAAATTAAAGCTGCTTCCAAATGTTAAAGTAGAAGGAAGTGATTCTTCTACTCCACTCCCCCACACCATTTTCCCTCCCATATCAAAAGGCAAAACGTTATGTCCCGCAAAACCCAAACGCAAAAAAGAAGAAGGTTCAAATAATAAACCGACATCTAGATCTTTTCCCCTGGCAGACCCATTTGAAATATCAGGACCTGCAAGCGATTGTGAAAACAGTTTAATCGTAGTTCCTAAAGAGATATTTTTCAGTATGCTAAAATTTAGAAAATCTTTAAGTTTAACTCCACAGGCAATTAATAAGGCATTATTATCATAATTGTAGCTTACCCCTTCCGTAGTAGAAGGTATAATCCTTATGCCATCAACCGTATCAATAGTCGGAGAAGGAGATAAAAAACCAAGGTTGCTGCTAACATAAGCAATTGCTAAAGTCCCTTTTGAAAAGGGATATGCATATCCTAAATTTACATAATTAATCTCATTTATGAATTTCCCTGCCATACTTGTAAACTGCCAGGGGTCAATATTTGAAAGCCCTGCCGGATTTATAAAAACAGATGATATATCGTCGGATATTCCGACAAATGTTTTACCCATCCCCAGAGATCTTGCCCCAACACTAATACGAGTAGGATCATTGGCAACTTTTGTTTCAGCAAAAGCCCATGAACATATAGAAACTAAAAATAAAATTGCGATAAATATTTTTTTTGAAATATTTATTTTTTCTCTTCTTCCTTGCAACAATTTTTATTTCCTTTTATCTCCTCAAATTTTTCTTTCCCTTTTTCTATAGCTTCTTTTATTTGTTTTCTTGTCTCTTCTCCTTTTTGAGGTGCGAATGCCAGCCCTAAAATAAAACCGATAATACCCCATCCAAAAATCTTTCTTAAAACCCTCTTCATTTCTTATCACCTCCAGTAAAAACGGAAAATCCCTTTTTTAATCCGGCAATTAAAGCAGCAAAATTCGTCTTTGACATAACCCCACAGATAAGTCTGCTTTTTACCTCTTCAAGGCCTCCTAAAATTAAAGTAGCTATATCCAAAACAGAACTAATAGCTTTTATCCTCTTTTCCAAATCTTTTATCAATTTCTTTGCTTCACTGACAATTTTTCTAAGATCAAATAAGATAAAAACAATTTGAATAACAGCAAATATAAAAACTATAACTAAAATTATAAGCGCCCCCAGTAAAATATTTTTAAGGTAAATTTCTATCACATACGCTCCTCCTTCATTTGTTTTGCAACGCTTTCAGATTCTTCTTTGCCTTTTTCAAAAGCGTAGGCAAACGCATCTCCCAATTCATCAATATTAAAATTTTTAAGTTTTTCTTTCAATTTTTGTTTCAAATCTTCGCCGACCAAAGGAGCAAATAAAACTCCCAAAGCAATACCGACTAAACCTCCTAATAACAAGCCTTTAAATAAACTCGAGTCAGACTTAAGTTCAGTCTCCACTTTTTCCCTCCCCTTGTTAGTTCTTGATGTTAGCACAAGGATAAGAACCTAACATTTTATAAAACGCAACTTTTGATTTTACCATTGATAAAGCTCTTTTTATCTCTTTATCATTATGATGGCCTTGAAAATCAAGAAAGAAATAGTAATCTCCAAGGGCTTTTTTTGAAGGCCGTGATTCTATTTTTGTAAGATTTATATTGCGACAGGCAAATTCCAAAAGGACATCATGTAAACCTCCGGGGGTATCTTTTGGCAAAGAAAATACAATAGATGTTTTATCTTTTCCTGATTCTTTAGAGTCTTTCTTGGTCAAGACAACAAAACGTGTTTGATTGTCCTTCGCATTTATTTTTCTTGCAACAATTGTTAGTCCATAAAGTTTTGAGGCAGCAATGTTTCCAATTGCAGCAAATATATTCCCTTTTATTTTGCCATGGGATATAACTTTTTCTCCAAGAGATAAAGCTACTTGTCTTGCCGCTTCAGAAGTGGAATAAGCCAGGTGAAGTTTAGCTTTTGGAAGATTCTTTCTTAAAAAGTTTTTGCATTGTTCAATAGGTTGAGGGTGTGAAATAATATCCGTAATTTCATCCATACGGATTCCCTTTTGAGCAAGTAAATAATGATAAACGGGAAGAATAATTTCCTGACTAATTTTCAAATTAACTTCTTTTGCAAGCATATCGGTTACAATACCAATTGTGCCATCGATTGAATTTTCAATCGGTACAATGGCAGAATCGATTCTTTTTTTATCGGCAGCCAAGAGAAGATCATGAATTGTATTAAAAGGAACTAATTTTATATCGCTAACAATTTTCTTCTGGTAAATTTTGCCGGCTTCTTCAGAAAAAGTTCCTTCAGGTCCCAAATATCCTACTCTCATTATTACACCTTCCATCTATAAAAATTCAATCTAGAGATAGTAACAAATTGTAACAAAAAGCGGAAAACATAACAACAATTAACCAAGTAATGTTGCAAACGTTCAAAACAAACCCCAACTATCATAATCGGAGTTTATTTCAAAAAACTGACAAGTTACTTAACTAATCTGGATTGTTTTTATTTTTGATTCTTTTAACATTTGCAAAGCTAGCTTATCAGGATATCCTCCGGAATAAACAAGCCGTATTATACCAGCGTTTATCATCATCTTTACACAAATTACGCACGGCTGATATGTGCAATAAAGAATTCCTCCTTCTATTTTTACTCCATAAACAGACGCCTGGATAATGGCGTTTTGCTCCGCGTGCAGACCCCTGCATAATTCATGTCTTTGGCCCGATGGTACTTTTAATTTTTTGCGAATGCAAGTTGAACTTGTGCAGTGGGAAAAATCTTTTGGCGCGCCATTATAACCTGTAGCTAAAATTCTGTTTTCTTTTACTATAATAGCTCCAACTTTTCTCTTTACACAAGTTGCACGGGTCGACACATCCTGTGTAATTTTCATGAAATAGTCATCCCATGAAGGTCTTTTGGACATTATAATTTCCTTGATATTACACTCTTTGCCGCTTTTATTATATCTTGAGTAGTTAGCCCGTATTTGACAAGAAGCTCGTGTGGTTTTCCGGATTCTCCAAATGTATCTTTTATTCCTACTCTTTTTACCGGAACAGGATGATTTTCTGAAAGAATTTCAGAAACAGCGCTCCCCAATCCTCCGATGATAGAATGTTCTTCAGCCGTTACTACTGCACCTGTTTTTTGAGCGCTTTTAATTACAATATTTTTGTCCAACGGCTTTATTGTGTGAATATTTATAATCTCCGCGCTGATATTTTCCTTTTCAAGTTCGTATGCCGCATCAAGAGCCATTGAAACCATAATGCCACATGCAAAAATAGTCACATCACTACCTTTGCGCATAATAACCCCTTTCCCTATTTTAAATTTATATTCTTCATTTGCATAAACAATCGGGGTTGCAAGTCTTGATAGTCTGACATATACAGGTCCTGTGAATTTGGATACTGCCATTATTGTTTTTTTTGCTTCAACTGCATCTGCAGGAACAATCACAGTCATGTTGGGAATTGCCCGTATAATAGCAATATCCTCATTTGCCTGATGGGAGGCGCCGTCTTCTCCCGTTGTAATCCCTCCATGCGTAACAACTATTTTAACATTTAGTCTGGTATAGGCACACGACATCCTTATTTGATCCCAGGTGCGACCCGAACCGAAGACGGCAAAAGTGGAAGCAAAAGCAATTTTGCCGGAAGCTGCAAGGCCTGCCGCAGTGCCGATCATATCTTGCTCAGCTATACCGATATCAAAAAACCTGTCAGGAAACTCTTTCCTAAAAAGAGCTGTTTTTGTAGATACGGCAAGATCGGCATCAAGTACAACTACATCTTTGTTTTTTTTGCCAAGCTCTACAAGCGCCTTTCCATATGCGTCACGTGTCGCTTCTAATTTTTTATCACTTGTCATGTAAAACTATTTTGCAAAGCTGCTGCAATGCTATCTCCTTTTCTTGTTCTGTGGGAGCCTTTCCGTGGTAATCAAGGGGCTTCTCTTCCATAAATGAGACCCCTTTCCCTTTGACCGTATCCGCGATTACAACAGAGGGTTTCCCCTTGTTTTTTTCAGCTTTTTCAAAAGCTTCAATAATAGATTTTATGGAGTGCCCATCACATCGAATGACATTCCATTTAAATGCTTTGAATTTATCATCCAGCGGCTGGATACATTTTATGTCGGAAACTTTCCCGTCTATTTGATGTTCGTTATGGTCAACAATCGCAGTAACATTATCTAGTTTGTAATGTCCTGCTGTCATAGCCGCTTCCCAAACCTGTCCCTCCTGACATTCCCCATCCCCCATCAAACAATAAACACGATAATTTTTCTTATCTAGCCTTCCTGCTAGTGCCATCCCATTTGCGGCAGAGAGCCCCTGTCCCAAAGAACCTGTCGACATTTCGATTCCAGGAAGAGAGAGCATATCGATATGTCCCTGCAAAGAGCTTCCTATTTGACGAAGTGTTTTTAGATATTTTTTAGGAAAATAACCGGCTTCTGCAAGCGCTGCATATAACACAGGAGACGCGTGCCCTTTTGACATAACAAATCGATCCCTGTCAGGCCAATTTGGTTCTTTTGGCTTATGATTTAATTTGTAAAAATAAAGTGTTGCAACAATGTCTGCGGCAGAAAGTGATCCTCCGGGATGACCGGAAGCAGCCAAACATATCATTTCTATGATATGCTGACGAAGAAGATTGGCTTTTGATTCAATCTCATTTATTTTTTCTTGTGATACCATAAAGAAATTTTATCATAAATTTATTCATCAGTCGATAAATTTAACTTCGGGCTCTAAAAAAATCTTAAACTTTTCTTTAACTTTTTTTACTACATATCTTGACAATTTTTCAACATCATTAAAAGAGGCATTGCCTAAATTAACAATAAAATTAGAATGCTTTAAGGAGACTTGCGCATCTCCAACTCTTGCTCCCTTACATCCAGCAGATTCAATAAGTCTTGCAGCAAAGTCTCCTTTGGGATTTTTAAAAAAAGATCCCGCGGATGGCAAATCATACGGTTGTTTTTTAAGTTTGTCTTTAAGTATTTTTTTGATTTTTTCTTTAATTTTCGCAGAATTTCCTTTTTTAAAAATGAATTCTGCTTTTGTAATAATCCAGTTTTTTTCCTGAAAAAGACTGCCACGATAAGAAAAGCCACATTTTTTTCTTGCTAAAATAAATTCTTTGCCATCACTATCAACAACCCAAACCCTCTTTACAAGGTTTCCTATGGTTTTATTTAATTGACCTGCGTTCATATAAAGAGCGCCACCAATTGTTCCCGGGATTCCCGATAAAAACTCAAACCCTGCTAGATTATTTTCCACGGAAAAGTTAAGCAAAGCAGTTAATTTTGTGCCTGCCTCAACAATAAGAGAACGTCCTTTTATTTGGATACCTTTTGATTCAAGCTTTACGATAATTCCATCAAAACGCTTATTCGAAAACAAAACATTTGATCCGCAACCTAAAATAAAAACTTTAAGTCTTTCTTTTTGAGCAAATTTAAAAACATACTGTATATCTTTTAGTCTTTTAACCGTACAAAAATATTTTGCATAACCACCTACACGAAAAGTTGTATGTTTTGAAAGGAGTTCGTTTCTTTTAAATTTCATGACTCGGCTCTTATTTTTAATCTGGAAATAATTTCTTTGGCAATAGTATTTATATCTCCGGCTCCCATTATCAAAACCATATCGCCTTTTTTTAATTCTTTTATAAGTTTTTCCGGTATCTCTTCTTTTCTGGCAATATAAGAAACTTCCTGATGATTCTTCACTTCATCAAAAATAAGTTTTCCACTTACTTCTTTTATCTTTTGTTCTCCTGCGCTATAAATATCAGTTAAAATAACTATGTCCGCATTTAAAAAAGCTTCGCCGAATTCTTTAAAAAGATTTAATGTCCTTGTATATCGATGCGGTTGAAATACTGAAATAATTCTCTTGCCTTTCCAGCATTTTTTTGCCGCTGCAATAGTTGCCTTTATCTCGGTTGGATGATGAGCATAATCATCTACAATTACAATACCATCAACTTCTCCGACAATTTGAAAGCGTCTTTTAGCGTTAGAGAACGAATGCAAAGTTGATGCAATAGATGAAAAGGGAATACCCGCTTCATAAGAAACAACAATTGCGCCAAGAGAATTTGTAATATTCTGCTCACCCGGAATAGGCAGCCGTACATGCCCTAAAGGTTTATCTTTATATACAACTTCAAAAGTTGATCCTCCTTCTTCAAATGCAATATTTCTGGCATAAATATCGGGATTGTCTTTTATCCCATAAGTAATCTTTTTTAACTGGGTTTTATCCGTAAGAGCCTTTAATTCAAGGCAATCAGTGCCAACAACCAGTAAACCACTAGGATCTGTTTTATTAATAAATTCATTAAAAACTTTTTTTAAGTTTTCGATATCACCGAAATATTCCATATGGTCAGGTTCCATATTAGTTAAAACAGTAATATTAGGATTAAGTTCCAAAAAAGATCCATCACTTTCATCGGCTTCCGCTATACAATACAAACCTTTCCCCAATCTTGCATTCCCATCAACATAGTCTGTTTCCCCGCCAATTAAATAAGTAGGGTCAAGCCCTCCTTCAAGAAATATTTTTGATATCATTGAAGTAGTGGTTGTTTTTCCATGTGTTCCGGCAAGGGCAATGCTAAATTTAAATTTACTCATAATCCATGAAAGCATTTCTGCCCTTCTGATTATCGGAATTCCGTTTGATTTTGCTTCCGCAAATTCTACATTATCTGGCGATATAGCCGAAGAATATACAACTAAATCAGCTGCGCGGATATTGCTCGTATTGTGTTCAATAAAAACTTTAATTCCAAGATCTCTTAAACGGATAGTATTGCTTGATTCTTTGGCGTCGGAACCAAATACTTCAAATCCCATCTGATGAAGAATTTTCGCGATTGCAGATACGCCACAACCCCCAATACCTATAAGAAAGATTTTTTTACATCTGTCTATATCAGTTAATTTCATAAATTAGATCAACTATCTCCTCTGCCGCCGTCTTTTTCGCAAATTTCAATGCATTATCAGACATTGCATTTAATTTTTTTTCATTATGTATTAATTCGTCAATAACATTAAACAATTTTCCGATGTCTTTCTCAAAAATCAAAATGCCCGCGCCTTTTTCTTCCACAATCCTGGCATTTAAATCCTGATGTCCTTCGGCTGAATAAGGAAAAGGGATCAAGATTGAAGGAATCCCAAGAATTAAGAATTCGGCAATTGCAGTTGCTCCAGCACGACTTATAACCAAATCGCAACCCGAAAGCCCTTCTTCTATATTATACATATAAGGGAGCGGATGATAAAACGGAAAAGGAGTGAGGTCTTGCTTTTCAATTAAAGGAGTAAAATCTCTATCCCCAACTAAATGTATTATTTCTACATTTTCTTTTTTAAATCTATCAATATTTTTAATGATTGTTTTATTTAAAACAAGCGCTCCCTGACTCCCCCCCATTATTAGGATTTTCTTTTTTTTGTTTGTATGTTCCATCTGTATATTTTTTATTCTCCGCCTAACCGGATTGCCTAATACCTTCCCAAAAATAAATTTTAAGGACTCTTCAAAAGAAAGAATTGTTGCATCTACAAACCTTGACAATACGCGGCTTACAAATCCCGGCAAGACGTTTTGTTCATGCAAAATAGTTTTTATTTTAAGTACTTTGGCCGCAAATGCCACAGGAAAACTTAAATATCCTCCTGTTAAAAAGACAATATCCGGTTTAAATTTGATGAGATGATAAAGAGCTTGAAAAAAGCCTATCAGAACAATAAACACCGCAGAAACGGATTGATAAGAAATCTTTCTTTTAAGTCCTCTTGCCCATATTGTTTTACAGGGGAACCCTTCTTTAGTAATTATTTTTCTGCCTAAACCATCTCTACTTGTTAGAAATAAAATATTGTTGGATTGTAAAGGATCAGATTTTTGATCCCTTTTTGATAATTCTTCCGCAATTGCTATTCCTGGATATATATGTCCTCCTGTCCCGCCCGCGGCAATTATAATTTTCATATAAGTTATGGTTTATTAACTACCTTTAGTCCATTTGCTTCCATATGAGGTATCTTCTATAACTATACCACGAGCAGAAAGCATATTTCTAATTTCATCGGCCAAAGCAAAATTTTTCATTTTTCGCGCTTCATTACGCTGATTGATGAGTATTTCTATATCTTCAACATCAGGGTCTTGAAATGTTTTATTAATAAGCAATATGCCCAAAGTATTGAAAAATTCAAACAAAAGGTTTTTGTATTTTTTTAAGGATTCCGTATCAATTTTATCTTTTTTTATATGACCGTTTATGAAGTGAATAAATTCAAAAGCTGTGCCTATTGCCTGCGCTGTATTAAAATCATCGTCCATTGCTGCAATAAATTTATTTTTAAAAATTGCTAGTTCATCTTCCGTTTCTGCAACTTCAAGCTCATCTTCAGGCTCGCGAACTTTATTGATTAAAAAATCTAAACCGGCAACAGTTTTTATTATTTTTTCATAAGCGGATTTTGTTTCATTTAACTGTTCATCAGAAAAATTAATCGGGCTCCTGTAATGAGTCATGAGTAAAAAAAGACGAATAACCATAGGATCATATTTATTAAGAATATCTTTCATTGAAAAGAAATTGCCAAGTGATTTTGACATTTTTTGTTGATTGATATTTACAAACCCATTATGCATCCAATATTTAACATACGGTTTTTTATTGGTCAATGCTTCTGTTTGAGCAATTTCATTCTCATGATGAGGAAAAGTTAAATCAAGTCCGCCACCATGAATATCAAATTGATCTCCCAAATATTTGGTTGACATTACAGAACATTCAATATGCCAACCAGGTCTTCCCTTTCCCCACGGCGAAGTCCAAGATGGTTCTCCTTCTTTAGCCCCTTTCCATAAAGCAAAATCAAGTGGATCTTTTTTGCGGGCGTCAATTTCAACTCTTACGCCTGCTTTCATATCTTTTAATTTACGTTTCGAAAGTTTTCCGTAATCTTCAAATTTTGAAACTTCAAAATAGACATCATTATCTACCACATATGCGTACCCTTTTTTAATAAGCCCTTTTATCCAGTCAATCATTTCCTGTATATGTTCTGTCGCTTTAGGATAAACAGTCGCACGTTTAACATTTAAGATGTCCATAATATCAAAGTAAGAATCGATGTGCCTTTCAGTAATTTCTTTGCATTTTTCCTGTATTGTTTTATTCTCGGATTTAGGGTTTAGGCTTTCGGATTTTTTAATTATTTTGTCATCAATATCGGTAAAATTTTGAACATAATCAACTTCATATCCTAAATATTCAAAATACCTTCTTACAACATCAAAAACGACATAGACTCGAGCATGTCCAAGATGAGTTTCATCATAAGGGGTAATACCGCAAACATACATTCTTATTTTTTGCGGATTTAAAGCTTCAAACTCTTGCGATGAATGGGTTAAATCATTATAAATCTTAAGAGCCAATTTTATCCTCTATCTTTTTAATTCTTTTTTCAAGGTCACCAACTATATCAGGAAGATCGGCATGAGCCAAAGTTTCAATCCTTTTTCCTTCGCGGACAATGACACGGGCAGGATTCCCAACTATGGTTGAATTTTGTGGAACACTTTTTGTAACAACAGCTCCGGCGCCAACTCTTGAATTGTCAGCTATAATAATATTCCCTAAAATTATGGCGGAAGCGCCAATTACAACCCCATTTCCAATAGTAGGATGCCTCTTTCCTTTTTCTTTACCTGTTCCTCCCAATGTAACTCCCTGATATATTGTTACGTCATCCCCGATAACCGCTGTTTCTCCTATTACGACTCCATTTCCATGATCAATAAAAAATCTTTTTCCGATTTTAGCTCCTGGATGTATCTCTATTAAAGTAAGTAATCTTGAAATTTGGGAAATAAACCTTGGAATAACAGGGATTTTAAGTGAATACAAAAAATGGGCTATGCGATGAAACACCATCGCCCATAAACCTTGATACAACAAAACTTCAAATATATTTGCTGCAGCAGGATCACGGTTAAAAATTGTTTTTATTCCATCAAACATTTTTCCCTCAGTTACTATTATACACTAAAACAGACCACAGACTACAATCAGCAGTCGAAGATAAGGTCAAAAAGAAACTAGTCAGCGGTTGATCATTTCACGAGATCCTGCAGCGTATCAAGTTGTTTCGGAGAACCAAATGCCACCAGAATATCACCAACTTCAAGTTTTGATTCAGCAACAGGTTGTAAAATAAAAGATCCATTTGGCCGTTTTATTGCAGCAATATGAGCTCCCGTCCTCTTCCTCAATTGTGATTCTCCTATATTTTTTCCCGCCACCCCACTCTTATCATAAACATATAACTCTCTTACTTCAAATTTTAAATGATCACCATCTAACGCTTTGTCGATAAAATCGGTAGCTACCGGTCGCAAAACCATATCGGCCATTTTTTTGCCTGCAATCAAATAGGGAGATAAAACTCTGTTCGCGCCTGCACGTAGCAGTTTTGCCTCTATTTCAGACGCTCCCGATCTTGCAACTATATAAATATTCGGATTTAAAACTCTTGCAGAAATTGTTACAAAAACATTATCAGTATCAGAATCAGCAGCCGCAATAAGCCCTTTGGCAGTTTTTATCCCTGCAATTTCAAGATTTTCATCAGAGGTTATATTCCCGACGATAAAAGGAACGCCATCCCCGCTTAGCTCTCTTGCCGTTTCTTGTTTTTCATCTATTATGACGTAGGGAATTTTAAAAACATTTAACTCCTTTACTACTTCATGCCCCACCCGCCCATACCCGCAAATAATATAATGATTTTTCATCTCTTTGATCTTTCTTTCCATTCTTCTCCTCCTTCTATAACCTAATAATTCCCCCTCAATGATAATTTGCCCAATTTGGCCGATAGAATACCCCATAACACCTACGCCACCTATAATCATACACATTGTTAAAATTTTTCCGGCTTGGCTTAAAGCGTATACTTCACGAAAACCTACGGTAGAAAGTGTAATGACCACCATGTATAAAGAATCAAGAGGAGTCCATTTTTCAATGGAAACATAGCCAAAAACACCACCGCAAATAATAGCAAAAAGCAGTAAAATAGGTATTATTAATCTATTAAACGGATTTGACATATCCTCACATACCAATTTGCATAGGCAAATTGATCTCCCCTCTCCCTTTCATGGATAGGGTAAAGTTAACTCCTTTTCATTAAATATATTGTAAAATCGCCAGGATGATAATCATGCCGAACAACATACCTTCCTGTTAAACTTCGAACACAAGGCAAAACATCCTCGACTTTAGTGTAAAAGTATTGTTTATTAATTAAATCTTCCTCTTTTACATAATACAATGCTTGGGAGGATAAAAAATTTACACCAACTGCTATATTACACAATTCATACATTCTAATCAACATAGAATGTATGATTTTTAAATGTTCCTCTCTGCTGTCAAAACAGATATTTAAAGCTCCACTACAAAAGACAAAGTCATATTTTTTAAAATTTTTATCTTCCATGATGTTATAAAGTTCAAAAGATGCTTTGGGATATTTTTTTTTGGCAATGCTTAATATTTTAGGGGAAACATCATAGCCCATATAAGAAAATTTATAATTCTGTCTTTCAAAATAGGCATAAAAATCACCGAACCCGCAGCCCACATCAAGCACCGAAATTTTATTGTTGTCAAACATTTTCACTAAATCAGCAAAAATCTTAAATCTTAATTTCTGGCTATCCTGGCTATTCCAGTCCAAAGAGAGAAACGTATCACCGTGTCTTTCTAACAGGTCTTCGTAATATTTTATCTGATGGTTTTTGTCAACCATTCTGCAGATTATAACACATTCAAATTAATCCATCAGAAATCATCTGTTCCGCGATGAATACAGCATTTAATGCTGCTCCCCTGCGGAGGTTGTCTGAAACGATCCACATCTCAATTCCATTTTTTTGAGAGATATCTTCTCTTATGCGGCCAACCAATGTATCGTCAATCCCGACACAATCTATCGGGGTTGGATATTCTCCTTTTTCCGGATTATCAACAATTTTAACGGTCGGAAACGCAGAAAGGAGTTTCCTTACCGCTTCTACGGAAATTTTCTTTTTAGTTTTTATGTTTACCGATTCGGAATGGCCTATTGCAACAGGAACCCTAACGCAAGTTGCGGTAATTTGGATATCGGGATCGCCAAAAATCTTTCTGGTTTCATTTATCATCTTCATCTCTTCTTTTGTATAACCGTTATCGACAAAGGAGTCAATTTGAGGAACAACATTAAAAGCTATCTGTTTAAATATATATTTGGGAACAATTTTAGCCTTTGGATTTTCAATCAAAGCTTTTGTCTGTTCATACATTTCAGCAATCGCCTCTTTACCCCAGCCGGAAGTAGATTGATATGTTGAAATGACAAGCCGCTCAATTCCAACCGCATCATAGATCGGTTTCAAAGCCAAAACCATTTGGGCGGTTGAGCAGTTCGGGTTTGCGATTATCCCTTTATGTGTTTTTAGCGCTTCGGGATTAACTTCGGGAACTACAAGGGGAACTTTGGGATCCATTCTGAAGTGGCTTGTATTATCAATGACAATACATTTTCTTTTTGCTGCTTCCGGCGCAAACTTTGCAGAAATTTTTGCTCCCGCGGAAAAGAGGCCGATATCAATCCCTTCAAAAGACGAAGGTTTTGCTTCTTCAACGGTATACTCTTTTCCTTTGAAAGGAACTTTTTGTCCGGCTGTACGTTCTGATGCGAGGGGGAGAAATTTTGCAACAGGAAAATCTCTCTGTTCAAGGACTTTCATCATTTCGCGACCGACCATTCCGGTGGCACCCAATACGCAAACATTATATTTTTTTGGCATAGATTATATGACTCCTTTTGTCGGTATTTGTTGTAATTATAACATAATAAGGATATAACTTTTTTAAAAATTCACCTAAATCTATTAGGGAAAAAAGGAGTCTTTCATAAAGATGGGTAGTTGCGAAAGCTAGATAGCTTAGTTATCAGAAAAAAAATCTAACTTAGGGAATTTAGCTACCAATGTTTTTAAAAGAGCTTGTGTTGAATACCCTGATACTTCATCTAAAAGTAGACTGGGGTCACTAAATTCAAGTTCTTCTATTGATTTTCCCTCTATATCTAATTCCTGCATATAGTCATCAATAACAGCTTTAAATAAAGAAGTATCTTCTTTAGAATCTAGATTTTGAAAAACAAAAAGCTCTTTCGCTCTTTCAATAACAGCATCAAGTAAAGTATCATCAAATTCTTTCTGACCAACGGAAAACTCATATGCTTTACTTAGCAGATCGTAATCACATATTATTTTTACTTCCGCGGTAATTTTTTTAATAATCATTTCTCCAATTTTATCTCCGGCATATTCTAATATCTTAGAAAAATTCTCAGAATCTATTACTCCAGTAATTATCGCAGGAACTGACGCTGAAACAAAAAAATCAACCAGTTTGCGCTCCACTGTTTTTAAAGAATTAATAAGCTTCGACAATTCTATGAAATGTTCAGCGCTAAGAAGTGATGTCTCGTTTTCTACTAATCTACGCAACTTAGCGATGCCATAGCTCAAAGTATTTATACTGCCTCTACAAGTTCCTGTAAGTATCAATCCAATGGGATTTGCTGTTATCATTATGTTTTACCTCCAAATAATTTTTACAAACAATGTTTTTTAGTAATATTTTTCAAAATAAAATAATGAATATAAAATTCCATGCAATTTTTTTATCTTATTGTTTTTTTGCTATAATTTATTATCGTATCTATTCTAGAAAATTTCACCACAATTATTCATAGATGAACAGAATTCTAGCAGAGTGTTGAAACTTTCCCCAGGTATGAACCCCAATTTCCTAATCGGGGTGAATAATCAGGGGTTCATACAGGCTTTTGATTCTCCAGAGGTTTTAATGCAAACAGAACTAAATCCTACCTTTTGTGGGTATTTCCTGGTTTGCGCCGGAAGAAGTAAATTTATCAACGTCGCCCCAGGGAGTTGTCACAGTATTGTATCCGTAGTCTGTTTTTATATAAGACCCGTTCCAGATGTCAAGAAGAATTGATTTTGATGCCTCATCATAATAATCATAAGGCTTATAAAAATAATAATCGGCTCCTTCTTTGCCTCCAAAAGCAAATTCATGGAAAGCTCCAAGAGGAACACTTATTTGTTTATCAGCTAAATATCCGACAACATCTCCAGAAGATACTTTTTGTCCAACGGTTAAATTAACACCGGTAGTAACAATATGCCTATAACCTATGGCATAATTTTTCCCGTACCTTATCCAAACTTCACCGCCATTTCCGGCAGATTCGGCATTTTCAAAGTTTTCCCATGTTACAAAATAAGTTATAACCCCATCAAAAGGGGCATATATAGGTTCTCTATACCTATTCATAAAAAATATTGCCATCTCTTGATTTAAAGTTCCGCTTTCTTCGGTTATAGCAAAGGGGGCACAGCCATAAATATCACCTGTCGTAGTTGAAGTAAATAATAACGGCCCATAAGTAGAAGTCTCCCAGGTAAAAATCATTGATGGAACAGCTGTTGTTACAGGATAATATGGGATTAAGTAAAAAGAGACTTCTAAAGTTTGATCTTTTGTAACCACAAATGATTCAAACGAAGATTCATAATTATCTGCCGAGATTAAAAGTTTTTCAGTCCCTGCCGGAACAGATTGCATTATAAAATATCCCAATGAATCGGTTGTAGCAGAAATACTGTTCCCTTCTATTGAAACGACGGCTCCTTCTATAGGATTGTTTGTTAGAATTTCTTTTACATAACCTTTTATCGCACCCACATCCGTTGATTGTTGCGTTCCACTCCCACCTGAAGATGAGCTACTTTGCGAACAACCATAAATAAAAAAAGAAAAAAGGCCGAGCAGACAAATAAAAACAGAAAATAACTTATTCGAAGTTTTTATACACATCATCTCCCATCAACTAATTTGCGGAAATTATAACACAATCCGTTTCTATAACACACAAAAACAGGTTTTTAGCTATTTTGTAGTTAAATATGCAGGGATAATAAGCCCCAATAGTGCGCCACCCAAAAAAGCTAACATGCCGGCTACTATAATGAGAAATATGTACATAAAGTTTAACAAGTTTTTTGCTGTGACAATAAGTATTGATAATAATATTGAAATAACAATTGCGAATAAAGCCCCCATTTTCAATCCTTCCATAAATCCATAACCAAACAGTCCCATAACTGCTCCTACGAGGGATATAATCATAAGGAGAAGAAAAAAATATGCCAAATAAAAACCCAAAGCCTGAAGAGCTGATCTTTTATACCCAAAATCTATTAAATTTTTAAACATTATTTATCCCTCCTTGCGAACGAAGTTATTCTACTACAATTTACGATTATTTGACACAAGATATATCCATATGATCCTGTAGCTTTTCTCGTTTGAAATAAAAGTTTGCAGGGAGATTTTTTTCATGACAGGCAAAAAGAATGAATAGCGAAATTTTTATTGCACTTTTACGAAATATATATAATGAGTGTACCATCTATAGCTTTATTTCGGCATAATCTAAATCTAAAAGAAGGAAAAGAAGCAAGGACTTTTGTTACCGGTATTATTCTTGCCTGGATTCGCCAGAATAATCAATTTGAACAACGACAAGCAAGAGTTTTTTCTAATAGAAGCGGATCAATCTACTGGGGCAGGTTTGGAAATACAACAGGTTTTTTATCTTCTCAAGAATATTTATCTGTTTTTTCTCATGATACAAGCAAGGGAACATTAAAAATAGAACTTTTTATCAGAACAGAAAATGTTTTAATCCCTCAAAAAACATTATATCTACAGGATAGAGAGGGTTCATATAGAGTCGCCAATGAAAAAACTTTCTCTCTAAAACAGCCAGCAATTATCTGTTTTTCCCCAATAGATACTGAACAATTACAATATGAAGAGATCAAGGCAAAGATCGCGAGAGGAGAACCGCCTTTTGATAAAGAAACAAAAAATGAAAGCATCACCTTACTTGTAAAACTATCAAAATCTGGCAATGAAGAAGCATTTCTCCTGCTCTTAAAATGTTACAAGCCATTTCTATTTAACTGGACAAAAAGGATATGCGGAATAATCCCTTTTTTAAAAAAAGACATAATCTTAGCTGATCTTAAAGATTGGTTTTTTTATGTATTGGGACGGTTTAACCCTGATAATGAATCCAAAGCCTTTTTTGGGACATATTTAACGATCTCATTTAGGCATTACGCAAAAAAGGTGATAAAACGGAGGAGCAACATTTCAATCTCAGATCGTGAATCTGAGTTTTGCCGCACTATTTTTAGTTTACAAGAATCTTTCATTTCACGAAACGGCAGGAAGCCTTCATATGAAGAACTTGCCGAGCTTGTAAACAGAAAAGCCGCATACCTGCGGCTGAAAAAATCCCACAGACTGCCGCCAAAATGGGATGCTCAAGCCATCGAGCTTAAAATTTCCGAAGAATTAGAGGCTATGAGAAGAGCAGATATACTGTTTATGCCAGAGGAAGTTGCCTCATATCTTTTTAAAATACTAGAGACATCATTGTTTGACACAAATGATAAGAGCGGACTATCTGTTGCAGGACAACAACTTGCATCTCCGCCGGATGAGATGAGCGATGGCCGTTTCGTTTTGGAGACTGCTTTTAAGTATAACGGTTTTATCGATCGGGATAATTTTCTCACAAGACTTGAACAATTAAATCAACCAAGAACATTGATAGAAGAATTATTTAGCAATCCACGAGAACAACGGCTCCTTTTGAAAGAGGAGATATTGCATGGAAGAAAAACACCTTTCTTGCAAAGATTTCAAGATGAAAAGATTCGAGACTATGTAAGCTTTATTTTTGATAGGGCATCTCGGTTTACTTTAACGGAAAAGGAAAAGGCGGATTTAACATCCTATTTTTATGAAGAAAAAAATTCAGAGGAAATAGCCGCAGATCGCAAAGAAACCTCACAATCGGTAAGGCTTAGGATAAAAATGGCATTAAACAAATTACAAAAAGGTCCATTTGCTAAAGATTTGGAAATTTGCTGGCGGGAAGCGGCTTGATGTATTTGCTCTTTTAAAATTCCAGATTCTGTCCAAATTTCTAAAGTAAACCCAGGATATAGGGAGCCAAGGGGACTGCATTTTTTTCTTAAAAGAGTTTTAAACTACTGTTGCTAGCCTTCTATTTTAAAGTTTTTTTCGACCAATTTTCGTTCAGGGGCGCCAGAATCAGGGACAAACCACAATTCAAAACGGGCAGAACGATAATCGCCCCAATCCCCTTCATAAATAGTAATTTCAGTAATGTCAAGCCTGTTTTATGACTTTGGTTGTTAGAATTATAATAAAGAAACCCAACAATACAAACAAATAATAGAATAAAAACCAGCAGAGCTTTCCAGTGCGTTTTTAAAATTTTGTACACAACCCATTCCCCTTAAAATATTTCCTGAGAATTATAACATAATCCACATATTCATTTTGTTTCAATCCACGCTCCCGTGTGGGGAGCGACAAAACATAACTTAATTGATATAATACAATATAGAAAAAGGAATTTAACCAAGGGGGCGTTAGACAATGACTCAAACAAAGCATGATTTACTTCAAAGTTTAGAAAAAATAACAAATGAACTTGCAGTGTTGAAGAGAGTTATAGTTATGGAGGTTAAACCTACTCCAAATGGCAAGCATAAGACAGCTTTGGATGATTTAAATAAAACGATCAAGCAACTTTCTCCAAAATGGGACAGCATTTCAGCTCTTGAAGAGATAAAGTCTCAAAGGGAGAAAAAATAAAATGCTTCTATTAACACTTGATAGTTCTGTTTTTGTTGCCGCGTTTAGAGAAACCGAAGAAAAACATGTAATATGCAAAAAGATTTTAGAAGGTGTTTTTAGCGGCAAATTTGAAGCAATTGAGCCTTATAGCGTTTTAGTTGAAGTTGTTGCGGCTATAAAACGCAGAACTCACTCAATGGAACTTGCCCAAAAAATAAAGTCTATACTTTTATCAATTGATACAATTAATTTCGAAGAATTGATTAGTTTCAGATCCGAAGAGGCAGCCGATCTTGCCATTTCAACAGGTATTCGCGGTATGGACGCATTAATTATTCAAACCGCCAAAGAAAACGGATCTTTGCTTGTAAGCTTAGATCAAGAAATGCTACGGCTTGTAAAAGGTAAAGTATCAATTAAAAATCCTGAAGACTTAGTTTAGCTTCAATCCCCACACCCCGATCTCAATTCACGCTCCCGTGTGGGGAGCGACCCATGTGCATCTTTTGTACTAATTCCAAAAGTTTTGTTTCAATCCACGCCCCCGTGTGGCGAGCGACTGGAGATATTGAGCCTGTATATTTGATTAGTTTTTTTGGTGTTAAGAAATTAGCAATACTACCTATTTCAGCCAAGAAAGCTGCAGCATAAAAAGGCGAAACTCCTTTAATTGAAAGCAGATATTTAGCATCTTCAGGAATAATTCTCACAGCTTTGTTTTCCAAAGAGGAAACAATTGTAAGAATATGATATACCCTTAAAAAGGGGTATGCCACAGAACCCAAGGCCTTTAAGAAAAATGCATTGTGGCGCATTTCTGTGGCCTGTTTTGGAGCAAATTTACCTAACTTTTTGAGGGTTATGGGTAAATTTATATATATTTGGCTTATAGGCATCACCCCCGCAACCTTTCTTTCTCTCCTTTTCCCTCATAATTTCTTCTACTATATCAATTTTCTGTATGGGTGAATTTTCCACTTTAATTTAACGATATATATACAGGAATTATTTAAATAAACTCTGGTTTAATTTATTATAAAAGGATGTATTAAAAAATGGATATTGGCTTAAATAGTGGTTTAAAATTGACTCTCTCACTGCCTAATATAGATAATAAAATAAGAAGAGGAGACTATCTCCCAAGACTTATGGGGCAAACAAAATATCAAGCTACCACAGTTGTGAGAGGACAGCTTAGAAGAGGAGTTGTTTTAGTCGATATGAGACTTATCAGGTCAGCTGCTCCCTCATTTGATACGCTTGTAGCAATAGGAAGATGGGGAGACAGAAACAATCCAAATGCAAGAGATGAAATTTTGGGGCGTGATGAGGAAGGAAAAGAAGAACAATTTAAATTGGGAGAATTGGTAAAAGATCCAGCAAGTATACGTTTTGCCAACAGAGGAAGGGGTGTTTTTGTTCCATATGATCAGATAAGACCTGAGTCAACGATAAAGACTCTTATGGTTTCTCCTGCTCTGCTCAAGGTTCCCATGATGGAGCTTAGAACAACAGAAAATTGGGATTTCGGTTTATCATGCTTTGTTTGTACTTTTAATGTAGCCAATGCTCTAATTATATCTGCAGGATTGGAACTTCATGCACAAACAACAATAGAAGGAATCCTACCCTTTCCGGAAACTCTTCCGAATAGAGAAGATAAACACCGTTTTTCATATAATCCTCAAACAAATAGACTATATATTGGCACCTGTTTCATGCATCCCCAAAATCTGGAAATGCTGAAAGGTTTGTTGGCAACTTTTGGAATGCTAAATAAAGAGATGCTTTTGTTAGCAAGCCTACCGGGAAGCATTGCTGAAATATAGTATTGTATCCGTAGAATATGGAACTATTTTGTCGTTAAATATGCGGGAAGAATAAGTCCCAAGAACGCGCCGCCAAAAAAAGCTAAAATGCCGGTCGCTATAATAAATAATATATTGGTAAAGTTTAACAAGTTTTTTGCTTTGACGGTAAAGATTGACAATAATGTAGAAATAACAATTGCGGACAAAGTTCCGACTTTTAAGCCATCCATAAATCCATAACCAAACATTCCCATAATTCCTCCCGCCAAAAATCCTATCATAATAGTAAGCAACAAATATGCCAAATAAAAACCTAAAGCCTGAAGAGCTGATCTTTTATATCCAAAATCCGTTAAATTTTTAAACATTATTTATCCCTCCCAAAGAATTAAACCATTCTACTACAATTTACGATTTTTTGCACGCTCCCGTGTGGGGAGTATGGCTTGAATTTTGAGGAAGGCAAACCAAAAGATATAAAAAACTTAGGACAGCGGATAATTTTTTTCATAAAGAGGTAGAGTGTTTTCATCTATTGTCGGATTTTCGTATACTTTTAAAGTTGCTGTGGCTCCTTCTACTACCACAATCCCCCATTTGCCTTTATGTTTTGAAGGGAAATATAACTTTTTATCTTTAAAATATATATGAGCTCGTTTTGTTGGCAGTCTTTTGTGCGTTATTTTTACGGTGGCGGCGGTTTCTAAAAGAGGGACGCAGATTTCTGTTGTGTTTTTCATTGTTGCATATACAAGTCTTCCATTTTTATATATTCTCGGATAAACATCTTCATAAAAACTATCTTTTGGCGCATTATCGGCTCTATCACAATATTTTATCCCTACAATAACCCCTTTTTCCAGGACAAGAAATATTTTTGCCGCTCGACGGGTTAAGCTGATAGTTCTTCTTTGCGGCTTAATTGTGCGGCCTGTTGGCCGGTTAATTTCCAAGAATCCGGTTGTACTGCCTATTGCATTTAAAGGAATAATTCTGCCTTGAGTTAATAATTTTATAATATGTCCTTCGTTATCTTTTATGAATGTTCCTTTTATATCACTTTCCCCGAGTGGTTTTCCCTCTATATCCGACATAGCTTTTATTCTTCCTTCATCAAGTTTAATCCCAATCCATTGTCCAATCAGAGATTTATCAAAAGGAATAAATAAGCCTCCAATATTTACGCGGCCTCCTAATCCTACCATTTTCCATACAACATTTGGGTCTGAAGATTTTGGAGCTTCTAATTTTTCATCAGAAACCGAAAAGTTTGCTATTTCTATAGGTGTTCCATCTTGATATATTTTAAGAAATACATCTCCATATTCTATTTCTATGGTAACCATTCTTTTTTGATATTGAGGAAATGACCGACACTCTTTGAGGGGAAGTATTTGCCCGCTAGCGGGAATTTCCTTTGAAAAAGATCCTTTTACTTGCCTTAAAAATCCCAATAATGAGGTGATTCGCCTTATTGGAAATCCTTTTTGAGCATTTACTTGACCAAGCCTTTCTTCTTCTTTATATATTTCAACTACTCCTGATGAAACTTTTAATGTCAATATATCTCTTTCGCGAATTCTTGAGTCGTGAAATTTTTCTATTCTGCCTGCTTTCTCCCACAGTCTTACCCATCCATGGTGAGTGGCTCTTTTGGTTATAGTCCCTTCTGTGATATATCCGCCTGTATTTGTTGAAGAATGAGGAGATTGACTTTCTGTGATAGGCGTTACTGCTATCGGCAGATCAGCAACTGCCGGTGTGAGAACAAGAGCTCCCGGTATAATTACAAATTCTTCTTGGGTCATCAATAGGCCTTTTCTTGCTCCTGAAGGATGTAGAAACATCAAGTTAAACTCTCTTGTTAGTTCTGAGAGAGGCTCTTCTTGAATAGTAATTGCACGATATCTTTGGGTTCCGGAATGCAAATCATCAATTGAAAAAGCAGTTTCTATTTTACCTCTCAATTCTGCATTTTGAGGAAGCAAGTTTCTTACGCCTGTTGAAATGATGCCGGTTTTCAATAATGAATTTAATAGAGCATTTTCCGTCCTAATTGGATTACGGGCCCTAAGATCATTTAATTGCAAAGTTCTTGGTCTTGATACTAAAGATACTTCCATACTCTATTATTGTTAAAATTTGGTTGATATTTCAGAAAATCATTAAAAAAATCCAAGCCGCAGATTTCCGAGACAGTGTCTCGTAAATCACGAAAACAGCTAAACAAATTATTTCAGTCTCTTTTTATCTTCGAAATTTTTCAGATAGTTTTTCTTTGTTACGACAGATCGACCAAGCCTCTTCTCCAACGCCTTTCTCGCATCACCGGCAATGTCTCCGCCCGCTTTAGCATCTGATTTTAGTTTGTCCACCCCACTTGAATCTTCGTTGCGATGAATTTCTGTAGTTGCGCGTTCTCCAAGCATTGTAAAAATAAGTTCAAAATCATCCATATGATCTCGAAGATTTTCCCTCTCCAACCCTTTTAGCTTTTTGTATTCGCTTGGAGTTACTCCAAATGTAGCTTTGGAAATTTCTGAGGTCAATATCTCATAATCTTTTGCTTCTCTTGCACCGCGATTTTTCCATTCATCTGTTAATTCTTCACGAATAGCAATTCCACGCATTCTCTTTTCAATCCAAGCATCAGAATAGCCTTTAGCTTTGTAAAGAGTTCTTGTCCGTTTTGTTGATAATTCAGGATCTTCTATTTCCTGAATACGCTCATAACCAACTTTAGCAAGCCAAAGTTTAAATGGTTCTGCTTTTGGGGATGGGATAGACTGAATGAGTCTGAATATTCCTTCTGTATTTGCGCAATCGGTTAAATATTTCTTGCCATCCGAAGACTCAAGTTTCAGTTGTCGACAAAATGTCGACAACTCAACTCCATCTTCATCTTTAACTCGAACTTTCATTTTATACCAATAATCTCTGGAATTTGCACTATCCGTCAAAACAGCCACAACATCAATCACAGAAAACCACCATTCGTTCTGATATAAAACTTTTCTAATTTTTCGTCCTTTAAAGATTGCGATCTTTGCATCTGGTTCCATTTGTACTCCTCCTTATTGTGTCGACAGTGCATCATTCGAGAAAACGCCTATTTTATTGTTTTATAATAGCCGTATCTCTTTTCTCTTTATTTTCAACAAGCAATCTTGCTCTTTGTATTGATTCGCGTAATTTTTTTTCTAGTATTTTTTTTGGCAATAATTTCGTCATATATTGTGCTACTCGTATGCCACTCCTGCTTAATTCTAAGAGCTCAATTTGTTCATCAGATTTACCAGCGCACAAAATCAGCCCGATTGGATGTGCTTCATTTGTTTTACGCTCATATTTATCCAACCAACGCAAATATAACTCCATCTGACCTTTATGAGCAGGCTTAAATTCTCCTAATTTTAATTCAATGGCAATAAGACGCTTCAAATCACGATGATAAAATAAAAGATCAAGATAAAAATCCTTCCCATCAATAATTATTCGTTTTTGACGTTCGACAAAAGTAAACCCCACTCCAAGCTCCATTATAAATGATTCCATATCTCTCAAAATAGCCGATTCAAGGTCTTTTTCTTGATAAGAATCTTTTAGTCCGAGAAAATCAAGAAAATACGGATCGCGAAAAACAATATCAGGAGAAAGTTTATCTTCTTTACGCAATTTATCAAGTTCTGTACGAATAAGGATCTCTGGTTTCTTTGAAATGGCCGTACGCTCGAAAAGCATAGTGAGTTCAGCGTTAACAAAAGTAGCAACTCTCCCACGAGCAGATTCAATAAGCGTGCGAATTTCAAAAAGAACAGTACTTTTAATAAATGGTCGCAATTCTTGAATATCGGTTTTCTTTTTAATCAATTTTCTTTTCATATCTTGACCTTGACACAATCAGTATACGCGCGTATACTATAAAAGTCAACCAAATCTCAAGGAGGAATAACATGTCAAACGATACAAAAGCAAAGATTCTTCAGTTTGTTAAGGATTACATATCAAGCAAAGGATTTCCGCCATCTATAAGGGAAATTGCAAAAGCTTTTCATTTTGCATCGCCCCGTTCCGCCCAAAAATATCTGGAAGCTCTAGAAGCAGAAGGTGACATTGTCCGCGAAAAGTTTGCGCGTGGGATTAAACTTGTCCAATCCCTTTCAGAATCAGTAACCCTCCCCTTTCTAGGGTTTATTGCCGCAGGAGTCCCTATCGAAGTTGTTGAACAAAGAGAAGAGATTGATGTACCTCGAACCCTTGTCGGCCGTAAACCGTGTTATGTTCTTCAAGTTAAAGGCAACAGCATGATAGAGGATCATATTCTTGATGGAGATTTTGTTGTTATAGAAAAAGCCAACACAGCAAACAACGGCGAAGTCGTCGTCGCTTTGGTAAACAAAGAATCGGCAACCTTAAAAAAACTGTATAGAGAAAAAAATCGCGTAAGACTTGAGCCTGCAAATTCAACTATGAAACCAATTTATGTAAAAGATATTGCGGTGCAGGGAGTTGTCAAAGGCCTATTCAGAAGGTTCTAAAAATGGACACCGAAAAGAAAATAGAAATATTAGGCGCCGCGGCTAAGTACGACATTTGCGCGTCGTCGTGTGCCAGAGCGCCTCGCCCTGTAGGAAATGATTATATAGGAAATCTCTCCTCTTCAGGAATCTGCCACAGCTATACGCCAGATGGAAGATGCGTTTCACTTCTTAAAGTTTTAATGACCAACTCATGCCAAAACAATTGCAAATATTGCGTAAATCGCGTTACAAATGATTTTGAGCGGGCAAGTTTTGAGGCAGAGGAGCTGGCAAGACTTTTTATAGAGATGTACAGACGAAATTATGTTGAAGGATTATTTCTAAGTTCCGGGGTTAAGAGAAACACTAATGCAACAATGGAAGAGATGATAAAAGTTTTAGAGATTGTAAGACTTCGCTATAACTACAAAGGATATATCCATTTAAAAATACTCCCTAAAACATCTGAAAATTTAGTAGAACGCGGAGCCCGCCTGGCAACCCGCTTATCAATTAATCTCGAAGCCCCCAATCCCAACAGGCTAAAGATGATAGCGGAAGAAAAAGATTTTAAATCCGATCTTCTTGATACAATGTCACTCATCCAAAAACAGGTAGATCGTGGCCTTGTTCGCGCAGGCCACACCACGCAATTTGTCGTTGGGGCGGCTGGCGAAACCGACGCGGAACTGCTAAAGACAACAAACTGGCTCTACAAACACAAATCACTAAAAAGAGCCTACTTTTCAGCCTTTATCCCTGTTGAAAACTCTTTGCCTCCCTACAGTACACAGTACACTGTAAACAGTACACTCTCTCACGCTCCATTCCCCTCTGTCCCTCTATTAAGAGAGCACCGCCTTTACCAGGCCGACTGGCTATTGCGCTTCTACAATTTCAATCTTTCAGAAATCATGCTTGATGACGAAGGAAATCTTATTTTAAACATCGACCCCAAACTTGCCTTTGCGTTAAAAAACAAAGAGCGGTTTCCACTTGAAATAAACAAAGCATCGTACGATGACCTTTTAAAAATTCCCGGGATTGGTGTTACTTCCGCAAGGAGAATTTACAGGGTTAGGAAAGAGTATAAATTAAAAGATATCAAGGAACTTAAAAATCTGGGGGTTGTTACGAAACGGGCGGCTCCGTTTATTACAGTCAATGGAAAACTTGGTGCAAGGTCACAAACGTTTTTGACAGCGCAACAGTTGGAACTATTTCAGACAGAGAAAAGCGGGTTAGCAAGAAGACAGGTGGAACTATTAAAGGCATAAAAGAAACAAAGAAGAATGACTATCAAACAATTTGCCAACAAATCCCTCTCCCTTTGGGAGAGGGCGAAAGCCTCCCAGTATTAAAACATTCGAAAAACTGGGTGAGGGTTCGGGAAAGGAGTAGTGAGGGTTTAACTATTTTCAAATCCGAACTCTTCTACGCCCTACTCCATTCAAAATGCGACCAGAAAATAATTGATGCAGTTATAAAACAATTGGAAGAAAATGGGGTAAGTTATGTTTTATGCAAAGTATCTCATGAAGCAAAGCAATTTCGTAACTGGGCGCGGCAGGTTAAGGTGGAAAAGATGCGAGCGGTCTCTTTTATAAGGCTCCGTCCTATAGACCAGCATAATGTACTGTACGGTGAGTTTGAATTGCGGCATAAAACAGGCGAGATTATAATTCTTCATTTTATGAACAGGTTTCCGACATATAAGATAATGATCTCTTTTGGTAAAGAGGCTTTTATCGGCAAAGACGGGCAAATCGCGGTAACGACGCGATTAATCGCGTCGTTACCGCCAACCCCCATCGATCCATTCGAAAAGTTATGGCTTACTTTTTACAAAAGCCAATATATTCCCGAACGCAAAAATCTACGCTACATGCAACAGATGGTCCCAAAGAGATACTGGAAGTGGTTAAGAGAGATTAACCCCGATTATCCTAATCGGGGTTAAGGAGTTTGGATTAGTGGACTGTTGCAAAATGTCACCCTGCAGAAATTATACATTTCGCAACAGTTCTATTAGCCTTTTTTAGGTTGCAACTAACCATGATATCAGATAGAGTTAACGTATATGTTGAAACCTATGCTAAACATTGCATTTGTTGGTAATTATTCTCCTCGTATTTGCGGGATTGCCACTTTTACTGCCAATCTTTGTGAAGCCACAGCAAAATTACTTTCACCACGCTCTAATATTTTTGCAGTTGCTGTCAATGATACGGATAGAGGCTACAATTATCCCAGCAGAGTTGAATTTACTATGAGGCAGTCACAACAAAAAGATTATTTTGAAGCTGCCAATTTTATAAATACAAGTAACGCAGACCTGGTTTGTGTCCAACATGAATACGGAATCTATGGCGGCTGGGACGGTATTTATATCTTATCTTTAATTTCCAACCTTAGCGTTCCTGTGGTTGTGGTTCTGCATACGGTACTCAAAAATCCAACTCCCAACCAGAAAAAAATTATCCAGGAGCTGGCTCATCGAGCCAACTACCTTGTTGTAATGAGTAATCTGGCTGTAAATTTATTACATGAAGTTTACGACATCCCAATAGAAAAGATTCGAATGCTTTATCACGGAACGCCTGATTTTACCTCAATAGACAATAGCCACTACAAAAAACGCTTTCAGGTGGAAGGGAACCAGACTTTGTTAACTTTTGGTCTGCTTAGTCCAAACAAAGGAATCGAGGTTGTTATTAAAGCCCTTCCTAAAATAGTCCAGGAGTTCCCACGGTTGATTTATGTAGTTCTTGGAAAAACTCATCCAAATATTCTTAAAGAATATGGTGAAAAATATCGGACAAGCCTTATTGCTCTGGTCGATGAATTAGGACTGCAGGAGCATGTCATCTTTGACAACAGATTTGTAAACTTAGAAGAACTCTATGCCTGGCTTATGGCCGCGGATATCTATATAACTCCTTATTTAAACGAGGCACAAATTGTCAGCGGAACTCTCTCCTACGCGATCGGAGCTGGAAACGCAATAATTTCCACCCCTTACTGGTATGCGAAAGAGATGCTTGGAGAAGAAAGAGGACGATTGATAAACTTTGGGGATACCGAAGCGCTGGCTTCTGCTCTGCACTCTCTGTTGTCAAACAAAATAACATTAAAGGCTCTGAGAGAAAAGACTTATAAATTCGGACGGCAGATGAGATGGGAAAAAGTAGCGGAAAAATATGTAGAAATATTCAAGAAAACATCTGCTACCGCAACTAAAAGATCTTTATTGCTAAAAACTCCCGGGCTGCTATTTCGTGAGCCACCGTTTGATTTAACGCATTTAAGACGCTTAACCGATGGCACAGGACTGATCCAGCATGCTAAATATATTGTTCCCAACCGGCATACCGGTTATTGTCTGGACGATAACTCCCGTGCGCTCATGTTATGCGCTTGGGCATTTTTTCTCTTGCGCGACGATGACGCAAAAGAATTAATCTCCACTTTTTTCAGTTTTACACATTTTATGCAAACGGAAGATGGGCGCTTCCGTAATTTTATCGATTATCAGCACCATTTCCTCGATGAGACAGGGTCAGATGATGCTTTTGGTCGGGCATTTTGGGCGCTTGGTTATATAATCTGGCGGCCTCCGCGTGATGCCTACAGATCTTTGGCTTATGAGTGTTTCCAGAAGGCATTGCCTCATGTGCACAGCTTGAACCTGAGAGGAAAAGCTCTGGCTATGTTGGGATTGGTATCATATATGCGTTGCTATCAGGGCGATGAGAGTGTGTCGGCAAAGCTTCGTGAATGCGCGGACTATTTATTAGATTTGTATAAAAAGGTTTCTGATGATAAATGGCAATGGTTTGAAGATATCATTTGTTATGATAATGGAATTATGCCGATGGCTCTATTTCAAACTTATTCAGTTCTCCGTGAGGAAAGATATTTACAGGTAGCAAAAGAAGCTCTGAAGTTTTTGGAAAAAAATATTATTCATAATGGACGCCTTTCCATTGTCGGATCACGTGGCTGGTATAAAAGAGGTGGGATAAAAGCAAAATATGACCAGCAGCCAATTGATGCAACAGCCATGGTTTTAGCTTATCAATCAGCTTATCGGGTTACTCAAGATAAGGAATATTTAAAAAAGATGCGACGGGCTTTTGGCTGGTTTCTGGGAGAAAACGATATGGGAATGTCTTTGTATGATCATGAAACCAAAGGCTGTGCAGATGGCTTGTTGCCAGAAGGGATCAGTTTAAACCAGGGGGGAGAAAGTACAGTTTCTTTCCTAATGGCTCTCTTAGCCGTAATAGAAGAATATGAGATTGCAACTGTTGATTAACTTTTTTTTAACAGTTTTTCAAGGAGCTCTTCTACAGGAATACTTGCAACATGCGATTCAGAATCGGAAATAGCGTAAGGAATAATTAATTCGCCGTTGAGGATGATGGAACCACAACTATAAACTACGTTTGGCACATAGCCTTCGCGCTCTCCTTCTCTTGGTATAAGCAGAGGTTCTTTTAGCTTCCCTATTATTTTCGAAGGGTCATTTAAATCTAAAAGAACAACACCAATGCAATACTTACGCATAGGTCCTACTCCGTGAGTCAGAAGTATCCATCCTTTTTTAGTTTCAATGGGTGACCCACAATTACCGATTTGGAGAAGTTCCCAGGAATTTTCCGGAGCTTCAATCTTTACTCCTTCAAACCAGAAATTAATATTATTGGAATAGCTTAAATAAAGATTTTCCCCGTCAATCCTGGTGACCATAGCATATAGTCCGTTAATTTTACGAGGGAAAAGAGCCATCCCTTTATTACGTGCCATAGGCCCATTTAATGTTGAGATTTTAAAATGATGGAAGTCTTGTGTTTCTATCAACTGAGGCAGGATCTCACGTCCATTATAAGCGGTATATGTAGCATAATAAGTAACTTTGCCATTATTTTTCTCATCAGTAAATAAGACAAAGCGAGCGTCTTCCACGCCGTTGCTCTCATTTTGCGACAATGGGAAGATTACCCTTTCTGAAATCAACTGCCCATGAGGGAAAAATATTTCATAATTGGATTCTGCCAGCCACTTGATATCAACTACAGTATTTTCCAAATCAGCAGGAGCAAATACATTACTGTTGCAAACCACAGTAATGGCTTTATCCATGTCGTTTAGAGTAAACTTGTTCGGAAGATATTGATGGATCGCATTGGCTCCTTCGCTCAACTGCCCCATCTCCTCAAGTTTGGCCTTGAACAACTCCCTGTCATAAGTCGCATTCAAAACAACCTCAGGAGTTCCAATAAACGGGCTGACAGGTTCTAGGAAAATTGAATTGTCTTTGTCAATAATTGCACTGCGAAAAACAATCGATGATATATGCCCTTCGCCTGTCGCGCGAAAACTAAAAATAACGCGGGTTTGCCCTTTTTTCAAATTGTTCTGCTTGGGATAAATAACAATTGAAGGATTAAAAAGGGCTGCCGATTCGATGGAATATTCCATCGTAAAACAGGCGCCAACCAACAACTTCCTCTCCTCTGAGAGGGAGGCAGGATCCTTTATATATCCTATAATTCTCTGATAGTTATTTAGCAACACAGAATGAAGATCCTTATGACGGTGGGCAAAATCCTTGAGCGTCTGTTTGAGTATCTCTTTAACACTGTTTTCATCCAACGCCAAGAGACGATTGATAATATTTATGACATGTGTTTCCCTTGAAGGACGGAAAAGCCGCGTAATTACACGTCTTTTATCAGGGCAAATGTTCTTTAGAGTTTTATTGGTGATGCGCTTAAATAAACGTGAAAGAATAACGGGGTCATTGAATAAAGTTTTTCCCAACTGCTTATTTGCGATTAAAACTTCAGAATCCATAAAAGATGATTTCATGTCAAAAGGAGCTTTTTGTTTTTTAGTCATAGTATTGTAATGCTAATATTTATAGGATGAAAAAGCAATGAGCTTTTACAAATTATTTTAGTTGATTGATATTCTCTTTGAAATATTTTACAATACGTCCTCAAACTATTTGACAATACATTGGGAAATATAAAAATGAAAATCAAGCTATCAATAATTTTGTCAGCCATACTTTTTTGCATCATCTTATATGGTTTATTAGTTTTTGCCGGAAATCTGTTTGGTATAAATAAAGACACCAACGGTTTTATAAAAATTAGTGGCAGGATTGAAGGGACAGAATACCACGCGGCATCAGAAGTGGCCGGAAAAGTTATTAACTTTAATGTTGAAGAGGGCCAATCTGTAATAGAAGGTGAGAAGATTGCTATCATAGATTCCCCACAACTTAATTCCATTATAGGCCAGGCTGAAGCGTATCTTCGCAAAGCCGAATTAAATTTAAAACTCACAAAAAAAGAGTTTGATCGAGCCACCCAGCTTGTAAAAGGAAATGCGATAGAAAAACAGTCTTACGATGAAGTAGAAAGTAAATATCTTGTGGCAAAAGAAGATTTCTTGGCCGCTAAAAATCAATTGGAAAAGCTGATGGCAGACAAGGCTGATACGGTAATTACCGCCCCTACATCAGGCAAAATCATGACAAAAATTGTGCAAGTAGGAGAAGTCGTTGGCGTTGGAGTACCACTAGTTACAATCATCAACATGAATGATCTTTTTTTAAAAGCTTTTCTCCCGACAGAAATTGCCGGAAAAATATCTCTAAATGATGAAGCAAAAATTTATTCAGATGCTTTTCCTCTTGAACCTTTTGATGCCGTTGTCAATAAAATAGCTGAAAAAGCGGAATTTACCCCAAAAAATGTGGAAACCAAAAGCCAACGCGCAAATATGGTTTTTGAAATTAAGTTGAAAATTAAAGAGAACAAAGGCTATAAACTAAAACCAGGCATGCCTGCAGAAGCCATTATACGAATTGATAAAAATGTTGACTGGTAAGTTCTCAATTGATACCTTACCTGGAAGTGGAAAACCCGAAAATACTAACAATATCATTGATGTCAGTCAAGTTTCAAAAAAGTACAAAAAATTACCAGCTATATCCAATCTCTCTCTTCAAATAAAAAGTGGGGAAATATTTGGGCTGATCGGGCCGGACGGAGCAGGCAAAAGCACCCTCATTCATATTATTTCCGGCATACTAAAACCAGATAAAGGCAATGTATCAGTGGTGGGCAAAAATGTATTAAAAAATCCGGAAGGGATAAAAAACTTTATTGGATTTCTGCCTCAAGGTTTAGGCCTGGCTTTAGCCCAGGAACTGAGTGTAGAAGAAAATATCAATTATTTTGCACAAATCAACCAGGTAGACCCCAAAAAACGAGAAGAGAAAAAAACTCTCCTACTAAAAAAGACGCAACTTGAAACTTTTCGCGACCGTCCTGCAAAGAATCTTTCAGGCGGCATGCAGCAGAAATTGGCACTCTGCTGCACACTGATCCATGAGCCCAAATTGATTCTGCTCGATGAACCAACAACCGGTGTTGATCCCATCTCAAGACGCGATCTTTGGCTCTTGCTTAACGACATGGTAGAAACAAGCGGAGTAACTGTTCTCTTGACAACTTCTTATCTGGATGAGGCAGCGCGCTGCCATAGAGTTGCTTTAATGCATAAGGGAGAGATTCTGGAGATGGGAGAACCCGGAGATCTTGTTTCTAAATTGAAATCGGTTAAAGGTGAAACCGCAGGAATATTAGACCTGTTTCTCTCTCATATCTCAAACGCTAAAGATAATATCATTAATGAAAAAGCTTTATCGGAGTTTTTCCAAAAAAAAGAAATTTCCCCTCAAAATACATCACAAACAATAATTAAGGCGGAAAATCTGGAAAAAAAGTTCAAAAACTTTACTGCAGTAAACAAAATAAGTTTTGAAATAAAACAAGGTGAGATTTTCGGTTTTTTAGGCCCTAACGGAGCCGGAAAAACTACCACTATAAAAATGTTATGCGGACTCCTTACCCCAACTTCGGGGATTTGCACCATAGCGGAATTTAATTTAAATAAAGATGTTTCAAACATCAAAAAAAGTATCGGCTATATGTCTCAAAGATTTTCTCTATATGGTAATCTCACAGTATCAGAAAACATAGAGCTTTATGGAAGTATTTATGAAGTTGATCGAAAAGAGGTTTTAAAACGGAGGAAATTGATTTTACAAATCACAGATTTGGAAGGCAAAGAAAACTCTATAACAAATGACTTGCCATTAGGCATTAAACAACGTTTAGCCCTAGGATGCGCAATAATTCATAAGCCTACTTGTGTTTTTTTGGATGAGCCAACCTCCGGAGTAGACCCTCTTGCCAGAAAAAAATTTTGGGAAACTATCATTCTCTTATCCCGTCAAATGGGAGTGACAATTCTTGTTTCAACTCATCACTTGGATGAAGCTGAATATTGCGACAAGATTATTCTGATTAATCAAGGCAACATTGTCGCCACAGGTAACGCGGAAAAATTACGAAAAAGAGTTCAAGAAGATATGGGAACCCTCATGAAAATCTCCACGGATAATCAAGCGATCTCATTTAATGCATTAAAAGATAATTTTCAATACTGTTTTGAATATGGATCGCACGTGCATGTTTATATAAAAGAGAGGGAAAATGACATCAAAAAAATAAAAGATGTTTTAGCTGAAAAATCTGTTATTTTAAGAGGTATCCATGAACAATCAATCCCTTTTGATAACGTTTTCACGTTTTTTTGTGAAAACACAAAGGAGCGCGCATAATGTTTTCTTGGATCAGGTTAATTGCCGTAGCTAAAAAAGAGTATTTGGAGCTTAAAAGAAATTTGTTACTTTTTCTGGTCCTTGTTTTTGGTCCTATTTTGCTTTATCTGCTTCACGCTTATGGATTGCCAGTTGACGTAAAAAACCTCACTCTGGGGATTTTGGATATGGATAAATCCGCTTTAAGCAGAAGTTTGCAGGACACATTCCAAAACAGTGGAATTTTTAAAATAGAGAGAACATTCAAGGACAAAAACGAACTTAAAAAAGGTCTTGATCTAGCTGAATTACGGGCAGGAGTAATTATTCCTCATGATTTTGCGGCAAAACTTGAAAGAAACTCCTCTGTCATAGTTCAAGCGCTTATTGACGGATCTTATCCCAATTATGCTCTTATCAGCGAAGGATATATTCAAGCGGTAGTCAGCTCTTTTAACTTAAATATTTTAGATCAATATTTTGTCAGGTATTTGGGAAGCAGCGCTAATATTCCTATAGATATAAGTGCCACAGTTTGGTATAACCCAACATTTAACGGGAATTATTTTATGCTGCCCGGGCTATTTGCCCTAACTATCATATTTTTCCCTGCCATAATGGCAACACTCTCATTGACAAAAGAGAAAGAGACCCGTTCCATTTTGAATTTTTATTGTTCTAGTGTTACAAAAACCGAATATTTGATCGGTAAAATGCTTCCTTATGTAATTATTGCTTTTTTACAGAGTTTGTTGTGTTTTGTCCATGCGGTTTTAATCTCGGGAGTACCGATGCGTGGTTCAATCTTAGCCTTTTTAATCGCTTCGCTTCTTTTCTCTGCGGCCTCGGTCGGCATAGGCCTATTCATTGCAGTTTTTATAACCAGCCAGGCCACAGCCATATTGCTGACAACAATTCTCACTTTGACATTCACCTTCACTTACAGTGGAATTCTTACGCCTGTAATATGTTTAAGCGAAGATAACAGAGTTATTTCTTATTTGCTGCCTATAACCCATTATATCGATGTCGCAAGAAAAGTTATGATCAGGGGCGCAGATTTTTATGATGTGCAAAACAGCCTAATAATGTTATTGCTTTCCTGTATCGTTTTTTACGGCGCTTCCATCTTAATTTTCAAAAAAAGGATTGGCTGATATGTTTTATAAATGGTTTAATTTAATGAGAAAGGAATATCTTCTCTTTTTAAGAAACACGGTTTTATTATTGGTAGTCCTTTATTTTTCGACTTTTGACATTTATCAAACCAGCACAACGTCTACAGATCCTAATTTTTTCCCTCTGGCCATTTATGATATGGATCGCAGCGTAAAAAGCCAGGAAATTGTGCGTCGGTTCCGCTCGCCATATTTTCATGTAAAAACTTACATTAATGAAGAAGATGAATTAAAAAAACTTATAGAAGACGGCACCGTCTCTGCGGCGATTACATTCCCAAAGGGTTTTGCAGGCGATATTGCTGCCAACAAAACCGCCAATCTGCAAATTATATTGGATGGAACAAACAGCAATGCCTCGGAAATTGCTTTAAACTACATTCACAGCATCATTTCAGAATATAATATCGATTTATGGACCGCCAGATTAAAAGGGTCCGGAGGCAGACAAGAAGTGCCAGATGTACAGATGCGCCCATTTTTTTACTCCAATACATCGCTTAATGAAGGCTGGGTCCTCTCTTTGCAGGAATTGTATACAGTCATTACGCTTTTAGGCCTGGTGCTTATAACCACAGCTATTGTCAACGAAAAACAGTTTGGCACAATTGAACAACTGATGATCTCACCTTTAAAGACATATGAAATTATACTGCCTAAAATTATTACTATGATGGGAGTAATTTTTATGGTCGTTTTTATAGCCTTATTTGTAGTCTTGATGCCTTTAGGCGTACCTCTGGCAGGAACCATCTGGGATCTATTTATAGTAACGCTGCTTTATATTTTTACTTTAACAGGCTATGGATTGCTTATCGCCACTGTATCCAACAGTCTTTCTGAAACAATCTTAATATCTTTTCTTCTTATCTTGCCGATACTTTTATTGTCCGGCATGTATGTCCCCGTTGAATCATTACCTGTGGTAATGCAGGGGTTAATAAGCTTTTCTCCTCTAAAATATTATCTAAATTTAGCTCACGGAGTATTTTTAAAAGGGAACTCTATTTGTTTCATGTGGAAAGATTTTTGTTCTTTATTGACGCTGGGAGTAGTCTCTTTTGCAGTTGGTTTATGGCGTTTCCGCAAATCGTTTTCCGAATAAAGTGAAGAACATGTACCTGTTATTCCTAATGAGATTTTTTTGGCTGTAGAAAACTTCTGCTTACATATAAGTTTTCGGATGGCAACAAAATTCTTTTTTTGGAACCTTTGAAAAAACTAAACCCCGATTATCATAATCGAGGTAAACTCATACAAGGATATATATTTGCATTTTCTCCCTATCTGCTATAATACACTCCATGGATATACTCCACAGCATAATAATCGGAATTGTTGAAGGTATTACGGAGTTTCTGCCTATCTCGTCAACTGCGCATATGGTGCTTGCCGCAAAGGTTTTAAATATTGCCCAATCTGACTTTGTAAAAAGCTTTGAGATAATTATTCAATTTGGCGCGATTCTTTCCGTTTTAGTCCTTTACTGGAAAAGATTTTTGGTTGATTTTGAAAGTCTAAAAAGAATAATTGCCGCATTTATACCAACCGCGATTTTGGGTTTTACTCTTTATAAATTTATCAAAGGATATTTGATATCTAATGAAACCATAATTGTATGGTCTCTTCTTTTGGGTGGTATCTTTTTGATTATATTTGAGCTTTTCCATAAAGAAAGTGAAATGGCAGTAGAAGATATTTCAAAGATCCCCTATTCAAAGTGCATCACAATAGGTCTTTTTCAATCGTTTGCAATGTTCCCGGGAGTTTCAAGATCTGCCGCAACAATAATAGGAGGACTTTCTCTTGGGCTTAAAAGAAAAACTATTGTTGAATTTTCTTTCCTGCTTGCAGTACCTACTATGCTTGCAGCATCGGCTTTAGATGTTTTAAAAACCGGACATTCTTTTACACTAAATCAAATAGGTGTTTTGGCTATTGGGTTTGTCGTATCATTTATTATTGCTCTTTTTAGTATAGAATTTTTATTGCGATACATAAAAAAGCACTCTTTTATCTTTTTTGGTGTTTATCGCATAATTATTGCTCTTGTTTTTATGTTTGGGTTAAAATAAGACTGAACATAAAGAGAAGAGTAAATAGTGTAAGCGCGAGTCTTTAGTCCTTAGCTAACCTCTAAATACACACACTCATCCCCACACCAAAAATCTTTGGTGTGGGGACTCACACTAATTACTCAAAAGGAGGGGATATAAAATGAGTTGGACATTGTTTGGTCAGATAATACTACTGATGATTATTTTTGTAATTGTAAGATCTTTTGTTAAATGTATGCATGATTCTTATTGCAAAAATTGTAAAAAGTAAACCACCTGGTATGAATAATCGGGGTTAATATTGTTCGGCATGAACATGGGATATTTTTTTGTGTTATACTGTATAATATGAATAACCAATCAAATCAAGGAAATCAAAGTAGTTTTTACGGGCTTGGGATTGCTCCAAAAATTATTGAGATACTTGATCGGATGAAATTTAAAGTCCCCACCCCTATTCAGGCAAAGGCAATTCCTATTGCAATTGATGCAAAAGATATCGTAGGAATTGCGCAGACAGGAACCGGAAAGACATTGGCATTTGGAATCCCCATGATTCAACGCCTTGTCTCCCTTCAGGCTCGCGGACTTATTCTTGTGCCAACACGTGAACTTGCTATCCAGGTTGAAGAAACAATATATAAACTTGGCAAACTCCTTTCAATGAGAACCGCGGTTCTTATCGGCGGAGCTTCTATTTATAATCAAATACAAGAGCTTCGCAGAAATCCTCGTATAATTATTGCAACTCCTGGCAGATTAATTGATCACTTAAGACAGGGAAATCTTAGACTAGATGATGTCGCGATTTTAGTCCTGGATGAAGCAGACCTAATGCTTGATATGGGCTTTGCGCCACAAATTGACAAAATCTTACAACATTTGCCACATGAAAGACAGACAATGCTTTTTTCCGCAACTATTCCCGAAAGGATCGTGAAAATTGCGGCTTCTTATATGAAACTTCCTGTTAGTATAGAGATCGCAAAATCAGGGACCCCTGCGGAAAAAGTGAGGCAGGAAGTTTTTATCATTAAAAAAGAGGAAAAACCAAAACTTCTCGCAAAAATTCTTGATCAATATCGAGGCGCTGTCCTTGTATTTACAAGAACAAAGATAGGCGCAACACGAGTTACAATAGGATTAAGATCACTAGGCTACAATACAACAACAATTCACTCAAGAAGATCTCTGACTCAAAGACGCGAAGCTTTGGAAGGATTTAAAACAGGGAAATATCGCATACTTGTCGCAACAGACATTGCCGCCCGTGGAATAGATGTTAAAGGAATTGAACTTGTTATAAATTATGACCTGCCAGAAGATTCAGAAAAATATGTGCATCGCATAGGACGCACAGGCAGAGCAGGACATGAAGGGAACGCCATCTCTTTTGCGACTCCAGATCAGCATGGAGATATAAAAAAAATTGAAAGACTAATGCGCAGTATTTTACCTATAACCAAACATACCGAATTAAGCAATGCTCGCGGGTTTGAAGCACCTCCGGATCAAAGGCCAAGAGGTTTTCATTCTTTTTATCGAAATAGAAGATAACTAAAATGCTCTGCGCTCTTGGCGCAGGGTTTACTCGTCAGCTTTCTATCGCATCAGCCACCAATATAAGTATATTAGAAAATGCGGTCTCATCATACTCTCCTTTACAATATGGTGAAATAACATTTTTGCTAAGTAAATCTTTTGCTATGGCACTTTCCTCAAGCAGTATTGCCGTAGGAATTAATAATTCAAAAGCTTCCATTTCTAAATATTCTGTTTCAATCATTTCTCGGCATTCATCTGATTGTATTTCATCTGATAATAATTTTTTATATTTATTTATTTTATCAACAGTTGTATCGCCTAACATCCTGTCCATTTTTTCTTGAATTGCATTTGCTAATGCAAGCGCGCTAAAAAACATCGCTTTAGCCTGTTCCTTACGACCACCTATGTAAAGCGCAACAGCCATTCTGTTTATCAAGAATATTTTATAAATAAGTCCCTTTTCAGTCTCTGAAGGCATCGTTCTATTGACTTCATCCAACAGATCTGAAGCCATGTTACAATGTCCCAATTTAAGGCAAACAATAGCCGCTTCAAGTAAGTAAAATTCTACATTTTTTTTACTTCTTATAGTCTCAAGAATTTTATTAATTGCTTCCAATTGATCCGTGACCGATAAATCCTTCAAAACAAGAAAAAAATATTGGTCATCAATATCCATATAAGATTTCAATACAGAATGCAAAAGTTCTTTTGCCTTAAGAATCATCCCACGCAAACTGTAACTATATGCCAAAGAAATTAACGCATTATCATCTTTACGCTCCCTTGCCGCTGCAACAGCTTCCTCCAAAATTTTATTTGCGCGATCCGGTTCTCCGTTAACTATTGCAATACAAGGAGCAAACAAGGCCAATATTCTTTTGTCTATTTCATCAATTATCACATCAAGCCCTGCAAGGAAATCAGTTAATGCTGTTTGAAACTTTTCCGAATATTCCTCATATTCCTCCTGCGAGGCAAGAATCTTTTTTCTAATATTATCAACAGATATTTTATTATCGTCCAAAATCATGGAAAGAAGCTGTCGAGCAGCATCGTTCGATTGATAATTTAAAGATAAAATTGATAAAGCAGCTTTTGTGTAATAAAGATTAACGGCATCCATAAATTTATAATCTGTTTTTACTATTCCCGCCTCATCATCGTCTATAACAGAGTTTACTACAGGGTTTAGAATATAATCATTCATTATTCCATCAAGAGAAACCGAAAGCAGAACTGAACGATCTTGAACCGAAAGTTTTTCTGAAGAAGCAAGAAATAAACAATTTCTAATATCTTCCTCTGACCACATACGCTTTTTTCTCAAATAGCATTTTGTCAATGAATTTAACCTTGAACGCGCAGTACTCTCCATGCCTAAAGACAATTCAATGCGGCTCAAGTTAATTATATCTTCACCAGAAAGACCAACATCATCTGAAAGCCGCAGAACATCATCATAAAATCCTCTTAGATGCTGTAATTGTGAGTCGGCTAATTTGACTCTTTCTCTTAAAAAATAATTTGAAATAAGATTTTTTATTCTATTTGTTGTTATTGACATGTGATAACTCCTTTTTTTATTTTTTTATGATTGATAGAAAATATTTTTTTAACAGTTTCTGTGAATGCTTATCTTCATCTTTTTTTTAAAATTTCAGGTTAAAATTGTTATCAAACTCTGAAATTTTGCTGTTGCTACGTCGAAACAGATACATGAACCCCGATTATCATAATCGGGGGTGAAAACAACTCATGATAATTCTTATATAAGGTTGAAGGTATATTAAAAATGCAAATAACATTTCCTGTTAGTACACAACCATTAACACGCTTTTTAAGCATAGTTAATCTTAATGAATCAGTTTTTAGCAGAACTGATTTCCAGGTTCATATAGGCAATCAGGAATTTATATATGGATTAAGATATGCCCCTATTGGAAGCGCCATTAACACGGAATTAAAAGATATGATTGAGATCGGTTTAAACGGAACTAATCAGCATCCTTTATATACAAATCTACATAATATACTTAATGCAGAAAATGGACTTGAAACAATAGCCTTAACACTTCCGGGACATTTGGGGGATAGAATTATAAGACCTTTAAGTGAATTTAAAGATTATTCCCTCGAATATTATGCTGACGTAATAACAAAATCTGTGGTGGAAATAGCAACCATGAACCCTAATAAAAGAATAGTGATAAATGGACACAGTATGGGTGGACGGTTGGCATTCATGGTAATGCTCAATATTAAAAGATCTAACAAATATGCTTATAAAAAAGCTTACAAACAAGTATTGGGGATTGTTGCAAATGGAAGCTCCGACATGGTAAGGGCAACATTTTTTTCTGCTGTATCAGTTGTAGCCAGTTTGCCGGAACTTGCGGCAGGTTATTTTGTTGCTAAAATCCCTCAAGCCTTATTTCGTGGGGAATCTCATACAGAAGATCAAACTGAACGTAAGAGGTTAGAATTTTGTATGAAATTGGCAGAGACAGATTATGAATCTGGGAGAGCAATAATTCAACTTGGGCTTCCCTACCCTGACAACTTCCGTCCCATCTTAAGTCTAAATGAATTGAAAGGTAAGAAAATTTTGATTATATATTATAGTAACGACCCTATGATTAAACAATCAACAAAAAACGAGACAGTAAAGTTATTTGAAAGTTCAGGGGCTGATGTTAATCTTATTACACTTCAAGGAACTGCACACAACAGAATATCAACTCACCCGGAAGAAATAGTTAAAGCAAAATTGAATTGGTTGTTGGTAACCCAAAAACTAGAGGGTAAAAAATTTCAATATAACTAAGAACTATGGTTAATTCAGAAGTTTGATGTCCTACGAATTCTCCATATATATATATATAGCAAGAAACAATGTTAAATTTCAGCTTAACCCCGATTAGGATAATCAGAGTTAAAATTATCCATAGAATCATTTACTTAACCCCGATTATTCACCCCGATTAGGATATCGGGGTTCATACCTCGGGAAATTTCCAACATTCTGCTAGAATTCTGTTCGTCTATGAACAATCGGGGTTAAATTGCTGTTGTTTGTGTAGATTTTATCTCTTTTACAAGCAACCCTAAAAATATTTGAAATTTTCTTTCCAAGTCAGGCCTTCCCTGATATACTCTTCTCTCATATACTTCTATGCTATCAGCGTCAGGTCTTACAAAAAGCTCCATGCTATCAGCCCTTTTCTCTATTTCCTTATATACTTCATGTTCACTTACGGCTATATAACTTATTTTTGAAAACCAAGATGGATAATAATTTAGATTATGATTTCCCACAAAAAACGCAAATTCAAAAGACTTAAATCCAAGACTTTCAAAAGCTAGAGAAAGACCTCCACCTTTCACTCCACTATTAATAAAATCATCCACAAAACAAACTTTTTTATCCCTAAAAAAATTTAAGTCTGGGAATTCAGCTAATATAAATTCTTCAATCATTCCCATTCTTTGTTCATAGTCTTCTAATACATCTAAATCTTTATATAAAAGCTGATTGCCCCTATTATTAAACCCGAAAATTTTTGGCATTTTTAAACTAGGATAGACTTTTCGCCATGCAGCTTCAAGTAATACTCGGGAAATAATTCTACTTTTACCAGAAATAATAATAGCGGCATACTGTTTTTCTCTTATATGTTTAACAACTTGAAACGCGGCTCTTGCTATAAGAGATATCGCCGTTGAGGTACAGCCCGATAGATGATAAACATTATGACCTGTTATTTTCATTTATTTATTCCTGATATTTGTATCACACATATTTTCAAAGCCCTAATCTCTTACTATATATTCTAAAAATTGACATGAAAATTCAGATAAAAATGTAATTCTTAAATAAAAGTGAAATTCTTTTGTGGTCTGATCGAAAAAAAAACAAAGCTGTAAAAATATTGATAAATATGATATATGGAAATCAACCAAAAATTGAATATTTAGTTAAAATGGTTAGAGGAAATCCTGGGATATCAACAGTAAAACTTAAGCCAGCAGATAGGTTGACACCCCATCAAGTTGAAATATTAAGACAGGTTATAGGAGAAAATGATCTTACAGCACTAGGAAGAGATGAAAGAGTGGGCGCAAAATCAAGTTTTGATGTTGTTTTTCGCCCAGGAGAACAACGGCTCCTGCCACTTTTTCCCGTAGTTATCAAAGTCCCCCAACCCAGAACAACGCGGGGGGCATTAGAGTTTACAAAACAAAATTTAGGAGGAATAGTAGCTCCTTTTATTATATTGGAAGATGCCTTAATTCATGGAATTAGGCATTCCTTTGTTATTGTGCAACTATATCAAGCAGTTTGCCTAAAAGGCCCCCTATCCAATACATGCCAAATGACAGGCACAACTGGAATTGAAAATAAAGCAAGAGAATTAATATTGAAAATGATTGAAAGAGGAATCATGTTTTATGATGGTCTTATTGCAAAACATTTTGGGGTAGATATAGCAACAGGCAGACTTTATTTAATCGGAGGAATGCACCTCTTTACTTTTGCAACAAGAGATGAAGCTTTTGAAGAAGCCACAGATGAAATGTCAGAAGGGATGGTTCGTTCAAGAAAAGCAGGAACACGCTTTTTCACAAAAAATTGGGGGGATAGATGTTTTTTTGATCGAATAGGATTGCCCCCCGATGAAGAGCTATTTGAACTTTGGGGAACAAAAAGAGAAGAACGTGAGCCTGTTCCTGATATAATGTTATACATAAAATAATCCTAATCTAAATAATTTTGATATAATTTAAAAATAGTGAAACAAAATAAATCTAATTACATTATTGCCAGGGTGGTGGCTCAATACCGTGGAAAATATAGAATTAATTCTGGCGCTAAAGAATTTTGGGCTGAAGTGACCGGCAAAACAATGTATCAGGCGGTCTCCCAGCTTGATTACCCCGTAGTCGGCGATTTGGTAAATATTGTTGAGCTCGAATATGGTAATGCGATTATTGAGGCTGTTCTGCCAAGAAAAAATATTTTGCAAAGAAAATCGGCAGGTAAAGATTCTGTCCAGCCAATTGCTTCTAATATTGATACTGCCTTTATAGTACAGGCAGTCGACCGTGATTTTAATTTAAATCGTTTTGAACGCTATCTTACTATCGTAGCGGCTGCAAAGATAAGTCCGGTATTTGTCTTGAGCAAATCTGATCTTATTACATCCGAAGAACTTAAAGAAAAAATTACTTTGATGGGTGATCGCTTCAAAGATATTCCTATAATAACGGTCAGTATATTAGCTGAGAGTGGCATTGATAGTATTAGAAAAGAGATATTACCAAACCAGATATATTGTTTGCTTGGATCCTCGGGGGTTGGCAAGTCATCTATTATAAATAAATTGTTAGGTAAAGAACTATTAAAAACAAAAGAAATTAGTGCTCATACAAAAAAGGGTAAACACGCGACCACTCATCGGGAACTTTTTGTTCTTGATGGTGGCGGAATGATTATTGATAATCCGGGCATGAGGGAGATCGGCTTGGCTGATGCAAAAGATGGTGTTAGTAGTGTATTTTCTGAAATTGAACAACTGAGCAAAGGTTGTAGATTTATTGATTGCACACATCAGCACGAACCAGGATGTAGAGTCCTTGCTGCCGTAGAATCTGGAGAGTTAAGTGATGAAAAATATGACAGCTATATCAAACTTAAAAAAGAATCTGACTACTATGATATGACAAGCTTAGAAAAAAGACGGAAAGATAAGAGTTTTGGAAAAATGGTAAAAACCGCAATGAAGCAGATAAAAAAACTAAAATAAGGGGTAATTGCGCAGCAACTTGTTGCGCAATTATCTTTTTCGCAAGTAAATAAAGATGCTTTCCTAAAATCTTGAAAAGAATCCTATCCCAAAAACCAGAAACACAAAAAATAGCACCAAAAAGATAAAAAAGAGCATTTTGGCAATTTCAAAGGAAAAGCCCGCAATATTCGTATATCCCAACAGACCCGCAACCAGCGCAATGATTAAAAAAAACAAAGTCTAGCCCACATAGCGAAAATCAGATTGGTTTGTTTTAGTTAATTAAAGGTACTCTTTTTGCTAAATCCATATTGCCTGGTGGCACGACATACAAAATTAAACCAAAGGTACTGCAAATTCGTTTCATGTGAGCCATTTGACTTTGAAATGTCAGCCTTCTGCTTATAAAATCTTTTTCCATTCTTTCTATTTGATTTTGAATTATTTCTTTAGGAATATCCCTTTGTGTTGCAGAGGTCTTTAATATCATCATTTTAGCTCCTCGCCAACCAACAATCATGCAAGTTTGTTGCCCATCTTTTAGAAATACTTCAAAATCTGGATTACTGAAATGCAACCCGCTTAATGAATAAATTTCGGTGGAAGTATTAATATTTTCTAAAAATGATTTAAGTTCTGCATCACTTGTTCCACTTATATTTCTTGGATCATGAGTATGTATACTTGTGCTTCTTTTGCAATATTGTTCTCGAAGAAAGGGAGTATCCCAAAAAACAGCAACCTCGTTATAAGTTCCAACTGTAATTTGTTCTGAGAGGAGTAAGATTTCTTTATCTACATCTACCAAAAAAGTTCTTGCATGTTCTCTAGTCTTTTCCATTGTTAGCGTTTCTAATTTATCAGCAGTTTCTCCAAGGCTATTTGGTTTAGTTCCCATATTTATGTAATCAGGCTGATGTCTTGCTGGTATATACTCTCCAGTTGTTGCCATTTTAATAAGTATATTTGAAAAAGATTCATAATCCCATATTTTTCGACTTGTTAATGATAAAAGAATTTGTGAAGCTGTTTGATTGCCTTTTAAATCGCGTGGTTTGAATTGGTCATAAATGACACAAAATCCTTGCAGATTAGTGCGCGCGTCAATACCATCTATTCGAATGCCTGCATAATTAACCATTTATTTTACTCCAAAGACAAAGAAACTTCATCCAAAATTTCATAGAAATCCCTTATAATTAAAGGATTTAAAACTAGAATTTTCTACATATATATCGATAAAATCAAAGCGAAAATTCAAAAAAGGTAGCAAATTGACCATTTTTTAATCTCTGCCTCTCTTTTTGTAGCGGAGCTTCGATTTGGATGTTTTTCAACATAACGAATTTTTACACCAGGGTTATGTTTTGTGTAATGACAACCCTTCCCGGTCTGATGTTCTTTCAGACGCCTTTCAAGATCGGTTGTAATACCTGTGTATAGGGCTTTATTGGAACATTCGAGGATGTAGACATAGTAAGGCATTTGTTTAACGTTATCATATAACCACTTTCTGTTCATTTATTATAATTCCAAAATTTTCAAGTAATGTATTTTCTGAAATTGAACAACTGGGTAAGGGCTGTAGATTTTTTGATTGCACACATCAGCAAGAACCAGGATGTAGAGTTCTTAATGAAGCAGATAAAAAAACTAAAATAAAGAGTGGCTCCGCTGGCTGGAGGATGTTAGAACCTGTTTTATGGGTCAAATATAATAATGCATGCATTGAATTCA
>Ga0208977_1000253_pt1 | contig 53211 bp, 36 predicted proteins | sample RifOxyA2_FD_184030 | JGI IMG/M metagenome (GOLD analysis project Ga0208977, IMG submission 184030) | Groundwater microbial communities from Rifle, Colorado - Rifle Oxygen_injection A2 (SPAdes) | ecosystem: Environmental > Aquatic > Deep subsurface > Groundwater | place: Rifle, Colorado, United...
TCACCCGTTTGCGCACAACGGATTACGGCTGGCAGTCTCCTTTCCCCCGGCACCATGGTAGGCGTTACCGCCAGTCCATGCGGGGTTCCGTACCGGTCTGGTGGTTAGCCTTTGACCGGGTTGAATTATTCAACTTGCACAGGACAGTTTATTCTTGACGCACTCATTTTTTCCTCCTGTATTCAATGAGTGTAATAAGGGCGGGTAAAATAGTGACCGAACTGATAAAACAGGCGCCCACGCCCAAAAACAATACTTGTCCCATACTCGCAGTTCCCCGGTGCGATGCAAGTCCCATTGAGCCAAACCCGATCATGGTGGTAAGCGAGGTAAGCAGAATGGCCTTGCCCGTGTACCTGAGTACCAGAGAGACCGACCCTTTTCCTTCCTTTAAATAGCGATGCAGTATATGGACCCCATCGTCAATGCCAATGCCTAAAATAAGCGGCAAGGCCACAAAATTCGCGATATTGAACTTCATGCCAAATAACGCTATGAGGCCTACCATCCAGAGTGTACCGGCCGCCAATGGTACTATGGCAAGCAGCGTTAGTTTGAGAGACCTGAAATCAGCCAGAAGAAAGAGCAGTATGGCCACAGCACTTATGATGACCGCGAATAGCCCTTTTTCCTTCATGAGATCGATAAAGAGCATGGTGATCGCAGGCATGCCTGTGACGCGCGGCGAAATCCGCGTGGTTTCCTCGTTAAACCGCCGCAAATTGCGCTCCTCCCAGATAAGCACCTTGGGATAGATGCTGATGAGCAATTCCCCGCTGTGCGGACTCACATAGCGCGACCTGATATCATTGGGCAGGTTGTCGAGTGCAATGATCTCAGTGGAGGCCATGGATTGGAGCCGTTCCTTGAGCACCCTGCCCATAATCGCCTGGAAAGGTGCAAGAACACCAGGGTCCCTGTCCTGCTCGTCAATGCTTTTAGCAAGGGCCAAAATGGAACTTTCCTCGTCTTTTTTTCCCACAATCTGGTCGCAAGTGCGGATGATCTTGTTTTTTTCGCCGCTGCCCATAATAGAAAGTTCGCCTATTTCAACTATGTTTTGATGCAGGCGTTCGAGTTCGCGCACCAGGGATACACGGTCCTCCTGCGTAAATCGCGCTGCAACCGGTTTCTTTGCGAGAGAGGCGGCAAAATCCGTGATAAGCGGCTGGTTGGCCTTTTGGTCAGCCATCGCAGGGACCAATTCGGTCACTGCGTCTACCTGGCCAATGAGACCTGTGCGGTTGCCGGCCTTTTTGAACGCCTCAACCACTATACGGCACGAATCCATGGAAGGCGATTTGACCAGCGCATAGTCGGGTGAGATTTCAAACTTTTCGAGAATTTTGTCCTGTACAATGACCGTGGGAATGCCTATAGGCTCGAGTTCCATCATGTTGTATTCGAACTGAATGCCAAAGCCGCCGCGCACAGACAGCACCATGCTTACTGCTCCTAAAAGGAGCACAACAATTGCTACTGGAAGATAGCGAAGAAAATGGCCCAGGTATTCGAGAAAGCGAAATTCGAGCAGATTGGCGACAAAGCCAAAAGGCGGTAAAGTGAAAAACCAGTGAGCAATGCGGCTGAAAAGTCTATATAGAGAAATGATAAAACCAAGCCGGAGTTTTACCAGGATATTGCCAACAACCGAATAACCCTTGGTGTCCCAGAGTATGAGGCAGGGGAGCAGGACCAGGGCCGCGAACATGGTAATAAGAATGCCGCTGCCAATGGCAATGCCCATTTCAGTAAAGGCCTTGAAACGGGTAAAGGCAAGGGCGTAAAAGACAATGGCCGTGGTACCGCCGCCAGTGAGAATGCCATTGCCCACACGGTCGTACATGTAGGCGATTGCCTGGCGCGGAGTCTGTCCCTGGCCGCGGCCGTCCCTGAAACCAGCCAGCACATGGATGCCAAAATCAATGCCCAACCCAATGAGTATAAGACCAAAAGCCGCGGACATCATATTAAGATATTGGAGGATAAGTGCAAGCAGACCTGCTGTCCAGATAATGGCCACCACCAGCACAATGAGGGAAAAGAGCGGTTGTTTCCAGGCGCGGAACGCGCCAACGAGCAACGCAAGAATGAGGGCGAGCGCTACCAGACTCGGCCATCCAAAGTCCTTTTTCGACGCATTCATTTCATCAATCTGGATGAGCATCCAGCCCGTGCCCCCAACTGAGAGATCGGGAAATCGGGTCTGGATATCTTTAAGCGAATCAACCACCTGATAACCCAGGTACATACCCTCTTCAAAATTGTCCATGTCCACCGTGGGCTGGATCATAACCAGCAGTAAGGTATTGTCCGACGATATGAAATATTCTGGGCCATTGATAAAGGACTGTATCGCCTCTTTGACCGCGACAGTATCACCTGAGGCAAGATAGGCGCGTATGCTTTGCAGTACCTTGTCCACGCTTTTGAGCCCCTGTACCGCCTGACTCTCGCCGTCGAGTGTTGTCACATTACCCGCGTCCTCGATATATTCTTTTTCAAAATTATCATTGATATTTTTAAGCAGGCCGGGGAGTGAAAGAGCGTTGAACATGTCCATGAAGTTTTGCATATCCTTGGGTTTTTGCATCATAAGACCATGACGGGAGACAAACTTGTTGTCCAGCTTGCAATCGACCCGCTTAACCAGTTCCAATGTATCGTATACAACACCCGGCACAGGGTCATTGCCCGTAAACACCTTGATCTTCTGTAACATCGAAAGCTTTTGGTCTGAGGCAGGCTTTATCAGGGGGACTGACGCGAGCTTGTGCGCTATGGAATCCGCGCACTCCTTCATACGAACAAGGTTCTTCTCCTTGCTCTCAATTGCCACCATAATGGTTGACGCTGATTGAAAGTCCTTGATAATGTCTTGAAATTCCTCGGCCTGGGGAATACCTTGGGGCATCATGTCCGTTAGCTGGGTCTTCATACCCAGGCGGCCTGTGGCAATGGTAAGGCCAATGGTGAGCAGCGCGCACGCCAGTAATACGTTGCCCGTATGATTGATCACAAGACGGGAAAGCAGCGAGAATAATTTTGTCCGCATTATAAAAATCTCCTTATCTGACCGGTGAAATAATTGTCTCGAGCATGGTCACATACGACCGGAAGTGGGTCCTACCCTGCCGGGTAATGGTATACGTGGTCTTGGGTTTATTGTCTATAAACGCTTTTTTGACTGATACATACCCCAATTCTTCGAGCGTTTTCATGTGCACACTCAGATTACCTCGCGTGAGTTGAAGCAGTCCGGCCATGTCGGAAAAATCGATTTCCTCACGCACAAAAAGGGTGGACATTATTTTAAGGCGCGCGGGCACGCTAAAGGCCTTTTCGAGCGCTGCGCTCTGGACTATTGTTATTGGAGTGGTCATGGCGCCGGATTACTCCTGGAAACCGCCATACAAGTGTAAAAGCGATCCGAGAACAGTAAACGATAAAAATACCATGCCGCAGAACAGGAGCAACGCGCCATCAAAAAAGAGCAGGCCAGCGCCGCCCAAAAGAATATAAAAATACCCAGTGAGATTGAGTCGCTTGTCTATAAAAAAAACGCTCAGGGAATTGATGATAATGCCCATAATTACCACTATAGTAGGAACAATGTGCTGCCACAAGCCTATTTTAATGAAAAGGATGAATAGAATAATGCCCGCAAGTCCCACGGGCAAATAGACCTGGAAGAATGAAAAATGCGTCAGATTCCTATAATAAGTCAGAAAATCCATGTTAAAAGCTTTGCTGCGCCTGAAAAAACCCCGTACTTTGATGACACCGGTAAAAGCCATAATGGCAGACCACATGCCGGCAATAATGGGAAGCGTTGCCGGTGAGGTTGGATAGCGCAACAGCGCATACCAGTGCACCAGACAGCCCACGCACCCGAGAATACCGAAAAGAATGAAAAGCGACGCCTGGGTCCTGATGAAATCAGCGAGAAAACGAGATCCTGTGCTTCGGTCTATTGTCTCACGGATTATGGAAAGGTCTTCGCGCGCCCGTTCCGGACCAATTGGCTGGGTCATAGAGTCCTCCTGTTTGGCAAACATGTTTGTGCCACAAACATAATATAGCTGATTTTACCTTTTTTTGCAAGTGCTTTTTAAAACCTTAGGGGCCTTGCCCAATGATTATTTTTAACCAGCCGCCTGATACATTTTAATCAGGTTCGTTAAGCTATTTATCGTATCCTTATTGATATCAATTCTCTCAGCTGCACGGCGCTAATTTTGCTTTCGCAACATACATTCACACAAAAAGGAGCGCTCCATGAAAAAATATGCGGGCTATCTGTTTCTTTTCGCAATGCTTGCCGCACTCCCTATTTTTAGCCATGTTGAGGAGGGCACGGGAAATCTGCTGCAATTTTATAGTTATTATACAACCAACCCGCCGGTAATCAACGGCTGTCTTACGGACGTAACCACGCCTGAAGGCACTCAAGGCGTACACCGGGACGCGGATGCGGATGAATGGAAGGACGCGTATGTACGCCATATGCGCATGGTTTCGACAAATGGTCTGGATTCCATTGAAGCAACCTGGTTCTTCATGAATGACAGCCACTATTTGTATGTCGGATTCACGGGTAATTCTAATAATGTTGGTAACAATCAGGACATTGATATTGTGTTTGACCAAGGCATTGGCGGCGGAGACCACAACGATGCGCTCGAAGGCGGCGGATCCGGCATTAATAACGGTGAATTCAGGGTGAGATGCTCCCCGGACAAGGGAGCCACGCTGCTCAAGACTGAGTATTCCTTCAATGGCACCTCCTGGGTGCAGCAGAACAACGACAACGAGGTCTTTGTCACCCTTGGCCACAATTTCGGTGTCTCCTTTAACCAAGTTGAATGGAAAATCCCCCTGGACACAGGTCTTACTGTTGATGATAACCATAGTTATATGAATGTTGGCCCTTATGACGAACTGGGAATGAATTTGATATATACCACAACTTCCCAGGGTGAATTCCACTGGTCAGGAAGCAACAACAGCATGGTCGACCCGTCACAAGGCAATGGCTGGATCGACCTCAGATTGGGAGTAAAGCGTGATTATGTCACCTTTTACGCCACCTATGACGCGCATGGCATTCCAACAGTTGACGGGAATATCACAGGCGGTACAACGCCCGATGACGGCTGGCGCGGGGCATATATGCGAAACCTGGTCCTTACCAATTTTGCGGGAAAAACACTAAATGCCACCATATATTGCGTTGATGATGTGTCCGCGCAAGACCTCTTTGTGGGTCTGAAAATTTACGACGACCACAATGACAACACGGACAGCTGTGAAATTTACCAGGAACAGGACGATATATTGACAACAGGCAGGAATTTCCTTCTTGACAACAACCATGAAAATGCGCTTATCGCCAATACCACGGCCTATGTCGCTTCCCGGGACCGCTATTGGAGCGGCGGCGCATCGGGTTCCTGGGCGCAGGACGCCTCGTCGGCAAACCAATCCGCCGCAGGAGCGTGGCGCACCACAAACTATGAATACGAATTCAAGGTAAACCGAAGCCCGGCCACTGACGACATCATTATGGACAATAGTTCGCTCATGGGCTTCCATGTACGATATCACGATGGTGAGGATGGAAGCGACTATTTCTGGGAACTCTCCCCAAACGCGGATAAAATACAGATCGACTGGAACAACAATATCTATGTTGCCACAGGTTGGCCCGACATGCAGCTTGGCGCGCCATATTTCCAGGTTATATATCCCGAGGACAATTCCACCATGGAGGGCGTGACCAATGTCAGGATTAGCGCCCAGAAGGACCCGGCCACTCTCGACGACATCGACTCCGCCGTATTTTACCGCATAAGTGATCCTGATACGCGGCATCGCATAACAAAGATCGGTTCAACCAATGAATGGTCCGGCACATGGGATGTGACTGCTCTCCCGAACGGGGCTGATACGCTGGTATTCAAAGTGTACGATGACGCTCTTGTCATGGACCGTATCGTAAACGTTACTATCAAGAATGATGCTTCCAGCGCCGCGACCCCTCCTACGGTGACACTCACGAGCCCTGCGGCCGGAAGCACGCTGGGCGGTGATTCGGCGGTAATAACCTTTTCCCGGACTGTGGCAGCCACGCACAGTATCGTATCGACCCATGTCAGCATCGACGGCGGCGCTTTCTCATCCATAGGCGCTGCGGCCACCAGCTATGCCTGGAACACCACGGCCCTGGCCGAAGGCAGCCATACCATTCAAATACGCGTGATTGATGATCAGGATGAATCGGCCACAACCAATGTGATCACGTATATTGTCAAAAACACGCCAACGGTCTCCATTACATCCCCGCTTGATTCCACAGACCAGTCAGGACGGATCAGGGTCACCTGGGATGCAAGCCTGATAAGCGGCGATCCAGTCGATTCCTGCCAGATATCAGTTGATGCTATAAGCTGGTGCACAACCGTATCGGACAGCGCCGACAGCATCAATACCTCGGTTTATATGGATGGGCCTCACAGTATTCAAATCAGGGCATATTATTTCGGGAAAATCGGATATTCACTGCCCATTCATCTGCATTTCCAGAATTCGCCATCCATTACATTAAATTCGCCACGAACTGATTCCATTATCAGCGGTACATTGGTTGTCCAATTCACCGCAGCAGCAGTAGCGCCTGCGACTGTTGATTCAACCTGGATAGCGGTTGATGGCGGCGCATGGGTGGCTACTGCAACAGGAACAACTGATACGCTCGATACGCAGGACCTGACTGACGGTGATCATATCATACAGCTCAAGGTAATGGATTCAAACAACAAGACAGGCCTTTCGCAGACCATCAAAGTAGTGGTGCGCAATACGCCATCCATTACACTGAATTCACCGCGAGCTGATTCCATTATCAGCGGTACACTAGTTGTTCAATTCACCGCAGTAGCAGTTGCACCTGCAACTATTGATTCAACCTGGATAGCGGTTGATGGCGGCGCATGGGTGGCTACTGCAACAGGAACAACTGATACGCTCGATACGCAGGACCTGACTGACGGTGACCACACAATACAGCTCAAGGTCAGTGACTCAAACAACAAGACAGGCCTTTCGCAGACCATTAAAGTAGTGGTACGCAATGCGCCATCCATTACACTGAATTCACCGCGAGCTGATTCCATTATCAGCGGTACACTAGTTGTCCAGTTCACCGCAGCAGCAGTTGCGCCTGCAACTGTTGATTCAACCTGGATAGCGGTTGATGGCGGCGCATGGGTGGCTACTGCAACAGGAACAACTGATACGCTCGATACGCAGGGTCTGACTGATGGTGACCACACAATACAGCTCAAGGTCAGTGACTCAAACAATAAGACAGGCCTTTCGCAGACCATTAAAGTAGTGGTACGCAATGCGCCGTCAATTACACTGAATTCACCGCGAGCTGATTCCATTATCAGTGGTACACTAGTTGTTCAATTCACCGCAGTAGCAGTTGCGCCTGCGACTATTGATTCAACCTGGATAGCGGTTGATGGCGGCGCATGGGTGGCTACTGCAACAGGAACAACTGATACGCTCGATACACAAAACCTGACCGAGGGTGCCCACATCATACAGCTCAAGGTCATGGATATCAATGGCAAAACATCTCTCTCAACAGCGATCAGGATCACCATTGCGAACATTCCCCAGGTGGTCCTCTCACACCCCAGCGCTGGTGACTTGTTGTCGGGTGTTGACACAGTCAGGTTTACCATTACACCAGTGCTTCCCGCGCTCCTTGATTCCACCTGGGTGGCAATTGACGGGGGCTCATGGCAACGCGCACTGTCGGAAAGTACCTTTGTACTCGTAACAGTGGACCTCCTTGACGGATCGCACTTATTGCAGGTGAAAGCCAGGGACATAAACGGCAAAACAGGGTATTCTTCAACAATAAGTTTCATGACAAAAAATAATCCTACGATCAGTTTCAGGGAACCGCTGCCAGGCCAATCGATCAATGGTATTGTTACTGTCCGGTTCACAGCGCTTCCGGTGCTTCCCGCTGATATTGATTCGGTCCTCATTTCCATAGATGGCGGCGCATTCGCGGCAACCACGACCGAAAGCACCTATGTTTGGAACACAGCCACAGTCTCGGACGGCGAACATATCCTGAAACTCCACGTGGTAGATACCAGAAGTAAAATAGGGGAATCTGAAATACTCCTGGTAAAAGTCGACAATACACCGCCAGTCATCTCTTCGGCAAACCTGAATTACGGCGGCAACAAGGCTGTGACCGACAATGGAACACTCCTTTTCTCAGCCATGGTGTTTGACCAGACATGCGCGGTCTCACCCGCAAGCGTCTGTCTGAGCGTCCCTGGTCTGGGACTCGACTCCATGGCCTTGTACGACAATGGGGGCAATGGCGACACTATTGCAGGCGACCATATCTTTTCACGCTCGCTCTTGGTGTCGGGCGGCGCGAGCGGCCTGCTGGCATATCAGATATTCGCGGCGGATTTGCTGGGAAACGACACAGTGATCTGCGATTCATTCTTCTACGACAACACGGTTCCCTATCTTTCCGTGTCGATTTCGCCGCGCGCCCAGGATGGACCCGACAGCCTCCATGGAATAAGTTATTTCAACAGGATCATTCTCAAGGGTATATACGGCGACCTGCATAGCGGGGTAAAAGCCGCGTGGATCTCCATCACCGATTCAATCGTACATGGCAACCTCCTCTACAATTCACCCATACTGCTCACTGCCGCTGATGCCGCGTGCAACAAGGTGATTGAACTGGTCGAAGGAGCAAACATCATTACCCTGTCTGTTATCGACTGGGCTGGAAACCAAACCGACAGCGTGGTGGAGCTGACATATATTCCGCCCAAAGTTTCGGCAACAGTTGGTACTGACGGCGGTACGGTGACAAATCCCAATGGTACAATTATCACGGTGCCTGCCAATGCACTTTTCCAGCCCACAACCATCAGTATTACACGGGTGAGTACTGCGGCGCTTCCAGCTTCCGAAAACCTTTCTATTGCCCTGCTGTCCAATGCGTATGATTTCCTTCCCGAGGGGCTGGTTTTCAAGAAGGAGGCGACCATTTCGCTGGCCTATACGCACGCGGAACTGGACGCTGACATGGATGGCGTGCAAGATATCCCTGAGAACAACCTCACCATCTATTTTCTCGACAATGATGAGTGGGTGTCCGCGGGCACGGCAACAATAGACACTGGCGCGAACATTGTTTCAGTTGCTGTGAACCATTTTACTCTGTTCGCCATAGGTACAGTGGCGGCTGCGCCAAACAAGGTCAAAAGCTACTGGTCGCGCAACCCGCTCCCTGCTAATATCCAATCGACTTTTGTGTACGAGCTGCCGGCAAAAAGCAGGGTTGGCCTCCAGGTCTATGACCTTGCCGGCGACCTGGTACGCATCCTTATTCCCGGGAACACGGAAAAACCCGCTGGTGCGCACGCAATACGGTGGGACGGGACTAATGGGCGCAATACATTCGCGGGCACTGGTCTCTATATCTATGTCTTCTCCGTTGACACGGGAAACGGTAAGACCACAGTTAAAAAACCCATTGCCATAGTGAACAGGTAAAGGAGGATGCCATGAAAACTACTCTCTGCTCCATGATACTAGTCCTTGTCAGCGTCTTTTCCGGGTACGGCAAACCCCTTGACCTGGCCCTGGGCGCACGGCCCCAAGGCATGGGCTCGGCCTTCATTGCCATAGCGGATGACGCCAATGCCTCGTACTGGAACCCCGCGGCAATGGCCCTGGTTTCCCGCCTTGAATTCTCGGTCAGTAACCTGCTGAACCAGGAATTCCTGGGCGTCAACGTCAACATACTCAACGGCATTGTCCCATTGCCGGGTCTGGGTACCCTGGGCTTCAGCTGGCAAATGGTGAACGCTGGCCTTGAGGAGGGGGATCCTGACAATGAACTCGATTTTCGTGAAGACCATTGGCAGGAACATGTCTTCTCGCTCTCCATTGCCCGGAAATTATGGGACAAGCTGCTGGTTTTTCGCAATACAAGCATGGGCATCACCCTTGACCGGTACATGTACAGCACGGACTTCTATGACGGTGCAGGCCTTGGCTTTGACCTCAGCGTTTTCACGCTCCTGCCCTACGACATCCGGTTCGGACTCATGGCCCGTTCCCTTGCCGCGGAAATGGAAGGCGAAATGTTCGACCCGGAATTCAGGGCCGGACTGGGGTACGAGCTCACGATAAAAGAAATAAACCGGCTGGTCTTTGCCTCAGACATTGCCCTGAAGAAAAACATAGAGTACGCGAACACCCCGGAGCTTGAATTCAGGAACATGAACTTCAAAGTCTTCGAAGGCGTGGAATACTCTTTTCTGAAGATCAAGGACTTCACTCCTGCGCTCAGGCTTGGGACCAACCTCACGCCCCTGAACGACCGGGGTGGCATATGGGCCTATGCGTGCGGCGGTATTGGCGCGACCTACAAAAACTATCGCATTGATTATGCCTTTATCTACAATTCAAAACCAGAGTTGGGACTTGGAACCCGCCATCATGTTGCCATAAGCTTTTTCCGCTAAAGTAAAAAAAGACGGGCAGTCTTTACCTGTCCGTCTTTTTTTTTAGACATCGCCCGATTATTATTATATCTTATTATCAGTATCCGGTTTCTGGCATGTCCCCTGCCTATCAATTCCGGTTTCTTTAATAAAAAAGGTTGGTACGTATGAGCAAGGAAAAACCTGTTTTTTGTGTTATTGGCGCAGGCCACGGCGGCATGGCCATGGCGGCTCACCTTTCAATCCTCGGATTTGAGGTACGGCTCTTCAACCGGACCTCCGAACGACTCAAGCCCATCCAGATACGGCGCGGCATTGACGTAACTGGCGAAATAACCGGATTTGCCCGAATCGAAACCGCCACAGACAACCCCGAGGAGGCACTTTCCGGCGCAGACGTGGTCATGATCGCGATTCCCGCTACCGGTCACCGGTCAATCGCCGCAATCACTGCACCCTTTCTGAAAAGCGACCAGTACGTTGTCCTGAACCCCGGCAGGACCTTTGGGGCCATTGAATTTCATCAGGTATTAAAAAGCAAAGACGCAAATACTGACGTCACCATTGCCGAAACCCAGACCTTTCTCTACGCGAGCAGAGTGACCGGGCCTGGCCAGGTGAAAATATTCAGAATAAAAAATTCCGTGCCCCTTGCCACTTTTCAGGCCCACCGTATCCCTGGCTGTCTCGATGTGGTACGCAAGGCCTATCCGCAATTCGTGCCCGGAGACAATATATTTAAAACAAGCTTTAACAACATCGGCGCTATTTTTCATCCAGCACTGGTACTGCTGAATGCCGGATGGATAGAAGACCAATCTGACTTTGAGTTTTATTTCCAGGGTGCATCGCCTTCGGTCTCAAAAATACTGGATAAATTGGACGCCGAACGGGTAGCAGTCGCGGCCGCACTGGGTATCCAGGCCATGACCGCGCGAGACTGGCTCTACTTTGCGTACGGCGCGGCCGGAAAAACCCTGCGCGAATCAATGCGCGCCAACTCCGGCTACCACGGCATCCTTGCCCCGCACCAGACTGAAATGCGATATGTGACCGAAGACATCCCCTGTAGTATTGTTCCCATGAGTTCGCTCGGAAGACAGATGAACATACCAACACCAGTCATGGACTCTATCATTACCCTTGCCTCTGCCATGCACGGACGCGACTACTATGCCGAAGGCCGGACAATGGAAAAAATGGGCATCGATAAAATGGACCTCAAGCAACTGCGCCTTTTAGGCATCGGTGAAATGCAGGGATAATCCAACACCATGCGTTCAGACGAAGTTTTTGGTTTCCTGAGACCAGCCATTGACGCCCATACCCTGGGCCTCAGTATGGCAGTACAACTGCTGCACGACTGCAATTATACGCCCCTGGTGGCAAACGCGGCTGTGTGCGAGGCCGCAAACGAACCCGCGCAGGCAAACAACAGCGCCCTCATTGCCCAATGGATTACGGAAACACGCATTACCCGTCTTGGATTCAGCTACCGACTCGATCCGGTCCAGGCCGCGGCCCTATTTGGAAAACTGATGTACCAGATCAAGTCCCATCGTCTTTTAGCCGAGGATGGCGGAAAAATAACGCACCTCTATTTCGCGGGCCTGCCTGAGGCCTGCGCGCGTGTACACAGAGAACAGGGAGACCGTGTCATCCTCTTTATAGGTGACGAGACCCCTGGAGAGACTCTTGAAAAACTGGGTATTCCCCCCGCAGTACGGCCAGCACACATGACCGGCGAAATCGAATACGATACCATGCGCATTGCCTTTGCCCGGGACCTTCTGAAGCAGGGAAAGCACCTTGAGATAAAACCCGTGGACCGCTCCGGCTGCAAAGATCTTGGTTCCCCGCACGAACATCTTGCCGGCCGGCTCGAACAGAGCATGCGGTCCAGACAACTGCCCCTGATGCGTGCGCACGTTGGCCCCTATCTTCCAAACCGCGACGAGGCAGTCCGCCTTTTTCTCGAGTGGTCGTCCCAGCTTGCCAAGGCAGGATTCCTCGACGTGCTTTCAATTGGCACATCGCAGCTTTCTCAGTCCGCGTTTGGCGAACCATGGGAAGGCAAACAGAACGGCGGCGGGGTGCCCGTCAATTCCGCGGACGAGTTCCGCGCAATCTGGCGCGCCGCGCGACCTATGCTGGTCCGTACCTATGCGGGTACAAAAAATATTCCAGCGCTGGCGCGCATGTACGAGGAAACAATCAACTGCGCCTGGCATGCGCTCTCGTTCTGGTGGTTCTGCGCCATTGACAACAGAGGCAGCAACAGCGTTGCCGATAATATCACGGAACACTTTGAAACCATCAAAGTGATTGCCGCGGCCGGAAAACCTTTTGAAGCAAATGTGCCTCATCATTTCTCGTTCCGCGGGGCCGATGACTGTACCTACGTGGCCGCGGGCGTAGTAGCAGCGCGCGTTGCAAAATCCCTGGGTATACGGCACTACGTGCTGCAAATTATGCTCAATACACCCAAATACACCTGGGGAATCCAGGACCTTGCCAAAGCGCGCGCACTGCTCTACCTGGTGCGCAGGCTCGAAGACAAAAATTTCACGGTCATTCTTCAGCCGCGCGCAGGCCTTGACTATTTTTCTCCTGATCTGGAAAAGGCAAAGGTGCAGCTTGCCGCGGTAACCGCGCTCATGGACGATATTGAACCACGCAATACCCAAAGCCCTGCCATGGTCCATGTTGTCAGCTATTCAGAAGCAGCCCATCTGGCAACCCCCGCGGTGGTCAACGAGAGCATTAAAATAACCCGGGCAGCGCTCAATGCCTACCGGACCCTCAAAGCGCAGGGTAAAGCCATGGACATGGCCTCGCACGCTGAAACAGCCGCACGCACCCAGGAATTGATCGCCGACGCCTCTGCACTCCTGGCAGCCATTGAAAAAGCGGTTCCCGCGCCCTATTCGCCCCAGGGGTTATACGATATGTTTGCCACGGGATTTTTTCCCGTGCCCTATCTCTGGGAGTGCAAGGAGGAGTTTGCCAGGGCAATCGCATGGCCAACCCGGGTTGTACACGGCAGCGTGAAGTGCGTTGACGACACCGGCAAACCGCTCCCTGTTCAGGAGCGCATTGAACAAACCCTCGCATGGAGGAAAAAGTAGAATGTGCGGCATAGCGGGAATCATGAAACAAGGCTGTAGCGCAACAGTCAGCGCCATGGTCGACAGCATGGGCCACCGGGGTCCTGACGCCAGAGGTATCTGTGACACCACAACAAGCACTTTGGGCCATACACGACTCTCCATTATCGACGTGGCAGGCGGGGCGCAACCAATGGCCGATCCTGTTAATCAGAGCTGTATCGCATTTAACGGCGAAATCTACAATTTCCCAAAACTGCGGGACGATTTGGGCGCGGAAACATTCACCACGCACAGCGACACAGAGGTCATTCTCAGACTCTTCAGGAACCATGGGATTAATCATGTGAGAAACCTTGACGGAATGTTTGCCTATGCCATCGTGAAAGACACTGAAGTCATGCTCAGCCGCGATCCTCTGGGCATAAAGCCTCTCTATACGGGCATGCATAAGGACGCACTCGTCTTTGCATCGGAGATCAAGGCGCTTCTTCCTCTGTGCGACCGTATTGAGGAATTTCCCGCTGGCCACACCTACTCGTCCGCAAAGGGCTGGGAATGCTATTATCATCTTGATGCAAAGGAAGAGACCGTGCGCGACGCAGAGATCGCTGCGGCCGGCATCCGTACTCTGCTCGAAACAGCCGTGCGCAAACGTCTCCTTGCCGATGTGCCGGTGGGCGTGTTTTTAAGCGGCGGTCTCGACAGCAGTCTCATATCAGCGCTGGCGCGGCTGCACAAAGACCCGCTCGATTCTTTTTCCGTGGGAACGGAAAAAAGTCCGGACAGAATGTTTGCTTTGCATGTGGCACATTTCCTGGGCACCCGGCACCACGAATACATCTATACCATTGACGAGGCCGTCACGGCACTTCCCGAGGTCATCTACCATCTCGAATCGTTTGACTGCTCCCTGGTGCGCAGCGCAATACCCAATTTCTTCCTCGCGCGCCTTGCCAGCGACCATGTTAAAGTGGCGCTGTCCGGTGAAGGCGCGGACGAACTTTTTTGCGGATACGACTATCTCAAGACCCTGGACCGCGCGCACCTTCAAACCGAACTCCTCAACATAACCCGGGCGCTCCACAACACCAACCTGCAGCGGTGCGACCGCATGAGCATGGCGCACAGTCTGGAAGTACGCGTCCCCTTCCTCGACACGGCCATGGTCGATTTTGCGTTTCGCATACCCGTGAACCTTAAATTACCGCTGCCTGCGAACACTGAAAAATGGATTTTACGTAAGGCCGGAGAAGGTCTGCTGCCCAAAAAGATTGTCTGGAGAAAGAAAATAAAATTTGCCACCGGCGCAGGCCTCGAGGACGCTCTGGCTCACCACGCTGAAACGCTCATTACCGACAGCGATTTCAGCAGGGAACGGAATGTCGGTGAAGGTATTGTGCTGCGGTCGAAAGAAGAGCTTTTATACTACCGCATTTTTTGCGAACGTTTTCCCGCGCAAAAGTTCTCCCACCTGATAGGCCGGAGCAGAAGCGTATAACCTGTGAAACCCTGTCTACATTCCTGAAATAATATCGCGGATACATTCGGCAACCACGTCAGGGTCTGAATTGGCCGGAATCGTGTGGTGCGCCTGAAGTGAACCCACTGATACGGGAGCGCCGAATGAGACCGAGGCGTGGGCCGATCCGTTGCCAAAGACCTTCAATTTCCCTCCGGAAGGCCAGATCTCAAATCCGCCGCGCACCCGGACAGGAACAACAGACACGCCTGTTTCGAGCATTATTTTTCCTATACCCGACCTGAATTTGCCCAGTCTGCCCGTGCGCGTGCGCGTGCCTTCGGGAAAAATGACCAGATTATAACCCTGGTTGATGATTGATGCGGCTGTCTGCAGAACGCCGCTGATCTCCCCCTCCCGCTCAACAGCAATGAGGTTCGACCGGTTCAGGAACGGGCTGAGCAAGGGGCTGCTGAGAAGCTCGATTTTTCCCAGGGTAAAGGTCCGCCTGCGGATAGCCCAGGGCAGCAGGGAAAGTATCCAGAAAATATCGAGGTAGCTCTCATGGTTTGCGCAGAAGAGAAATGGGCCTTTCTGATCAAGATGCTCCATGCCCTTTGGCGTCAGTCCCCAAAATGTCCGGGAGAACGCCTTGCAGCAGGACGGAAGCGCGTGGAAAAGCAGGCTTGAATTCTCACGTACAACAAGCGGTGGCTGCGGCTGAATTTCAGCACCAGGAACCTGCGGCGCATGGGGCGCGTTTTTTGTTTCCCTGAGAAAAACCGCAAGATCGCCCAGTGTCTCAATGCGCAGGGCCGCGCTTTCGGGCACGGAACAACGCAGGACCTGTTCAATGCGCGAAAAGAGATCGAGGCGTTTGAGGGAATCGAGTCCAAGATCGAGTTCAAGGTTTGAACGGGGACCAATCGCCTGGTTTTGTGCTTCAGGGGAAAGTTGTTCAACAAGCTCCTGTGCCTGCCGGTACTCGGCCGTGGCCACAAGCTCGATTTCGCTCACGGTAAGGCGTACTTCGGGCACTGCATGGCCCGGTGTTTTCCTGGCCGCCTCGAACATGGCGCGTAATTCAGGTTTTTTTAATTTCCTGGTGGTGGTGCGCGGCAATGGTTGGAAAACCACGATGAAATGGTTGATCTTCTTGTAGCTGGGCAGCTGGCGGCCCAGCGTCACAATCTCCTGCCGCACAATCTCCTCGGCATCGGTTACTGTTGAGCGTTTCCTGATCTCTTTGGAAGGAAGAATGACCGCGCACACAACCTCGCTTTGGTTCTGGTGCACGCCAAAAACGCCCATGTCCTCAATAAGCGGTGAGGCAAGAAAATATTCTTCAATTTCGTCGGGGTAGACGTTTTTTCCTGAATCAAGGACAATCAGGTCTTTGCTGCGGCCGCATAAATAGAGAGAACCATCGCTGGTCACCCGTCCCAGATCGCCCGTATGAAACCAGCCATTCTCATCAAAAACCTTTTTTGTTTCGGTCTCATTGTTATAATACCCCGGAAAAACCGTGTTGCCTTTAAAAAGCACTTCACCCACGCCCGAGGCATCGGGTTTGTCAATCGTCATTTCATTGCCGTCGAGCACTGTTCCCACTGATGCCTGCTTCGCGTTTTCATAGGGGCACAGGGTAATGGGACCAAAGGTCTCGGTAAGTCCATATCCTTCAACAATAGTGAAACCCAGACGCCTGAATCCGTAGAAATAGCGCTTTTTGAGCGATGACCCGCCTGAGATGATCAGGTTGAGTTTGCCGCCAAAACCCTGGTGAACGGTCCCAAAGAGCTTGCGCCTGAACCTGATTCCCAGCACAGGTCCTAAAAGCGTTGAAACAAGGTGCAGAATGGAAAATACCATGCGCACGACCAGGCCCTTTGCCCTGACCGTGCGTTCAATATTATCGAAAAAGAGTTCGAGCATTTGCGGCACAGCCGGAAGAATGGTGACCCCTTTGTCCTTGAGACCTTCGACAATGAGTGGCCCTTTTAGCACTGGCACAAAAACAACCGCTACGCCCGCAGTGAGCGCGGCAGCCACACACGCGGCAAAACCAAAAACATGGTGCAGGGGAAGCACGGCCATCATGACATCGGCCGATGTGACGCGCATACGCGGCACACCGCACAGGGGAACTGCGGTAAAATTCTTCTGGACCAGCACTACTCCCTTTGCCTTACCCGTGGTCCCGGAGGTAAAAATAATGGCGACCGGATCGTCAGGCGCGAACTGCCGCGAAAAAGCATTGTCTCGGGCATCGCCGTCACTGATAAATTCGCCAAACGTCGCCGCATTGGTATCCGCATCAAATGATACGATCTTCTGTATTGAGGAAAAACGTGTCTTGAGATCGTTGAACAGTTTCAGATAGGTGCGCGAACAGAAAACCACTCGTGGTTCGGTGAGTCGCACAATCTCCTCAATCTCAGCCGGAGGGATATTGGGGTCGATGGGGACCGTGCACCCGCCGGCAAGCGCAATGGAGAGGTGGGCAATGACCCATTCGGGAGAATTTTCACCAATGACAACGCCCTGTATGCCGCGCCTGAATCCCATGCGCTTCAGGATCGAAACGCACCGGTTGAAGTCAGCATGAAACTCTCCGTATGTCCATGACTGGTATGCGCCGTTGCGTTTTATGTGCAGACAGGGGCGATCACGATGCTGTGTGACCGATTCATGCAAATGGTCAAAAAAAACAAGGGGATTCATTGTACAGGGAAAATAAATTAATGACGCTCAGCGGCACAAACGGGCCGGGTTCCGGTATTCGGGCACATCAATAAGGTCCCAGCCGTCAAAGCTAAAGCCTACATTGAGATAAAGAAGCCCATTGTCGTTGAAAAGGGGGTTTTTCGTAAAGTACTGTTTGAACGAACCGCTAATATCGCCCTGCTCCAGTTGCTGGCTGTACCTCAGGGTGATGAAAAAGGGATAGCCTGGGGTAATGTAATTCTCGAACCGCAGTTCCAGACCAAAGCCGTATCGCTTGGCCGCGCTCTGCAACATGGATACATTGTTCCAAAAACCGCGCGCCGTGTCATCGGGAAGCGCGCTATAGATGACATGCTTGTCCCTGTTGTCGTAGACAAATCCCGCGCCCTGCCGCTCCGTAAAATCACTGATTTTCTGTTCCATTTCAGCTTCGGACGCACTATAGACCCGAGCCCTGTTTTCCTCCCGGTGCATGTATTTTTCAACGTTCCTGCCCTTTCTGCTGTATGCATCAAGGTCTTCCCTGCCCGCCTCAGAGGGATCAATACCCGCGGCAACGCCGCCTTCGAAAAAAGCCATGCCATAGATCTTGTCAAAAAGCATGATGCCCGCGTTTTTCCTGAGCCGCCGTACCAGGGGAAATCTGAGATAGGCTTCGGCCCGGCCAATGTTCCTGCCTCTGAACACAACGTTGGACTGGTCTGAAAGAAAGGTATAGCTCTTCATAAAAATTCCCGGATAGACAAAACTTGATATTGGACCGTCCGCGGCCGATACGAGGAAATCTCCGCCCACAGTGAGTAGCGGGACAAAGGGAAGCGCGAGCGCACGGCGCACATCAAGCGTCAGCCGGTTGTGAGCGCTGTAGGTGAAATTGGGCGCCAGGGTGCCGTTGTCTTTAATGGTGAACGATTCCTGCCACGAATTACCGTCGACCATGATGCTGTCGCGGAAGTAGTCGAACTTCGCCTTTATATAGGTGCCCCGTGTGTCGATATTGTCCTCCTGGCGCCATCCTTTGCCCCCGCCGGACAGGTTGAGATGGGTCCAGAAAATCGAAGGGTTCAACTCCTTGAACATGGTGTATTCGAATGAAATCTTCGGATGAATGTCGTAGAAATCGACATTCTGACGCGAGTAGGTAAGACTGAAATGGAGCTTTCTGAATGGTGAAAAAAGCTGGAACCGCATGCCGCCGCGCAGACGCATGTAATCGATCACATAATTCTGCTCAGAGTACTGTTCTTTGGTGACATCGTAAAACTGATCGTTTTCGCTGAAGAGGAATTTGTCCATTTCCAGCGAGAGCGTGGGAACAAACGACCGGTTCTCGTACAGGACCATGTATTCCTTGTCGTATTCGGGATTGAAGAAAAAATGCCTGCCATGGCTTGACCCGATCCAGTCAATGCCCTTGTCCACCTCCATGAGGCCAAGCAGAAAAAGGCTGTTTTTTTCCAGGGGATCAGTGAACCAGAAAAGCCCGCCCGCCTTGACCCCTGCCTTGCCGTTGCTGGCCTCGGGATCGTGGGCAATCATCTCTTCTCCCACGATCATAGGAGAAATCATGACATGGTTGAAAAAGGGGAAATAGGTGCGCGCGGTGCTCGCGAAATTGACCCCCACATCGGGCCGCACAATGCCTGGGTCGCTGTTTTCCACAGGAACAGGTGTTGTGTTGGGAAGAGGGGTGTTGTCCGCCAGGTAGATGGTGTATCCGGCTGAGTCAAAATTACTGTAGGCTATTTTTTTTCCGCTGTGCGAGACTGCGGGGCAGAAAGCGCCGCCGACAGTATTAGTGATCTGTTCAACAGTGCCGGAATCAAGATCGAGACGGTAGATATTAAAGATACCTCCTGTGTTTGCTGAAAAGAACACCTGTCTGCCATCGGGACCAAATGAAGGGTCGCGCTCATCAGCCGAAGAGGCGGCCAGCGGGGTGAACTTTCCGGCAAGGTCTACCATGCCAATATTCCGGCTTGTGCCGGCAAAATAGGAAAAGACCACCAGACTGTCGTTTGGTGAAAAACGGGGGGTAAAAATCGAAAAGCCTTCAGCGCCGTTTAACGGTGCCTCAAACAAGACCCGTTCGGTATTTTTGCCATAACGGTTCCATTCCACCTGGAACAAAGGGCCTATGAACCTGTTGATAAGCGAACGCTTCTCGATGTTTTTGTTGTCCACAAGAACAATGGCGTTCTTGTTCTCCATTTTCCTGACACCAGCGATGGCCGTGCCCGCGCGGTTCAAGCACGCCTGCATAATATGGTCGTTGTGGGTGATGACATTCTGTATCTTGCTGACCCGCTTCCCGTTGACTTTTTTTTCTGGAAACAGTGTCAGCTTCGCGTTATCGAAAAACTTGTCCTTGGGCAAGGAATCAGTGAACACATCGGTATATTCACGGCCGCGCACAAAATCGGGATTGAGCGTGCTGTAGGTGACAAAACGGTCGCTGTCCGAAAGCGTGAAATACGAGGTGACCCAGGGGCAGACCATCTCAAGCCGGTCTGCGTCTTTTTCAATGGTATCTGCCAGGGAATACGCGCTAAGGGGCGCCATGCCCGCGTCGCCCGGCCCATTGCTCAGAAAATAGACCTTCTGATCGTCATGGCCCCATTGGGGATACAGGTTCTTGTATCCGGTTGGCGTCGCGGAATCGGCGACAAGTTTTTTCCCCATGACAATATTATTTATCAGGTTTTTCTGGTCTATGTATTTGGCGGTCTCATGTTCCTTCCACGTTTCGTACAACTGGCGGGATGAAACGCCTATGGCATCTTTCATTGCCATGGCAAAAGTGATGTTTCCTTTTTTTGAACACGCGTGGATAATATTTTTTAGCGCCTCTTCACCATAGACGGAATCAATGTACCTGACCATGGAAAAACCCTGGTTGTAATAACCACTCTCATAATCAATACCCCTGCCTGTCCCGAAATTCATGTATTCGAGCGGAAGAATTGTACCGTTGAGCGCTTTTTCGCGCATGATCATGTCCCGGTGCGCGTCCCACGAATCGTGCCCCCGCCGCGCACTCTCGAACTGGGCAATGCCCTCGGCAAACCAGAGCGGCAGAATGTCGAACGAATAGAGTGAAAAGCCGCTGGTCTGCACAGGTTCGTTAAAATAATCAAAGTACCCGAAACGGATATCAGGGATATTGTACCTGAATTTTTGACCCGCTGTCATGGAGGCAACATGGGCAAGCTCGTGGGTGACCACATCGCGCACCCAGTTGTGCGTGCCCCGCAGATAGTAGTCAAGGTCTGCGACCCATATTTTTATAGTATTCCTGGGCGGCAGGGCCCAGCCATTGCTGAAATCGTCGTCGTCGATTATAAAATCGATTTTTCCCGGAAGTTGCAGCCCATAGTATTCCGTGAGGCCCGTGTAGGCCTCCTCTCCCACTGCTGCCGCATATTCGGCCTGTTCCTTGAGACCGCTCAAATAGTACACGGTGAAATGTTCGGTTTCTGCTTTAAACCATTTTTTATAGGGCTGGTTGTAGTCCTGAAGATATTCAGGATAAGAAAAGGCCTGCAAGGCCAGAAAAAGCGTGAACGCTATGACTGCAAAGGGGTTCATTTTAATAAAAATTAATAAATTACAGGATAAAAGACCTTGTAATATGGTAGAAGGCAATGTGTCCGGAATTAATGTAAATTATCCGCAGCATTTCTTGTATTTCTTTCCCGACCCGCATGGACACGGCTCATTCCGGCCTGGTTTTGGCTCTGCCCGGACCGGCATGGACCAGTCATAATTAAAAGGCGATGGGATTAATCTCTATGACCAACAAACGTTATTTAATAATACCCACTTTAGTGAAGGCAAAATCCGATTCGCCCGAACCCTCGGCCTCAATTTTAAGCATATACATGCCGGGTGCGTATTTTGACACGTCTATGGAAAAATGGTTCCAGAGTGCGCTTGTTGGAAGACGTGCGCTTTCATAGACCCTGTTTCCGGCAGTATTAAAAAGCTTTGCCCGTACTATCGTTGCGCTTGTTGAAAGCCGGTACTTTACGGTAAATGAATTGGTGCGCGTGGGATTAGGATAGGTAAAAAGCGTGTCAACTGAAACAGGGCCCTGCGGTTCGGAATATTGCAGGGACGGGCCAGCATAGACAGAGGTACGGGCTAGGGTCCCGCCAGCGGTTTCCCATGCTGTTTGGGGCGTTCCTGAAATAGGCACATTGAAACAGGAGAGATAGCCGGAATTGTTGACAGTGTAAATCTCAATGTGTTCGGGGACTGACCCGGCTGTATCAACATCGAGGTTTGCGACAACGCACGAAGGCCCGGGCTCTCCGCCAAAAGCAAGAGAGCGGCTGATAGCCCTGCCCGCGACCGTAAATTCATAGGCAAGCGCGTCATTGTCGAGTATCACAATAGTGCCATTTGGCAGCGGGACAAAAACCTCCATGTCCCCGTTATTATCAAGATCAGAAAGCGAGGCTGTTGCGGTGATCTGGCCCACGGGCTGGCGCGCGGATACCGTGTACGGCCAATGGGTAAGGGATGTGCCCGTATAGTTAAAGGCATAGACAGTATTGTTGCCGGGAATGACAATATCAAGCAGATGGTCGCCGTCAACATCGCCCAAGGATGGCATAAGCGCCAGGGTTGTGGCGATCTTGACCGGCCATCCCTGAAGCAGGGCCCCGGTTGCGGAAAGAAGCACAACATTCCCCTTGTTGTCGGCAAGGACGATCTCTTTGCCCGGGGTGGTGCGGTCGATATTACCCACAGCCATGGTAATGGACGCGCCCGAGAGACCAGGGATAGTTATACGTTTGGAAACAGCCAGCGGATGGCGCTGCAGCAAAAGGAGGGTCTTGTCGCACACTGCATATACCTGAGTTGAATCAACGGCAAGGGCCGCAATCTTTCCAGCCCCAAGAAGCAGTGAATCAGAAACGCCAGCAGACACCTCGTAGCAATAACTATGGCGAGTACCAAAGTAGAGGGTATCGCGCATGACCGAAATAAGCGTGGAAAGAGTATCAGCCGCAAGCGCATAAAGAACCGCACTAGTCTTGCTTACTGTATTGTATTCACGGATATATTGCCCCTGACGGCCGCTGTCGCACGAAGCAACAACAAGCGACGTCCCCTTGACCGAAGGAGCGGTGGCCGACCTGATGCCCGCTGCAAGGGTATCGCGCGCTGGCAGGCCGCCATGCGCGCAAAAACTAAAAACCACTCCCTTTGGAGAAATATAATAAAGCGACGTATCAACATGCACTGCCTGGGGGCTGGAGACCAGCGAATCGGTCGCCTGAGGCCACGAACCCTGGGAAAGGTCCCAGGTGACAGTGACTTTGAAGCTGTCGGCGGCGTAATTCCTGATTTTCTCGTTTATTCCCACAATACTCGCGGAGGCATTGGTATACTCTGCCCACGAAGGAGACCCGATTGTATCAATGGACACGGTTATGCCGGTATAAGCGCCGGTATTGGTGGTGGTTGAAAAAAGCCGGCCGGAAAAAGGGGTCAGATCAGTAACATAATTATTTTTTCCCACCACCGAATGGGGAAAAAAGTCCTCGGGCCCGCCGCTCGAATAGGTGGTCCACAGTATGTTGGAAAATTTGATGCCCAGGTCTTCAATACCGTCCGCTTCGACAAGATCAACACCCCTGCGGTCCATGTTACTGTTCACACCGTCGCCGTTGATCTGGTTATCAATGACAGTCTGGTCAACATGCCACACCAGCACCCCGAAACCCGGAAGACCCACGTCGCAGTTGTTGACACTCGTGATGCTGCCCTTTGACTTGGTCCTGGGATTGGGGATAAGACGCGAGCAGTTATCAGGATCTTCGCACAGGGAATCGAGCAGCATATATTCGGCCGCTGAGTGGCTTGAGCTGCGGGCGGGATACGTATACCGGCTGCTGTCAGTCTGGACCACAAGCGAGTCGGGATATTGCCGGTTTTCGAGCAGAAGATATTCGGTCGAGGAAAGAGGCACTTTGATCATGCGTACGGGTTTGTCCTTGTGCATCATGGAATAAAGGGTGTATTGGGCGGAAAGCGAACCCGAGAAATTCGTGGTTTCGGGCGGTTCCGCCACCAGCGGCGCCACCCAGCCCAAACGTTCGCGGCACCAGGCCGAAGGATAAATGGGAATAAAACCGTTTACCGTGTTGTACCCGGCGAAATCCATGAGACAAAAGCCGCCGATCGCGGTCTCACCGGTCTTGGTGTTGAACAGATTTGGAAGACCCAATGCGCGCGCAACCTGGTTCACGATGATCCCGTTGATGCCGAAATTAATGCTGTCCTGGCTTGCGGTCTCGGAGCAGATAAGCAAATTGTCCACAAACCTGGAGCTGTCGGCCGCATAAACGCCGTACGTGTCCGTACTTCGCATTCGGTCAAAGGAGAGCGTGACTGTGGTCGCGTCGTCAAAATACCGGGCGCCGTGGTAGTAGGAAAAGTCCACGGGCGCAATATAGCTGTCTATAAGGTCGCTCGGTGAATCAGCGCCCAATTCCTTGCCCAGCGCGCCGCCGTCAATGAGGCCTGAGGCGCCCGCGTGGAAAATGAGGAACAAGGTGCGTTCGCTGACCGTGACCGGGCCGATGGTTGCGCCTAGAGTAAAAACTCCGGCCCGGGATGCGGCGCGCATGGCATCGAGCGAAAAGGCCATGATGCCCTTGTTCAGCCGGTCGTAGTATTCGTCCCAGCTCTCGCTGTCGCTTTTGGCCGGCGGCCGGTAATGCTTCATGCGAAAAGGGACTTTGAGCGCGGTATTGTCGCGCGGATACACGGCATATTGAAGCACCATGTTGGAATCAGACGCCGCGGTGAAATAGGCGCGGGCCATGGCAAGATGATTTTCGAAATACGCGCGTCCATGAGGCTTGTTATCTAGATCAAAATCGCCCGGATTTGACCCGAAGAGGCCTCTACCCGTGGTAAAATCGTCAAGCGCGTCTTCCTGGAATTCGACCATGACCGCCACGATTGAAACCGTGTCCGCGGCGAATGCGGCCGCGCACCAGAAAAACGCCAGGGTAATTAGGAGGAGGCGCATTGCATCAGAACATGAAAATAAGTTCGAGACGGAGCTGCTTGTTACGCGCAGACCCTTCGTCGTCAAAGGTATATCCGGGTAAACGGTCTTTCACCAGGTATTTGTCGACAAAGGCCGTGCCCACAATATACGACCCGTTGAAATGGATATTGCCGTAGTTGATGCCCAATCCGAAAGTGACTTCTCCCCTGCTCCCGGCCTTGTCGTACATGGTGCCAGCGCGCAGCGCCAGAAAATTGCTGTACCAGTATTCGCCGCCCAGGGAGAAGATGAACTCGGAAATTTCCTGTTTGATGGGATCGTCGAGAAACGTGGTGACAATGGCTTTCCAAAAGGGGTCGGGCGCGGTATTCTCGTCGTCGCGCCGCCTGATAAGCTCACGGTTAAGATCGAAAAGAAGTTTGAAGTTATGAATGGGGTTGTCAATTGCGCGCCAGACAACGCCGGTCTTCAGATTGAAGGGAATGGGGTCGGCCTGATTCTGGTCAATATATACGATGTCCGGACCCATGTTCTGCAGGCAAAGGCCAAAATCAAGCCGCTTGAGTATATTGCGCTGCTTGTACCCCACGTCAATGGCGAACGAGTTGGCAACCCCCCGCCGCTGCTCGTTGCCCACGGGCACGTCAGCCAGCTTGCTGTAGATAAATTTCGCGGACGCTCCCACGCCGATATTATCACCGAAATTGGTCCCATAGGAAACACCGCCGAACATATCGAATGAATTGAAGGTGCCCAGCTTGCGTCCCACCTCATCGGTCCACTCGTTTTCGCCGAATGAAATATATTTGATGAAGGCGCCCAGCGTTCCCCAGTCCTCGGTGGGCCAGGTCATGCAGAAATAAAGATGATAAAGGTCGTTGAGCCCGAACTCGGGAAGCAGGTACTCGAAAAACGCTCCTACCTCACGGTTGGCCTTATCGTATCGCGAAACGCCCTTTTCGGTGAGAAACCAGACGTCCTTGTCCTGCACGACCACGGTTTCGACATTGTCGGTGGGAAGCCCGTTTTTACTGTGAAAATGCTTCCATTCCGCGCCCTCGACCGTCTTCCCTTCCTTGCCCACAACGGTTTTTCCCTTGGAATAGCGAAGCGCGCCCTTCCGGGTGCCAATCCAGATAAAATTGCGTGAATCTACCGCAATGGCGTTTACCTCGTTGTCGGCCATGGCGTATTTTTTCCATGATTTCAGCTTGTATCGCGCAACGCCCTGCAGCGAGGAGACCCACACTTCGCGGTCTTTGTCAATGGCGATGCCCGTTACCCGGTTGTCGACCAGGCCGTTGGTGGTGTCAAAGACAGAGACCTTCTTGCCTTTTTTCCGTACGAGCCCTGATGTGGTGCCGATCCAGACTGTGGCGCCCTGGCTTGCGGCAATGGCGGTAATGGTGTCGCTGCCCGTGAAATCAGCTGTTGAAAAGACGCGCCATTTGCCTCCGCTGAGCCATGCGGCACCCTTGTCCGTGCCCACCCAGACATTTTGGTCTTCGAGGGCAATGCAGCGGATATTGTCGCTGGGGAGGCCGTCAACCGTCGTATATTGCTTCCACTTGGATCCATTGTACACAAAGAGGCCCGTGGTTGTGCCAACCCAGACCTTGTTCGCCATATCAGCATTAAGAGCGGTAAATTCCCTGCCCTTCAGCGCAATGGAAAAAGGCATGCGGAAATCGGGAAGGTCTTCCTCGTCCTCCTTTGTGGCCACATTGTTGACCCGTTTGACCGAGTCAACGGCCGCGGCAATGAGTCCCTCGTCCGATGCCAGGGAGGAATCCTCCGCGTTCAGGTATTTACGCACAACTTTGTCGATATTATCGTTCTGCTCGAGGTAATAAATTTCGTAATTGAGCCACGCGGTGCCGCTATATTTGAAAAGCTGGTGGCGGGTGGCCGCCCACAACACGGGCTTTTCGGCGAAAAAGAGCTTCTCCTTTGCCGCAAGGTAGAGTACGGGTTCGCCGGCTTCAAGGGTGAATGTTTCCCAGAAATTGGCCAGGGGCTGCAGACCCATGGCGCCGGGATTGTAATAGGTGGCGTAAACATCGTCCGAGAGGCCCACAAAGGCCTCGGCCATGCCCGTGGCGCGCGCGCCAGGCGATAAGAGCAGGGTGGGAAGGGCTGCCTGGCCCACGGGAAAAACAGGGGCGCTTAAAAAACATGTTGCCGCAAAGACGGCCAGTATCCGGGTGTGTTTCACGGTCACCGCACTTTCTTTACCTGTTTCCAGTAGGGGATTGCGTATTGCTCATGTTCGCCAAGCCGGAAATGCTCGAAGTCGACCGCGGTCTGCCACTCTGCCTCTGATTCGAGGCGGCATTCGCATCCCGGGAAAAAAGGCGGAAGGAGTTCGGGATGGCGGTATATGTCTTCGCGCAGGATGAAATAATTTTTTTTAGCGAAAATAGCGCACACCGCGTCCACGGGCCCCTTCTTTATTAGAAAGCGCTGCACACCCTCGCGGTCACCCTTCTCAACAGCTGTTATAGAGTCCTCAAGTCCCGCGTTCCAGCGGGCGATGATGCGTTCCCTATCAGCCCCGGAAAGCGGAACGCCATCCATGTCCTTTTCCGCGGCCCCCACAAAAGCGGCAATCTCAGATGCGGGGGGTTTTGCCGGATGGAGGTTCTCGCGCGGCGACTTCCGGATGACCGAATAGATGCCGCTCGCATGGATGGTGGCAAGGGGTATATCCTCTTCGCCGCTCTTCTTCTGCAGGGCAATATACATGGTGATGACGATGAGAATAACGAGAAAAATGATGACGATGAAGATTTCCATAATAATGACCTTTTAAAATCTAAAAAATTTCCCTTCAAAAATCAAATGTTTAACCGCCCTTTGTCTCATCAATTTCGCTGAACGACGCGTCCTTGATTTCACATCCTTCCGTTGATATGCGCTTTTCACGCGCTTCCCGTTCCTGGCGCACCCGCGCCGCCGTGCGGGAAGCGGAGAGCATTCGTAAGAAAAAAAGTACAACCAAAGCGAAAAGGGCCCCTTTTATCAGTGAAATGACCATAGGGCGCCTATGCTGATTCCCTGATGATGAACTTGGCCGCAAACTCACGGCTCTCAATGGTCTTGTCCCCCTTTTCAACTTTGTCGATGATGAGGTTGATGGCAAGGTCTCCCATCTCAAGCTTGGGCTGGCGGACTGTAGTGAGGGCGGGCTCCACCACTTCCGCGGCAGGCACATCATCGTAGCCGACTACGGCAATATCTTCGGGTATCTTGAGCCCGCGTTTTTTAAATTCCTTGATCATGCCAATAGCGGTCATATCGCCCGCTGGTGAAAAAATGGCCGTGGGCACATTATCGCCGCTCTGTCTGGCGTTGATAATCTTGTTCGCCAGATGGGCGCCGTCGGTCATGGAGTCCGAGGTCGCCTCATACACCAGTTCGGACCTGAAGGGAATGCTCTTTTCTACGAGAGCGTCACGGTACCCGTCGAGCCGCTCTTCTATATTGAGATTTTTCCGGTTAACGGTCACGACGCCGATGTTCCGATGCCCCTTGTCAATAAGGTATTTGACCGCGGTGTACGACCCGCCCCGATTATTGACATAGATAGAATCGAGGATCGCCGAATGCTTCGCGACCAGGATGCAGGGCATTTTTTCCTTCTTGAAAAGTTCCAGTTCGGCGTCGGACGAACTGGCCGTGATCACAATGACCCCGTCGACGCGGCCCTCGTACACCACTTTCTGAAAGAGGTTGTACTCAGTGATGCCCTGTCCGATGGTGTCGAAGAGAATGACCGTGTAGTTTGCGTTCCTGAGCGTGTTCTTGATGCCCTCCATGATCCTCATGATAAAACCCGAGGCGATGTTGGGTACCACCACGCCAATGGCGTTGTTTCTTTTGGTCGCAAGCCCGCGCGCGATAACGTTGGGATAGTAATTGAGTTCGCGCGCAATCGCGAGCACCCGTTTCTTGGTTGTCTCGCTGATATTGGGCTTGTTGTTGATGACCATGGACACCGTTGCCGTGGTGACCCCCGCCTTCAAGGCGATGTCTTTGAGCGTTACTGCCATATAGGACTCCTTTAAAAAGTGTACAAAAGGGCCGCTGTCAGGCCGTCGTTGCGCTGATATACGGTCAATCCCAGGCGCGCGTCAAAGTCGCTGAGATGGGCATCGACCAATGCGTCAAAGGCCGCGTAAAAATAGACCGCTACCGCATACCATATATTCTGGTTTCTCCACGAGAGATACCGCTTCTTGTCCTTGGAACAAGTCTCCTGCCGTGCGTCCGCAAAGCCCGCGTCAGCGGTGAGTTCCCCCACCTTCTGGTCGGCCGCGCTCTTCTGCATGCGAAAAACATTCTGCTGATCGAGAAGCGAGTCGCGCGCAGTTGCCGAAAGCCCCTGGTCCATCAATGTTGTTTCAAGGCGGGTGAGTTCACGCTGGCATGAAGCGCTCCGGTCTTTTTCAACAGCAATACGCTGGCTCATGTTATCGACAATGCGGGCAAACCCTGTTTCCTGGTCTTCGAAATAGCCCGCGGTCCGATTCCACGCGTAAATATTGGCCGCCAGTCCGCAGCTTGCCATAATAACAAGCCCCAGCTTCGCGTAGGACCGGTTGTATAACTGGCCCCATCCGGGGACCAGGAGCGCGCGGACAAAGGCGCCTTTGGGGCTGCGAGCCTGGCTGGTCGATACAGGTCCGGCAAGGTAGTTGTAGCAGTCGAGTAGATTATATATGTGGAACCCTGCGGTAAAGGCGAGGGTCCGGTCGCGTATGGCACGCGAATATTCGTATTCACCTTCGTAGAACCGCAGCGAGTCTTCGTAGCAAAGGGAATCAGCTGGCACATAGGTTTCGAGAAAAAGCCTGTCACGGGAAGAAAAGGGGCTGGCAAGCCTGGCATTCACACGGTCTATCTTCTCCTGCCATTTCCCGGTTAAATAAAAACCATCGTTTATTCCTGTTGATGCAAGGGTAAGTTCTGCGATAAAAATCGCCGGTCCCTTGACCTTGTGTCCCAACATCCACTGGCCACTCCCAGGAACGAAAAAAGAAGCTCCCAGATATGGCCATTTGCTTTTCGGAGTGGAAGTTACAGATGAATTATCTTCCGCCTTCACAGGAACAATACATAATTGTGCAATAATAATCATTACCGGAAGCTCTTTAAGCGCTAAAGTCAGTTTAATGTCTACCCCTTTTATTAGTTAACTTTAAATTTAAAGATAATATATTTAACTTCAATTTTAAACTGAATTTTTTACTTCTTTCAAGTCTTGGAGCCTGCCATAAAAGCGGTTGATTATACTTGCGCCTAAATATTAAAGTATTGTAATTTAAAAGGGCGTATTGTCTTTTAAGAACTTTCTGAATGGAGCAGCTGTATGAGCAGTGAAAAAGAGACAAAAACGAACAATTTCTGGGGCAACATCTTTTCGCGCGACAAGGACACCGGCGCTATGAGCACAAGTGATTTTCTCGAAAACATCCCGGTATTCAAAGAACTCTCCAGACGCGAACGAAAACGAGTGGCGGCGATCATTTACGACCGCACCTACGAACCCGGCGAATTCATGTTCGAGAAGGAGCAACCGGGCGCCGCAATGTTCATGATAAAAAAAGGACAGGTAAAAATTGTCGCGCCCTCAAAGCAGGGAAGTGAGATTGAACTGGCCACCATATCCGATGGCCAGTTTGTGGGCGAACTTGCGCTGCTTGACGATTCTCCGCGCTCAGCCTCGGCCAAAGCTGCCGCGCCAACTCAGGCCCTGGCCTTTTTCAGGACCGATCTCAACAAACTTCTCGATACCGAACCGGTCATTGCCAGCAAAATTCTGCGCGAACTCGCCATCATTATCGGCAAGCGTCTCAAAGCGACCAACGAACAGCTCTACGGAAAGGACGTGTGAGGCCAGTTATGATAAGAACGGAAAAATCACCAGCGCAGAAACGGCGCGCGTACCTCCTCTTTGGCACCTTTGCCGCGGCCTTCATCACTGTACTCGTGTATCTTTTCGTGTCCCTACGGCCCCTGCTTTTGCCTGCGGTCATTGGCGGGCTCGCAGCCTTTATCAGCAAACCCATACTCGACTTTCTCACTAAAAAACACGGCATGCATCGCGAACTGGGCATTTTTCTCATCCTTGGTCTCTTCATCGGCATTATTGCCGTTGTGATCTATGTGGTCCAGAGCGCACTGCCCGATGAGCGGGACAAACTCCTGCTGCGCACACGGATCCAATACAAAATCAACGAACGCTTCGTTTCGTTCATGGGCATCGATTCAACGGGTGAGGGCAACATTCTCTATAATTTTGCGGGTAAAGACCTTGCCAAGGCTCTTGTTTCGGTCAATGCGAAACTCACCCTTTCCCCGCACGAACGCGACCTCTTCCTTTCCTATGCAAAAGGCAGCGGCCACAACCCTCCTTTTGACGAAAAGTTCATGGGGTATTTCCAGGTGAATATCGCAAACGATCAGAAACGTCTTGCCGCGCCCGTCAGCGGCGACCCAGAGGCCCGTAGCGTTCCCTCCGAAGAAGAGGGCCAGGACGCTGGTGAATCAAAAATCCAGCTCCTTGCCCATGTTATCGAAACCTGGATACTCATGCCCTTTGTTTTTCTCTTCCTGCTTGCGGACAACGGACAGATCAAGCGGTATCTGGTCGGTTTTGTCCCCAATAAATATTTTGAAGTCACCCTCATTGTCATGGACAAGGCGAACGATGCCATTGGCAATTATCTGCGGGGCATAACGCTGGAGTGTTCGCTCGTAGGGCTTACCTTTGTCTTTTTTCTCTGGATCATCGGCTTTGAGATTAAATGGGCCATTATTGTTGGCGCAATCGCGGGCATAACCACGGCCATTCCCATTGTGGGGACCATTATAGGTTTCATCGCTGGTTCGGGGTACGCCTTTTTGGCCGAGGAGAGCTGCTCTTTCATCCCATTTTTCACAGCGAACAACCTCATTATCGGCGTGGTGCTCACGGTCATTATCGCCCATCTTCTCGACAACGCGGTCTTTCAGCCCATTGTGCTGGGCGGCGCCGTAAGCCTGCACCCTCTGGTGGTCATCACGGCGATTTTTGGCGCGTCGCTCCTTTTTGGACCCATCGGCATGCTCTTTGCCGTGCCCACCATTGCCATCCTCAAGGTCTTCTTTTCAACCCTTTTCAAGGAGCTGAAGGCGTACTCTATAATATAGAAACCCGCCCTCTGCGCGTATTCCACGCCCCATGCTGAGCATCATCACAAAAATCCCCTGGTTGCACAAAGGTCCTGTACGGCTTTGCCCGTCAGGATTCAGGCGCGAAGATATTGATACGGACACCTTCAAGGTGGTTTGCCGCCTGAAATCCTTCGGTCATGCCGCGTATATCGTAGGAGGCGCGGTACGCGATTTGGCCTTGGGAATCAGGCCCAAAGACTTTGATGTGGCCACATCGGCCCATCCAATAGACATAAAGCGCATCTTCGGCAACGCGATAATCATAGGCCATAGGTTCAAGCTGGTCCATATCCGCTTCCGGTATGGTAAAATCATTGAGACCGCGACCTTCCGCAGGCACCACGGGCAAAAGGAAGGCCAGGTAGTCACGCACGACAATGTTTTTGGCACCGAAAAAGAAGACGCCTTCAGACGCGACTTCACGGTCAATGCGCTCTTTTTCGACCCTGACCGTGACGAAATCATCGACTATGTCGGCGGTCTCGCTGATTTAAAAAAGCGGATATTGCGGAGTATCGGCGATCCTGACGAACGCCTTGTTGAAGACCCGGTGCGCATGATCCGGGCCGTTAAATTCTCGGCAAAATTCGGACTTGCCATGGATCCCCGGCTCGAGAAGGCCATTAGAAAGCACCGGGACAAGATCTCCCTGTGCAGTCAGCGCCGCCTTTTTGAGGAATTGATAAAAATCCTGAAGGCCGGGATGTTCTCGGCTTTTGTCAGGCGCGCGGCGGAGCTTTCACTCCTTGATAGATACCTTCCTTTCATCGCCCAGCTGCGGGAAAAAAACAGCGGCTATCTCGCCCGCCTGCTCACCGCGTGCGATGAATGCATGAAGAACAGGGACACCGGGCTCTACATCCCCTTTTCCCTGCTCACCTGGCCCCTGGTCGAGGACAAATACAGACAGTGCCGCGACATCCAGAAAGCGCTGCGCCTCACATTCCACGAACTTCAATCCCAGCTTCCGGTTAGCAAAAACGAAAAATTGGACATCCGCACGCTCATGCTGTTTATTCCGCGTTTCGATTACCTGCGCCACCACGCGCAAAAAAAGAAGTTTATCATCCGGAAAATGGTCCGTATGCCCGCCTTTAACGAGGCGCTCTACCTCTACGGTCTTATTGAACGGTCACGCGACCAGGTGCACGACGGGTATGAATTCTGGAAACGGACCGCGACCCTCGTACGAAACACTGAAATGGCCCGCCGGCAACTGAAAGACCCTGCATGAAACACGGCCTGGCCGCCCTTCTTACCTGCGTATGCTGCGGTCTCACTTATGGGTCGGAAACGCTCTATGGCGCCTGCGTTTCCGCCGCTGCCTCGGACAATGGATGGTATGCAGTGCTGGGAGAAAATATCAGTGATTCCACCACGGCAAACACCACCACCCTGTACAGCGGTATTCTTTCCATTGCCGCTGCGCTGGTACGGGCAGTCCCCGCTGATACAGGCGCAACCGATACCATTCCTCCTGTCATCATCTTTCCGGAAACAAACGCCTTTACCACCTCCCGGCCGTTCATCAGATGCACCATTACCGATGAAACCGGTCCCATTGATACTGGAGACATATCCCTGTTTCTTGATGGAAGCCAGGAAGACCGGGGGACTTTTTCCACAAGAACCATTGACTCAACAAGCGGCCTCATACGCCGCGTGGAAATTGACTATACACCATACAACGCGCCCGCTGGCGCGCATACGCTCCGGATCCACGTACACGACGCAAACCCGGAATATACGCCATGGCCCGAAGCGTCGTCCTTCAGTTTTTCAATTGTCAAAACCGAAAGCGACCCGCCCCAGGTCACCATTCACACTCCCGGCTATTCGGTGTCATCGGACGGGGCATTTTCCTTCTCCATAAGCGCCTCTGATCCGGGGAGCGGAATTCAGCGCGTCCTGTTTAGATACAAGGTAGGGGGCGACCGCTCATTCCGGGTCGACACCCTGGCAAAGGACAATGGCAGATACACCAAACTTTTTGCCGCTGGATCATTTTCGGGCAAAGGTTTCTGCTTCTTTGTGGAAGTGATCGACAGCGCAGGCAACACAACCGTGGTTCCGGACACATCGTCAGATGCGCGCAACCTCTGCGTACGCCTAGCCCAGGGCATGAGTTATGCGCAGGGTACGGGAAGCGCTTTTCCGGTTGACCAGTGGAAAATGTTCTCCCTGCCCCTTGACCCTGGCCAACCGTCGCTTGCCGCCATGCTTGAACCGCTGCTCGGAAACCACGACAAGCGCCATTGGAAACTGGTGCGCTGGCTCGACAATGCCTATGTGCCGCTTGCAGACAATGCTTCGTTTAACGCTGAACCAGGAAAGGCCTTTTTCCTCTACATCCGCAGCAAGAATGTCTCCTTTAATCCAGGTCCGTCTACGAGCGTACGCATTGACCGCCCCTACCCCATTATTCTTCCCCCAAACCAATGGTCACAGATCGGGTGTCCCTTTGCCTTTCCTGTGCGTTGGAACAACTTCTTCGCGACCGACAGCGCCAAAAAAGCGACGGCGCTCTCAATCCCGCTTGCCGATGCTTTTACCGACAGCGGCTATGCGTTGCTCGATACCAATCCCGTGCTCTATCCATGGCGGGGATATTGGGTCTTTAATCCAGGGGCGGAAACTTGCACGTTGGCTGTGCACCCATACGAGGAAAAGAACCTTTCCCGCGCAACTGCGCACGCGGACCAGGAATGGGCCATATCCCTTTCGTGCGCTCCTTACTCGCAGGCCGCCTTTGGCACTGCCCAGGCGCTCAGAAAAAATACTCCCTGCCCGCCTGTGGTGCACAATGCCCCCTATCTCTATTTTGAACCAAGACTGTTGACCTGCCCTACGGACCAGGAGAACACCGAAGGCTGGACCTTTCCTGCGCTTATAGTGGATTTCAACACCAATACCAGCGCGCGGCTCAGGCCTTTTTTCAATGGTCCTGCGCCCGAGAAAACGGCAATTATCAGCGAGGATTTTGGGTATGTCCATTATCTGGAAAATGGCAGACCCTGCTATATTGATCGGCCTGACCAGGAACAGAGCGTGCGGCTGGCACTGGTATCGGGTAGCGCTTCATATGTTGCTCAACGTGTCTTGGCTTTGGTCGCCGTGTTCCCCAAAGAGCTTGACGTAGGAGGTAATGCGCCAAATCCCTTTAATCCTGCCACCCATTTTTCCCTTTTTCTGCCTGTTCAAACCCACCCCTATGAGGTGCGTGTTACGGTACACACTGTAGCAGGGATCCAGGTGCAACAGCTTTTTTATGGGCATAAGAAACCGGGCGTGCACGAAATAACCTGGAATGGTTGCAATGGTTCGGGAAAACCGGTTTCATCCGGAATCTACCTGTACAGGGTAATTGTGACTGGAGAGAAAAAAGGCCTATTAAAAACCGGAAAAATGGCGCTGGTCCGGTAAGCCAACCGGGTTACTTGACTAACACTATTCTGCTGCTGACGACCTTTTTCCCATTCTGGACCCTGACAATATACATGCCTGATGGCTGGCTGGAGGCTTCCCAGGTAATTCCAGCACACAGCTGGCGGCTGGCAGCCTGCAGTAAATAAATCAATTTCCCATGAAGATCGTAAATTTCTAGCCGTATGACCTTACTGCCTGCTGCCCACTGACCACCACCCGCTATTGTCACAACCGGATTAAACGGATTGGGATGGCATGAGAGCCATGGTCCATTGTCTTTGCCAACCGTAGAATTGACAACTGGCGTCGGATTGGGGTCTATGTTCAGGACACCCCATCCATACACCGTGTTGGGCAGTTCGCCGGTATAGGCATTTGCCTGGGCCCGCTCGTGCAGAATCTGCCGGATATCAGCCGCATCGCGCGTACTGTCTTCCTGCAGCAAAAGGGCGGCAGCGCCCGCGGCCATGGGCGAGGAGAAACTGGTGCCCATCCAGACCGTTCCTAAAATGGAATTGGTGTCCGCGTCATTTTCCACCGCCAGGGTGGTTATGCCGTGCGACGGAGCCACAACATCAGGCCGCATGCGATTGTCAAACGTGGGGCCTACGGATGAATAGTCGCATATTTCACCCACGCCGTGGATGGTGTCGTTTATCGGCCGGAAGTAATTGCCGCCCACAATAATGGCCTCCTGCGCAAGGGGGAATTCGACCAGCGTGTAGCGCGATGTGTCAAAGGCCATATGGGGCAGAATGCCGTAGGGATGGTAATGGTTGGTCTCCCAGGAAAAGGCAATGTCCACGGTTTCGGCAACGACTGTCTTGGTTTTTATCAGGTCAACGGACCAGTTGGTTGTCCGACGCGACTGCGCCTCGTACCAGAATTTCTGCCGTTCACCAGGATACACCCGTACATTGACCCCTTCGTAGACATTCGAGCCGAACGAATACAGGATAATAAGCGAGTCCGCGGCGGTAGTGTCATGCCAGGTAAATGTCCTGCTGGCTCCGTATTGGGAATTGAACCTGACCCGCACCTTGGATGTATCGGAAAAAAGGATATTAAACACGCTCATGTAGAAATACAGCCCTGATGCAACTTGCAGGTTGGACAAGGTGTCGAGTCCAAAGGTCATGGTCTCGATAGTATCGTTCGCGGGATACGCAATACGCCGGAAATTCCGGAAATTATCATTTCCCGAAGCAATAAAGGCGGCCCGTCCCCTTTTCCCCTGTCCGGTAAGCGCGTTCAATTCAGCCTCAGGGCCATAGACCCAGCTCAGATTGGCTGACCAGGGCATGTTGTGGCTGCGGGCGACTGAATCGATGTAATAGAGACAACTGTCCTTGGCCTTTGACACAATCACCAGCTTTGATTCAGGCGCAATGCCGATAAAATTCGCGGGCGTGGAATCATGTTTGAGCGATGTGCCGTTGCCGGCCATGATATTCGCGATCACGGTTCCATGATTGTTCCGCCGGTTGTGAAAAACGGAGGCTGAATCGTAGTAATGATAGGCGTCATAAGGATAGTCCGCATTGAGAAGGGAATCGATGCGCGTCTTGTCCCATATGTCCCAATGGCCAACGCCGCCCGTGTCCTCCCAATACCGCTTGTAGGCCAATACACGGGTTTCGTGGGTTATTGGATCGCGGAAATCGTTGAAGGTGATGTCCACGTCATCGACAATGCCACAAATCACACCCGCGCCCTTGTACCCGCGATTGTGGTAATAGTCGGTCCCTATCAATACACGCGCCTGGTTGAGATTCCAGGCCCTGCAAACCAGAAGGGCCAGGACAATCATGGTGAAACGGCAAATTCCCATAGCAAGTCTCCCTTCTAATAAATGTATATTTTTTCATGCCAATGGACAAATGTTTATTTTCATTCGCCCATTACCGGTCAATCTTGGTATGCGCGAAAAAATCCTATACGATTACTTCTTTTGCGGGAACTACCCGCGCGCGGACAAAAAAGCCCCTCATTATCCTCCGCCACGATCTTGATAGCAGCCTCTTGAACGCGCATGCAATGGCCCACATGGAACGTTCTCTGGGCGTGCGCGCAACATATTTTATCCAGCTTCACAGCGACTTTTACTCAGTGTTCAGCCTCGAAGGTATTGCTCTGGTCCGGGAGATAGCCTCCATGAATCATGAAATTGGCCTGCATTATGATCCTGCCTACTATAACGCCATTGGCGTGAATTTCAAAAAAGGTCTGGCAGGGGACCTTGAAATACTGGAATCCATTGCCGGACAACGGATTATATCTGTTTCACGCCACTTGCCACTGCTCGCAGGGCAAAAAGAGACGTTTCCGCCGCAAGTGCAATTCAATGCTTTTGACCCAAGTTTTATCAACGGACAATATAAATACCTCAGCGACAGCAATGGCGTTTTCAGGCAAGGGTGCTTTTGCCAGCACCTGAGCCCGAAACAAGACTACTGCTTTCTGGTCCATCCGGTCTGGTGGACAAACAAAGGCGGAGGCTGGAAAGCAAAACTTGCGGAACAAGCGCGCAAGGACTGTAACGCGGTGCGCAAACGCATCGCCGGCAAGATAGCGCTCTACGATACAATCATGGCCTCGCGTAAAGAGCGCGATTGCATGTTCAGGAAAAGGCTGGGACAATGAAACGCCTTTCGCCCCTCACGGTGATACTCACAGGCGCGGGTGCACCCGGATGGCCCGACATCTGCCGATCATTGGTCGAAAACAACGAACGCACAATCGACATTGTCGCCGTGGACATGGACCGCGACGTGGCAGGATACCGCTTGGTGAAAAAACACGCCGTGGTTCCAGCCGGCGTATCTCCGGCATACATTCCGGCCATGGTCTGTCTGGTGAAAAAGTTCAAGGCCCATGCCATTGTACCGCTCACAGACCCTGAGCTGCCCGCTCTGGCCAGTGCAGCCTCCTTGTTTAAAAAAATGGGGGTTGTCCTGCCTGTGGCACGACCATCAGCCATTGCCATTGCCGCGGACAAAATACGGACGCATGAGTTTCTCACAAACAGGCATCGGGCCATTCCCGCCTACCGGATTGCGCGCACATCAGTGGAATTTTCCGTTGCAATCGCAGCGCTCGGTTACCCCAAAACAAAGGTCTGCTTTAAACCCGGTATTGCCCATGGTTCGCGCGGCTTCAGAATACTTGACCCGCAGGCAACCGAGGCTGCCACACTGTTTGCGGAAAAGGCGGAAAACACCCGCTATGCAATGACCGGAGAGCGGGCGCGGGAAATTTTAGACAACTGCGCCTCATTCCCGTCCCTGCTGGTTACCGAGTATCTGCCGGGAAAAGAGTACAGCGTTGATCTGCTTGTGCGCAAACGCTCGGTAGCTGCGGTCGTGTGCAGGGAACGCACGCGGATCAGGTTTGGTCTCACCTACCAGGGCCGCGTCATTGCCGATCCAAAACTTGAACGACTTGCCGTTGATATTGCGTTGCGCATTGGCCTTACCTTCAATGCCAATATCCAGTTTAAAAAAGACGCTGCCGGAACATACCGGCTGCTGGAAATAAATCCCCGTACTTCAGGCACTATCGCCCTCTGCAGGGCAGCGGGCGTCAACCTTCCCTATCTTGGGCTAAAACTCGCGCTGGGCGAACGAATAACCGCGCAGAAACCTGTTCCAGGAACACGAAACTACCGGTACTGGACCCACGTCTTTACATGAAATTTCGCAATCCCCTTATTCCCGAATTACTGGCAATGCGCGACTTTGCCGATACGCACGCGCATACGAATTACGCGGACGGTGCGGATTCCATTGAGGCCATGGCGGAGCAGGCCCAGCGCAATGGCCTGCACTGCTTTGCCCTGACCGAACATGTGCGCGCAAACGGCCTGACATACGATTATACGGCCTTTGCGCAACAGGTGACCGCCTGCTCAGGTAAAGACTTCATGGCGATCAACGGGACCGAGACAAAGGTGCTGGATGCACAGGGCGCACTCGACATCAGCCCGGAACTTGCCCATGCCAGCAACTTGCGCATAGCCTCGTTCCACGACCGGATGACGCCGGAAATGCATCGTACTGCGGTCCGCGCCATGCTCCGCAACCCATTGATTGATATTTGGGGTCATCCCTGCGCTCTTGACGCGGACTATACAATTGATGAATGGATCAGTCTCTGTCTTCTGGCAAAACAAAATGGCGTGGTAATTGAAGTGAGTAACCGCTATCCCATGCCTGCGGCGCTGTTCGATATTTTGAAGGAATCGGGGTGCGGCTACCTGTATGCGAGCGACGCCCATGACGCGCAGAGCATCCGCACAGCGCGCTCGTTGCCGGTTATTGCGGTTCGAGCGTAAAGTCTTTGAGCCTGCGCAGGCGTCCCCACCGGCCCTTGTGCGTCATTTGGATCGAAATTCTGGCAAACGATTCAACATACTCGGGATACGCGTCACCGTATCTGCGTCCAGCCTCGAGTCCCACGGTAATAGAGCCGTAGTTATTGCGCGTGGGAAGCGTAAAACCAAAGGTCCCCGCCTGTTCCACAACAGCCTGATTATATCCAAGGTCGTGAAAATAATATCCCGCGCGAAGGGGGATATTGAGAAAATAATGGGGGCTTCTCTTATCGGCAAAGAAATATTCCGCGCCCACGCCCACCCGATACTCGCTGCCGCGGCCTTCCATATGCCAAAACACGGTGTTGAGGTCGAGCGCGCAATGTAGCCGTTTGAAAGGCGTATAAGCACAACCCATGCTGCCGCGTAGAGGGACAAAGGTCTCGTCAAAAAAATCGATCTGCTTAATGACGACCGAATCCGATCCGGAATAATTCTGGATTATCTGGTGTTCGCGGTCAATGGTGCTTCCGGTTAAAGGAAGAGGCGCGGTCCCTGATGCGGCAACCGACCATTTTCCCAGCCGCGCCATGCCGCCCAAGGTAAACTGGTAGGCCTTAAAACGCGTTTTTTGTAAGAGCGATGGCTGGAGGTAGAATTCTTCGGACGGCCGTTCAACAATGGCAGTACTGGTTGATGTGCGGCCATAAAGCGCCTCAAACGAAAGTCCCATGGCAAACCGTTTCTGCAGTTCGAGCGCATAGCCGCCAAAAGTGCCATATGTGCCGCCAAATCCCGTTCGGTCAATCAGATAACCCTGGGCGTCCGTATACCGGACCGAATAATCGAGCAGCTGTTCGCGGCGGTAGCCGCCGAAAATCGTGCCATAGGGCCCCAGCGAAATCGTCAGTTCGGCAAAGGGAAAATCGTTCGAAAAATCCTTGAAGCCCGAATGTGCGTCTTTAAGAAAGGTCATCTCGGGCCGGTAGGTGACCGAGACCGTGGTGAAATCAATGCCGCCGAAGGTGGCGGGATTGGCCGAGTTGTAATTGACACTATCGGAAAGCGCCAGTCCGGCGCCGCCCATGCCGCACTGCCGGGCGCCGCATTGCTGCATATATTCCCCTGATCCGAGGGAATAGGGGTTTTTGTCAATGGAGTAGAGCGAAAACGCGCCCGCGCAGGAAATCACGCACAAAAGCGAAGGCAGCAGCACAGACTTCATTCATCGCTCCGAATAATTGAACCTAATAGTCACTTTTTTCTGGAACACCACCCTGGCCAGCGTGGTAATGGAATTTGACCATACCCCGAATTCGAGCGTTTTGACCGCAGCATAGTGCGGGTCTGTAAGGGCGGCGAGAAACTTGTCGATCGGATAGACAACAGAGTCGGTCTGTCCGGGGGTCAGAAATCCGGGATACACTGTGTCGACAGTGGAAAACAGGGAGGGCATTGAAAGCGACGTTGTGTCAGAGTCGCGAAGATAACACCGCAGAATCATGTCGATTGCCTGGGGCGCGTTTGGATATTCGGTGAAAGTGCTCTGGTTGAAAAGCGTATCGCCCGCGAGCGACGCAACCGGCTCAGGATAAAACACCGCATCGCCGGAAAGCATGTTGATTGAATCAGGATTAAGTCCCTTTAAAATGGAGTCTTTGTCCACCTTGAATACGGCATAGTACAAGCCGTTGATGTTGTCGTTGGATAGAAGCGTATCGTTGTCATTGAATTGGTGGTAGACAGTGGAGAGCACCGGATGGCTGTTGTAATACGCGGTGTCGCTGCCTTCTATAAATGCCGCGTATTGCATAATCGTGGGAATGGCCGCAACAGAATCGATTGCAATGGTATCGTAGGGAATCGCAACGCCGCCTACAAAAAAAGTATCGGGCCGCACAACCTTACCGTAGAGGGTAAGGTTCGGCAGGTCGTTATTGCTGAGCGAAAGCAGCTCTTCGCCGCTGGCAGGCGTGAAACCCAGGGCAAGGCCCACCAGCGCGCTGTTCGGCGTTCCCAGCACAGCCTCGCGAATATAATTGAAAAGTTCCTGTGTGGTGTCGGTAAGGGTAATAGATACAGGGAGCGAATCCATGGTATCGGGAAAGCTTATTGGCAGCGAATAGAGCGCGGCGCCAACCGTATCGAAAGAATTGGTGGTAGTGACTGAAACCGAGGCCGCATGCTGGCTGGCTGCGTAGAAAAAGATGGTGCCGTTTATGGTGTGAGCGCTGGCTGTGGGGGCGTTACGGAAAAAATGCAGTACCAGGGAGACGGAATCAATGCCGTGAAAATAGTCGCTGTCAGATACCGTACCTTCATCGTTGAACCGGAAAAAATCAGCGGGTATGTTTCTGACATTATACTCGACATAGCCGAGAAGCCCCCTGCTCTGGAAGGTCCCGAATCTGCAGGGCTGGTTATTGGACCAGCCAACCGGTGTTGTTCTGCTGTACGCGGCAGTAAGGCCATGCTGGAGGGTAAAGACGCGTTCGCGCGAATGGGCAATGCGCTGCGCCTCTCTGGCTGCAGCAATCTCACCGCCAACAGGATTGGAATCGCCAAAATAGCCTGAACATCCGGCAAGGAATGCAAGGGCCGCAAGCGCAACGCTGGTTTTCATCGGTTAAAAAAGATACTTTATGGGGGGCGGGAAATCAATTATCTTTGAATATCTTATGAAAACACGGACCCGCGTCGCGGCCATTGTACTGCGCGACAATGGCCTTTTATGCGTGTTGCACGAGAAAAAAGGCAGGCGCTACTATCTGCTTCCCGGCGGCGGTGTTGAACCCGGAGAAACCGACGAAGTAGCGCTGAAACGCGAAATGCTGGAAGAGACCGGCCTTGCTGTGCGGCCCGGAACACTCCTCTTTGAGACCGAAACCATTGCCCCGGACAATTCGCGCGCCATTGTACAAAAAGCCTACAGATGCGAAGCAAAAGGCGTGTTGCGGCCGTCGCAAGACCCGCGGGTCATTGCGGCTGAATTCATTGGCCGTGAGCGTCTCAGTGACCTCGTCTTCTATCCCAACATAAAAACAATCATTGGAGAGGCCTGGGACAAAAATTTTTTAGTTCAGCCGGTAAAACTGCGCATACCCTGGGAAGACTGAAAGTATACGTTGTTTTAAAGCCTGTCTTCCAACCGAAACCCAATCTCCCCTAACAATCCTTTGCGATAATTTTTTATATTTTCGTGCTTACACCAAATACCAGGAGGAAAAACGCATGTCAGGACAAACCATGGAATTCAAGACCGAAATAAAAGAACTGCTCAACCTCATGATCCATTCGCTCTATTCGAACAGGGAAATTTTCCTGCGCGAACTGATCAGCAATGCCGCTGACGCCATCGACCGTGTGAGATTCGAAGGACTCACAAACAATGAGGTCCTCGAAGGCAACGACCAGTGGAAGATTAAAATAACCCGGGATGAAAAAGCGGGCACGCTCACCATTTCAGACAACGGCATTGGCATGAACATTGATTCAATAACGGAAAATATCGGGACCATCGCGAAATCCGGCACCCGTCTCTTTGTGGACCGGCTGAAGCAGCAGGGTGCGACAGGCAATCCCGAGCTTATCGGCCAGTTCGGCGTGGGCTTCTATTCGGCCTTCATGGTCGCGGACAAGGTGACCGTGGTCTCGCGCATTGCCGGGCCAAAGGAAAAAGGCGTGGTATGGGAATCAACCGGCGATGGCACCTTCACGGTCGAAGAACGGGAAAAAGAGACGCGCGGCACAGACGTTACCCTGCATCTCCGTGAGGATGCCCGCGATTTCCTGCAGGAATATACTATCCGTTCCATTGTTAAAAAGTTTTCCGACTTTATAGAACACCCGGTGGCAATGGACGTTGAAAAGGAAAAGAAGAAAATCGAAGAGGAAGTCCTCAACTCCCAAAAAGCGATCTGGCTTAAAAACCGGACCGACATAACCGACAAGGAATACAACGAATTCTATAAACACATCTCCCGCGATTTCACGGACCCGGCAAAAGTGGTCCATTTCAGCGCCGAGGGCGCAAGCGAATTCAAGGCCCTTCTTTTCCTGCCGGCAAAGGCCCCGTTCAGTCTCTTTGATACGGAGCATAAAATCGGCATCCATCTCTACGTGCGCCGCGTCTTTATCATGGACGACTGCAAAAAACTCCTCCCCGACTACCTCCGTTTCATCAAAGGTGTTGTCGATTCTTCCGACCTGCCCCTCAATGTATCGCGCGAAATACTCCAGGAGACAAAGGAGATGGAGCGCATCAAAAAAGGCCTGGTGAACAAAGTGCTCTCCACGCTCAAGGAGATGAAGGAAAAGGAGTTTCAGGTGTACACTGCCTTTTTCAAGGAATTCGGCTCTGTGCTCAAAGAAGGACTTAACTTCGATTCTGAAAACAAGGACAAAATCCAGGATCTGCTCCTGTACCATACCACCAACACCGAACCAGACAGTCCCGTTTCCCTGAAACAGTATGTGGACCGCATGCGCGAGGGTCAGAAAGAAATTTTCTATGTAATCGGTGAAAACCTGGACGAGACAAAGCGGTCGCCCTTTCTGGAAAAATTCCACGGCAAGGGATATGAAGTGATCCTCATGACCGATCCCATTGATGAATGGGCCCAGCAGTGGATGCTGGAATATGCAGGTAAAAAGTTCAAGGCCATTAACAAGGGTGACATGGATATTGACGAAAAGACCGAAAAAAAAGAGCACAAGGAGCAGGAAGGCCGCTACAAGGACCTCATGACCCTGCTGGCGGAAAAATTACCCGACGTGAAAGAGGTACGCGTGTCGAACAGACTGTCGACCAGCGCCTGCTGCCTTGTGGCCGATGAATTTGCACCCGGCGCCCACATGGAAAAGTTCTTCAAAGCCATGGGCCAGGCAGTACCACAGACAAAGCCCGTGCTTGAATTGAACCCATCGCACCAGCTGGTCAAAAACCTGGAGGCGCTCTTCAGGAAAGACAAAGGCCATGCGCTTATCGCGGAATACGCGTCATTATTGTACGAACAGGCGCTGCTGCTCGACGGCAAAAAACTGAAGGACCCAATCGCCTTTGCGACAAAGCTAAACACGCTGCTATCCAGCGAACTGGATTTACAAATACGCAATTAACATGATCTAAAGCCGCTGCCTGAGCGAAGTCGAAGGCAGCGGATACAAAAGGAGTCACCATGGCCATCCGTCTTCGTAAAGAACATGCCTGCGCGCTCGTTGTTCCCTCGAGCATGGGGGTGCGCATTACCCCGGCAAATGGGCAGCCCGTGCATTGCAGCGACACCTATACCATGCAGGCGACCAGTGCTGAGACCAACGTGGCCAGCATTTCCTCGTACCTGGGCCTGCCGGTTAAAGTGCTTACCGCGTTTGTCAAAGGCAGCCCCATTGCCCGGTTTATTAAAAGCAATCTTGCCGCCCGGGGCATGTCATGGGAAGGCCCTGAAATAGCGCAAGGCGGGCCCTGGGGATACCGGCACCAGTTCAATATCGCGGACAGCGGTTATGGTTCGCGCGGACCGCGTGTGCACAATGACCGCGCCGGCGAGGTGGGCCGTACCCTTGACGTAAAAGACTTTGACCTTGAGCGGCTCTTTGGAAAAGAAGGCGTGCGGATTGTCCATCTCTCGGGCCTGATTGGTGCGCTCTCTCCCGAGACCAGCGCCTTCTGCCTCGCTCTTGCCCGGGCAGCCAAAAAACACGATACCCGCGTCTCCTTTGACCTCAACTATCGCGCCTCGTTCTGGAAGGGCCGCGAAAAAGAACTGCGCGCCATTTTCACGGAAATCGCCTCAATCGCTGACATCCTGGTCGGCAACGAGGAGGACTTTCAGCTCTGTCTGGGAATCAAAGGTCCTGAAGAAGGCGGCAAGGACCTTGCGGCAAAAATAGACAGTTTTAAAGCCATGATTACCGAGGTGCGCAAGTCGTTTCCCAATGCCTCGGTCTTTGCCACCACACTCCGCCAAGTACTCAACGCCAATACCCACCTTTGGGGCGCCATTATGCTCGAATCCGGCAACTGGCATGTTATTGAACCGCGTGAAATCAGGGTACTTGACCGCATTGGCGGCGGCGACGGCTTTGTGGGCGGCATGCTTTATGCCATACTAAAAGAATGGGAACCGGAAAAGTGGGCCCAGTTTTTATGGGCAAGCGGCGCGCTGGCCACAACCATGCTCACTGACTATGCCCAGCCCGCTGACGAGGAACAGGTATGGAGTGTGTGGGAAGGCAATGCGCGGGTAAAGCGCTAAGAGCCTGTTTGAAAAGCCTTCCTGGCCCCTCGACACAGCTCGGGGCATGCTTCGACCGGCTGCGAAAAGGGTATGGCTGCGTTGCGCTCACTCGCCGTATCGCAGCAGGATACGCCTCATTCGCACGCCTTGCCACCCCTTTTCTCGCTAGGTCTCTGGCCCACGGAAAACTTTTCAAACAGGCTCTAAGGGAAAAATACTCGGACTTCGGTCTGGAAATATTTTTTCACATTCTCCCAATCGATATCATGCGTCAACAGCGGAACATCATCAACCGCGTCTCCGAAATAGCACAGCGCCTTTAACAGCGCCACTGTATCGAACGTAATGTTTGGATATTTCTCCAGCAGCAATCCCATTAGTCCGGGAAGCGTCATACCTGTCCGGCAAATGGCGTACAAATCAATGAAATCTTTCCTCAGACCGCGTTGTTGGATGGCCAGTATCTTCATGAGACCGATATCTTTCAGTGAAGCCATGGCAATTCCTTGAAATTGCCTCTTTTCAAGGACCTTGTATCTGTATTCAAAGAAAGAAATCTGCACCCCCTCTATTTTCACATGAAGCGTACCCGGTTCCATCCCCGTCACCTCGACATGGATGTCCCGGCTCAACCCTTCCAGGACTTTTTCCATGTTCACTTGCTTTTCGCTGAAAAAATCAAAATCAATTGACTGGCGGTGGCCCAATTGAATGTTCAGGGCAGTGCCGCCCGCTAGATACCAATCCTTTACGGATTCACTTTTTCCAAGCGTTGCCAGGAGACTGCTCTGGATGGACGTAAGGGTGTTGTCCATTGTTCCTCTTTTCCGTGGATCACGGCCCAGAAATTGAGGCTTCTCGCTTCCAGCCGGGATTTGTTCTTATTGATAAAATTACATATCTGTCTTTTAGTATATGTTTTTCTCATCCACTGCACCGCTTTGGTATCGCCCCTGTCCAGAATTCTCTGGAGTAAGTACCGTCGATGTTCGACAGGATTGAGACGGGAAAAATCCGCGTCCCAGCAAAGCCACTTAAGAAAAGCGGGGATGGATGTGGTTTTTCCATGGACGTTTATTCTTTTCAGTTTCAGATCCAACTCAAACCCGCAACAGATGCAAAAATCAGTAATAGTTTTTAATGTCATGTTTCTATCGCCTGATAATATCTGGGTAATATACGCTCTACTTACACCCATTTTTTTTGCAATAATAGTTTTTGGAATTTTCGATATCTCATACGCCTTTCTAGCTATATATTCCATAACAATTTATAATATAATAAATTATGAACATACATACCATACTAATTGTTAATATATATGTTAACAATATTGACCTTGCACTATTTGAGAAATACAGGGCTGTTTAGCTAAAAAAAGTTCGTCGAGTATTACAGCTTCGATTTCTTTTATTTTCAGAAACCCCCTGTTATTGGTGATCACCGTAGGGGTCGTTTGGTGAAAGGGAAATTAAAGTACGCTCAGGGCTTGCGCCTTTGGAATGGGCAATAAAGAGTTCTGTCAGGATTAAATCTAAGATTTGGGGGGGTAAGTGTCAATAAAATTAAATAACCGTCCTACCCTGACGTACTATGGTTTCCCAATTGACGCCTACTTGAAGCATACTCTATCCGGACACAAAACATCGAAATATTAAAATCAGAAAAACCATAAAGAAAAGTTGCTTGTTTTGATAAAAACTATGTAGGTAAATGGCAAGTAAATGTCATTTTGTCTCTTGACAGCCGCCAATATTTTATTTATATTATAAAAGCAAGAATAGCCTTTCTTGCATGAACAGTGTTGAAAAAGTAGAATAGGGGAAAGGCGAAGTTCGTATTATTTATGATCCCGGTGGCGGACTTAATGTGCTTTATTTTCCGTTTCCTGCAGGGATCCCTTGTAAATCATATATTTACACACTAATGAATGCCGTAACGAAATGAAATTATACACTTTAAACCAAGGAGAGAAAATGTATTTCATCAAAACCATTGCAAAGACCGTGGCAATCATTACAATTCTATCTGCGGCCATCATTTTTGGGGATGACAGTTGGCAGTATGGTACAAACAAAATATATGATTCGAATACCTCTGGATGCTTGGGCATCGGTACTGCAAGCCCATCATATGCATTAGATATTACAAGAACCACTGCAACGACCACTTCAATTAGAATGACAAACGCCAATACTGGTTCTGCGGGTACAAATTTGCTCTTCATGAGTTATGGTACTGCTGCAGTGCTCACTAAATACGGCAGTGGACATTCTAAGTCAAAGCATTTTGAAATTAGCGGTGGGTCCGGTCCTATGACTTTTTTGACCGGAGCCTCCCCCACAGAGAAAATGAGGCTTTTCGAGAATGGAAATGTCTGCATAGGCGTAGCGGTTGATAATGGATATAAACTGGCTGTAAATGGCACAATACATGCGAAGGAAGTCAAGGTAGACTTGTCAGACTGGAGCGATTTTGTCTTTAACGAAGACTATCATCTGAAACCATTAAATGAGATAGAAGAATTTATTAAAATAAATAAGCACCTACCCGAGATTCCATCTGCTAAAGAGGTGGAAGCCAATGGTGTTGCTCTTGGTGAAATGCAGGCAAAGTTGCTACAAAAAGTCGAAGAGCTTACTCTATATATGATTGAACTTAAAAAGGAAAACGATACAATTAAGAAAAAACTGGCTGAATTGGATCAATAAGCTGTTTTCATCATATAGACTGCAAGACGGAGGGAGATTATGATCATGAAATTGCTAATGATATTTGCTTTCTTTATCTTTCCTTTTAGCATTATTGGTCAAACCTCCATAACACTGGCCAATGATGGCAATTACTATGCAACAAATGCTAACATCGCGATCGCGGATTTGTTCGTCACCCACAAAACTGACTTTGGGCTTGGAATCTATGATATGTTGACAATAAAAAGAGGGTTGATCCATAACGAACATTCGAGTTCATTTAAGTTCCAACAAAAACATAAAGGTATTCCCATCGAGGGCGCAATCGTACATGTGATGGTCAAAGACGATAATGTTGTCAGGGTAAAAGGAAAAATAGTGCGCGGGATGGATATAAATACAATACCCACACTTACTCCTGAAAATGCAATAACTATTTCCATGAACGCAGTACCTGCTGAAAAATATGCATGGGAGGATCCGAAAGAGGAATCCCTGTTGAAAGAGATTAGGAAAGATAAGAATGCCACGTATTACCCAGTGCCTCAATTGGTCATTGCTCCTGTTCATTTGCGTAGTACAATAATACCGGAAAATATGCGTCTTGCATATAAGGTAGATGTTTTTGCAAAGGAACCACCCGCAAGGTATAATGTGTTTTTAGATGCCAATACGGGCGAGATTATGTATAAATTATCGCTGATAAAAAATACTGCTGTGGATGGCACGGTAACAACACTGTATAATGGTACTAAAAATATTAAGGCTACATATAATGGAGGATATTATACCTTAGAAGACGATACGAGGGGAATTGGACAAGAAACAAGTGGCTCTTCAGAGCCTGTAGCAATAATAACAAAACGTAACTTTACCAGCCCATTACCTCCATATCAATGGTATGCACTTTATGGTTATACAGACGACACTTGGGATGGTTACGAAAGCTCGTATGAAAACAACGAGAAAGCAGAAGGCGCAATACATTGGGCTGGTGAAATGACCCTTGATTATTATACACAATATTTGAACAGAAATGGACTGGATAATGATTTAGAATGGTATGAGCCAAATCCTATTGTGTTATGCGTTGGTTTTGACGTTGGGAATGCACATTGGTTGGGTACGTATGCTACTTTCGGCGAATCTTATTCCGTATCAGGTTTTTCAAATTGGTTTGCATCATTAGACGTAGTAGGGCACGAAATAACACATGGGGTTAATGATTGGGAAGCCAATCTTGCCTATGATGGAGAATCTGGAGCCTTAGATGAATCATTTGCTGATATTTTTGGTACAATGGTGGAGTGGTATGGAGAAGGTTCCGCCGATTATACTCTTTTAGAAGATTTTTGCGATCCAAATAAGCTTGTAAAATACTATGATTATTACGGAAAAATAAGAGACATGAGTGATCCTCATTCTTGTGAAACTCCTGACACGTATGGTTCAAATGATCCTTATTGGACGAATCCTGATACTACATGGGACCATGGTGGTGTCCATATTAATAATGGAGTACAGAGTCATTGGTTTTATCTGTTAGCAGAGGGTGGCAGCGGAACAAATGAGAATGGAGCGGCATATTCTGTTTCAGGTATAGGTAAAATAAAGGCAGCTGAGGTCGCTTATATCAATTTGACCGAAGAATTGGAGACCATTTCACAGTATGCAGATGCCCGGGTTGGCGCCATTCAGGCAGCAGAAGACATTTATAATGGATTTTATTCTGCAAGTGGAAATTTCTCATCCACGACTGCAAATAATGTGATTCAAGTGATTAAAGCATGGCATGCGGTTGGCGTGGGTGGATTGGATGAAACCGTGAACGGCATAACTTTTAATTACAATGATGATTGTTTTGCAGGTACCAATCTAAATACACAGAACAGTATTAATATTGAGAGCGGCATAACTGTTGGATTCCATGCAGGCTCTTCCATAACGTTAGGGCCGGGTTTTTGGTCCAAGAATGGATCGACCTTCAGGGCGGAAATTCCATCTGACGGTGGGAGCAAAACCTTCATTGGACACAGCCTCGATAGCCTAAAGAAGAGCACTTCTGCTTATGATAATTCCATATTTGTTCTGAACCAAAATTATCCAAATCCATTCAATCCATCTACAACTATCTCCTTTGTGATTCCAGCCGGGATAGAGTCATCAGCGAAATATCAAACCATGATTGATATCTATGATGCAAATGGAAAGCTAATTAATAAATTGTTCAATAACAGCTTATCGTCTGGTTCTCATTCTGTTGTTTGGGATGGGAAAAACGAAGCTGGACATTCAGTTGCAGGCGGTGTATATATCCTGAAATTCAGGTCTGGTAATTTCACGGCACAAAGAAAAATAGTTTTTATGAAATGAGGAAACAACGTAGGAGTAATTATGCGAACAATTTTAATTGTCTTGTTCTTCTTTGGGATCGGTTCCGCGTATTTGCCTAAACCAGATATGTTTTCTCTCTTAAAAGGTACTTGGCAATATATTGGTGCTTCATTTTTTGTTTATGGCACACCAGACACGGTATCGTACAATTCTAAAATTGAATTCACCGATACTCTCACCGGAGATTCAATCCGTTACTTGACATATTATAATGATTCACTCATTGATACAATAACCGTCCCCTTCCGTCTGGAAAAAACGTATATGCGGGAAGATACTCAGTGGGTGTTAAGAATTATAATTGCATCGACTGACACTACCCTTAGACCACTTACTGGCGGAAGCACATTTATTGATAGTATATCGAATACGGAATTGTTTCTTATTATGGATGCAAAGGACGCAAATGGATATGTATTTAAAAGATCAGCAGTATCAACAGAAAAAAATACATCAACACAAACACTGCCTCTCCTTCTTTACCCCAATCCTCTACAACTGCCATCCAGCATTCAAATCGATTGTGATAGACCCATTTTATCAATGAGAGTTTTCAATATTCAAGGCGCTCAGGTTTCTTTTATCAATGCGCCAAAGAACCGTTTTATGCTGGACATTGGAAATCTAAGCCCTGGCATTTATCTGGTGAAGGCAAAAACAGCGCGGCATATATATTCCAAGAAGCTTGTGATTTTAGAATAACCCAGGAAAAAGAAAATGTATTTCAGCAAAAACATCGCAAAGATTGTGGCAATCATTGCAATTCTATCCACAATTACCATTTTTGGGGATGACAGTTGGCAGTATGGTACAAACAAAATTTACGACTCGAATACCTCTGGATGCATGGGCATAGGTAATTGTAGCCCCAACATATGCATTAGAATGACAAACGCCAATGCTCGTTCTGCGAGTGCAAGTTTTGCCTTCATGAGTTATGGTACTGCTGCGCTGATCACTAAATACGGCAGTGAACATGCTAAATCAAAGAATTTTGAAATCGCCGTTGGGGCCGGGGACATGATCTTCTTAACTGGGGCGGGCGCGGGCACGGTAAAAATGAGAATCTTCGAGAATGGTAGCCTTGGCAATACTGACACCTGTTTTAAGAATGTCTATTGTAGTGGCTTATAGCTTTCTTCGGATAAAGGGAGATTAAAACTATGAAACGTCATTTTTTGTTCTTTTGTATCATACTCTATGTATTATTAACAGTTGCTGCTGTTTTTTACGGGAATGCACAGGCTCAGGATGTTCCATATGCCTTTCCTGTAAAACCTGGAACACCGGAATGGAAAGAGTTCCAGACGCACATTCAAATGATTAACGCCTCACAGGTTCCGGATGCTCAACTAAAGAACATGAGTACAGAAGCGTTGGTCCAGACCTGCATTAACTATCCATTATTTGGGGATTTTTTCGCTTATAATAATTGGCAAATGGGCTTTAAAACGATGGCATCTCATTTCAACGGACTATCGGAATTACTTGACCGTAAAGACCTAAGCCGCGAAGCCCTTTTAGCATATGAATCCATGGACGACCTAGGATCACCACTTGCAAAAAGAGCGTATGAAAAACTACGATATATGTATATCGAAATGCTTCTCGCGCAACCGGGAATAATCGGTGCCCTGGATTCAAGCGACAACATAAGGCTTTTGCGCGAAAGTAATAAAAAGTATTATGCAAGACGCAATAGTCCTTACGATTTCGGTACTTTCAAATTAACCACCGTTTGTTTGTTAATGGGAAGAATAATTAATAATCTTCAAAACCAGAATATTATACAAGCGGGCAATTTAGATGAAAATGAGGTGAAATTTATTGAGGGACCGGGTGTTGCAGATTGGAGCATTATCAATAACATTATAACTGCAGCAGATAAAATACTTAAGTAGGGGGCAGAAAATGAGCGCGCCGAGCGAAATTTATACTGACCAGCTGGTGGAAATCCAGCCTGGGGAAAGGTTAGCCACCACCCCTGAACCGAACTCTGCACCTGGCGAGGTAACTTGCCTTCGTGAAGCCAGAG
>Ga0208977_1000260_pt1 | contig 52170 bp, 47 predicted proteins | sample RifOxyA2_FD_184030 | JGI IMG/M metagenome (GOLD analysis project Ga0208977, IMG submission 184030) | Groundwater microbial communities from Rifle, Colorado - Rifle Oxygen_injection A2 (SPAdes) | ecosystem: Environmental > Aquatic > Deep subsurface > Groundwater | place: Rifle, Colorado, United...
GTTTACAAGGTCGGACAGGGGCATGCCCTGGTTGCGGTAATTGGACGCCACCGAGACCACGAAGCGCAGGTTGGCTTCGATCAGCTTCTGCATGGCCTTGGCGTCGCCCTTTTTCGCCTTGATGATAAGGTCGTGCTCTTCTTTGCGTTTGAGGGGTTTGAATTTTGAAATTTCTTTGAGATACAGGTTCAAAGAATTTTCATTTTCCGCAAGAAAATTGTTTTGCATGTAGGCTTAAAAGGGTTAAGTGGCTACTATTTTTACAATTACCCTGGGCACAGATATATAATATAATAAAAAAAAAGCAAAAGTGATATAAAAATGTATATATTTCATCACTACACCAGTATGAAAGCGGTACTTCTACTTGGCCGTCTTGTGCGTGCCATGCCATGCTTCCTTGTCTCGGCCATGGCAGTGATGCTTGGCAATCTGATCTATTTTTGTGTTCCCTACAGGAAAAGCGTGATTCTTCAGCAGATGACGAAGTGTTTAGGCAATACATTGGATAACAATGAGATACGAAAGCTTGCCAGACTGAATTATGTGCACTATGGCCATGTGCTTTTTGAGTCTCTTTTATTAGCGTCTTTTGGAAAGGGAGAAACGGATTATTTTGAAGAGCATTTCACCATTTCCGGAAAAGAGGAATTACTGCAGGCGCTTGCCCAAGGCAAAGGTGTGGTGCTCATCGGCGGCCATATGGGTTTCTGGGAAGCTTTTGGCCATTGGCTGGTGCGGTACGCCTCGCCGGTCACGGTACCGGTAAAATTCATTCACAACCATTTTGTCCAAAAACTGCGCGAACAAATGCAGGCCCATCCCGCTATTACGCTTGTTGACAGCCGCATGGAACGGCAGCGGTCAGTCGTGGTCATCCGCGCACTTAAAAAAGGGGAGGTAGCGGGTCTCTTCATAGACCAGTACCGGCCTTCCGAGGAGTTTGCGCCTTTTTTCGGTCACGACGCCCGGACAAATTCAACGGCCGCAATCCTTGCCAGACGGACCAACGCGGCCATTATATATACATATATCGTGAGGAAGCGGTTTGGCAGCTACCAGATGCATTTTCAAAGGGTGCACCTTCCTGATGCGGATGGAAAAGGCGGGGCTGCGCAGGCCAATGCCCTGTTCAACCGGCTTCTTGAAGAGACTATACGCACCTATCCCGACCAGTGGTTCTGGGCCCATCGAAGGTTCAAGGAAAATCCGGAGTTTACATACTAATTTGTAAAAAATTATTTATTCTCTTCCACATAAAGAAGGAGTCGTATGAAAAAGCACCTTACGTACAAAGCAGCGGGCGTTGATATTGAAAAGGCCGATACCTTTGTCGACCGGATTGCCAGCATGGTTCCGAAAACAAAACGGAGCGGCGCTCTCGGCGCCATTGGCGGGTTTGCCGCCTATTTCCAGAACCCGCACCGCGCCATGAAAGACCCTGTCATGGTTTCTTCAACCGACGGAGTAGGCACCAAGCTGCTGGTTGCCGTGGCCCAGGACAGGCATACTACTGTAGGGATCGACCTTGTGGCCATGAGCGTAAACGATGTGGTCTGCTGCGGGGCGGAACCGCTTTTCTTCCTCGACTATTTTGCCACAGGCGGCCTCCAGCTTAGGCAGTCCATTGACATAATGAAGGGCATCGTGGACGGCTGCGCACAGGCCGGTTGCGCTCTTATCGGCGGTGAGACCGCGGAAATGCCCGGTCTTTATAAAAAGGGCGATTATGACCTTGCCGGTTTCTGCGTTGGCATCGTGGACCGGCCGCGGATCATTACCGGCGCCTCAGTCAAGCCAGGCGACCTGGTCGTGGGGCTCCGTTCCAGCGGCCTGCACTCAAACGGTTTTTCCCTTGCCCGCAGGGCCTTTTCGCGCAAGGAGCTCCAGGGCGACTGGGGCAGAAAGCTGCTCACGCCCACGCGCATTTACGTGCGGCCACTTCTGGAGCTGGTGAAACGCGGGCTGGTGAAAAGCATCGCCCATATCACTGGCGGCGGCCTGGTCGAGAACCTGCCCCGGGTTTTTCCCAAAGACATAAATGTGGTCATTGACCGTTCCGCGTGGAAGGTCCCTTCAATGTTCGGCGAAATCCAGAAACGCGGCTGCGTTTCAGACACTGAAATGTTCCGCACTTTCAACATGGGCATTGGCATGACTGTCATCGTTGATCCGAAAAGAACAGCCATAGCGCAGCAGACTCTCAAACGCAATGGTGTTGAGAGCGTGGTCATTGGAAAGGCAGTGCGGGGCGCTAATAAGGTCATCATTAACTGATGTGCTCCCCGGCCTTTGCGGCGGGGGGACGGGATATTCATGTTGTTTCCAGACCAGGTCTTAGAGGAGATCAAAGGGCGCATCGATCTGGCCGACTTTATCTCCCGGTATGTTGAATTGCGGCATGCGGGCGCCAACTATAAGGGCCTCTGCCCCTTTCACCAGGAAAAAACCCCCTCGTTCATGGTGAGCCCGGCAAAGGGTATCTTCAAATGTTTCGGCTGCGGCGCGGGCGGTAATCTGTTTACCTTTCTCAGGGACGTTGAAAACATCACTTTTGTCGAGGCGGTAAAGCTTCTTGCGCGCGACGCGGGTGTCGATCTTTCTCAATACCTTACCCCGGAAAGCGCACAAAAAGCCAGTGAAAACGAGCTGCTTTACCAGGTGAACGAGACGGCACGGCTCTTTTTTGCCGAGCAGCTTCTTGCAGCCCCAGGCGCTGCCGCACGCGCCTATCTGGCCAAACGAGAGTTGTCTCTGGACACTATACGGCAGTTTTCACTGGGCTTTGCGCCCAATGCGTGGGACACTCTGCTGCAGCACCTGTCCCACAAGGGATTTTCGGAACAGATATGTCTTGCGGCCGGCTTGCTGGTAAAGAATGACGCGGGCAAGATCTATGACAAATTCCGCAACCGGGTTATGTTTCCAATAGTCAACTTAAGCGGACTTGCCTGCGGATTTACCGGCAGAGTGCTCTCCGATGCCGACAACCCCAAGTATCTCAATTCACCCGAAACACCGGTGTATCACAAGGGAAATATCCTCTACGGTCTTGTCCATGCGCGGGACCATATAAAAAAAGAGGGGAGCACGGTGGTGGTCGAGGGCAACGTTGACCTTCTCACCCTTTTTCAGGGCGGCATTGCGAACATCGTGGCCGCTTCGGGCACGGCCTTTACCGAGACCCAGGCCATTACCCTGAAACGCTTCTGCGACTCAGTCACCCTGGTGTTCGACGGGGACAACGCGGGCCAGAACGCGGCGCGGCGCGGTATCAACATACTCATCAACGCGGGCCTTATCGTCAGGATCGTCACCCTGCCCGAGAACCAGGACCCTGATTCCTATTTCAAACGGGCGGGCAAGCGGGTCTTTACGGAACTGCTCTCCCAGGGCAGGGACATCGCTGATTTCATCATTGACCGGTTCGCGCTCACCAGGGACATCACCATTCCCGAACACAAATCACGTATTGTCAAAGAACTCGCGCCTTTGCTAGCGGGCATCAGCGACCCCATCCTCAGGACTGAATTGATAAAAAAGGCCGCCTCACGGCTTCATATCCAGGAGGCGCTCATTGTGCCTCAGCAGCAACGGTCGCGGCCGCAAAGCGCGGACCCTGAGACTGGCGCAGGGAAACGGACGGCCAGGGAAGAGCTGCTCGAACGCAGGATCCTTGAGCTGCTCATTATGAACGGCAAGAAGAACCTTCCCCTGGTGCGGCGTTTTCTTCAGCCCGGGGATTTTTCAAGCGGATCATATCAGGAGCTTTTAAACGCCATACTGGAACAAGACGGTTTTACCGAGTCGCTGCTGAATACACTCGGCGAGGAGATGCGCAATTTTACCAGCGCTGTCTATCTTTCAGGAGAATCGTCCGAAGGGCCTGAAGGCGAAAACGAGATGCTTATGCTCATTTTCAAGATGCGCGAGAGGAAACTTCTTAACGAACGGGCGCAGATCAAGAAGGAGCTGGCCCTGCCCGGCGCGGACAGCGACGCGTTAAACAGGAAATTCAGTGAATTAACAGCGCAGATTAATTCGCTCAAGGAAGAGTTGGAAGGTTAGAGGCACGAGGCACGAGGCACGAGGTACGAGGTACGAGGTACGAGAAGGCTGGGCTTTGCCTCGCATCTTGTGCCTCACGCCTCGAGCCTTTTATTTACAGCACCTGAACCCGCTGAAGAAGAATTTCTCCTCTTTTCCTTTGGTCATTTTTCCCGAGCAGTCGGCGAAATCTTTTTTGCTCCTGAAAAATCCGCCGTAGAGCGCCTGGCTGTTTCCGGCCGCCTGGGTCCATTCAGCCGCGTTGCCGCTCAAATCAAAGACGCCAAATCCCGATTCGCACAGTTCAAAGGAACCCGAAGCCGCGAGTTTTTTTCCGTTCGCCTCGGTGTTGCATTTTCCCGGGTCAAATTCATTGCCATAGGGATAGAGGAGCGCCTTTTTACCTTCGCAGGCAAAACGCCATTCCTGGACAGTGCAGAGCCGTTTACCAGTATTGCGGCATTTCTCCTGAGCGCTGGTCCAACTGACATCAATCGCAGGCGTTTCCTTTTTTGTGTTGGGCCATTCATACGTGTCCATGCAGTATTGGAGAAGCGCGCCTTTGTATGGGCCTTCAATAGGCCGCATGCCCTGGGGGCACATGATCACTTTAAGTGAATCCATGGCTGTTGCGCCGTCAGAATCAATGGCCTTCACATAGACCATGGTATACGCCGCAAAGCGATGTTTCAATCTGAGTTCAGGTTTTTCAACCTCAATGGTGGTGTCCCAGATTCCATTGGCGTCAAAATCAAAGAAGAAGGCGCGAATGGTTCCGTCCGAGTCAGAAGCCGTGACTTCGAGGGTCACCTTGTCGTCCTCGTCAGCCATGATGTTCGGTCCTGCCTCAACCGTGGGCGGTTTGTTGATGCGTGGCACAGGCGCTGCTTCTGGTTTTGGCGCGGGCAATGGTTCGACCGGCGCAGGCGCAGGCTCGGGTTCCTTGGCCTTGGGTGCTGTATCGGGCGGCAACGGTGGCGGGGGAAGGACCACCGTCACTTTGGCTGAGGTGCGCGCAGTATGGCCATAGGCATCCTGAATTTCAACGATCACAGTGTAGGTGCCGGGTTTGCCATAGACGCGGGCCATACCCGGGTCGGGTCCGAATCCGCCGTTTGCCGGATTGTCCCAGGCGCCATTGTTGTCAGTATCGAAGCGATAGAGCAGCCGGTCATTTTCCGGGTCTGTTGAACCCGAGGCGTTGATCTCAAAGGAAGACCCCGTATCGCCCGATGCGGGCCGCACCACAAGGGTGGCTACGGGAGGATCGTTCACCACTATTTGTTCCGAAGCCACGTCAACCTGTCCTAGTTTGTCTTGCACCTCGAGCCGCACCGTATACGTTCCTGGCTGCTTGTAAGAGACCTTGGAAGTTTTTTCCGTGGAAAATTCAATGTCCCAGATATCATCATTGTTGTAGTCCCATCGATAGCGGAGCGGACGGGTACCTCGACTTGCCGACGCGTCAAGAACAATGTTCTCTTGCGTCCTGGCCAGCGCCGGGGAACAGGCAAAGGCCGCGAAAACGCCTCCCAACGGCTTGATGAAAAGGGTAAATTCCTGTACTGTCCTGTTACCAGCATTGTCCATGGCCGTAAGAGAGACCGCGAAAGCGCCGGTGTCCATGGGCATCCAGGCCACGGCGCCAGTACGCTTGTGTATGGTCATGCCTGAAGGCGCCTTATCAATAGCGTAGCGCACTGAATCGCCGTCGGGGTCCCGGGCCGTGGCTGTGTAGGCGAATTTCCGGCCCACGGGCGCACTGGTGCGGGGTTTGGAGGTGAATACGGGCGCGTCGTTCAATTTCAGGTCTTTGAGCAGCCGGTTGATCCGTTCTTCGCCCACCCACACTTTCAGCGTTGCGATGTTTTCCCGCGTGAGTCTGCGGGCCGCGCCTGTCTGGTCCGCGGTGGCAAAGACTGAATAGCCCGGCTGGAGCGAGGCCGTTGTACCGCCTGCCGTGGCCAGGGAGACGTTTCCTGCAAGGCATTGGACCAGAAGTCCGTCAGGAGTCAGCTCAATTGAAAACGCGCCCGAATCGGAGGCGCAGGCGGCGAAGCGTGAATGCATGGTAAAGACGCGGCGCGTTTTTTCCCTGTTTTGCGCGAGCACGAAGATTCTGCCGCGCGCAAGCGCGACGCGTACAGGGACAAGGGTGTCCGATGGCTGGGAGGCGATGTTGAGGGCGCTGTTCTGGTCCGCGACAAGAGTATCGCGTACCAGGGCTATTTCAAGCGATCCGCCCGGTCCCACGGTTATAATCTCAGCGTTTTTGACCACCGTCCCTTTTACCAGGTTCCGGGCCGCCGCACCTTTTTTTACAAGCGAAGAGACCGGACCTTTTGCCAGTACCACCTTCTTGGTGTGGGGGCCAGGCCCCTCTTTGTGTGCGCATGTTGAAAAGAGAAAAGCGGTACCAACCAGCACGAGGGAGCGTAGGGAATGTTTCATAATAACTTAAATATGTATTTTATTCACCTCCTGAAAAAAGGTTGGCGTGAAACACCTGATGCTGCCAGGTGATTTTATCATTATAATAAATTGATAATAAATAAAATACGGCAAACCGGCGCACACGCTTCCGCACGAGTAAAAGCTTTATTTTATTGGCCTCAAAAATGTATTTTTGATAGGTGAATATTCTGCTGACAAACGACGATGGCATTCATGCAAAAGGTCTTCTGGCTCTTGCCGGCCATCTGTCAAAAAGCGACAATCTATTGGTTGTCGCACCCCTGCACGAAGCAAGCGGCGTTTCCCACTCCTTTACCATTTTCAATCCGCTCCAGGTCCGCGAGGCGCCCCTCAATGGTTTCGGGCGCGGATACACGGTAAACGGCAGCCCTTCTGATTGCGTCAAGATGGGAGTGCGGAAGCTTGCCGTGCATCCTCTTGACCTGATAGTATCTGGCATCAATCATGGTGAAAACACCGGGATCAGCAGTTTTTATTCGGGCACGGTCGCGGGCGCGCGCGAGGGCGTCTTTTTCGGCGTCCGCAGCATCTCGGTTTCGCTCTCTTTATTTACGGACGAGCATATCGAACACGCGGCGGCATGGACAGCGCGTTTTGTCGCGGCCATCCGCGACAACCGGCTCGATTTTGACCCGCGCCGGACATTTCTGAATATTAATTTTCCTTCGTGCAAACCGCAGGACATTCATGGGGTAAAAATAACCAGGCAGGGCATTACCCCGTTCAACGACGATTACGAGGAGCGGACCAGCCCCGGCGGCCAGCGGTATTTCTGGCTTTTCGGCGACCGGCCGTCCCACGCTGGTCCTGATACCGATGAAAAGGCCATTGAGGAGCGCTGGATCACTGTCACGCCCCTGTCGGTCGACATGACCGATACCGAGGCCTTCGGCCGTTTGACCGGCCGCGAGCGCGAAATCAACGAACTCCTGAACACATAGGGGAAGAGCCATGGACACTGAATCACGCATCATTCCAACCTACATCGAAGACGAACTCAAGACATCGTATCTCGACTATGCTATGAGCGTCATCATAGCGCGGGCGCTCCCGGATGTGCGCGACGGCCTGAAACCCGTGCATCGCAGGGTGCTCTACGGCATGAACCAGTTGGGCCTGCACTACAACCGGGCCTACAAGAAATCAGCGCGCATCGTTGGCGAAGTCATGGGAAAATACCATCCGCACGGCGATTCCGCCATCTACGACACACTGGTGCGTATGGCCCAGGAGTGGTCGCTTCGGTACATGCTGGTCGACGGCCAGGGTAATTTCGGCTCGGTCGACGGCGATGCGCCAGCAGCCATGCGCTATACCGAGGCGCGGCTTGCCCGCATCTCCGAGGAAATGCTCCGCGACCTCGACAAAGGCACCTGCGACTTCAGGCCTAACTTCGACGAGACCGAAACCGAACCCGTGGTACTCCCTTCGGCCATCCCCAACCTCCTGGTCAACGGCTCAACCGGCATTGCCGTGGGCATGGCGACCAACATTCCTCCGCACAATATTGTGGAGATCGTGAACGCCTTTATAGCACTGGTCGATAATCCCGATATCACCATAGACGAACTCATGCAGCATGTCAAAGGCCCCGATTTTCCTACAGCAGGACTCATTATTGGCCGGGCAGGTATTGCCGAGGCCTATCGCACGGGCAGGGGCAAACTTGTCATGCGCGCCAAGTCCAACATTGAGAAGAAGCAGAACGGCAGGGAGGCCATTATTGTCACCGAGATCCCCTACATGGTGAACAAGGCCAACCTGCTCGAAAAAATAGCTGAACTTATCAAGGACAAAAAAGTCGAAGGCATTTCCGACCTGCGCGACGAAAGCGACCGCAACGGCATGCGCATGGTTATTGAACTTAAAAAAGACGCCTACGCCGAGGTCATTCTCAATCAGCTTTTCAAATACACCCAGTTGCAATCAAGTTTCGGTATCATTACACTCGCCCTGGTCGACAACAAGCCGCGCGTGCTCAATCTTAAGGAGTGTCTGGTTGAATATTTGAAGCACCGGCATGAAGTGCTTATCCGGCGTACCCGGTTCGACCTTGATCTATCCGAGAAACGCGCCCATATCCTCGAAGGCCTCAAAATCGCCCTCGACAACATCGACGCGGTCATTGAGACCATCAAGAAATCCAAGGACGCGGAAACCGCGCGCATCAACCTCATGGAGCGCTTCGGTCTTTCCATTGAACAGGCCAGCGCCATTCTCGAAATGCGCCTGCAGCGGCTTACGGGCCTCGAACGTGAGAAGATTGAAAACGAATACCTCGAGCTCATCAAGTTTATCGAAGAGCTCCGGTTTATTCTTGAGAACGAGCCTAAGCGAATGGAAATTATCAAGCAGGAGGCGCGCGATGTGGCCGAACGCTACGGAGACGAACGCCGCACCGCCATTCTCGACGCCGAAGGCGAGTTTTCGATTGAAGATATGATCGCCGAAGAAGACATGGTCATAACCATTTCGCACCAGGGATACATCAAGCGTCTGCCCATCAATACCTACCGGAAACAGGGAAGGGGCGGCAAGGGTATCACCGCCATGGAGACCAAGGAAGAGGACTTTGTCGAAAAGCTGTTTGTGGCTTCCACACACAGCTATATCCTCTTCTTCAGCAACAAAGGCAGGTGTTACTGGCTCAAGGTTCACGAAATACCCCAGGCGGGCCGGACAGCGCGCGGCAAGGCCATTATCAACATGGTCGAGCTCAAACCCGATGAAAAAATTCGTTCTCTGGTGCCGGTGCGCTCGTTCGAAGACCAATACGCGCAAAAGTCCTTTATTATGTTTGCCACGAAAATGGGTACCATCAACAAACAGCCGCTCCCATCGTTCTCCAACCCGAGACGAGACGGCATCAATGCCATCAAGGTCGACGACAACGACGAAATCGTTGATGTGGCGCTTACCGACGGCACAGCCAATGTTGTACTGGGATCAAAATACGGTCTTGCCGTGCATTTCAACGAATCAAACATTCGCGAGTTGGGCCGCAATACGCGCGGCGTGCGCGGTATCAATTTGGGCAAGGACGATGAAGTCATCTCCATGGTCGTGGTGCGGCGCGATACCACGCTGCTCACGGTCACGGAAAAGGGCTATGGCAAGCGTACGCCCATCGGCGACTACCGTGTCACCAACCGCGGGGGCAAGGGTATCATCAATCTGAAGATCACGGAAAAAAACGGACCAGTGGTCTCCATGTGCGCGGTCGATGATCAGAACGAACTCATGATCATTTCCCGCAACGGCATCATCATCCGGATATCAGCGGCCGATATTTCAAATATTGGCCGGGCAACCCAGGGCGTGCGGCTCATTAATCTGGGCATAGACGACAAGGTCATCGATGTGTCAAGAATCATTCCCGAGACCATGGCCGACCAGGCGGTCGAGGAAGTTGTCAGCGGCCTTGCGGAAAACGGAACACCATTGTCCGTTGAAAAGGCGAGCCCCTTTAATGGTGAAGAGCTTCCTGCGGACAATGGGGAAGAGGCTGCGGAAGAGGAGCAGGAAGCCGCTGAAAGCGAGGAGACTGGAGACAACGAGGGCGAAACAGCCGAAGAAGAGCCGGAAGACGAGGCATGATTTTAGGGAACCCCTACCCCCTAGCCCCCTTCCCCTTTTTAGTAAAAGGGGAAGGGGGTCGGGGGGTTAGGGTTCCCAAAGAACAGCATATCTCCATGACACCTTCCAATATCCCGGATTTTTTTGACCCTCAGCAGGTCTTTTCGCTTCTGAAGGGCAAGACCGAATCAGCTGAGCTTGTTCAGTCTGAGTCAGCAAACAGGCCTGTTGTCTTCAAATCCAATGCGCTTAAATCAGTGGAAACCAACTACTCGTTTGGCGCTGGCTTGCGGATAATCGCCTCAGGCCGTCTGGGATTTGCCGTATCCACTGACCCTGCAAAGGTCCAGTCTCTGGTCGACCGCGCCCTTGAGAGCGCCCGCTTTGGCGAAAAAGCGGCTTTTGACCTTCCCGGTTCCTGCACGCCCGCGGCCGCACCCGCGCTTATTGACACCGCGGTTTCGGCCCTTACGCTTGAAGACAAAGACAAGCTGGGAAAAGAGGCCATTGCAGCGCTGCTTGCCGGCGATTCCGGGGTGCATATTGATTGTGAAATTGGCACAGCCTCGGGCCGCATGGTATTGGATAATTCGCGCGGCCTGCACCTTGAGGCCCAAACCACCATGTTCGATTTCTCCTATTCGATTCTTCATGTTGACGCAAACGGTCTGCTCTGGCTCTACGACGGCAATATGTCCCACAGGCTCGACATCCGTATGCCCGCACAAGTGGCGCGGACGCTCCTCCTGCTGAAAAAGGCCAAACAAGTGGTCGCGACAGGCGCTCCGGAAACAGTGATTTGCGAACCTTCGGTTGTAGGGACGCTTGCTTCGTCATTTCTCGCTGGCCTTAATGGTAAAACCGTGCTCAAAGGCGCTTCGCCCCTTGGCGGAAGATTGGGCCACAAGATAATCGACGACCGGATCTCCCTTGCCGAGGAGCCTTTTCTCGATTACCGGCCAGGCAGCGCCGGGTTTGACGGTGAAGGACTGGCCAAACAGCGCAATGTGCTCATTGACAAGGGCGTTGCGACCATGTATTTTTACGACCTTCAGACAGCGGGCTTGGTAAAAGCGCAGCCAACGGCCAATGGCAGCCGGGGTGCAACCTCGCTTCCTTCGCCAGGCTGCGGCAACCTTGTTATTCCTCCGGGAACAAAAAACACGGAACAGATTATCCGGGAGACGAAAAATGGCCTGTGGGTGCATTCAGTGCTGGGCAGCGGCCAGAGCAACATGCTGGCGGGCGACTTTTCGCTCAATACGCACCTTGCTTACAGGATAGAAAACGGTGAGATAACAGGCAGGGTCAAGGACACCATGATGTCGGGCAATGTGTACGATGTGTTCAATAAAATAGGCGAGATATCGTCCACTGTCGATGATTCAGGATCGAGTATTTTTCCCGCTATCAGCTTTCAGGGCATCACCGTAAACGGGTGATGCTGATAAAGGGGGAGTGTATGTACGATCTTTTGTCCGCACGCTATGTTTCAGGGCGTAAAATAAAACTTACCTTTGAGAATGGTAAATCCGGCATTGTGGATCTTGCTGGATATGCAAAAAAGGGAGGGGTCTTTTCCAAGTTCAAAGAAACGGCATATTTTAAAAGTTTTTCAATACACCCGGAATTGAAAGTACTCACCTGGCCCGGTGATGTTGATATTGCCCCGGAGACGCTTTATCATAATGCGACAGGGGAGCCTTTCCCTGTGTGGATGGAATCTGCGTAATGCCTGTAGAATCGAATATGGCTTATAAAAAGCTTTTTTCCGCTGCTTAAACGTGTGTTCAAAAGTAGAAAAATAACTATAAACAATTCCCTGTCATTGCTCTATAAACTGTATTCAAATGAATACGGTTTTTTACTTGTGCTATTGACTTAAGACGGTCGATAAGGTACTTTTACTGGTATATGAAAACCATATACCACTATTCTGACTATCGTAAGTATCTGCGGGACTATTACGAAGACCAGAAAAAGACCATTCCCGCGTTTTCACACCGCATGCTGGCGCGCAGGGCCGGGTTCTCGGCGCCAAATTTCATCCTCCTGGTTATTCAAGGCAAGCGAAGACTCAACAGAGATACCTGCTATAAAATATCCAAGGCAATTGGCCACACCAAGCGCCAGTCGGACTATTTTGAAGCGCTTGTGTATTTTCAGGAGTCAAAAACGGGCAGGGAAAAAGAGAAGTATTTCCAGCGTATGAAGGAATTGCGGCCTGCTGGCGCAGCGCATACCCTTGCCGTGTCGCAATACGACTATTTCAGCACCTGGTACAACCCTATAGTCCGTGAACTCATTGCCGATATACCCACGAATATTGATTATGCAAGCCTGGCAAAGCTGGTGAAGCCAGCCATTACGCCGGGACAAGCCCGGAAATCCGTTGAATTACTGCTCCAGTTAGGACTTATTGTAGAGAAAAAAGGGTGTTTTGTACGGGCAAATCCGGTCATTACAACAGGGCCTGATGTTGATTCAATGTCAGTCCAGGCCTTCCATAGGGCCATGCTGGAGCATGCCATTGAATCCCTTGATTATCCTAAATATATCCGGAATGTCACGGCATGTACTTTGCATCTTTCTCCGGATGGATATGCCAAGGTTGTCGAGGAAATCGCTGAATGCAGAAAGAAAATACTGAGTATTGCCGAGGATGACGCGGCATCAGACCGGGTGTTTCAGGCGAATTTCCAGGTTTTCCCGGTCAGCTGCAGGGTGGTCCGGTCAAAATCCAAGGCAAATCCAGGTAATTACGCTGAAGAAAACAACCACGAAAGAAGGAAAATATGAAAAGTCTGTACATGCCCATTGGTCTGGCCCTAATTGTTGCAGGTTTTAGCGTGCTTTACAATTGCAGCCAGCCTACGGATGTGGCTGGTGGGGGGACTGAGGCGGGCAATGCCTTGGTTGCCGGATATATATATAATTCCAATGGTACGCCTGCGGCAGGCGCAGTGGTCCAGTTTGTTGCAGTGGACCAGAACCCCCGGACCGGTGTTTCCATTGCCGCTGTTGAAACAACTGACGCTAAGGGCAAGTATAGCATTAAATCCATGGCTGCGAAGACATACAATTTGATCGGGCATGGTTCCGGTGGTGCTGTATATCACGATTCAATTGAGGTTGAGGACGATACGCTTGAATTACGTGACACGCTCAAGGCGCCGGGTACGCTCCGCGGTGTTGTGAAACTGGAGCATGAGGTTGATTCAGGGTATATTTTTGTGATTTTGCTTGGGACAAATATGTATGCAATGGCTGATTCAAATGGGAGCTTTGTGCTGGCGAACATAGCAGCAGGTACGTATCAGGCACTTGTGCTTACTACGGTTTCAGATTTCGCGCAGGTAGATACGGAATTGACTGTACGTGAAGGTCTGGATGAGGTAATGGTGGATACAATTGTTTTAAAATCAATAGGTATTCCAGTCCCCACAGGGCTTTCTATCGCGTATGATACGCTCAAGCAGATAGTTTTTGTGACATGGAATCATATGGATCAAGCAAACGTAATAGGCTACAATATCTATAGACGAATTTCAAATCCCGACTCGTCTTTTGCGTTAAGGAAAGGAAATATTATAGATACCTTTTTTTACGATACAACATGTATCGAAGGCTTATCTTATGATTATGCAATAACATCGATTAACCAAGATGGTGTAGGGGGAGTACAATGTTCTTGGAATACTGTTATAATCGCAAGCGCGTTCAGGTATTTAGGTGTTTTTGGCAGTGCCGGAACAGGTGTGGGTCAATACAATAACCCAATGGCAATTGCTGTTTCGCACAACCGAATATTAGTAGCGGATCTTTTGTCAGATGGAAGAAGTGGAAAAATCATCGTCTATAATTCAGGAGGAGATTATGTTAAAGAAATGACCCCATTCTCGTATCCTGTTGGGTTGGCTACTCGTTCGGACGGTGCATTTTATGTTATGGATGGTTTGCATAGTACAATCACATATGTTACCTCTGGAGATTCGATTGCTGCTACCTTTGGAGGGAAAGGTTCTGCCCCCGGTTTTTTTAATCAATTAGGTCTTTGGCAAATGGCTATAGCGCCTAATGGTGGTCTTTATATTACAGACCCAAATAATAATAGAATTCAAGTCTTTGATTCATTGGGAAACTATCAACGAGAATTTACTTGTGGCGAGCCAATGGGAATTACTTTTCAGGATAGCAATAAAGTTGTTATTGCGCTTGGCTCTCCTGTCAAAATAGTTCTTTCCGATACGAATGGAGTTTTTCATGCAGAATGGGTCGGATGGGGCAGTCTAGGTGTAACGCCTAGGATGAATATCTATAATTTTTATGATGGAAGCGGGTCTGCTCGTGTTTTGTTTTATTCATCTAATGGTGAATTAATAGCCCGGTTTGGCCATAATGGGCAAGACCAAAATGGATTTGAGTTGTTGCGATATGCTGCGGTCGATTTAACGAGGATATTTATCGCAGACAACACTCAAAGGAAGATAATTTATTTTCTACTACCGGGTGATCTATAAGGAGCGATGCCAGAGAAAATGTGGTTTTCTCTGGCATCAAGAGTAGCGTTAAGAGAATTGTATTTGTTTGTCTCCGTCACTTGTTCGCAACTTTAAAAAGTATGTATTTGGTGTTCCACTTGTTTTTTTTATCCATACATCTCCAACAACAAGCGAACCTGGATCGCTAGTAGGAATAGGGAGATTGAAAGCGACACCAAGAGATTCTATTTTGACACATCCAGCAACTTCCAGTGCATTATCTGGATTGGTAATCCCGATGCCGACATTATTTCCTGAAATTACTACCCCACAGTTACTTGAATTGGTTACAAACAATAATTTGCCACTTTCGGCCCTGAGAACAAAGTCGCCAGCGGCGGAATAGTCATTCCATTCGCCTGCCGCAGCTGCAATCCCAAGGGTAGTATCAGCTGCTGAACGGCCTAATTGCAAGCTTGTTCTATTGGAGCTGTTGCCGCTTAGAAAATTAATGGAAGTTGTAGAACTGTTGCCGTTTATGTCAAGTAGTCCTGATGGATTTGTAGATCCAATACCAACTCTTCCGCTATTTTTTATTCGAACCCTATCACTTCCAGAAAAAGCAAAAGAGACATCTCCTCCGACATTGTTAATTTTCATGTTCGAAGCTTCAGACGCATGATTAGCGCCATATTTCGTGATTGTACTTACTGCATTGTATGCCAGCATGTTCATTGCGACCCCGGCTGCATTTCCGGTATTGATGTTTTTAAAATTCGAAATCGTGCTTACGGAATTCCCATCCTTGAGAATGTCCAGAGGATAGCTCATTGAAGTGGTGCCGATTCCCACCCGCCCTCCGTCAGTCAGCACAATGTCTGAGGTGAACGGAGTCGTTGTTGTGGTTGGATAATTTGCCATAAAAAACCTCCGATAAATTAATGGTTATTAAAGAGATCCGAAAGATTGTCTCCCGGACCGTTATAATACAACCCGTTTCTCATGTCCCACGCGAACCAATGGATCAACGAGAACGCTAAAACCTTTTTCTTTAGCCTTAAGACAAAAAGCCACATCTTCCATGGTAAAATCAACCATATTCCCGATACGTTTTTCAAATGGTCTGAACCATGGATATTCCATTGATTCAAATACACCATGCTTCACCAGCATGAACCCCATTCCAGTGTAAGAAACTTCAAACGGCTCTTTGGCATCTTTCATGTCCTCCGGAGAAAGAAACTTAAAATGGCCGTTTTGTTTGAAAAACTCCTCGTCCCAATCCTTGCATGTGGCAAAGAGTTTACCGCCCTCCATAAGGTATAGTCCGGAGATTATATCCGCTTGCCGTGAAAGAAGTTGTGTAAAATGTTGCGGCGAAAAGACCATGTCAGAATCGATCCATAGGATATAATCGTAGGGGATTTCGCTGTTGAAGGGCTTCTGGTTTTCCCCTCGCATAACATCGCCGCCAAGGCACAGATTGCGGACAAAATAGACGTTGTTTGAGGATTTGCGGCTGAGCAGTATCTGAATATTGCTCTTAAAACAGAAGAACATGAGATTTGAAATGCATTCCAGGAAAATGCCGGAAAACAAGTTGCCCGGTAGACAGAGGACCACCCGAAGAGGGCTTTGCATGTGAGACTCCTTTTTGTAATGTTTGAGATGTAAAATACAAAAAAACCAAGACAAGTCAAGAGTGGTGGTTAAAAAGCGTATTCAGATGAATGCACTTATTGACTAGGGGGGTTGACACGTAGTATTGAAGAATGGTAAAGGCGGAAACGCAGATTGTCCTTATTGGCAAAAGGATAAGCAGGAGATGAAGATGGTTATCGATTAGCGCGCTAGCGTCTGTTCTGGTAAACGCCAAACACCGAGCATCTGGTATACGGGAAAAAACCCATCAATTGCAGAGATCCTTCGACTTTTTGATTGTCTCCCCATACAAAAATATAATCGTACAGCCCGATCATTTCAGGGGTTATCATACGGGCGTTGGGAGAGTATTCAGGTTTCTTGGCGTATTGGACAATCATGTACGGCATCGAGAACAGGCTGGGGACATACCCATCCCTGTCTATCACATAATATGCGTCAATATGACTGCAATATGTTCGATTCGCCAACATGGGCATCACTTTTTTACCTTCTGGTACGACTTGCAGAAGTTTTCTGGCAGGTAAAAAAAAATTGGCTGTATCATTGGCGTTTTTTGCGAAATACCGGTATGAAACAAAGAAAATGACTGTGCATAATAAAACGACCAGCGTTTTTTCGATTTTCATGTATTTCCGGCTTGTGCAGCATATCGGCAATAGAAATACCAGAAGGAAGAACAATAATCAGCGCTAATGCCATGAACAGGACAAGCGCCACAATGTGAGCACAATAGAGCAACAGACAACAAAGGGTGAAATATGCCCATTGTTTCAATGGCGGTTTTTCAGTGCAGAGAATTTTCCATAACATCGCGAGGCATATATAACTTAGCGATATACCCAGCAGATAATTGCAATTTCCTTTCCAAACCAGAATGTTCCAGGTAAAAGGCAGGGAAAAGAAACAAAGGTATGTTTTACGAGGGTTGAAAGTTTTTAACATGAACAATACGCTTAAGGGAATTGAGACCATGGCCAGGGCAAGCAACGCGTTTCCAGCAAAATCAGGATTGCCAACCTTTATAAACAGCATAAGCAATAGATCTTGAAGAAGATAAGGGTAGGGCGCCCAATGCAATGTGAAAAATTCCTGAAACAGCGGTGAGGTTCCGTAATTGAGCAGGATTTTAGCGTTCGCTACATGGTTTGGCAGGTCCTGGATTGGTTGCACGCCGGTCCTGAATGACCAGGAAATGGGGAGGATGAGCAGCGCCAGGAATAGAATACGGGCAGGGTCCCGAGCGTTGAAAGCCGTTGTCTGCTTCACGGAAGAAGAAATAATAACTGGCATGGCTATTATGAATATTTTACCCTGTATTCGCTCGGGGTCTGGCCGACTATCTTTTTGAAGTTCCGATGGAGGATATTTGGGTCTGAAAAACCTACTTCATAGGCAATCTCATTCACTGATTTGGCGCTGGCGCGCAGAAGCTCTTTTGATCTATTGACCCGGAAGAGAATGAGCATTTGCATAGGCGTGGTGTTTGCAATAGCCCTGCAGATTTGCGCAGCCCTGTGCACGCCAAGCCCGGCGTGCGCGGCAATCTGCTCATTGGTCAGTTTTTCCGCGTGATTTTCCGCAATATAGGCCCGGATTTTTTCGTATGTCTCACGCATCGCAGAGGGGGTTTCCTTAGGCGCACGCGTGGCCAGTTTCACGGCCACGATGATAATGATGATCGCGAGGATTGCCGCAACGCAGGCAGCTGCGCGGGGAATATGTCCAGGCGCAGGAGGAACATGCCTGAAGAACCGCGGTGCCGCATACCACGTACGGCCGCCCTTTGCCGTCAATTGCGCATTGACATACCAGATGCCTGGCGGCAGCCTTTTGTCCATAATAAAAGGCGCCGTGACAGTGCCATGGTCCTTGTTAACGAGCTTCCAGGGATACACGCTAGCGATCATGGAAGCCGCCGGCCCTTCTAGGGCGCTGTCCGCAAGTACATTGACTCCGTGCATTCTGATGAACGATGACGTGCTTTCAGGCAGCGAGATGTTGATGACCCAGTTGATTGGCAGTGTGTCGAAGTTCCATCGATCAGCCAAACTGCCGGAGACCTTTTCAGACGATACATTGATTTCAACATATCCAGAGACAGCGACTGACTCGGGCATATCCAGCATAATCCACGCAGTATCGCCTGTGCCAAAGTAAGGGTAGCCTTTGGCTGGGATTTTTCCAATGCGGATCGAGAATGCGGTGTCGCGGTCCCCTTCAAACGGCTGGGCTGATGATGCAAATACCACAGGCTGGCTCCAGCTGCTCCACCTGCCAAACCTGTTTCGCGCACGCGCCATGGTACTGTATACGCGGTCAGGCGTTAGCAGGTGCGGCCACACACATGTATTTTTTGCCAGGATCCTAGCCTGCGTGGCTGCTCCATTTTCGGGAACAACCGCGCACTCAACAGAATCAATGTGCGGCTGGTCTGGAATGTCAAGACCTAAGCACGGAGCTGTACCGGTAAAGGCCTCGCCATCAGACGGATAGGTGATTCGCGGCCGCTCTGGCGCGGGCCCAATGCGCGATTCACTGATTTTAAAGTTGTCGTACACGATTTCGCGCATGCCTGTGCCCGGATGCCAGCTCCATGAACCGAGTTCCACGCCTTTGAGAGTCTCAAACCCCTTTTTCAGGGCAATGGATTGTGAAAAGATGCAGTCATACCCGAGGAAGATTGAATCAGTGAGCGTGTCATTACGCATGCGTACGTATGATTCGAAGCTATACCATTTGAGCGCACTGACCGGCAGCACGCATGTATTCATCGGGAAAATCAAGGGGTTCATGCCAACCGTGTCACGAAACCCGAGCGCAAGGCCAAAATTGCCGTCAGGTAATTGCCGAAGGCTGACCCATGGGTTGCCGATGCCCTTGTCATTTTGGTCTAACATACCATAAAAAAAGAACATGGCCCACTCGCGGGGCTGCTGCGGCAAGGGCCCTGTTTCAGGCACCAGCATGAAGCAGACATGCGTGTAAAAGCCTTTTTGCAGGATTTCAGATGTCCGGTGAAGCATAAGGGACTGGATTGCAACGCAGTTTTGGGCAGTGTTCAACGCAAGCGCGCGCGAACCGGAAAAGACGTACTCTGATTGCAGCCGGGCACCCGGAGGATTGGTTATTTGCCAGCGGTAAAAGGAAGAGTCGTTCTCAAAATCATCAGTGAATTGAAGCGCAGCGCAGACACCTTGGGCTGGTAAGGTGCACAGCAGGAATAATAGTATGAGAGAAACAAAACTATAATTATGGCGCGCAATGTATGGTCGCTCAGACATGTAATTCTCCCCAGGATCACATTATCTAATTAAATATTGTATTATTCCAGGGTCTTTAACCATCCTAGATTTGCCGCATATCCCGGGTACAATGGACGGGCGGCGTTGCCGCAATGGACCATAGCTCAACTTGTTCGGAACGGCCTTTTACTGGCGCAGTGCCCACGCATTGGGCGGGAAATGCGCCATTGAGGCGGCTATGCGTCTCGCTGCTCAATAAAATCCTCGTGCCAAACTGCTTATTCAGTCCTTCGATGCGCGAGGCGAGATTGACTGTGTCGCCAATGGCCGTGTATTCACTGCGCTCTTCAGATCCAACAATACCCACAATGGCTTCGCCCGAATGAATGCCGATACCAATGTTCAGTTTGGGCAAAGAAAGACTGATGCGCAATGCTTCGAGCTTTGCTTCAATATGGAGCGCGGCCTGTGCGGCCTGTTTGGCATGGTCGTTTTGCGGTTCGGGCGCGCCGAATATTGCCAAAAGCCCGTCGCCCAGGAATTTGTTGACCACACCGCCATTGTCGCCAATCGCTATGGAGCAGACCGAATAGTATTCGTTCAGCATGCGCACGACAGTCGCAGGGTCCTGGCGCTCGGCAAAAGAGGTGAAGTCACGTATATCGCAGAAGAGCACCGTGATTTCGCGGCGCTCGCCCGTGGCAGTCTTGCTCTCCTTTTGCAACAGTACGTCCGCCACCTGGCGTGTCACATGGCGGCCCAGAATGGCAATGGCCCGCATTTCACGCAGGGCTGTGTCGAACAGGTCGCTGATAAGCGAGTGGAGCGAGCGGCCCAGCCAGAAGGCGCATATGCCTGAAACAAGCAGATACACGGCACGCTGCACCAGGTTCGCGGTTGAAAGGGAGAGCAATTGTGCAACGGTTTCAACAGGCAGCGTGTGCTGCGTGAGCAGCGCAAGGGTCAGGAACTCGGCAGCGGCAATGGCACCGGCCACCAGGGAAAGTTTTGGACGCAAGCGCAGGGCCGAGATATAAATGGCGACATTGTAGAGGCCAATGGACGCGCCGCTGGTTAGGGCATAGGCAGGCCCAACGCGCGTCAGGTCAATGAACACAACAATGGTCGGCACGCTCGCTTCAATGCACGTGCACAACACGTCGAACCAGGGACGGTATCTGTTGGTACGGCAGAGGAAAAGAAGAGTGCTGGCATAGATAAGGACAGCAACTTCGAGCAGTAAAAACCAGATGCCCATGAGCGTGTCCACGGTGATCCAGTTGTAGACCGAGAAGGGTATACTCGTGAGCACCACGACCATGATGGCCCGGGCGATTTTCATTGTGCCCTGGGACCTGCGCGCGTCAAAGACGCGCTGCAGAAGCGGCGCAGTGCCGGCAAGTTCGGGGGATGGTATTGTCTGGTTTATTTCCGGCATTGGTTTTCGTCGTTGAATAGGAAACGCGCGGGGTTTTTACTGCACAGGAGGTCTTTTTCATCCGGCGTCAGGTGTTGTGTGTCCCTGAAGATGTTCAGGTATTCGCAATACGATCCGGTCTTGAGCAGGTTCATCATATAGTCAGACCCATAAAGCAGCCGTTCAGCAAGTTTTTTCCCATGTGTATCGAGCAGGCCGCGTATGTGCAGGTAATAGCCGTCCGTGATCCCCCTATACGAGAGATCGGCGTAGACATTATCGTACTGCATAATAAGACTGATCACTGTTTTTTCCCACGCTGTTGAATCCGTGAGTTTGCCAAAATGGGCGAGATTGATCCTGAGCATGGGGTGCGCCGCAAGAACAGAGGCCCATTTTTCCGGTTTGGTAAGGGTGAACATTGCCTCGCGGCCCAGTGCGTCAAATCCTTCGTCACTGCAATGCACGGTCAGGGGGATTCCTTGTTCAATGCAGAAGGAATATATCAGGTCAATTTTTTCGCTTTCCTCTTTGGTAACGGGCCAGGGGTCAAAACCAAGGGGAGGGTACAGTTTTAGTCCGGAAAAGGTTTTATTACCAAAACCCTGTGCAAGCATGGACCGCACCTTGTCGAGGGGACAGAGCGCCGGGTTTATTCCCATAAAAGGGTGTATGGTGAAAAAATGGCGGGATGTTGTCCGCTCATACGCCTTGATCCCCGCAAGCAGGTCCGCAGTTTGTTCGGCAACTGGTTTGCTCACGGGTCTTTTATTGTAATGAATTGAGGAAAATTCCCGTGATCCGCAACCAAAGTCAATGATAAGCGGGGTCAGGACCATAGAGGCGTATTGATGCTCGCCAATAGACAGGGCGTTGTTTTTGCATGAGTGGCTGATGATGCATTCCTCGGTCAGCAGGAGGAAGTTGCTGATATCGTTTTCCATGAGGCAGAGCAGGTTGAAAATATTTTGTACAGTATCGTCTGTGCCGGTCTTTTTCAGCACCCACTGGAGTGTGGATGGTTTGATTTTTTTAAAGAACAGAAAACGGACAAGGATGAAAAAGAGCGCTATCATGAGAAGCGGCAGGGCCACAATGGACCCTAAGAAAATAAGGAACCTGTTTTTTTGCAGGGACCGGTTTGTGGCAATGAAGAGCGAGTCCCAGAAGCGTTTAATGAACGCAATGAAGTTGGGATGGCTCATGTTCATTGCATGGAAATGGACGTCGAAGAACCGCTGCTGGCTTTGGGGAAGAGTGCCGGGGCCCGTGGTCATTCGACAATCTCCTCAGCAATCTCGTTTGCCATGCTGCGCAAGCCGCTGTCCTGAAGTTCGCGATAAATGAGTTCCACGAACACGCCGGTAAAAAACCACAGGGGGAAAAGATAGATGGTGGTCATGCGTTTGAGATTCAGCGCGTCCTGGTAGTCCCAGATTCTGAACCCGGTTATTTTGAGCAGGGCAAAGCCAGAGACAAATTCAAACCCGAGAATGGCAATGGCATAGAGCGATCCCCGGATGAGTATGTTGAAGCCCTTTTTTTTGCAGAACCGGTAGATGCGTTCGATCAGCAGGAGCGCGCACAGCCCATAGACCGGGAACATCCAGAGCGAGCACTGGCCATAGAGCGACCACCACGCGCACTGGTCTGCCCAGATGGCGTTGAGTCCTAGCTTTTCATCGACCCGCCAGTCTGCCTGAAAGATCCAGCTGGTGAGAAAGAATTTTCTGCCGATTTTAACCAAAGAGTAGTTGGCCACCTCGGCTGCGACGCCAACAGTACCATAGACAATGAACCGCAGGAAAGCGTAGACAACACGCGCTGCCCTGATCTGGAACGAGCGGCTTTTGGCAATGTGTGATAGTTTGCGAAACACGATTTTCTCCTGTGAGGTAAAAAAAATAACCCTTGGTGTTGTTTAAAACAAGGGAAAAACAATAGTGGGGGGCAAGCAGCTAAACAGAATCAATAATAGCGACGTATGTTGCTGCTATTTAATATTTAATTGCGATTGAACGTTACCATCGGTTGAAATATAGTGAAAAGAACAAAAACAGTAAGTATATTTTGAACAGACGATTGCTATCTTCCGATATAATTACTGGACTGGAGGGCATTATGAAATGGGAATCTTTGACCGCGCCTGATTTTGAGAAAGCCGTACAAGAAACCGGCGTGTGCTTGCTGCCGCTGGGTATACTGGAACGCCATGGAAACCACCTGCCTTTAGGTACAGACCTGATCAATGTGATGGGCCATTGCGAGCGGGCCGCGGAAATTGAACCCGCGGTTGTATTCCCGCACTTCTATTTCGGCCAGATCTATGAGGCAAAATGTCATCCCGGAACAGTTACCCTGCCGCCGGTGTTTCTCGTGGACCTTATTTTAAAAGTAATAGACGAAATCGGACGTAATGGCTTTAAAAAAATAATTCTGGTCAATGGTCATGGCGGAAACAATTCCCTTGTGGAGTTTATCGCACAGACCATGTTGGACCAACAGAAGTCCTATGTCCTCTATTATTATATACCGGACAAGCAGGCTACAGACCGGATCAATACGCTCTTTACCGAAGTCTTTCATGCAAAGTGTTTTGACGATCATGGCGGAGAGGTTGAAACCGCTGATACCATGGCAAATACCCCTGACTGGGTAAAGTTGAATAAAGAATCAGAAGTCACAAAAGAGCAAAAGCGTCTTATCAGGGGTCAAGAGAGTATTCCGGGCGAGGTCAGTTCGCCAATATGGTGGTATGCTTATGCGCCTGAACATATGGCAGGACAACACGCGGACAAGGCCACCATAGAGAAAGGGCGGAAATACCATTCGGTATATGCGCAGGAGCTTGCGCGGTTTATAAAAGCGGTAAAGGATGATATGGTGGGGCCTGCGCTGACAAAGGAATTTTATAAGCGGACAAAGAGCGTTGGCCAATAAAGGGCCGCAGGCCGGTTTTCATCGGGCATGTACTGGTGCGTCCTGTCTGCTGGAAACAAACGGCTTTCTACGCTTCGTCTGGTAATATAAAAGAAACAATTTTGCTTAAGGTTTTACCCGTTACCGTGAAAATTCTGTTCAGGGTTGCAATGATCTGTTCTATCCTGCCATAGGCAAAGATCGCTGCCACGTTTGAAGGTGGATTGGATGCGTTGTTTTATCGCTGGGCATGGGTTTTTGTCTTTAGCGCTCGGATAAATTCCCCCCTTTCTGCTCGGATAAATTCCCCCTTTCCCTCCGCCGCCTAATCCTGATTTTTGGATTGGGCTTTTTTGTTTCTGGTGGTATTACTGATTTTCCCTTTGGTTGAACAACCGGGGGAACTATATGGAACGGATATGCGCAGGGAGTCATTGTGGAAGGGTGTTTACGCTCAATCCAAGGGTTAAGGACCAGCGGTATTGTTCGCGTGCGGAATGCCAAAAGGAACGAAGGTCGCTTTGGCATAAACGGAAGATTATGACCGATAGGGATTATAAGCGGAACCAGGATGCGGCGCAGCAGCTTTGGCGGAAGACCCGTCCTGATTACTGGCGGAACTACCGTAAATTGCATCCGGCGTACACAGAGCGTAACCGCGTACTTCAACGGGAACGCAATCGCAAAGCACGGGGTGAAAAGAGTGGCGCTGCGCCACCCGTCGGAGTGATTGCAAAAGAGGATTTGGTGATTGCAAAGATGGACTCGTTAACTAATGTAAGATCAGGAACTTACCGTTTGGTTCCGGTTGTTTCCGGGGTGATTGCAAAGATGGACTCGTTAACTAATGTAAGATCAGGAACTTACCGTTTGGTTCCGGTTGTTTCCGGGGTGATTGCAAAGATGGACTCGTTGATTGTGCAACTATCCATAATACCAGCAGGTTACGGAAATGCGGTTGATTGCAAAGATAGGACTCGATAGGTTTTCAGCTCATGATGTGTTAAATTTACTACCGGAACCCGGCCGACTTTCTGTGCTTGGGCAAGGAGGATGCGTGACGGACACGGTGGAACTGGGCCATCTCGACACCCGGTATGAACATCTTCGCCTCAAGGATCAGGGGCGTGAATATGCTATCCAGTCATCCATCCTGGAGCAAGGCATTCTGGAGCCGCTGTGTGTGATTGCCTTGAGCGATGCGGAGCGCGTTCTTTTGGACGGGTACAAACGATACCGGTGCGCAGTACGTTTGCGCCTTTCAAGTATACCGGTGATGACCTGGGAGGATGATGTGGCGGTTGGCATACTGAAGCTGCTTCGGTTTTCTTCCGGCAACCGTCTTAGCGCTGTCGAGGAAGCCGGCCTCATTAACGAACTGTACGAGGTTCATCAGCTGAGTATGGTTGAGATAGCCCGTCGGCTTGAGCGTTCGGTCTCATGGGTCAGTTTACGGCTGGGGTTATTGCAAGATATGGGTGATGACGTTCGGGAGAGGATATTTTCGGGTGAGTTCCCTGTGCGGAGCTATATGTATTCCCTGCGCCATTTTACGCGCGTAAAGTCCGGTATACCCAAGGAGGCGGTATCGGCCTTTGTGGGCTGCGTGGCCGGTCATGGTTTGAGCGGTCGTGATATTGACCGGTTGGCCCAGGCCTATTTTAAAGGGGACGCTGTGATGAAGTCCCAGATTGAAAAAGGGCAACTGGATTGGACGCTGCGGCAATTGAGAGAGGGTGATGCCAGGCAGGAGAAGCAGTGTGATAATTTAAGCGAACTGGAATCGCGTGTTTTATCGCAACTGGACGCTGTTTGTGCGTGTTCAGTAAAGTTGAGTTATGGTCTGAAGGATACCCGACTGGCGAGCAATGACTTTTTCGCTTACGGGTCCGAGGTCGCCCGGAAGGTTTTAAAGGACTGGGATGGTTTTCACCGTACGTTACGGGAGTTTTATGATAGCGCAAGAGCAAAGAGAGACGGTCATATCGCTGCATCGGTTGGGAAAGCATAAGAAAAAGATTGCCCGGCTGTTGGGCATTGACGTCAAAACCGTCAAGAGCATCGTCAAGAACGGATGTGGCGTGCAACCCAAGCCCCGCAGTGACAAGATTGTTTTGGATGAACCGCTTTTGAGGAAAGTGTTTTCCCGCTGTGAAGGGTATATGCAGCGCGTGCATGAGGTTCTAAACGAAGAATACGGCATTCCAATAGGCTATTCCACGCTTACACGGAGAATCCGGGAAATGGGCCTGGGGGAGAACGCCTCTACCCGGAGTTATCACGTTGACGATGTCGCGGGTGAAGAGATGCAGCACGACACTTCGCCATACAAGGTCAAAATAGGCGGGAAAGAAACGTCCGTTATCGGCAGCGGGTTGTACCTTCGCTACTCTAAAATGCGCTATGTCTGGTTCTACCGGCGCTTCAACCGGTTTATTATGAAATGTTTTATGGACGAGGCATTACGGTTCTTCGGGTATGGCGCAAGGACATGTGTTATCGACAATACCAGCCTTGCCATCTGGTACGGTACGGGTCAAAGGGCGGTGTTTGCGCCTGAGATGGTGAACTTCTCGAAGAATTACGGCTTTGAATGGAAGGCTCATGAGGTCGGCCATTCCGACAGAAAAGCAGGCGTTGAGAGAAGCTTCTGGACCGTGGAAACGAACTTCTTTCCCGGACGCACTTTTGCGGATATCGAAGACCTCAATGCCCAGGCGTTCGAATGGGCGACGCAAAGATACGCGAAAAGGCCCCAGGCCAAGACAGGACTTATTCCCCTACAAACCTTTGAAGCGGAGAAACCCTATCTTGTGAAACTGCCGGAATATGTCTCGTTCCCTTGTCAGGAACACCACAGAAGCCTGGACGATTACGGATACGCGGCCTTTGACGGCAATTATTACTGGGCGCCCGAGTATACCAAGGATGCGCAGAAAATAAAGGAAGTTAAAATCATCGAGTATGCGAAAATCATTGTTCTCCACTATAAAAACACGGAACCGCTGCGTTATTGCCTGCCAAAGGACGGAGTCAGAAACGAGCGGTTCACCCCGGATGGCGTGAAGCCAGCCTATCAGCCCAGGAACAGAAAAAAATCCAGTGGTGAAGAAGAAAAGGCGCTTCGTGGCATGGGCAAAACTGTCAGCGACTATGTGGACATGGTAAAGACAAAAAACAGCGGCATTCATTACCCGCATCACTTCTTAAGGGAGCTTTACCTCCTCTTGAGGAAAATGGCGCAGCCTCTCCTTGAACAAACAATTGAGCGGGCTTTGAAATACCGGGTCAATACCATCGAGGCCATTGCCAGGATCGCCGCCGCTTGCCTCAAACCGAATACCGGAACGTTACCCGAAATAGAAGTCTCACACGACTACATGGAACGGGAAGCCTATCAAAAAGGCAGATTCTGTGATGAGCCGGGACTGGATACGCTCGAATCCATCTTCAACCGTGATGGAAGCGACCCCCAAAATCCTGAAAAGGAATAAATACCATGGACAATGAAATTAAAGAACAATTGGATTATCTGAAACTGAAACAACTTGCGGACTCTTGGGACAAAACCTTGGCCCAAGCCAATAAAACCAAAATCTCTTATCATCGCTTTCTGGAGGATATTATCAGCCGGGAATACCAGACCCTCAAAGAAAACAGGCGACAGGCAAGACTTAAGGCCGCTAAAATACCGGAAATGCTCCCCATGGAAACATTCCCCTTTACTGAGCAGCCCAAGCTCAAGAAAAAGATGGTTATGGAGGTTTACGACTCCCTCAACTATATCCATCAGGCCCAGGTGCTCTGCCTCATCGGCCCCACCGGATGCGGAAAATCAGGCTTGGCAACCGCCTATCTCATCAACGCCATGAATAAGGGCTACCGGGGACGCTTTATCGACTTTAGAGAACTCGTGGACCTCCTGTACAGGTCCCAGGCGGACTATTCACGGAAGAAAGCCCTCAAACAACTGGCCGCCTATGACTGCCTGCTTATCGATGAACTCGGATACTGTTCGATTGACAAAGAAGAGGCGGGGCTGTTCTTCGACCTCATGAAACAAAGGCACAAAAGGAAGTGTACCATCATCACCACCCAGCTCGGCTTCGATGAATGGAACACTTTCCTGGCGAACAAACACCTCACCATGGCGCTAATCGACCGCATTACCGAGAACTGCACTGTCTTCGATATGCAGAAATGTATCAGCATAAGAATCAAGAATATCAAATACGCCACGGAATAGAATCCGTCGTCCAGCATTACCCAGCCTGCTTTCTGTTGGTATGTCCGATTCAAGATCGGAAGGGATCTCTGTAATTCCCGCTGTTCAAAATCCTGCGGAGGAAAGGCCCCTTTTACCTAAGCGCAGAGGGGGGAATTTAGGTAAGCGCCAAGGGGTTGTTGGCATCCTTTAAAAAAATGTGGGCAAAAGTGTCAAAACATACATTAATTACGTGATATTTTGTGTAATATTTTACATTTTTTATCACGTTTTACATGTTTATTAAACTGATATGTCATTGGTTTTATCATAATTACGACTAAGCCGGCCTAGCCGGAACAAAGATTAATGAATTTATAAAAGAATAGCGTTCGCTTTCCGATAATGGGGTTACAACAGACCCAAACAGGAGGTGAACGCTATGAATGATTTTTTGAAGAAGCACGAGGCTTCGATTACAGGAACTATATCGGTAACGGACCGGCTGATCTTGAAGGGATATTTGCCGATGAGCTATCCAGAGGCTGCGGAGAGGTTCTTTGCGCTGCGGGGTATTCTCTTGAAAGAGTTCAAGGATTTTACAAAGGCGCAGACTGAGACATTGAAGGTGCATGCGCAAGCTATGGCTAAGAAAGAGAATCGGCCTTACGAATACCTGAATGGATATGTCCGTAAAGAAGAATATGTCAGGAAGATAGCAGAGCGGGACGGCATCACGGAAGGGCTGATTTGCGTTTTGGCGATGAATGAAGAAAATCACACTTTTACGCTTCGATATGGAGAAGGCCGTCCCCGCCTGAAGAAGAGTTCGCCGCGCTGTTTGACGCTGTACTTTTACTACCTGGACCGGCATTTTGGTTTCATGCATGTCAGAGTGAGCACCTGGCTGCCTTTTTCTATTCAAGTTTACGTGAACGGTCACGACTGGCTTGCCAGACAACTGACAACCAAAGGTGTCTCGTACCGGCAGGTGGAAAACGCCTTTGTTTCCATCGCGGATTGCGGAAAAGCGCAGGCCGTCGCCGACCGTTTTCCGACATTGCCATGGGAGAAGATTCTGCATGTCTTTGCTCGTCGTGTCAATCCTTTGTTCAAGACGATACTCAAGGGGATGGAATATTACTGGGTCATTGACCAAGCCGAATATGCTACGGATGTAATGTTTCGCAATCACGACATATTGGATGAGCTGTATTTGAATTGGCAGAAGCACGCCGCTGTCTGCACACAAGCCGAAGACGTCATGCGTTTCATGGGTCGGAAGCTTCACGGTTCGTTTAACAGCGTGATTCAAACGGATGCAAAGTATCGGCCGACAGTGACTCGAATCAAGCATGTCATGCGGGGTAACTGGATCAAAATGTACAACAAGCAAGGGATTGTACTGCGTGTCGAGACGGTCATCAACCGTCCCCGGGAGTTCCGCATCAGTCGGACCGGTCGCGGCAAGAAGGCCGTAGATTGGTTTCCCATGCCCAAGCGGGTCAGCAGCATGAAACGTTACGGTGACATTTGCCTTCGGGCAAATCGGGCCTACCTGCAAGCGTTGGCGCAAGTCGATAACCCGGCGGAAGCGTACCGACAGTTGGACGGCTTGTGCGAACCTCAAAAATTGTCCAAGCAAAGAATCCGAGGCCTCAACCCATTGAGAGAAAGAGACCGGGTGCTCTTTGAGGCCGTTGTGCGGGGAGAGCATTTCATTAAAGGTTTCCAAGCATCGGATCTGGCTTGGCGTCTGGCAATCATACGCCCTGACGATCCAGTCGAACGGAAAAGATGTTCCGCCAAACTGAATCGAAAGCTGCGCTTGCTCAGGGGGCATGGCCTCATCGTACGAATCTCTCGTTCCAGACGGTACAAAATTACCGACATCGGAATAAAGCTGATGAATGCTGCACTCCACCTGCGCACAACCGGACTGCCTGAAATCCTTAACAAAGCAGCTTAACATGATATTTTATCTACCCAAAAAACGTATATCTTTTAAACACAGAGTCTTCCCTGATACCTTTATGGTTGGAGCCCTTAGCACCATTCCGCTCTCGGCTTTCGATGAGGAAGGAGACGCATTGACCTGGACGGTTCTGGATCAACCCGCTTCCATGTCCATTATTGATACAACCCTTATATGGGCACCTTTGAAGGCTGAGGAGGGTTTGGATACACTTACGATAATTGTTTCCGATGGCTTGCTATCCGATACCCTCATTAAGCCTGTTGTGATCTATGATGAAAATTCCGTTGCGGAAAAAATGATGGAAATGCCAAAAGCATTAAGCCTTTCCGCATCTCCCAACCCCGCGAATCCGACTGTTAATTTGACAGTGGGAATTCCCGCGTCAATGAAACAAGCGGCCACGGTTCAGATATTTGGAATCAACGGTAAAGTCGTCCGTTCCTGGCAGCTATCAGGAGCAGGCTACCACAAAATAGCCTGGAATGGCCGTGATAATAGCAATACGGCTATTTCAAGCGGATTGTATCTGGTTCGGGTATCTGGAACAGGGAAGGTTCTGCAACGAAAGGTATTGTTGCTGAAATAGGTTTTGCTGTAAATACAATCCCCTTGTTTTAAAAGCAGGGGGATTTCTTCTGTCCAAATCTGGTTCGATCTGATCACCCATCCTGATAATGGATGCATTGCGTTCCTGTTCCAGACAGGAGTATTTTTATTCCAATGATTAACGTGTTCCTGACAAAGGCCCTTGCATCCAGATTAAATTTATCAACGGGTAACGCCCGACCCTTGGAAAATAATCCGATGTATTCCTGGATGGGTCATATAATCCCCCTTGAAGGTCAAGAGTACGCGTTATTCATAAACCAAGCGTCCTTATTCACGGTTATTGTAAAATTGGAACCATCGATTGATGTATGGCAGGCTTTTAAATCGCAGATAGCTTCAAACCTGCATCATTTGCACCTGGAAGCCCCTATCATTGAACGGTATCTCGACAGCTTCGACGAGATAACCATCCTGAAGCTAAAAGACAAAAAGTTATTGGCCAGAGTGAACGTGGTAACAGCAAAGGCCAAAGGATCAATTCTCAAGATATTAAAGACTACCCTCCCAATGAGTTTTGCCGAGACACAGGTAAATTCGGCCAAATATAACCGCTCGAAAAAGGGATGCGACTGTCCCACTTGAAAGATGCAGGAATCGTTTGGTGATAGTACCCGAGGAAGTGGATAAGCTCTAATTTATTAATCATCAGTTATTTGTAAAATCCGTTCCAGTTTCTGATAAAGGCTTTTAAAGGCTTTTTTGGTCTTTGCAGTTCCCGCGTGGTCTTTTTCCATTCCAAGGGTTTCCATTAACGCGTCAATTTCGTTCAAAGACAGAGTTACGATAAATTCATCCCCTGATACGCTAGTTTTGTCCTTACTCAGACTGAAATTGGTGCCGTACTGGATTAAGGTCATCTCGTCTTTTGTGAGAATGATGGAAAGCACATCTTTCATTTTTATTCATCTTTGGCTTGGCATTTCATCCCAAACTTTGTTTTCACGCAACCTGCCATGTTCTTTTTTCCGAATACCGCCCCATCCTCGAATTTGCTTCCCGTGAAGTCATGATGCAGGCATCATCATTATTGAAGAATAAACCGGGCATGCTCAATACGCAACATCTCAAAAGGGTTTTTAAATTTAACTCTAAGTCCAACACAGACATTAGGTATCTTGATTCTCCGTTTCCCTTCACTGGCGACTTCTTGGGTTACGATTGTATGATTATGGGCAAGTGCGTAGGAAACCAGGTAAAAATCAGCACCTTCTAAAAAAGTATTGATCGCGGCCGCTTCATACTGTTGCCGGTTGAGCCATGTACTGACTCGTTCCATAGCCTCAACCATTTTCGCATCCGGTTCAAGAAATAATTTTGAAGCCTGATCTTTTGCCCATTCGGCCAAGGGATCGTTTCCTGAAGACAACTCATCTCCGACTTTATCGATACTGAAGACTTTGCCTAAATTATTTTCCTTTAGAAGCCAGTCCCAGAAACCAGGACAAATTTCAAAACCGTAATACCTGTTCTTTGCTTCGATGAATACATTCGCATCAAGGAGGTACGCCATCAAACCACTCCCAACTTCTGACCCAGCTCTTGGAAGGTCTCCTGCTTTGAAAAACCAAGCATTTTAAATGCGTCCCGATACAGTGTATGGCCTTCAAGAGTACTAACTATCAAAGCTTTTGCAAACCTTTTGCCAAGCCGGGCCCCTTGGGTCAGATAAAAATCACCACCACTGCCCTTTTTCACCTCGGACAATATTTTTAATTCTTTGTTGTATGCGACTTGAAATTCATCCCGTGAAAGGCCACTGGCGTCAAAAATCCTTCTGAGAATCACAAGCGTGCTTACCTTAAAAATATGAGAGAGTCGTTTAACCTGCCGGGTCAACTCGTCTTTTTTGTCGTATTCATGCTTGACCATTTCCAGGGGCGCCAAAAACTCCGCTGCAACCTGATTGCACCATCGTTCAATATCGTTTTTCGGAAGGCGAACTGCCTGCGGATCGGATAACCCTGTCTCTCCCACCCATATATGTGCAAGTTCATGGGCAAGCGTGAACATCTGGGCAGCCTTGGTATCTGCGCCATTAATAAAAATAAGGGGGGCAAATTTGTCTGCAAGGGCAAAGCCCCTGAATTCCGCGGGATTCAACTTTCGCTGGTTATTGTTCAGGACCACGCCGCTACACATTACCATTATTCCATGCATGTCAGCTATGTCTATGAAGCGACGAAGCGCTTCAGTCCAGGTAGGCATTGCCCGACGTTCTTCAATACTGAAACCGATGGCCGTACGCATTGCAGCGGCAGTCTGTACTACACTGTCGGTAATTTTGGCCGCCCCAACAAAGGCCATCTCAATCTCATGATTAGACCTAAGGTAAGAACGATACCAATCTTGCCGTTGCTGACAGAGATAAATAGTATCAAGCAGATCAGCGCTTGGCCGTTCAATAAATTCATTCTCAACCGTGCGATAGTCCGCGATTGGAATCTTCTCTATAGGTGGCTCGGGGAGAAAGAAAAAACCAATTGGTGTACGGGTATATTTTGCAAAGGTTTCCAACTGTTTGAGGGTTGGGTTTACCTGATTGTTCCGCCACTCTTCAAGGTGGGGAAATCGGCCTTCGAGCATGCCGGGTGTAACCCCAATCCGCCCACAAGCCCAATCAATGAATTTTGGTTTTAGTTCGACCCTTACCATTTTTATTCACCCATATCAAAAATAGTTTTACCCAGCCCCCAACTATCAACCAAAGTTCACAGATTTTCTCAATATGTGCGACGGTGTCGCACATATTAGTTGAATGGGGTAAAACTGTGCGATATCCGAATGCGCCATTAGCTAATTTATTACTACTACTTAATCCATGCAACGACAGCGATAGTAAATCGTATCTTCTATTTATTCAGCGACTTGCGCCAACGTGCCGTTTAATTATTTACTAATTCAACCATTTTTTATTGCTAATTAATCATCTCATTTTGGACTACGGCGTGAGCCTTCATTATGGATTTTTCTAGCTTTTGCCATCTTAAAAAGGTAATAGTTAATCCTTTTCTTTTTCTGTTCACTGCTTAAATAATCGGGGAGTTTATTCATCAAAGTTTCATCAATCTTTTTCCGTGTAACTGGCCCGTGCTTATTAATCAATTTCAGGATATAATCCATATCATATGTGCTACCAAGGCCAAGGTTACGCATGTGTATGGCTTCATCACCAACAGCTTTAGCAATCTTGGCGGAAATAAAAATATTCGGATACTGTGCAGGCAACTCATTTGTGAGCATTTTTCCATGTAAAATAGGGTAACACTTTCCCGTTTAACGATACCTTAACAAACTCATTCATCCAAAGCCAGATCATTGCTGCCTGCCTCCAGGCATTTGCTGCGGCCTTGTTAGAGACTGACCCATCAAGGGCCTTAACCTCCAATAATATATCATTCTGCTTGTCTAGCAGCCAATCATATATTGCCCTCCTTTCCCGTATGTCGAAGAACGATTTGTATCCCCGGCAATGATATGCAACGCATGCATTCCTGCCCTTGAGCTTGTCCCTGTGCACATGATTCAGATGGTAAATTGCACTGTCCGCCCATGGATTCAAGGCATTCTCAGGACAAGCTCCTGACGGCGCTAACTGTTCAGACATCCGCTGTCTCACTTCGTTGGCAAAGTCCTAGGCGTGGAAGTGCCGATTACGATCCCCGTGGCAAAGGATTTCCAGATCATCGGCTATATCGATCTTCTGACCGAGGAAGACGGGAAAAGGGTCATTACCGACTGGAAGACCTGTAAGAAGCGACCTAATCCTGACGATGTTGCACAGAACATGCAGCTTTCAACCTATAATCTGGCCTATCCTGATGCTGAATTACGGATAGCTGCGGTCTTGAAGCAGAAGAAGCCAGCTGTGGAGTTCTATCCCACTACCAGAACCTATGATCAGAGAAAACGGACAGTGAAAACCTTCTGTGCCGTGAAGCAGAGCATCGAAGCAGGTGTGTTTTATCCAAGGGAAGGTTGGTGGTGCGAATGTTGCGGTTTTCGAGAACAATGCAAAAAAGACTTTTAACTGAAAGGAAATGTTATGCCCGAAAAGGTTGAGGCAAGGGAGTTGAAGGAAGCTACAAAGATGTGCTCTTAAAATGATTCCCTTGTTTCTCTTGGAACGATATGTTCCATTTATTGAAATCTCACTTGCCACTGATTGATGTTTGAAAAGGCCCTTTGCATGAAGCAAGGGGCTTTGTATATATTTTATTGGAGCATTATGGTGAATAGGATTTGAGATAATTTATATGACCCAAATAAAACTAACAAGCAGAGAACTTCACGCCATAGCAACATTAAAATATCGGCTCTCTAAATCAAACAACACCTTGACTTCAAACTCTTGGATACCCGCTATTGAGGAATTGTTTCGCGAAAGCCGACACCTAATGTCAAAGATCGGAGACGCAAGCCATAACAATTCGCTATATGTTGGGCAGGTTACCTTTTTTGGAATAATTATCAGAGCCCATGAATTGTTTCTGGGTGGTATTGAGCAAATTTATCTTGACAATAGACACTTACTTCAAGCCTCTGCAAGAGGACTGATTGAGACAATTGGATTAGTTTGTTTTGTTTCTGAAAAACCAAGCAAAGTGCATAGTTTGCTGCTGGATTATGATATTCCAGCTGGAAAACTTATGCATAAGGCATCAAAAAGAATAAAAAATGCTGGTGATTTTTATAATAAGTTATCAAGCTGGGTTCATCCTGGTAAAAACTCTTTGCTGGCGGGGTTTAAACCTATTGGAAATGGCGACAATAAAACCTATATCTCACTACCCCCTCCATCACTGAGTGAAAATGAAATTTACCGTGTTCTTGAGACGCTGATTGGTTTAGTGAAAATATTTTACGATAGCACGAATGCGTTTTTGGAGAAATACAGCAATTATCTAATTGATGGTATCCTTGCGGGTGAAAAAGCTAACCTTTTTGTTCCATGATAAGCCGTTTCCTATTAAACGTTGTGCCATTTTATCTATTTTTATAAATTGATCTACTTTTTCAACTTATTTCCAACTTCTATCGTATTCATTTCTTGGGTTTGATGTTTATCACCAAAGCCGTCTAAAAAGAAACCACAAAAGGACTCAGGCACATCTCCACCGTATTTCGGAATAAAACTAATCATTATCCTATGAATGGGGATGGGGATTCTAAAAGGCTTTGAATATTCAATTTCCGTCGGTAATTTAATTCCTAGTTCGTTAATATGGTTTTCGAAAATGTCCTTTAGAAATAATATGTAGCCGTTACAATCTATTATTCCAGCACTTTCGATATGTAATGGTGTAGTTGATTTATTTGTTATCTCCATCCAATAATAATCATTCTTATTGAACGATGGTGATACGTGTGTTGGCCTGTCTCCGATCCAGGCCCTGACTAACACCTCATGATTTATTTTAGGCGGTAGTAATCGAATGTTACTTATGATCTGCTCAAATTCAGAGTCATTATAAGTAGGCTTTGGACATTCTAACAATTTTGCGAGTTTCTCTATGATGGCTTCCCTATCACTCTTATCGTATAATTTACGATATTGAAGACCGCTAATTGGGAATTCGATCTTATCTACTGTCTCCTTGCAACAACAGATTGAGATCGGTGACGAAGTGTTCCGCAGGACAAATCCGCCAACTTCAAAGTTTACCCATGGTCGACTAACCGAATTTGGAGTAAGTAAAACTATACCAATTTTAGAAAATTTATGAGCATCAACGATATAACTATACCATTGTTCGCCTAATGGAATGCTTTTTGAATCACTTGCGGTAAAAATACGATCTGAAGGAATATTGAATATTTTTTGAATCTGTTTTCCAAAAGCTTCTGTAAAGTCTTTATCCTCGTCAGCATGCACAATAAATATATCATATCGATAGGGTGACTTGATGTCATTTTTTGAAGTATTGGTCATATCATCATAGTATTCCCAAAATTTATAAGTGGCTTCAAGGATACCGCCCGTCGACTCGTTATTCAGCAAACCAGCACCTCTCATAAATGTCCAATGTGGAGAAAATCGTTCCTTGTCAGATTTATCCTCAAATTCAATTTCCTCTATAGTAACGGTTGAATAAAGATTATCTCTATTTAATTTATTAGCAATTTTCCGAATTACTTTCTCTCTAAATCTTAATGTTTCAACCACCTTTGCATTGAAATTATTAGAATGACTTTCAACCAGCAAAATCCCAACCGTGGTGATTTGGCAACCAGATTGACTAATGAAGGTGGTTAATCCTTTTTCGGTTAGAATACTCAGTCTCGTATAGAGAGTGTCTCCCTCTAAACTGACCACAGGAGCAATTTTAATAAAATCTGTTTGTATGTCTGACCCAGCAAAATAATCGTCATAAAGGTATGACAAAATGATTCGTTCTTTATCGTCCAAACGAATTTCAATATTCATAAAAACATCAAGAATCAATTCATACCGAGTTTATTTACTTCCGTTTCTTGCCCATCTTTTTAATTATCCGATATACCTGTGATACCGATAGGTCCGTCTTGGGAGCGATATCGAAACCTGTTTTTCCAGATTTGTACATCGCAAGAACCTTCTCGTCGCGTTCCTTGTTCTTTTTACGGTTATAGTCGATCCCGTACTTCACGCGGAGTTGATGGATTGCCTGACGGGTAATTCCGAATTTATGCCCGATTGCTGCATCAGTTTTGAGAGTTTTCTGAAGTTGAATGAGTTGTTCTTTTGATACTTTGGCCATAAGATCGCCTCCAACAGTTAAATTAGTAGAGATCTATAAACTAATCGTTTTACCGCACAACTCGTTCAAGAACAGGCATCGTTGGTCCACTATCCTCGCCTAACAAACCAGTTTCAGCTCTGCTAAATAAAGATTGTAACACAAAATTACGATCATCCTTTTCAAGTTTTCCATCCTTAACTAGGGCGAGATAGATAAGCGTAAGCTGCTCTCTTTCTTCGGCGTCTCGTTTAAGATGAAAAGAGCTTAGTGTCATCTTGACTAGCAGTCGAATAAAGTATGCACTGAATGAAATGAACATCGCCAGTAATATAATTCCACGGATTGTTATTGGCTCCGCATCAAGAATAGATCCTTTGAAAGCCTCCGGAGGCAAATAAAGGCATGCTCCAATGATCGCTAATACTATACAAGTAGCCCATATGGTCCGTTTTAACCAGACATTACCCTTTGTCTCATATGTTGTCGCACGATTACGCCAATATTCTACAGGGGCTTCTAGGGCTAGTTTTTCTTTGTACGCTTTCGTAAGGCCCTCTAATTCATCAGTATATTGCTTGAATATCTTATCGAAGGTGATCTTATGATCAGCAATTGAATCATCAGCTGCTTTTTTTGTGCTTATTTGGGATGATTCCCATTGCTCTGATGCCTTACTAGCCCATTCTTTTTGGTTCTTTGTTAAAGCATCAAATTCTTTCCGCACTTGTTCTGACCTACCTTGCCATTCTTTTCGCAATTGCTCAAGTGCAGATGTTTCATGTGAGCTTCTAGATAGAATTAAGGAATCACCTTGATGTTCAAATTCGTAAGCATATAAAAAACCTATCAAATTATATTTTGAGCGATCAAAATTAACCTGCGTTATATTATTTGATTTCCCAGAATAGAAATAATAAATCGCCCCATTCATTATTTCTTGGGCAAATCCTGAATTGTCTATTTGAAGGCCAATTTTATTCAGACAAACAGCTATTGGTTGGTCTGAAAAAACATATGAAGGTTCTATTTTGTTTTGATTAATTTGGCGAAAACGTTCGCCCCAATAAGATTTCCACTGTTCTTCCCCATCATTCTTTTCAATAAATTGCTTTGTTTCACTCACCAATCTCTTGATGGTTTCTAGTCTCGATATCCACCCACTAATAGGATGAGGCCGATGCTTCGGTTCAGTCCAAAAGGCCAACTCTTGGTCGCAAAAAGAAATAATTTCTTTGTATCCTTTCTTCTCGCGTGCCTCAGGAGGATAGCTTCCTTGTATTGATATAGAAAGAGTCTCAAGAAAGCTCTCTTTGGTTTGTCCCATAAACCGTCCTTTTATTTACTGCTTTCTTCAACAATCTTAATTTCATCCTCAGTCAGCCCATACAATTCATAAACCAGCTTATCGATTTTTATGCTGACTGCCAAGATTTGCCTGGTGATTACATTCTGTTCATGTTCAGTTTTTAAACGGCTCTCCTCTTTTTTTAATTTAAGAATTTCTTCGACAAATCTATTGATTGAAGAAACTGTTTCACTTTTATCAAATTGAATTGGCAATGGAAATCGATTAACGTACTGAGCTCTAAATTCCAAATATTTATCTTTTACACCTTCTAAGGAAGCACAAACAGAATTAAAATAACAAAAAGCTAATCTGGAATTCAGAATTCCCAGGAGCGAAAGATTCGAACTTGGAATGACAAACGCCTTATCATTGATAAATTGGCCCGTTTCATCAATACAAAACCTACACTCATTTGCAATAATTGGATAAACTATTTTCGCTTGTTTATTTATTCCTATAAGTGCTACGGCGGGCTGTTGGAGTTCAAACCACTCCTGTTTTGTAGCCCGCTTTAACAATGCAGACCTAAGAGGAAGCATATATTCTTTTATGACAGGATAACTATCAATGTCCTTTTCGGGATGAAGATATATAATCCACTGTTTTCCAAAATTAATTGAGTATCTCCTGATATCCTTCCCAAACAATATTGGTTTTAATACTTCTTTGCTTCTTGGATCTTTTCGAACAAATTTGCTGTACGTTTCTTGATCAATTATAAAGGCTTCGTTAAGTCCTGTTTTTGTACCAAAAATAACCGATCTTCCCAGCCACGCTTCGAGTTCGACAGCCTTTGTTCTTATTTTAGATAATAGCCTTGTGGTATCTTCTGAAACAAGTTGCCATCCCGATTCGTTCAACGCATTTGATGAAATAAATTTAACCGTATCCATCTGAATGGAAGCTAAATCTATCTGTCCTGCGGCTAAAGCCCTGATTTTATCTACTGATGGAACAGGTAAGTATTGAATCGTGTCCTTTTTGCCTTTTCCTAAAGTCGAAGCAATAATTATTACAGTCCTTACGGTTGCACCTTCAAACACGTCCGCTCCAGCAAAATCAGCGACCGTAATAATTTGTGTTTTTTCCTCTAGCAATTTTCTTAACGGCTGACCGTATTTTGCTTTCATAAATTTGTTCGAAACAATCATACCAAAGCAACCATTTTGGTTTAAGAGAGAAACTCCTTTCTCGATAAAATAGGCGTATAAATCTGCACGTTCTTCATGAACGGCATAATTTTCTTTCAGAAATGATTTTACAGGTTTAAACGTTTCCATCCTGATATAGGGTGGGTTCCCTATAACCACATCGAATCCCCCCGATTTCATTATCTCTTGGAAGCCATCATTTCCATCCCAATCAAAAGCGTTTATTTTACTTTTATGCTTAACATCGCCAAATAAATCCATCGATTCACCAGAAAAGAAATCCGTTCCAATCAGAGAATTTCCACACTTTATATTCGCCTCAAGAGTAGGCAGTACCCGTTCATGGAACATACTCAACTGATTCTGAATTGAAGCCTGTGTTTCACCCTCCATACACTTCAGCAGGAGGCTCAATTTGGTCACTTCGACAGCCTGAGCGTCCAGATCCACCCCATAGATGTTATTCAGCAGGATCTTCTTCTTCAGAGCCGTAGTTAGTCCGCCTTCAGGCGTAATACAACCAGCCTTATTCTTCTTACTGGCTCCGCTGTAATACAGAATATGCCAATCCAGCAGGAACTGATACGCACCCAGCAGAAATGAACCGCTACCGCAGGCAGGATCAACAATCTTTATCTTCTCGACCTCATCAGGTGTCTTACCCTCGACCAGCTTACCAACCGTATTCTTTACAATGTATTCGACTATGTACTGAGGCGTATAATAAACACCCCCTGCTTTCCTGACCTCTGGCTTCTCTTCAACCTTCGCGTTATGACCTGCCGTTAAACGGATGACCTTACCCAGAAACTGCTCGTACGCACTACCCAATATTTCAACTGGCAGGACAGAGAACTCAAAAGGGCATTCGGGGTAGTATAGCCCCCGAATTATTGCCTTCAGGACCTTATCATCTATTGTCAGATCCTGAGATAGCTTGTCCTTTTTAAAATCGAACAGGCCCGAGTTATACTTCTTATCCGCTTCTTTGAAATATTCAAACAAAGCCTCATAACAATGCTTGTCCGCAACATAACTTTTCAGCCGTTCGCTGGGCTCAATGCCCCTGTCTTCGCAAATCCTGAGAAAAATGATCCTATCTATGGTCTGTTGCACCGCATAGTTTATAGAACTCTCATCCAGCTTTTTATTGTTCTTGCTGATATCAACGGCCAGAATCTTTCGCCATTCATCCAATGAGGCTAAAAACTCCTTATCGACCGTTGCCGTACCCTTCTTATTCTTATCCGACAGGACAAACTTGTCGAAGCTGCCCTTAATGACATTTTCTTTCGCGAAAGTATCCCACAGAAAATCAAATTCCGCCAGATATTCACGGAAGGTAAGATATTTTATACGGCTTAAAGAAGCCTTGTCGTTTAGTTTGGGTTTTGTCGTGCAATCGTAAACGGCAAATTCCTCGAAATCGGTCAGGATGGATATGGGTAACTTGGCACTCCAGGCATACCTTTTGATCTGATACGCGGGGGGTACCTCTTCCTTGATGAAAACAGAGGGCTTCTTGGCCTCTACAAAGAATAGCCGCTTACCGCCTGGGAGTCGGAAGGAGTAATCGGGGGACTTCTTTTGTTCGCCTACAGTTACTTTATCCTCGTGGATGACTTCCCTGTAGGCTTCGGCTGCACCCTGCTTATTGTTCATGTCCCAACCCAGGGCTTCGAAAAAGGGGTCAATAAAATCCCGTCTGGTGGCAGTCTCATTATAGCTGCCGCTTTTATAGGACTCGTATTGTTCCTCGAATCGTTTAACGAGGTCGGATATATCCTTACGGGCCTGTTCCTTCATCATGCTTCCCTGGGTTTATCATTAAAGAAAATACATCATTTTAACCATTAAAAGTAAGTCAAGATCATGAAAAAATGCGTATAACTATTGAAATCAACTGATAAGCATTTTGATTTTCGGGTTCGTGATGTGGCGAGATGTCGACTGCAGGGCGAATTCCCGCCTGTTCGGCCCGCTTCGCTCTCGCGATGCGAGGCGAGCGAGGCAGGTTGTTCCGGCATTCGATATTGCCCCCGCCTCGCGTCGCCGTTTCGTCGAGGCGGGCCCCGGTTTTGGTCTTCCGTTCCGTAAAAAACACCATTTTCAGAAAAAATACCCCTTCCCAGCCTTGCAATCAAGTAAAATTAAAAAAGCTCCGCCCTGCGAATTGCCTCACAAATAATGTAACCGAAGCCAGATGGTGCTAAAAAGTCTTTCGATACGTTGCCTCATAATGTATGTAACCCAAGGAAAGGGGACATATATCTATGGGAAACGCCCCCATTGTTGTGCCGCGGGGTAGCTCAATTTCACGCGTTATTTCGCCGGAGATATGTCTTGCTTAAATGTTGAGATGCCCTTTAATATTCTGTTAAGGTGCCTTCGTTCTTCCTCAAGGTCATAATCATTTTGAAGACCTAACCAGAAATTTGGCGTGGTGCCGAAAAATTTGCTAAAACGAAGAGCAGTATCAGCGGTAATTTTTCGCCTGTTTTTAATTATCTGAGAAATTCTGGTTTGGGGAATTCTCGTTTCTTTTGCAAGGCGGTATGCTGAAATATGAAGTGGCTTAAGAAATTCTTCTAGAAGAACTTCGCTTGGTGGAATATTTGGTAATTTATGCATGATTTCACTCCTTGTGATAGTTAACGATTTCCACATTGTGGCAATTTCCATTAATCCAATTGAAACAGATTCGCGCATTATTGATACGGATGCTAAATTGCCCCTTCCGGTCTCCTTTTAAGAGTTCGAGATGGTTATGAGGCGGCATTCTTAAGTCATTAATGTTGAACGTGTTGTTCAACATTCTTAACTTCCGCCTTGCAACATCCTGAATATCGGTTGGGAGTTTTCGTGAGTGTCTTTTCATAGAACGTACAGCCTCTTGTAGGGGCGGGTTTGAAACCCGCCCCTACAAGATTACATCGCATATATAACGAATTTGCCGATTTCCGTGCATTTTTTAAGGCCACAATGCGAATGATTAATCCCCTACCCGCAATGGCCCGATGATCTGTTATGGTGCCATGATTTGTTCGGCATCCCAGGCCTCTTAAAACCATTTAAAAAACCTTGATTTTTCCCTTGAAATGTATTACATTATGTAATACAAGGAGACCCGTATGATAACTCTGAGACTCCCCAACGAGCTTGAAAAAGAAATTACAGCAACAGCTGAGAGCATCGGCATGTCCAAATCCGAGCTTGTGCGGAATAGCGTATTGGAATATTTAGGAAAGATTAAACATGCCAATCCATGGGACCTGGGCCATGATTTATTCGCGAAACATAGCAGCGGCAGGCGCGATTTATCGGAAAAAGCCTCTTCTCTGTTTAGAGAAAAACTGCTCAGCAAGAGAAAATGAATAAGAAAATCGTTGTCGACAGCGGCCCTCTTATCGCCCTTTTTGACAAAAGCGATAAAAACAGCCCAACAGCCCTGGCGTTCCTGAAAAAAAACACCTCACCCCTGTTCACCACACTCCCGGTTGTCACTGAAGTCATATATATCCTGGATTTCAGCATTAAGGCCCAAAGCGATTTTCTTGAATGGATTTCCAGGGGTGGGCTGTCCATTATCAACCTTGACCATCATGATTTTTCACGGATAAAAGATTTAATGCTGAAATATCAGGACCTGCCAATGGATTTCGCCGATGGTTCTCTTGTTGCGGCGTGTGAAAAAATTGAATCACATTTCATTGCAACAATAGACAAGGATTTTGAGATTTACCGATTCTACGATAAAAAGACTTTCCACAACGTGTTTGACATGAAATAGCAGACTAAAATCGCCCACTATTGGCGCGGCAATCCGCTTGTGCAATAGAAAAGAGGTATGGAAACAGTCACGTTTCACTTCTTATCGACCGAATTGCTGATTTATTTCAGCGTGATAAGTCAGTAATTTCTAAACACATACGTAATGGTTTCAAAGAAGGAGATACATAAATGGTCCCTTTAACGTCTATCTATATTGGCGGGATGCTTACATTGCTCATGGCATTATTCCACACCAGATTTTATACAATGTTTGACTGGAAAACAGAGTTCGAGAAAATGACCATCAAGAATGTCAGAATCATGTTTACCGTGCATAGGGCGCTCTTGCTTTTATTTTTTGTTATCGGCGCCATTACAATCCTGTATGCCAAAGAATTGAGCCAAAGCGCTGGCCTGGCCTTTGGCATGAATTCTCTGCTTTCAGCTTTCTGGCTCTGGCGTTTTATCTGGCAATGCACGTATTTCAAAAGAAACGAAGGACAAAAACTGCCACCCATTGCGATTGTATTGACGATTGTTTTCGCTTTATTATTCCTTTCATATTTGATTCCAGCGGGGTATCGGTTATTATCAACCGCTTTTTAAATGATTTTCTTCGATTCAACCCAATCAATTATTTTATCGCCATGTCGCATGCACTGTGGTCTGTCCTTCTGGTTTTGTTCTTATTAGTTTCTATTGTTTGCCCTGCCGATACTTTGGAGAACAGAGTAACGCTGGTGCTTCCCCAGTCCTTTACAGTCATTACCGGCAACAGCGTGCGCCTGCTTGCAGAGGTTAGTCAGGACTTTTTTCCCAAAGAGGTCCGTTTTTATGCCACCTACAAGGCGAGTGTTGATTCGCTCAAGTTTCCGCAAAAGGCTAATATCGAGAAGTACCTCGGAACAGTCGCGCGACCTCCCTATGAGCTGATCGCGGACCTGACAGGAATCCCTGACCAGGACGAATGTGCGCTATATTTCATCCTAGAGACCCTGGACTCTTCAGGAAAAGTATACCGCACTGTGCCCTCGTTGAAAAAAGACCTTGTCCTTGACCGTCATGAGGGAGTCTCGTCAAAGATATTCGAATGCGGCCATACCCGGCGGCCAATGCGCATCGACGGTGACCTTGATGACTGGAAAAACGCGGATTCCATTTCTTTTTTAAACGCGGGAAATACCATTACCGCGCGCGTCCAATGGGACGACGGATACCTCTATTTTGGGATTACCGTGTATGATAATACCATTATTCACCCGTATGCGAAGAGTGGATATTTGACGGAGAACAAGGACCTCTGGCCTGGCATGCCCGATTCTGGTAACTTTGTTCCCTTGTGGCTGAGCGATGAGATTGAGATATTCTTCGATACAGACCACAGCCACGGGTATTTTCGTACGTTAAAGCACATGCATTTCCTCGTTGGCGCTGGTAATGCGTATTATGGAAGAAAATACGACAGGAAAAAGGGCATAAGCGAAATGTGGGGAAAGACAGCGCTATGTTCCGTCCGGATTTGGGACAAGCCTTCACGGTATACAGTGGAGATCGCTTTTCCCTGGGCTGAATTGGAGATCAAACCCGAAAAAGGCCTGATAATGGGCTTTGATCTATTCAACAAGGACTATATGTTCGCAAATGGCCCAAGCACCAGCAAAAGCTGGAGCGGCGTTGAATACACTAATTACAATAACCCGAGCGAATGGGCGAACATTGAACTCACCGGCAGTCCTGTTCCTCCCTGGTTTGCCATTGTCCTTGGGACAGGTATGGCTGTTGGCTTAGTCTTGCTGGGATTTGCCTGGAAAAGGACACGGCAGGAAAGCGGCCAGAACGCACCGCGAAACGAACTAATTGTGAAGAATGTTGAAGAATATATAAAGGCCAATTTTTCAGATCCAGAGCTTAGCGTGTCCAAGGCGGCTGGAGTCTCCGGAGTTAGCGCAAAATACGCCGGGGGTTTGTATAAAACGTATAAGAAAATGTCTATTAACCAGTATTTGAATAATATGCGTCTTGAAAAAGCCAAAGACCTGCTTCGGACAACTGATAAAAACATCACAGAAATCACTTTCGAGGTCGGATACGCTTCCCCAGACTATTTTACCAAAGTTTTTAAAGCTGCTGAAGGCATGGTACCCTCGGAATACCGCCTGAAAACCGGGAAAACAGCGAAATCGTTATAAATCCGCGATTATTCAGCTGATTTGCCGGTTTTTCGCCCTTTTTCCGATCATAATACCAGAGACACGAAATCTTTTTTTCTGTATACTTAAAATTGTTTAAGAAGGAGAAATACATGGATCCAGTCATCATTGTTCATGGCGGAGCATTCAAGCTCCTTGATGAGGAATTTGTTCCATCGGAACAGGGAGTACGCCAGTCTGCGCAGGCTGGGATGGCTGTACTTAGCCTGGGCGGTTCGGCAATCGATGCGGTCGAAGCAGCAGTGCGCGCAATGGAGGCTAACCCGATATTCAACGCAGGCCTGGGAGCGTCACTCACACGCGACGGGAAACTGGAAGTCGACGCTTCCATTATGGACGGAAGAACGAAAAAATTTGGGGCAGTCGCCTGCGTCCCTGATTTCATGCATCCTGTGTCGCTTGCCCGTGCGGTCATGGAGGACGGGGAACACGCGCTTCTGGGAGGCCCTGGCGCGCTTGCATTTGCATCTGAAAAAGGTCTTTCGCACTTTCACCGCACAGACCTTGTGACCGAAGGGGCTTTGAAGCGGTTGAAAAGGATCAGGTCCGAGAGGGCGGACACTGTGGGTGCGTGCGCACTCGACAGCAGGGGAGAACTTGGCGTGGCCATTTCCACAGGCGGAAAGACCAACAAGCGGTCAGGCCGGATAGGCGACACGCCAATTATCGGCGCGGGTTTTTACGTTGACAACAGCGTGGGCGCTGCAGGAGCCACGGGTGATGGCGAGGCCATAATGCGGGCCCTTTTATGCTATCGGGCAACAATGTTTTTGAAAGAGGGGCTATCGTGCGGCAGCGCTGCGCGGGAATCCGTATCCATGCTTGATCGCGAAACAGGGAAGAAGTGCGGTATTATCATGCTTTCTCCGTCAGGCGAAACCGGCTTGTATCATAACACGCCGCATATGCCATGGGCCATTGCCTCAGCGGGAACAGGTGTAAAGAGCGGGATCTCCAGTGAAAAGAGCGTTCTGCCATGAAAAGCAAGGGAAGGAAAACGCATGTCATTGGCATTGTGGGCGGCATGGGACCCATGGCTGGACTCGACCTTAATCGCAAGATATTCGACCAGACAAAGGCAAACTCAGACCAGGAACATGTGCCAGTAGTACTCAGCTCTTTTTCTGCCAGGATACCCGACCGGACAGCCTATTTGACAGGCAAAGAGAGGATAAACCCGGCGAAAGCCATTTTCAGGGTCATTGAATTGCTTGCAGCTTCGGGCGCTGGTATTGCGGGCATTCCCTGCAATACCGCGCACTCGCCGTGCATATTCTCCAGAATCAATGAAATGGTGGAAAAGCAGGACCTTAACATCAGGGTACTCCACATGATCCAGGAGACAGGAAAGTTTATTGCCGCTGCCTGCCCGAATGTCAGACGCGTTGGCCTGTTGGCAACACTTGGTACATATTGTTCCCGAGTCTATCAGGAAATACTGGCAGGCTATAATCTCGAGGTAATCATACCTGAAGCGATGATATGCCGTGAGGTCAACGCAGCCGTGTATCATAGCAGGTATGGAATAAAGGCCACGGGACTTCCGGTTTCGAATGAAGCGCAGCGCCTGCTCATCAACGCGATCCATCATCTCAAGACAAAAGGCGTGCAGGCAATAATACTCGGCTGCACCGAATTACCATTCGCGTTCGAGAGAAAACATGCAAATAAGATGCTTTTTATTGACCCCACCCTTGTTCTGGCCCGGGCGCTTGTGCGCGAAGCTGCTCCGGAACGGCTGAAGCCTCTTTTGAATACTTAGGATGCGCCCGTGAGCGAAGCAGTACAGGACCGGCCAATCGACGAAGCGATCATGAGAAAGGACCGAATCAAGTTCGGTATTGGCAATGTACTTTTCCAGAGCGAAGAAACCGGCGTGGGCGGCATAGGCATACCTGCAATGATTATCCGCATGCTGGGCGGCAGCGACCAGCACATTGGCCTGTATGGCGCAACGCAGGGGGTCACCTCTTTTTCCCAGATATTCGGGGCTGTCATTTTGAAGCGCACCCGTTCCGATAAAAAGGGAATGGTCGTGGCCATGTTCATTGGATTTGTTGTGGCCGTGCTCGTTGCTGCGAGCATCGCAGCGTTTTATTTCAACGTTTTCAGCAAAGTTTCCCTGTACCTCTATCTGGTCTTTGCTGTCTGTTTTTTTGCCGTTGGCGGGTTTCAGAGCAATATTGAGAACAGCTGGATCGGTGACCTTGTGCCGGCAAAACGGCTGGGGTGGTTTACCAGCTATAAATGGATCGTGGGGACTGCCGGGGTCGTACTATTTAATCTCCTTATCGGCAGGCTGGTGGACGCAAATCCTTCGCCAGCCGGATACGCTGCAGTCTATCTGATGTTCGGCGTGTCGTTCTGCGTTGCCGCATGGGTCTATTCTTCAGTGACGGATCGCACGCCCCAAACCATCAATTTTATAAAAACTGGTCCCATGCATCATGAAAGACTCCAATACCGAAGTTTTCCGCTGTGGTGTTACATTGTCTTTTACTGGTGCTGGTCAGGCGGCCGCGCAGTACTGTATACCTTCTGCTACATCTACCTGATTGATCAGTTTCATTTTTCCATGACAAAGATCGCATGGCTGGTCAATGCGCAGTGCGCCATGAGCTGCGTCATAATTTACATACTTGGAAGGATCTCGGATACCACCGGACACAGGGTGCCTCTTATGATCATTTCCGGCATTGTGGCCTGTTGCATGTCGCTTTGGGTTTTTTCCGCCTGGTTCGGTATTGTCCCGGTAATCGTGTACATGTTTATCAATGGCGCTGCGGGTAACACACACTGGATGCTGGCTTCCAACCTTGCGCTCGAAATCTTTCCGGAAAAGGGGAGAGCCGCGTATCTTGGTTTTTCCAGGTTCATTATAGGCTGCTGTACCATGACGACACCTATACTTGCAGGACAATTTATGCAGCATCTTTCCGGCTTCCACATGCAGCTCTGGGGAGCGGACATCAACCGCTATCACATATTGTTCTCGATTTGTATGCTCATATCCATGTGCTGTATTGTACCGTTGTTCGTACTGGGGAACAGGAAAGTTGAGGGGAGTGGTCTTGTTCGATGATGGATTGGGTGCCATTGCCTACCCTGTGTATTTTATATGCAGCGTTGTTTTTAAGTTATATTTAAATAGAAAGACCGAGGAGGGCATATGTTTAAAGGAGCGTTTTTTTGCAGTACATTTCATGCAGTATTATTTTTCATCATTTTTATAGTAGGAAAGCCTTGTTTTTGTGACAATTTCTATATAAAACCGTATCTTCAGTTTGTTACCGATACCAGCATATATGTATGCTGGGAGTCTGACGTGGCATATGCGGGAACAGTAGAGTATGGCCCAGCGATGACATATGGCAGTGTTGTTTCGGAAACCACTGGTGTTACGGTGCACCAAATACCCTTGCGCTCTTTAAGCCAGAACACGCGATATTATTATAAGGTAGAAAAGGAAGGAATAATCCATACTGGTTCTTTTACAACAGCCGTAAGCGCAAATTCTTCATTTAAATTTGGTTTAATTGGCGATACTCAAGGGGGTGAAAGCGCATGGTGGGACCTCGGTAAGCTCATGGCTGATTCAGGACTTAATTTCTTTATGCATTGCGGAGACCTGGTGGATAATGGCAATACCACGAGTCAATGGAGGGACCAGTTTTTTTCCCCATGCAGCGCTCTTTTTGAAAACACCCCGTTTTTCGCCACAAAGGGTAATCATGACGGGTATCTGAATGATTTTGAAAACTATGTTGTGCAACCAGGCAATGAGCATTATTTTTCATTTAATTATGGTAATTCGCATTTTATTGTGTTGAACACGAATGAAGGGTATGACCCAGGCTCTGCGCAATACACATGGCTTGTAAACGATCTTGCGTCTTCTGTGTATAAAAATGCAAAACATCGTTTTCTGGTTTTGCACAGATCTCCGTATTCATTAGATTGGTATTGCGGCGAAGAGGAGGTCCGGGATTTTGTGACACCATTAACTGAAGGCAATGACCTTGATGTCTTATTCGGCGGCCATTTCCATGTTTATGACCACAGCGTCGTGGATTTTGGGCAACATAAAAGCCATTATGTGATCACCGGGGGCGGAAGCGGGTTTACCGAAGATGGCGATTGTCATTGGGATAATAATATAATGCATGCCCACACAAACCATTTCATGTTTGTTGAGGTTAATGGGGATATGGTGATTGTGAAAGCAATTTCACGTACTGGCGCAATTCTTGACCAGTTTGAAATACTCAGCCCAACCGGCGTTGATGTAACCCCGCCTAATATTATCAAGGCCGGGCCCCAGGATAAAGCCGTGGAACAACAGATACTCTTACAGGTGCAGACGCAGGAGCCCGCGAATATGCGCTGGAGTCTCATGGATGAAGAGTACGCTTCCATGTCCAATCAGTTTACCGGAGGGGAAGGGAGCAGGTTCCATTCAACGGTTGTGCCGGGCGAACATGGAACGTCGTATACCTATTATATCCGGGCAATAGACAGTCTGGGAAACGTGATGGACACATCGGGAACCATATCGTTTACCGTCGATACCGCTCAATGCGTTGCACTCATAGATTTTGGGGCCAATGCGGGATCGAATACATACGGGCTGCCTGATTGGCAGACGGCCATAAAGGATGTATATACCGATTACCGCAACCTGGGACCTGGCGGAACAACTATTACCGGCGGTAGCACACCAGAGTATAATTTCCAGGGTGTGAGCGGATTGTCGCCTTATGCTTTTAATACTGATCAGAAGATCGCCGTATCGTGGTATAATAATTCAGGATCGACCATTATTGTGACACCAAAAATCAGTTTTAACGATCCGGACCGTCCGGTCAGTGGCATCTCGGGGGCATGGTATGCCATGACCTTGGTGCGAATTCCTTCACACGGCAGTGCGTACAGCGAATATTATTTTAACGATAGCTCTGCCGGGGCATATAATCTGGTTAATGTGAATTGCAATTACCGGAACAATCAGGTTTTGGTGTGCGACAAGATAGTATTATTGAACTGTGACACTGCGCTAACGGGACGGGAAAATATTCTGGATAATACGGCCGATGGAGATATTCTTTTGACTGTGAGTCCGAATCCGTTTAATCCGGCGACCATGATACGCGTAGCCGTGTCTGCGGCACGGGAAAACAGTGCGGAACATGATATACAGGTGCGAATATATGACATACATGGTACGCGTGTGGCTGTATTGCATCCCATGATGTCAGATAATAACCGGCCCTCTTCCAGTGTCCAGTACATGTTTGACGCAAGTCATTTTGCCTCAGGGATATACCTTGTTAAAGCACATTTCAGGAATAGAGCAGCGTCAAAACGGGTTATTTTACTTAAATAGGTTTTATCCGTATTTTTCCTTTTTTTAAGCAGAAAGTACGGTTTTTCGCCATTTTTCAGGTACTGTTTATGGTTAAGAGCCTACTTGTCAGCGGATGTATTATGTTTTTGTTTCCGCTCATGCTTCAGGCTGAGATCGCCTATATCATACCAGCGTTGGAACGAGTAAGAAGATCCGGTGGCGTATAGACTATGATAAAGGGCCTGACTGCAAATTCCGGGTGCGCGCGAACGGCAATGTTCTCACCTATACGCAGTATTTCAAGCCGGGAATTGACACGGTGATGGATTCCGCAAACGAATTTCCCAAACCAACCCCGGAAAACGATCCTTATCAGGTGATCGAACGGATGTTGAACGACAACTGGTATTGGGCCTATTATAACCGCGTCCTGTTCAACATGGAATCGAATTACGACAATACCATGAATACCATGCCTGACCACCAGTTTGTGGTCCATCAGGGACAAGGGGATTTCACTGCAGGTACTGGCTGGAGTATGCGGCCACCCACATCTTATGCCTCGTACAATGGCGATACTACTCTCCGGTATACTGCCCTGTATTTAAAGGTCGGCGACATGGAGTACGGCATACTTTCCAAAACATCCATCCGCAACTGCATCAATGTAATCACAGCGGAAAAGAAAGCGGTAAGCGATTCGCTTGGGATTCCTGTTGAGAACCTCATGTGGGTATGGGACCATACGCACTACACAGACAACGGGGAAAGCGGGCCTGATTCGGCGGTTAATGCCTTTAAGCGGGCAAAGGCGAACGCGCGGCCAACAGAAATGGCAACAGCCAGGATACATACCGGCTTTGGATACACATATAACAGGGGTGCAAATGGTTAACCTGGCAATGAGTCATCATCAAGGAGACAAGGAGGTTTCCCCGAGCAAGATTTAGCCGAATCACTCGGTAGCGCTTGGGAGGATGAATAATCCGTTTGAACCAAGGCAAGTTCAGCGAG
>Ga0208977_1000263_pt1 | contig 51926 bp, 43 predicted proteins | sample RifOxyA2_FD_184030 | JGI IMG/M metagenome (GOLD analysis project Ga0208977, IMG submission 184030) | Groundwater microbial communities from Rifle, Colorado - Rifle Oxygen_injection A2 (SPAdes) | ecosystem: Environmental > Aquatic > Deep subsurface > Groundwater | place: Rifle, Colorado, United...
ATCACAACTTAAAGATTCGTCCTTTGTAAGTATATCGTTTAGCCAGTCGCCTCCAATACCATAATTTTCCCTGTTTTCTGAGTTTGTGTTCTCTGGTTTGGGGTTGCCTACTTCAGGCGGGGTTAGGTCTACTTTGAAATTTATATTAACTGAGTCACTCCTATTATCAAGATAGTCAATCGCAGTAATAGTTTTTGAGTATTCACCATCAGGATAACCAGAACAAGGTATAAAAAAACTGCCGGATTCTTTATCATCGAAAGGAATAGGGACATACGCACCATCGTATTCAATATTTTTTACTCCATAATTATCAGAATATACACCTGCTATTTTAAAATTAGTTATTTCTTGAGCATTTATTAAACCATCCCAATTAAGATCTCCTAACAGAATAACATTTGATAATGTTGGTTTTTCATTATCACAAATTATGGTAACAGTTCTTAAATAAAAACCGGAACTGTTATTTTGATTATCAAAAGCCTTGACATAACGTTCATAATTATTTTCACCTGACAATGGATAGTAAGGTACTTGAATAGTCCAGTTAGCGGATACCCCAGAAACATAACAATATGCATTTGTTATATATTGCTGATTTTCATTATAAGCATATACGACATCCAAATCACCATCAGCGTCATAAGCTGTACCTGAAAAAGTAACATATATTCTCTCGCCAGGGTTTGTTTTTGTAATAATTGTTTCATATGATGTGGGTTGTTCTATCGTAAGAGAAGGTGCTGACTGTGCATATGAATACATAATACCAGTCAATAACAAATACGTTGTTGTACTAAACAATAAAAGTTTTTTTGGTTTAAAGTATTTCATAAATTTATTGTTCCTCCGTAAATAGAAAGTCATTTATCTTAGTTTTTAAATCCTTTTTGAATTTTATTCTTTCACCAAGTTCTTTCTCATTTTGTTGTTTTGATTTCAGCATATCATCAAGAATTGGAATAATGTCTTTTTCGTTCAAATAAAATAATACAGATAAACGATTTTTTGCAACCAATTTCCTATCTCTGATGTCTAATACCTTTTTTCTCGTATCATTATCACCAAGTTCATAAAGACAACGAAGTATCGTTTCTTGTACAATTGGATTTTTCTCTTTGTTTTGTAATTGCTTAATAGCAATCACTGATTCTTTATCCGCTATGCATCCTAAAGAATAAACAGCTAGATATCTGATATTAAAATCATTACTTTGAAGTGCATTTATCAATATATCTCTTGATTCAGGATTGGTTATGTTGACTTCTCTAATATCAGCTATTATTCGTTCTTTTGATGTATCCATTAATCTTTTTAACAACTTTTCTGTAATTTCTTTCGTACCAATTTTTGCTAAAGCAGGAAATGCATCCTGACATATTTTATCTTCATAGAGTAATTTTTCTAATATCGGAATAGCTGGAAGATATTTTCTTTTTCCTAATTCAGATATTGCTTTAATTCTGAATTCTAATGGATATTTTTGAGATTGAGCTATTTGAAGAAAAAATTGCATATCGGCGTCATCTGCGATAGAAGATAATCCTCTTAGACTACCTTGAGAAGTTTTAGGGCTCATGTTTTTTATATCGTTAATTAGTGTATTTTTGATTCTGTTATTTAATGCCACATCCTTGTCAATACTGGAGACAATTTCTGCGTACTTCTTTATTTTATTTACTTCTGATTTATCTAATAATTTTACATATCCTATGTTGCTGTAGTTAATATCTTTTTTTAAGTTTATTTCACTGGAAGCAAAATTTATGGAATTACATTTCGGTTTATCTATATAAAAGATATAAACTTCATTCTCGTTGGGTATATTCCGATTTGATACTATTGATATATTTTTGTCGTTTTGTGTTCCCTTTAATACATTTTGAATTTCTATCCGTGCTTTCCATAATTGTCCTTTTGTGAATGTATCGTAGTTAACAATATTTTTACCCACAAACTTATTGACTTTTAGAACTTTTCCAACTACGATAAGTTCAATATTATTTATTTTAGCGAAATAATCCCCATCAATATTTTCGATTGATTTATCAATGTTTGAATAATCAGTCTTTTTTTCCTGCCCACGCACTCCTGACATTCCAATAGTTAAAATTACCGCTGTTAGGATTACTACTGTCTTTAGTCTGTTCATGTTTTTACCTCTCCTTTGTTATTCCAAATTGAGTCTGTCGAAAAACCGTAGTTGTTCTTTAACATAATATTACGTCGGATTACCGACGGGTATATTTGTCTAAATATTCGCAAAATGATATAATATCTCTGACGATAACAACTTTTATCAGAGGTGATTATATGTACGCGGAGCAATCCAAACAAGTATCATTTTACGATGAGCCAGTATATACTCGCACCGTGCCTAAAGACCATTTTCTACGCAAAGTCAGTACAGCCGTTGATTTTAAGTTCGTAAACGGGCTCTGTAAAGACCTTTACTGCCAGGATAATGGCCGCCCATGCTGGGAACCGCAGTTAATGTTCAAGGTTCTGTTCCTGCAATTCCTCTATGACCTTAGCGACCGTGAGATAGGGGCGGAAATCACCGACAGGATGTCTTTCAAATGGTTCCTGGGGATTCCCGTTGACGAACCAGTTCCTGATTTTTCCGTATTGAGTGTATTCCGTGACCGGCTTGGGCCAGAGCGTTTTGCCAAGATATTTAATCAGGTGGTGAAAGCCGCCCGGGACCACCAACTGGTTTCAAACAAGCTGCACATCATAGACGCCACGGATGTGAAAGCCAAGGTTGACCAGTTCCGCATCACAGAAGAAATAAAAAAGAACGAAGAAGCTAACAAAGACGATGAAGACAAGAATAATAAAGACAAACAATCACAAGGTAAATTCAACACACCTGATTGCGATGCCAAGTTTGGCCGGAAATCAGATAATAAAAAGTTCTATGGCTACAAAGAACATATAAGAATGGATGCCGAGAGCGGAATAATAGTTGAATGCAAAACGACACCCGGAAATGAATCAGATTGTTCTCAGTTCAAAGACCTGTTATCCACAGCCCCTGTACCTGGTGTTATTACAGCCGATAAGGGGTATGACAGTAAAGAAAATCATCAGTTACTTGCAAAGAAACGCATTAGAAACGGTATTATCTTAAGGAGCAATCACACAAAGTTATACACATATCCTAAAAGAGTAAGCAGACTAGCAAAAAGGTTCAGAAGTCGTATTGAGCATAAATTTGCACAACAGAAACACAGTCATTCGCTAAAAGTTGCACGATACTGGGGATTAGCCAAAGTATCCATTCAGATTTACCTGACTGCGATTGTAGTCAATTGCAAACGCATCGCCAGAATGCTGGATCCCATGCATGACCCGCCTAAAATACTATTGCGGGCCGTTTAAAGGCAAGAAAAGAAGAAAAAAAGTAAATCCAGAACAACAGAGGTCTTTCCTTTTTTCTCAGTTTATAATTTCAAAGAACAGCATGCCCTATGAGGGCATTTAAATAATCAAGAGTTTTTCGACAGACTCAAGTTGATAAATTGGTAAGATAATAAGATATACAAATATTTTGCTTTTACTTATAAACTTATTTACATATCAACATCTCAACTGTTTTAAGGATTTTTTTCTACAAATTCCGCTACCAGCCCCACGACATCACGGCAGGACATTTTTCTTAGTTTTAATATTTCTTTGCATTTAGCAGAGCCGGATTGTTCCTGCACCGCTTTTTCAAGCAGCTGCGCTTTTGCTTCATCTGCCAGCAGCACGCCGCCGGCATAAACAGACCCGCATAACCCGCCTGGCGCTTTTCCGGAGCCGGCATTTTTATACTTTGCTAAATCTTCATTTGTACATTTTTCACAGCACGCTTTAACAATGGTTTGCGCACAGTTGTACATTTCAAGGCCCCGAAAATATTTCATTGCTTTTGCTTTCATATGGCCTCCTGTTGTTTTATCAAATTGCAAAAATACCAAAAACATTTTGAAGTGAGCCTGAGCGAAATAAATTATTAGGTTTTTTACAAATGAGGGCCGTGGCTCATCCGCCGTAAGGCGGGAATTATGAGAACACGGAGAGTCTCATTTGTAAAATAATAATTTATGAATGAGCGTTAAGCGAACAAAAAAATGTTTTTATAGTATTTTTATGTTTCTTCATTTTTTTACATTTACCAGCATATAATAAGGATGATTCTGCGGGAATGCCTTTGACTTTACCTTTATAAAATCAGCGGTAAAACCTGTTTTTTCTGCCAGGTCTTTCCATACCTCAGGTTTAAAAACCCCGCATACATGTTTTTCTTTGTAAATATTTGTTTTCCCGGTTTCGTGAATTATATAAACAAACCACTCTTCATAAACGTTATCATTAGTATCTGCGTCATAAAGATTTTCTATTACTGTGATTTCCTTACTGCCGATTGTATGAGAAAAATAATCCGTTTGATTTTGCTTTATGGTTTTTGGCAGTTTTTCAATAAATACCAGAAACACGCCGCCGGAACGCAAGTGTTTATGCGCAGTTTCAAACATTTTACGCAAATCACCCGAAGTTTTAATGTAATTTACGGAATCAAGCACAGTTATCGCGTCAAACATTTTATTTAACCGCGCTGTGCGCATATCGGCCTTCACGTAAATGGTTTATGGATTTAATTTTTTTGCCAACCCAAGCATACTGCTGCTTATATCCAGGCCTGTAACATCAAAATACTTTTTAAAAGTATAATCATTATGCCCGGCTCCGCAGCCGAAATGCAGCAATGTTTTTACTTTTATTTTTGCGTACTTCTTTATTACAGCAGCAAGATGTACCGTTTCTTCAATATAATCTTCCGGCGGGCTGGTAACAGGCCACAACCAGGATAACTTTCCGTACATAAGCATATTATTGTTTTTCATAAGTTAATGTATCCAAATATACTATAAACCCTTTTATCTCTTTGTTGGGATAAATCTCTTTTACTAAATTTATGTATTCCGCCATCTGTATTTTATAATTTTCTGCCGTTTCTTCTGATTCCGAACTCTTATAATCAATAATCACTGCCTCTTTTTCATAAACTATCAGCCGGTCTATTCTTTTTGTGGCGCCTTTTGAATCAATTATTTCCTTTTCATTAAACACCGTGCCGGTTTTAACGTAGAAATATTCTTTAAAGTCCTCTTTTTCTATTAAATCCAGCACATTTTTTTCAAACTCAGCATAACTTTGCACTTCCGGATAAATACTTTTTATTTTTTCTACCGCTTTTTTTACTGTTTGGGCTTTATTTTTTTCATTTACACTGCCTATAAAGGAAAGTATGCCGTGCAAAACCTCGCCCCGGCGGATATTTATGCGGTTTATCAGGCTGGATTTTTCTGAAAATTCATTTTTCAGGGTTTCTATCCAGTCTGTATAAACAGATAAACCTAACTTTTCTGCCTGCACTGGGCCGGTTTTCGCTCCGGTTTTAAGATAAACTGACTTTTTACCGGTCTCTACCTTTGGTTCCGGAAACAGATACTTTGCGCGGTTAGTTTTATTTGAAAACTTTGCCGGTACAAACACATAAAGCTCATATTTGGCCCTGGTAAGCGCCACATAAGCGTTATTAAGTTCGTCAATAAAAGCTTTTTTGTATTCATTTATATAAATCTGCTTTAAAACTTTTGAAAATTTAGCATGCGTTGCTGTAATGTTCAGCAGTGCCAGGCTGTTTTTTTGCGCATTTACTGTTTTATCATCCACATCCACCTGTATAGTTAAGTAAGGCACAATTACCGCACCAAACTGCAAGCCCTTGGCTTTGTGCACCGTTAATACTTTCACTGAATCGGTGTTGGACACCTTTACATAAACGTCTTTTTCTGTTGTTAAACTGTCAAAATATTCCAGAAACTCCGGCATTTCTGTGCTTTCTTTTTCATATTCTTTAACCAGTTCCAGGAATTTCATTACAAAACCCTGGTACTGCGGAAAGCTCTGCAGAACTTTAAACCTGCCGGTAAGACTGATGCTCATTTCATATAAAGGGATTAACCCGGCATTTTTAAAAAACTCTTCAATGTACTTTTCCCATTCCCGGGGATAGGCATCTTTAAATTCTTTGTAAAGATAATAAACATTTTTTCCGTGTTTGCGGGTTGTCTGGAAAATAAAATCCCTTAGAGTCTCTTTACCTAACCCGGAACACTTTGAAAAAATGTCACCTAAAAGAAAAGATGCAAAAAACAGGTTGTCTGCGGGCGCCTGTAGAAATTTAAGAAAAGATACCAGCTCTTTTACAAGAAAGTTTTCTTTTATGTTAAGCGATTTTTCTGATTCTACTGGTATGCCCTGCTCAATAAGAAGTGCTGTAAAAAATTCCACATCTTCATTTCTGCGCACCAGGACTGCCACGTCGCCATAACTGATGCGCCCTGTCAAGCCTTTAAGCACGGCAAGCACTTTTTCTTTTATTTCTTCTTCCCGCGCGGCACTGTCTTTAGGCTCAAACAATTCCACTTTTACAAAGCCGTTTTCACTGCCGGTTAAATAAGTTTGAGCGGAAAGCTCAAAAATACCGGCTATTTCTTCTATGCCGCCAAGCTCAAAAAATACTTCCGGCGCCTTATCTTCTTGCCCGGCAATATCTTTTATGAACCGGTCAATATTACTTTTTGAAAATATTCCGTTATTAAATTCCACTATTTCTTTTGAACTGCGGTAATTCATTGATAAAATACTTTTATTTATGTTAAACGCGCTGAATTTTGCCTGCAATTCATTAAATAAAGATACATCCCCGCCGCGGAACCTGTAAATGGCCTGCTTTTTATCACCTACGTAAAATAAAGAACCGCCGTTAGACAATATTTCTTCTGCCATCGGGTTTAAATTCATCCATTGCAGGCGGCTGGTATCCTGGAACTCATCTATCAGCAGGTGTTTAAACCGCAGAGCCAGGCGGAAATAAATTTCCGGGACCGTAATATACTCTTTATCAAAAAGCGTTTTGGCTTTTTTGTTGAGCTCTTCAAGAAAAACCACATCTTTGTTTTCTGCTGCTGTTTTTAAATTTTCCAGCACCAGGCTGTAAATGTCCAGATAACAGTTAAAAAGAGAGAATGCTTCTATTTCTGCAATTTGTTTTAAATTTGAAAGTGCTTGTTCCCATAAAACCTGTGTTTCCGGCGCAGGTGAAAAACCTTTTTTGTATTTTAATGTTTCTTTTTCAAAACTTTTTGATGTTATATCGCTTAACCCAAACAATTCCGTATTGTTTTCTGTAAATTTTACCAGTCCCTTTTTAAAAGTAAGGTCTGCTTCTTTATCCAGCATAAGCGGGATAAGTTTTTTTATGGTTTTATAAAACTCTTTCTTTAGCGGTACGGCATCTTCAAAACTGATTTTACTTTTTTCAAATGTACTGCCGTACTTATTTCCCAAAGAAAACAGGTTTTGCAGTGTTTCTAAAATGTCTTTTTTGGGAAACCAGCCGGTTTTCTGTTCAATGTAAAGATATTGCAGTAAAAATTCTTCAAATAATTCTTTTACTTTTTTATTACTGCCAGCCCTGTCTACCAGCAGGTCCAGGCTGTATTTGAGTAAATCGCGGTAATCAGGCTCTACCTCAAACCCGGCAGAAAGCCCCAGTTTAAAAGAACTGGCACTTATAAGTGAATTTACAAAACTGTCTATAGTCTGCACCTGAAAATAATCGTAATTTTTTATTATGAAATCATCTATGATATGGTAGGCTTTTTCCTGCGCTTCTTTTTTGGTTATGGAAAGGGAGGCATAAATATCCTGTTCCTGCTCCGGATTTGAAAAATTGTCCAGCGCTATTTTTTTCAGCAAGTCAATTATCCTTTCTTTCATTTCAAAAGTAGCTTTATTTGTAAACGTAATGGCAAGAATGCTTTTTATAGGCACGTCATCTGCCTTAACAGACGGGTCCATTAACAGCTGAATATATCTTTTTGCCAGCGCATAGGTCTTACCGGAACCTGCGGAGGCCTCCAGTACACGCACTTCGGAATAATTTATCTTTTCATTTTTATTCATTTGAAACTATTTTTTTCAGCATTTTCAGTAAATCAATTTCGGTATAAGGCTTTTGTATAAATTCAACCTTAAGACTGTTTATAGCATCCAGTTTGGCAGAATCTTGCAAATAACCGCTTGTTAACAATATTTTCAAATCTGGTTTTATTGCCAGCAGTTCAGCAGCCAGCTTTGTGCCGCTGCCGTCTTTTAGAATTACATCAGAAAACACAATATTTATGTCTTTCTTTTCCTGCCGGAACAATTCCAGTGCTTCACTAAAACCGGATGAACTAATAATTTTGTAACCACTGTTTGTTAATAATCTGTCAGCAAATTTCAGAACCATCGGGTCATCTTCCACCAGCAATATATTTTCACCATTGCCCTGATATTCCTCTGTAGTTGTTACGATAGCCGCAGTTTCAGGCTGCCCTGAAAATACACTAGGCAGATAAATATGAAAAACTGCGCCATGTCCCGGTTCACTATAAGCGTTTATCCAGCCGTTGTGATGTTTTACAATACCATAAACAACGGACAAGCCCAGACCGGTACCCTTTCCCGGGTCTTTTGTAGTAAAAAATGGTTCAAATATGTGGGCCAGTACATCCGGGGCCATCCCTGAGCCATTATCTTCTATAGACATACGGACAAATTCTCCTGGCAGAGATTCCGGCATAATTTTACATTCATTTTCATTTAATAAAACAAAATCTGTTTTTATTATCAGCCTTCCGCCGTTTTCCATAGCATCACGGGCATTAATAGCCATGTTCATTATAACCTGTATTATCTGGCCTTTGTCTACTTTTACCCTGGGTATTTTTGGATTTAAATTAAAAACAAGGTTTAAATCTTTTATCAGCAAAGGCTGCAGCGTTTTTTCCATAGAAGAAATAACATCATTAAGATCAATTATCTCTGTATTTACAACCTGTTTTTTACTGAAAGCCAGCAGCTGCTGGGTTAACAGGGAAGCATTTTGGGCGGAAGTTAATATTTCGCCCAAATCTTTCTTTTGCTGGTCATTGTCAGGGGCATTTTTGATTAACAGTTCCGCATAACCTTTTATAACTGTAAGAAAATTATTAAAATCATGGGCGATGCCTCCGGCAAACTTTCCCAGCGCCTCCATTTTCTGCGCCTGCCTCAGCTGTTCCACCAGGTCAACATTTTCTGTTTCTGAATTTTTTCGTTCTGTGATATCCTCTCCAATACCCAGGGCCCCTATTAATTGGTTATTTTCATCCACTCTTGGAGCTACCGTTAAATTAATCCAGACTTTTTTGCCGTTTTTACATATCTGCTGAATTTCAAAAGTCCTGCTTTTTCTGTTTTCCAGATCTTGCCTGAAAATTTCCACTTTCTGCCTTGTATCTGCGTCAGTAGAGTACAATTCATCTATATTCCGGCCTATTATTTCGGTGGCAGTAAAACCGAATATTATTTCTGCACCTTTATTCCAGAATGATATTTTGTGATTTTTATCAGTAGAAATAATGGATATTGTCAGCGAGTTATTAAGGACACTGTCTAAGAAACTGTTGGCTTTTTTTAATTCTTCCACCGGCCACAGCTGGCTGGTAATATCCGATGCTATATATACTGCCGCAACTAATTTTCCGTTTTTGTCCAGCAGAGGGTCTATAGAAATAAAATAATACCGGCTGCCGATACTGCAAGTGCCTGTTTCTCTTTTAGCAGACACTTTTCCGCTTTTAAAAGGGCATTTATTTTTTGCTTCCGTATCTTTATAAAGCAGATTCTGGATTTTATTGCCTAATATTTCATTAAATTCCATTTTCAGGTAATCTTTCATGGCTCTGTTACACCTGATAATTTTCCCCTCGGGGCTTATCAGGCACAGAAGCGCGCTAATGGTATCAAAAGTGTCCCGCCATTCCTGCGCCGCGTGCAAAAGCATTTTATGGTATTTCTTTAATTCTGCTACTTTTTTACTTTTCAATCCATTGCCGGGTTTTTTAACTTCTTTTTTACGCTTTTTCATTTTTTCACCTCACCATTTTTTGATAACCGCGGGTAAAACACGAGGTTATCAGACCTACCCCATGCAGTTTTCAATCCTGATTTATCCTTTTACAATAGGACATCTGGATATTACCCATAAACAAAACAATTTGAAAACTATCGCAGGGGTAAACGTTACACATGCATCCATTATAATAGAATTCTGCTAACGTTTAAACATAAAAAATACCGCGGCTACCATAAACAAAAAGCCTACCGCATAATTCCATTTCATGCCTTCTTTCAAATACAGCACGCTGAAAATGCAGAAAACTACCAGCGTAATAACTTCCTGAATGGTTTTAAGCTGTGCCGTAGTAAAACTGTAACTTCCTATACGGTTTGCAGGCAGCACCCTTGAATCAACAAGTAAAAGGAAAAGAAAGGGTTGCAGGCACCTGAAAGCAATACTCTACAAACGCAATGCCCCAGCTTACCAGTATGGCAATCCAGAGCGGTGAATTTTTGTACTTCAAATGCCCGTACCAGGCAAAAGTCATAAAAATGTTTGATACGGTAAGCAGGACTATGGTTCTCATGCTTTTTCCTCCGTTTCTTTTATCCGGAGAATCCTGTCAATACGGAAAACCCTGTCTTCCCTGCGTTTTGAACAATAGGCATCCATCCCGATAAAATCCTTATCCAGATATTTTCTGTTTCCTACACTGTGTGGTTTTATGGCCCGTTTTGACTTTTCATCATTTGCCTTCAAATACACTATTTCAAGCCAGTTACCATTTTTTATGGCATTCTCAATCATACTAATTTTCTTTTCTAAAGGCAGTTCCTGCTCTGAAAGCTCATACTGGCGGTTTGTCATAAACTTTACAATGCGCCAGTCCATAAAAATATGTTTCTTTTCCAGAGGTTTCTTCAGTGAAATACCCTCCAAAGACGTGCACCTGCTTAGCGCCACATAAACCTGTCCATGGGCAAAAGCGCCTTTTCCTATATCAATTATTATCCTGTCAAAAGTTTTGCCCTGGCTTTTATGAATAGTAACTGCCCAGGCAAGGCGTAAAGGGTACTGCGTGAAAATACCTACGGTTTCCGTATCAATAAGCCTGGTTTGTTCATTTAATTTATAATGAAATATCTCCCAGCCATGAGGCAGTACTTCAGCTGTATTTCCAGCTGAAAATTTTACGTCAATAATATCCTGTTTTGATTCCCTGTCCTGCCGGATACCAGTAATCATGCCCACAGTCCCGTTCACCCATCTGCCCGAAGAATCATTATTAAGCATCATTACCTGGGCGCCTGCGGCCAGGCTTAATTTTTCTTCAGTAGGATAGGACGGCCTGTCAAAATCACCTTCAATTTCCGCAAGATAGGTATGAATTTTACTTTTAAGCCGGTTTAAATGCTGTTCGTTAATCTCGCCGGCCATGGCATTTGTAGTCGTAAGATAAACTGTTAATCCTGCCGAATTACTTTCAGACAAAGCTATACCAGTCCTGCTGTTAAGCGCTGCAAGGTCTTTATTTTCAATTGAATTATTGCGGATTTTATTTAAAATCCTTATAAAATGCTCGTCTTTCTGGCGGTAAATCTTTTCAAGTTCAATAAATTCAAAAGAAAATTCTTTAAAAATATTAGCAGAAAAGAAATACGGGCTGTTGTAATGATGCGTGAACATTTCTCTTTCCTTGCTTGTTACCACGGGAGGAAGCTGGTACAGGTCCCCGATAAAAACCATCTGCACCCCGCCAAATGGCTTATGTTTATTTCTTCCGTTTAGCTTTAAGAAACGGCCCACGCAGTCCAGCAGGTCCGCTCTAACCATAGAAATTTCATCAATTATTATTGTGTCAATTTCAAGGAATAGCTTTTTCTTTTTCACCTTAATTTTATCAACTTTATTCAGGGTTATATCCGGCCTGAAGCCGAAGAAAGAATGTATTGTTTCACCCTGCACATTAAGCGCCGCAACGCCGGTAGGCGCCAGCACTACAGCTTTTTTTCCGGTATTTTCCATGAAATATTTTAAAAGAGTGGATTTTCCTGTGCCGGCCTTGCCGGTGATAAAAACGTTCTTATCTGTCTGCTCCAGCAAATTCAGTGTTTTCTTGAACTGTTCGTTTATTTCAATAGTTTGTGTTGGCTTTTTTATTTCGGAGGTTTTCATAATTTTTAACATACCCTGGTTTTTTATATTTTCAAAACAGTGAATCACTATAGCATCTGCTTCATCTTCGGTAAAATCCGCCGAAGCACATCCCCTGGCGCTAACCGCTTCTGCAACATTCAAGGCTATTTGCCGCATTGCATAAGCAGCTTTAGGGGATACCCTACAGCGCATTCACGCCAAAGTTTACACTCGAGGCATTCTGCAAAAGCGGGTAAAAGAAAAAGAAAGGGTTGCAGTCACCTGAAAACAATACTCTACAAAAGCAATGCCCCAGCTTGCCAGTATGGCAATCCAGAGCGGCGAATTTTTGTACTTCAAATGCCCGTACCAGGCAAAAGTCATAAAAATGTTTGATACGGTAAGCAGGACTATGGTTCTCATACTTTTTCCTCCCAATAAAAAACCAGTTTCCTGATTTATTCGGAAAACTGGTTATAATTATATAAATATAAAGCTTTAAACTCAACGAATTACGGCAAACTTTCCGGTTTTCTTTTCCCCTGCGTTATTTGTGATGATATAAATGTAAACCCCTGAACCGATATAGCTGCCAAGGCTGCTTTTTAGATTCCATTTATAAATACCATTGCAGTCACTAATATAATCACTAAAGATTCTGTTTCCGCTTATATCATAAATGCTTATTTTGAAATCTGTTGTCATATTTTTAAAGGTCAAACCGTCTTTATTGTAAAAATTACTTTCCGGTATTAGTTTAAACGGATTTGGATAAACTATTACTTGATTAAGATTCAAGGGTATTCTGGAATTTTCACCGGAACCTCCCACAGACAAACCAAAAGAATAGTAGAGAGCATTTTGTTCACCATCATCGTTAATTGATTTTATTTCTATCAAGTAATCACCGGCAGGAATAGCTGCTGGTAATTCAAAATAGAATTCTTCACTAGCGCTGTCAAACAGACCATCTGCCGAAGTTGCAGCCTCCCAGTAAGAAGTATTGCATTTATTTAGGACTGACATTTTACTTACAGTAGTTTTTTCTGATTGAATATTTTGCGTTGATATTATTTTGTAACATACATAAACTTTTGCTATATTTCCGCTTGTTGATTCTATCACTCCTCTAATTAAAGGTTGTTTCTGTGCTGAACCGTTTTTATTACAACTTATTGTTTTTATTTTTTGCGTTGTTCCATATTTTCCAAAATCCCATGGAATACCATAAATATTTAGCGCTATCCAAACATTATCGTAATAATCCAGATTAAACAATGTTTTGTAAGAATCATTAATTACATCGCATATTAATTCAATTGTTACATATTTAATTGTATTTTTGTTATAAATACCTGCCTCTTGTACTAACTGTTCTATTGTTATACTGTTAAGCATCATTCTATTCTTTAAATTTATATTCTGAACTTCATAAGTATTAACCAAATTACCATCATTGTCCATTACTATCATGTTTGGCGCTGGCAAATCATTGTCATCATATATTGTTTTAAATACCGATCCTAGATAGCCGCCATTTTTGTCTTTAAACCTTGCAACAAAATCAATTTTACGGCCTGAATTTATCTTATCAAAATAAATGTTGTCTTTTGGGATTGTATATCCAGCGCCACCGCCTGCTGAAACAAAATCAAAGACTATTTTTGAAAAATTTTCAATTGGCATATTTTCCTGCATAATCCTGCTGAAAACATGAGTGCCCAGTCCAGAAACAGAATCTGCAAAACCTGAATGAAAATTAGTCCCATTAAATACCTGTCCCCAATCATCCTGCAAACATGGGTAATTTTCACTGTCAGCCTTTGGATTTAAATAATTGCCAATAACAGTTCTTTCGGTTTCAATACTAGTATCACCAATATTTAAATAGAATATGAAATTGCGATTGTTATTGTTTACATCAGCAACGCTAACAATAATCTGATGAGCTCCATAAGACAACTTGCTAAAATCATAATCTTTTATAATAAAGTCATCGTAACCGGGAACAGTTGAATAAGGTGAAATTTTATAGATAACGCCATTAATCGTTTCGCCGTTTGCATTGTTTGAATTCTTTAAATCATTTTCTCCTGGTTTACCGCCATAACAAAATTCTGCAATTTTTCCCTTGGGGCTGATTTCATCCAAATAAACAACCACGCTGTCCAAATCAAGGCCTTTTGTTGAATCAATTCTAAATTTTATTGGTATAGGATTTTCTATCTGTGATTTTGATAAACAAGCACCCGGACTTAACATTTTAACTTTAAAATCAGACTCCTGATGTTGTAAAATTTGTAAAGGATTGTCGTTAGGATAGTTCAAACCTAAGTGTAAATGAACATCACCTGTACCAGAGTCACCCATTGGTGCTATTTGTTCTCCAAGTGAAACAGATCCCTGTGTCTTAATAGGATTCCCATTAATATCAAGAATATATGAGTCTCCTGTGAAGACCAAATAACCGGTATAATCTGCTAGAGCAAGTATTTTTTGAGCTTGTGTTCCAGACCACAAAATAATGATATTTGCAGATTTACTATCATAAGGTGCATTTGGATTTTTTAGTATTACTCCCAACCTTAATTCCCAATTATTTATTTTAAAAACATTATTCCTGAAAATATGAAGATATGCCCATTCACCATAAATACCTGTTATTCTAATTTGATATATTGAGCTGTTATTAAGTCTTCCAATGTCAGTAACTAACCCTGATTCAATAGCTGTAATTGGAGTTCCATAATCAGCATCACCAGCAGCTGCACTGAAATCTATCCCTTGATGAAACCAAGTGCCATCAATCACATTTCTTGGACCAAAATCCGATGTTATAGAAAAGCTTGATTCTGGTAAAACTTCTTGTGTATGGATTGTGCTTACAAACCAGACTATGCTTAGAAAAATAATGAAAATAGTGCTTTTATGTTTCATTTTATTCTCTAAAAACCGACTTTAAGTCAACGATTTCTTCCTTACGTGTTACCTCTTTAAGATTATGTGGATTAAACGTAACAATATTGGCATTTAAGATTCCATTGTTACTAATTGAATTAACAACATAATGTTTTTCTGAAACCCATGATTTGTTATTCAAAACATCAAAAAACATTGATACTATTTGATTATTTTTAGTCGTTAATGAAATACCGATGTAACATCCATTGTCAGACATAGAAATATCGTTGCGCAACCTAACATCGTCTCTTTTCTTGGGATAATTCATTATTTCCTCTCCTTTTTTATTAATTACGACAAGTTTTTCATAGTACTCCCTTGCATCTAAATTGCCAGTGATAAAACCTTGAATATAAGCTACTATTTCGCCATTTTCGGAAACTTTCTGATTTGCAATCCCCATATTTTCTGGAAGCTGCTTGCTCCAAAGCACTTTGCCATCTATGCTATAATACTCAAGATCAACAATATCACCCCCTTCTATTCTTATTAATGAACGATGCGTATTCACTAAGGCATAATTATTTTCTTTTGATAAGATTCCTGTTATTTCTTTTGACTCCACAACATTTTTTTCTATGCCATGAATTTTTCTAGTAACTTCTTTAATATCTGGTTTATCAGACATGGTTAGATGAAGTTCCTTTAGTACCTTCCCTTGTTTATCGATAAATTTCATTTTTGGTTTGTCAATTTGTTTGATTTTAAGAAGCTTTCTGTTTTCTTCATTAAACCTCACATACTGTTTACTGTCTCTTATGTCTTGTATATGTTTTGCACCTATTATTTTCAGGACTTTTTCTTGATTTTGCTGCAACACTCTTTCTTTTTCTGGATCATTTTTGCCAACATATAATTTTTTAAGCTCTTTTCCTCTGTCATCAAATAAGATTATTTCCTCTTCCTCAATTTGGATTCTCGGTGTATTATCTTGTTTGTTTTGCTGTCCCGTAACACCAGACATTCCAGATAATAAGAATAGAGCTGTAATTATTACGAATCTCTTTGCTTCACGCATCGTTTTTCTCCTTCAAAAGTAAACGCAATGTTTTACTGAACATAGCTTTATTGTTTGATTTTTTGATAAACAAGCACCAGAAGTTACGGAATTTTCATCTTTTGGATATGTGTTACTAAAAATGTGTAAATAAGACCACTCTTTGTTTGACCCACTATCAATAATTACTTTTTTTAAACCTTCGTAATCGATAAAATCTATAACACCATGATTAACAGCAGGAATTGGTATTCCTTTCGAAAATCCTGCCTCAACAATAGGATTGTAATCGATCCCCTGGTGAAACCAGGTTCCACCTATTACATTTCTAGGGCCAAAATCACTTGTAATTCTTTCAAATGGGGGCTGAATTGATTGAGAAAATGCAACCCTTGTAAAAACTAAGGCCATAAAAACAATCATTTTAATATTCATTATTTTTCACCTATTTTAAACTTGTCAACGAGCACTGATTCTTTCCATTTTTTTGTCTTAATCCCATTTATATCAATTTCATCGTAAATCCATTTTGTTATTTCTATTATTCCATTGTCACTCATTGTTGCATAAGTTCCATTTGGATCATTGAATTTCCATTTATGTACATATGTTTTTTTACTTTCAATATCAAAATACAATTTTGATCTAATTCTATTTTCATTATCGCTATAAGTTGCATACATTGGAATTCCACCATACCTGCCATCATCAGAAATAAAACCACCCCAACCATCTGATTGATAAAAATCAACAACATAAAGCTCTTTTCCAGTAATATCCATTACAGTCAACTTTTCTCTATATTTTTCCATATTAAAACCATCAATATTTGCCCATGCACCAAACCACTGAATCACACCTATCCTCTTGCTGTCTTTAGAAAAATTGAAATCGTTAACATTTATCTTTTGCCATAGTATATTTCCATTTTCATCATAAAGAGTAAACATAGAAGTATCAGAGCTTATTTCATTTTCATATGCAGTCCCAATGTTAAAAGTCCTAACTCCCTTTCTCTCTAATAAACCAGCATATTTTTGATTCGGCGACAAAACTGCACTTCTATTTATAAAATGATTTCTCTGGTAATTATTGTCCTTTGTTGTTTTATTTTCCTCCTTTAACGAAATTTCTTTTATCATCTCATTTTTATCATCAACAAATCGTATCCTGGGTTGATCTAACGCTTCAACCTTATAATACCTTTCTTTATCAACAGTTTTCTGGGCATTTATACCGGCAAAACCTTTTATTCTATTTTTTGATTTTTGAATCAGCTCTTCCCGTTGATTATCGCTTCTGCTTACACAAACACTTTCAACAGCTTTACCTGCATCATCGTACAGCGTTACCCTGTCTTCTTCAAGATAAATTTTCTGTTCACAGAAAACATTAGTGTAAAATAAACCGAAAATACTAATTGCTAAAATAGTATTTCTCATCTCATCCTCCCGGCAAATAGAATTATTTTCATATTTAATTGACGCCGCTTTACTTTTTAAGTTCCAAAAATCCTTGAACAAAACGCGCAAAAAGGATATAATGTTTTCCGTTGTTATAAACTAAAAAACAAAAAAGAATAACATGATCCAAATACTAAACCTTTCAAAATCATTCGGCGAGCAGGAACTTTACGATAATATTACCTTTAATGTCAATGCCCGCGAAAAAATAGGGCTGGTAGGCAGAAACGGCCACGGTAAAACCACGCTGTTTCAGATATTATTAGGTGAAATGCAGCCGGACTCCGGAAGTATTACCATACCTAACGGGTACAGAATAGGCCATTTGCAGCAGCACATGAAATTTACCCAGGATACCGTATTAAACGAGGCCTGCCTGGGCCTGCGCGAAGAAGACCGGTACGAAACCTGGAAAGTAGAAAAAATATTATTCGGCCTGGGCTTTACCAAGGCGGATATGGAAAAACCGCCGTCAATTTTTTCCGGCGGTTACCAGATACGTTTAAACCTGGCAAAAGTGCTGGTATCTGAACCCAACCTTTTAATGCTTGATGAACCCAACAACTATTTAGACATTGTAGCTTCCAGATGGCTTATATCTTTTCTGCGGGACTGGCAGGGAGAGCTGATACTAATTACCCATGACCGCGGTTTTATGGACAGCGTAACCACGCACACTTTGGCAATACACAGAAAAAAAGTAAAAAAAGTTAAAGGCCCCACGCAAAAACTTTATGACCAGATAGCCACTGAAGAAGAAGTCTATGAAAAAACGCTGGTTAACGAAGAAAATAAGCGCCGCCAGCTGGAAGTATTTATAAACCGGTTCCGCGCCAAGGCCCAGCTGGCAAGCCAGGTCCAGTCAAAAATAAAAGTACTGGAAAAAATGGGTGAAAAAGAACAGCTGGAAAGAATTGAATCGCTTAATTTTTCATTCCGCGCCTATACCTTTGTATCCGCGCAGATGATAAACGCCAACGAAATCACCTTTTCTTATACAGGCAAAGAACCATACCTTATTAAAAACTTCACTTTAAACGTAGAAAAGAAAGAACGTATCTGCGTGATAGGTAAAAACGGTAAAGGCAAATCCACCCTATTAAAAATTTTTGCCGGTGAACACGAACCGCTATCCGGCGCACTGAAAAGAAACCCTACTTTAGTAACAGGCTATTTCGGCCAGCCCAATGTAATGCGTTTAGAACCCAAAAATACCGTGTTAGATGAAATTATGTCCGCCTCACCGGACTGCAATCTGCAGACCGCCAGAAATATTTCCGGTATGTTCATGTTTAAAAGAGATAATGCGCTTAAACCCATATCTGTACTATCCGGCGGCGAAAAAAACCGCGTTATGATGGCAAAAATTGTTGTCACCCCGTGCCATTTATTACTGCTGGATGAACCTACCAACCACCTGGACATGGATTCCTGTGACGCGCTAATGCAGGCTATAGATGAATTTGATGGGTCCGTAGTTATGGTAACCCATGATGAAAGCTTTTTAAAACGCATTGCCAAGCGCCTGGTGATTTTTGATAAAGAGAAAGTTACACTTTATGAAGGCGGGTATCAGGACTTCCTGGACAATGTGGGCTGGGATGATGAAAAAGACAATGAAAAAGAAACCCCCAAAATTACCCTAAACAAACCCGTTTCCCTAAACAAAAAAGAGTTAAGAAAGCTTAAGGCTGATATATATAAGGAAAGAGACTCTATAGTTAAGCCCTTATCAAACGAAATAAACAGGCTAAACCAGTCTATTGCGGAAATGAAAACCGAACTGCAGACAAATAATAACATCCTGGTAGAAGCATCAACCCGGGGCGAGTACGTAAAAATAGCTGAAACTTCCAAAAGAAACAGCTTCCTAAACCAGGAATTAGCCGCCGCGGAAGACAGACTGCTTAACGCAACCCAGGAATATGAAACCAGCAAGAAAGAGTTTGAAGACAAACTCTCAGAAATAGATTCCTGACCCTGTTTTTATCCTCTTTTGACAACTACTCGGGTTTTTTATAGTATTTTGCAAGCAAACACAAATATCAAAAAAGAGAGGTAAAGTTATGAAAAAAGTTTATTTAGTATTATCTGCTTTAATTGCAGGCCTGCTTCTGGCAGGCTGTGCCAGTATTTTAATTAAACCGGCAATTTTTGATGTAAAAAAAGTAGCATTGGTCAGCGTATATATGAACAGGGATTTTTATGATGTAAAAGCACCCCGCGCCAACGAAGCCAACCAGGCGCTAAAAACATTAGGCCGCGCAGTAACCAAGGAAACCAAAGTACTGGCCGCGCTGGATAATGCATTCGGCAAAGAATACCAGCAGATTGTATCTTACGGCGTAAAACAGTACACGGATCAGCTTGACGGCGTAGGTGACTGGCAGTGGATTCCGGTAACTACCGTACTTAACAACAAAATGTATAAGACTTTTTATGATAATGCCACAAACGGCAAACCTAGTGGCTCATTGGTTAAAATTGCCCAAAAATTAAAATCCGCAGACTGGTATGTAGCGCCAAACATGATTCACATACCCGTAGATACCGTAGCAGGAAACCCAAACCAGCACACTTATTATGCAGGTGATGCAAAAGACCCCAAGGAAGATATGAGAAAAGAACTGGCTCAGCTGTGCAAAGCTCTGGGGGTAGATGCGGTAGCCATGCTGGAATTTGATATGGCATATAAGAAACCGGCAATTAACCTTACCCTTCTCGGCGCAGACCCGGCCATTCCTAACATGAGCGTATCTCTGGTAATGGTAACCAAAAACGGAGACCTGGCGGTAAATACCGGCCCGGTAGTAAAAGGCCAGGGCACCCGTTATGAAGGCGACAAAGTAGGCATGTTAAATAAAGAGTATGTAGATTTAAACGCCAAGGCAGTAAATGCCTATTGCCAGGCTATAGACAATTCAGCCGCTGATATGAAGAAACGCATTCTTTCTGCCTTTAGCAAACTTGGCAAATAAGACCTTATAATACGCAGATATTTTGAATTTTCTGCATTTATCGTCTATAAAATCGGGTCCCGGCAGACACCCGGGGCAGGTTGTGGGATTTCCGGCTACCCTATTGACATATATAGGGTGAATTGCTACAATTGTGTCAGAAGTGAAGTTTGAAATTACAGAAATCCGCTTGTTACAACCCGAATTAGACTGTTTTTCTTACCAGAAATCAGTAAACTTCCGTTGAATATCCGAGTATGATGTAATCGTTTCAAAAAATTTCTTCACGTAGGCAGGTGAGTTTTTCAGATGAAAGGTACAGTAAAATGGTTCAACTCAGGCAAAGGTTTTGGATTCATCACTCCAGAAGAAGGCGCAGACGTATTCGTGCACTTCTCCGCCATCAAAGGCGAAGGCTATAAAAGCCTTAATGAAGGAGACAAGGTAGAATTCGACGTAATAACCGATGCTAAAGGTGCGAAAGCACAGAATGTAGTAAAGATATAAGTCAACTTATAACTTGAAAACATCAAAAAACCATCCTTTAACCAGGATGGTTTTTTTTGGTCTATTTTATTATATGTTAGTGAAGCAACCCCCGCAATTTTAGTGTCTTTGTTTCTTTTCGAAACGATTTATTCACTTACCGGGAGGTATCCCGATATCAAATGGTAAAAGGGAAAGAAAGGGTTGCGATACATTTAAATATTTGGAAAGAAGCAATCCCGCGAGTCTGTCATCTCCGAAAAGACACTTGTCGGAGATCCATTAGTGTCTTTGTTTCTTTTTGAAACAGTTTTCCCGTGATTTGTCACAATTTTTACCTGTAAATCACAGGTACCGGCTCATTAAACCTAAATTTTCAAAACTTTCAGCCATGAAACATTGGCTGCGAGTAGCGTCCTGTTAAAAACTGGTAAAAGAGAAAAACAGGGCTGATTCGAACAGTTGAAAATTTCACGGTTTAATTTCGCCTAAAATTGAAATATCACCGAAAACTGTTTCTGTTGGTTTTTAAAGTCAAAAACAATTCTGTATTGTCACCTTATTTTAACTCTGTCCCGGACGGATACATACATCCTAATGTATCACCGCTATCTTTCCTGTTTTGCTTCTATACTGATTCTTAATGAAATATAAATACATATTACTTGAAACTTGTTCACCTTGCTCGTTTTTCATGTCCCATTGAACATAATCAGTGTTTGTATTCTTTATTAATTCTCGCACCAGTTCACCGGCAATATTATATACTTTAATTGTTGCATAATCGTTTGATAAATCATCAAAAGTTACAATGTTATTTAAATTGTATTTCAAAGGGTTTGGATAAACCCTTACCTTAGATAAAGGTTGTTGTATGTTTACCGCTTCACTCCAGTCGCTCCAGTCAGTATATCTGTAGGTTTCTGTTTTGGCTCTTACTCTTATACGATAACTGACATTTAAATCTGCTTCTGTTAATGTAATACCATTTCCACCCTCACCTTCTACATCTTCTATAACACCTGGTGTTTCCCAAATTTGCGCGCTATATGCAACAAATTCACTTTCTGCATCATATACATTTCCTTTTGTCCAAGACCACCTTATTTTACTTTCACCGTCATATATTTCAATATTTGGTGTTGTTGGTTTTCCGGTTGGTGGGGTGGGGTCATACTTTTTATAGAATATTTGCTCCGTAACATCTCCACCCGAATTTCTCGTATCTTCCCAAACTAAGTGCAAAACATTATTTACACTCACAGCCCTTGGCCCCGAAGAACCCCATGGAAAATAATATGTTATTCTTTGTTCAGGCTCCCAAGTAACCCCATAATCTACACTATTCCTATAATAAATATAAGTATATCCATATCTATAATCTGTCCAAAATACATGTAGACCATTTGAGTCAATTACTAGATTAGGACTACCTGAATAAAATCCGTCAATGTCCGTAATTCTAATTGGCTGAGTCCAGAAAGAACCATCATCTGTGCTTTTACTATAATATATTTCTGATGCCCAAGAACTACCAGAATAATCTCTACTATCAATATAAAATAAGTGCATACTATCATCTTCACCAACTACTACTGAAGAAAAACCTGCGGGACGTAGTTAGATAATACGATATTCATTCCACTAAATTCCCTCAAACACATTTACTGCCATCCATCCCCATCCCGCAAGCGAGGGAATATTGCTGTATATTTCAATCGTTTAGCGAAGAAACATGCTTGTAGAAAACCTCTGGCTACGACCTACGCAATTACCGAGTAGCCCTTGCTTTCCTTTTTTATAAGCGGTTGCAAGGACGCTACTTGCAGCCAGTAGAGCGAGCCGGAAAGTGAGCGTTTTTTGTCCGCCATGCGAAGAATGGCGAGACCTCGGCTGAAATGGCAAGCCGGGGAAAGCATGTTTCAAAGCCCAAGTTTTTCTAAAGCAATGTTTCCGATTAACTTATTCTTATTTTAAATTCGCCGATAAATCGGCAACTGTTATGTTAATGTCAAGTGAAATCAGGCAAAATCCTTTATGGCTTTTGCTCTTTAACTAAAAAAGTAACTTACTGTTATACGTGGCTAAACCCACACTATTTTGAAAATACGTTGCTCTTTTTACTATTGTTTCTAAACCCGTGGATCTCTGTCTACAAATCCGAATCTATTTATCGAGTCTGTTGCCGATCGAGCCTTTCCACAGGTTATCTGTTCAAGGAAACTCGTTCTTTTAATTCGTATTTCCGTTGCTCTGTTAATACTGCAAATATTCGGGTTGTTAATTTACGCGCTACCGCAACAATTGCTACCTTAGCAGCAAACTTTTTGTTGTGTGTATTATAAATACGCTGATAAAAGTCTTTTAGTTCTTTGTCTTTTCGTATTGCTATCCAGGCGCATTGTACCAGCTTGTTGCGTAACCGGTGGTCTCCAAGCCTGGTAATTGAACCGCGATTGATGTCATCTCCTGTTGAATCTTCGCTGGGAACCAATCCCAGAAATGCTCCGATCTGGTTTGGACGTTTAAGTTGCCGCCAATCGCCTATATGCGCTAATAGCTGGCTGGCTGTTATACCGCCAATACCAGGAACACTTTGGATATATTCCATATTTTGTTTTATTTCTTCGTTATTTGCGCAAAATTGTCTGATGTATTTGCTCGTTTCTAAAATGTTTTTGTGAAAATACTCAAGGTTATTCAAAAGACTGTCTAATTTAAAACGCACTGTTTGCGAACAGAAAAGTTCTCGAAGCTGATTTTTTACTTCGCAGGTCCATTCCTGGGCAGAATTCCGGGAATGAGGAAATTCTATGCCTTCAAATAATAAAAGTGATTTTATGCGCAGTTTCGTCGCCACCATTTCTTTCACAAAGGTGTCGCGTAGCTGGGTTAAATGTCTAAGTTCCCTATATACCTCTGAGGGTACATGGATGCTTTTCAATTGTCCACCCCGCAGATTTTCTGATATTTTCTTACTATCCAAACGGTTTGTTTTTACTCGTTCATTACTTGCACTTGGGATACTTGCTGGCGATACTATCAGACAAATATTACCTTCGCTTACAAAATCATCATATAAACCAAATCCCGTAGGGCCTGCTTCATAGGCGTAGACTATTTTTTGCCCGGGGTATTGGTTTTTTGCATAGTTCATCAAGTTTTGTGCGCTATATCTGGTCTTTATCGATTTCATTTCTCCATAATGCGTGAGAAATGTTGCTGAAATACTGTGTTTGTCTACATCCATCCCACAGAATACGTCGTATTCTTTCGGGATGAAGACTGAGCCGGTTCTTGGGTTCATTGATGCCTCCTATATAAGATAGTTACTGCACTAATATTTTACTTCTTATAAAGGATTTTGACTCAGCTTGATATTAATCATACAAATCTACGCTTTTTATCAACTTATAATCCTATCATCTTATCAACTTTTTAATTTACTTTACCCTTCATTTCCAACCCCTTTTTTCAAACATCCTTGAAACAGGGATAAAGTTTTCACTTAACCCTGTATTCCAAACACAGCTGAGTGCAGGATTCCCTGGTTTTCCCTTTCATACGCGGTTACCAGGATGCTACTCGCTACCGTTTTCACTTTAACATATTTGTTTTTCTGGGTAAAATTTTCATTTTACCCTGCATACCAAACATTTTTGAGTGCAGGATTCCCTGGTTTTCCCTTTCATACGCGGTTACCAGGATGCTACTCGCTACCGTTTTTACTTCACCACGCAGACTTTTTTTACCTGATTTATGCCGCCAGCTTTTATGTGTACAAAGTATATTCCACTGCTTACCACCTCATTGGCTACATCACTGCCATCCCAGGTTCTTGATAATGGACCCTCACCAGCGTCGTCATTGTAAACAGTTTTTATTAATTTACCTGCTCTTGAATATATTTCTATAGTCACGTGTCCGGCCTGGGTTAAGTTACAGCTGATAGTTGATTTATTGTTGCCTTTTCTTGGATTAAATTCACTGTCAAAAACTTTTGCTGTGCCGGGGTTAACCGTGGGTTCATTATCTTCAGGTTCCTGTGTTGGGGCAGGCGCAGAAGACGTGTTTGTGCCAGTAAAATCCAACCCTGTCTGACTGACACCTGAAATTAGGATTTGTCTTTCAAGAGGCGTAAATGAAAAACCTGTAAATGACGGTGTTACGATATAGCTTCCGTTAGAAAGGCCTGTGAATGTATAGGCCCCGTTTATATCTGTATTTGTAATTCCGCTTGGTATCCCGTTTAGCCCTACTGATACTCCGCTCATGGCAACTGATGCGGTGGATAATATAGTACCGGTTATGCTGTATGTAATTGGGTCTCCGCCGCCACCGCCTATTCCATCATCACCGTCAGAAATATGCATATTGTCAATGTATAAAGTATGCGGAAGAGTTACTGTGCCGTCGCCTAAAACATAAATTGTTATTTCACTTATATTTAATCCGGAAGTTAATTCTGCAGCTTCAGAAAGCTCTATGGTAACCGTATTCCAGCCGTTAACTAATTCATTATCAAACCAGCCGTGGCTTTGGCCGGTATTATTTCTTATTGAATAATCAAACATACCTGTACCGACACTGTAAATATCAAATAAAATCTGGGTTTGCCCGGTCCAATCAGATGTTCCCATGCTTAACGCAGGTATTACAACTCCCGGATAATCACCCGTATTGCATATTATTTTTAAAGAACCCGTGCCTTGTGTTAAATATGCTGCATTTGTTTCAAGGCTTAGCGTTGAATCACCCGGATTTTCATTAACTTCCATTCCTGTGATATTGTCAAAACTGCAAACAACAGTACCGGTGCCTGCGTTTGTGCTTGTTCCGGTAAAACTTAATGTTGTTTGGCTGCTTGTAGGCTGTATTAAAATTCTGCCGTCGGGCGCAAACGTGTAATCGGTTAATGCGGGCGTGATAGTGTAATTGCCGGATGCCGTTGAAATTGTAAAACTATAAAACCCGCTGGAATTGGTGAGAGTACTGCTTGAAGCACTGCCGGTCAGCGTAATTGTGACGTTGTTTATTGCTGCATTTCCGGAGGTACGCACATACCCGCCCAGACTGTATGAAGTTACGCCGACACTGCTTATAAATGCCTGCCAGGCAGCATCAATAAAATTATTTGCGTTTGTTGCAAATACCTGTGTTGCATAAGTACTTCCTGCGGCATTCGGATGTGAATCTGAAGTACTTCCGCCATAAATACTTTTAAGCCTGTTGGGGTAAGACACGGCATCATCTGCATTTGCCAGATAATCAAAAAAATCGAATACTGCTACATTGTTTAATCCTGGATGTGCTGTATTATAACTTGATAACCAGTCATTTTTCAGCCAATTATTGAAAATCCTGGCACGATGGCCGTTGGCATCAGTTGTATCTGTATTACACAAAGGCGGAGCAGTAACAGCAATAAAAAGTGTATCAGGATTCTCAGCAAAAATATCCTCCAGCGGTTTATAAATGTACCCTTCGTTATTGTAAGTATTGCCTGAACCGCTTGGATGCCGGTAAACTGCTTTATCATCAGTTATTGTATCCGGTGCATAAAACGGGTCGCCGGGTTCAGTCCCGTCACCTGAAATATCACTGTTGGGGTAACAGCTTTTGAACATTATTATTTTATTTACACCGGAAGCACATGCAAATGTTTTTAAGTTACCCAAATAGTCGTTAAACCAGCGTATCCAGTGGTTCATATCCGTGTTATCACCGGGAATTGTTCCCAGTGAATCCGGCCGGCTGGCAACAGGGGCAATATCTATGCTGTAATACATGTCATTGCGTTCATCAATATAATCCTTTGCCAATAAAGCCGCGTTTAAACTGTCACTAAGCCAGTTATTTCCTACGGAATGATGAATAAAAACCAGATTATCGGCAAGGCAGTAATTTGTGTACCCTAAAACAAAAAGAACTGTTAATAAAATTATTTCTTTTCTAATTCTTTTAATCATGCTTCCTCCGCGAAATAAGTATCAGCGTTATTATGTATATTATAATACAAAAATGACAAAAGTACGTTTGAAATAAGTCAAATACTGGTCAACCGGTTGGAAATCCTGAGAAATTAGAGTTGATAAGTTAATAGGTTAATAAGAAAAGACTTTAACATATAAACTTATCAACGTATCAACTTATCATCTTTTTTTACTTACTCTGGCATTTCCGTGTGAGTTCTGAAACGGTGATAAACTTTACGGGGTATTTTTCTTTAAGTGTGAGCAGGCTTTTTTTCATGGCATTCCAATAAGCATTATCAAAATCGTTTACTGAAAAGTGGTGGCTTATTAAAAGCGGGCGGTTATGCGCAAAAGCGCTGGCCGCTTCTTTAAGGTAGGTATCTATGGTTTTCTGTTCTATGTCCTGCGGATTAACACCATTATTTTTATCATGCACAAAAAAATTATAGTCCATCATAAGCACGCGGGATTTCCCTTCCTGTACAGAACCCATGGGAAATTCCAGGAAAGAATAGTTTTCACCTTCATTGTTTATGGTTACACGGTTATATTTATCAAACTCATCTTCATCAACGGAAACAATGGATGTAAACCCGTGCAAACCCATTACCGGATAAACGTATTTGTTCATTGCCAGATAAGGAAAGCGCACGCTTTTTACGGGTACTGTTAAAAAGGAACAGATTTCTGCAAATTCATCAAACTCTATGCGCCAATCTTCTTTGTCCCAGGTTTTTGCGTCAAAATGCCCGCACAAATGCGAACCGATTTCACTGCCCAATGCTTCCGCTTCAAGCACGTAGGCCTTGCGCTGGCTTACGGACTGATCTGTACCGCCAAACCCGATATTTGATACACCTTCCTGAATGGGGTTAACGGGATTGAAATAAATGGTTTTATCTGCCTGCGGTATAAAGTAAACCGCACTGATAAAAAAAGTAAACTTAATGTCATTGGTTTTTGAAAATGAAATAATGTCCTGCCATTTATCCAGCTCTTTGCAGCCGTCAAAACTTACTACTACGTAAAGAGTGCCGGAATCAAAACTCTGGTTGTAAGGAAATGTTTCCATGCGGTAGGAAAAATCTTCACTGCGGATAAAACCGGCTGATAGGCAGATAAGAAATACGTTAAAAATAAGTGCAGAAACTTTTTTTTTCATATTTAGATTATTGCACGTTTTTTCTTAATCTGCGGCCTACTATCTGCTGGCCGAATTCAAATATAGAAGCTACCCCAAGAACCGTTAAAAGCAGTTTTGATTCATCAATAGGGTCTGTTTGCCTTACTTCTTTAAAAGACCGCAGGGCAATTATATTTATTATTGCGCGGGCAATGCCGGAAATTACAAATACGGTAAGTATCTGCGAACCGTGTATTAAACCGGGCAGTTTTGTTACCAGCACACCGCCTATAAGAGCGCCAAAAAATAAAGCAATACCGTTTGTAAAGTTAAAATATGCTATACACCTTGTCCGCACCGCCGGCGAGGCCGCATCAAAAATAAAATTCAGCACGCACAGGTTAAACCCGTTCCAGAAATGCACGGCAAAAATGTTTATTACAAGTATGTAAATCCAGTTGCCGGAATAAACCCACAAAAGCGGCACTACCGGCAAAAAAATAGCACAGACTTTCATTATTTTTACGTTTCCCACCTTATCAGCCAGCTTGCCCCATAACGGAAGAGTCAGCAAACCCGCCAGGGTAGATATGGTAAGTATCCAGGTATATAAGGAATAGCTGTATTTCAGTTCTTTCAGCATATATACGCTCACAAACGGCCCCGAAAGAAATGTGGCAAAGTTTATGCCTGCCACGTACAAGGTAAATTTAATAAAGTTTCCTTTGGGAAAACGGCTTAGAAAATCAAAGTATGTAAAACTTTTCTCCGGCACTATTTCCTGAGGTATGTCTTCCATTTTGCTTAAAAAATGTGCTGAAAACATACGAAAAACACCGGCAATAAAAAATAAAAGAAAAAAAGCTATATAAATATTCTGCGTCATTGCTGCTAAAAATAATCCAGCCGCCAGGTTGCTGCCCACGTTTACAAAACCCATTACCTTGCCGCGCATGGCAAAATATTTGCCGTACACGTCTTTTTCTACCGTATCGCTCATTAAAGAAAGCCATGCCGGGTAAACCAAAGCACCGGACAATGTATTAAAGGTAAGCAGGGCAATATAAATCGCAGGTGCATTTGTTTTAAATACAAAATGTAGTACTGAAATAACTATCCAACTAAGCGCCTGGCAGAACACGCCTATGGTTATAAACCTGACCCGCCCTTTTACTTTCTCAACAATATCGGCAGATTTCAATTGAATGAAAGAGCTGAATAACTGCGGTATAGCGTTTAATAAACCTATCTGAAAAGAAGATGCACCCAGAACCAGGGCAAAAGGCGTAACATAATTCAGCGTAAATCCCATCATAACAGATGCAAATAATCCGTCTGCAAAAGAAAATTTCAAACTTTTTTCTTTATTCATCATATTTTTTTATTTTCCTACACAAAAATTAGAAAATATTTCGTCAAGGATGTCTTCTGTGGTAGTTTCGCCTATTATTTCACCCAGCGCATCAAGGGCAGAACGTAGATGAAGCACAATAAATTCTCCGGATTCATTTTTACCGGCAGAAATTAGCGCCAGGCTGATATTTTCCACAGCTTTGTTTAAGGACTGTTCCTGCCGCAGATTTACCACATAGGCGCTTTCCTGCGTGTCAGGCGCTTTCAGTGAACCCAGCTCTTCAAGAATTTTAGCATAAATTGCTTCTTCAAGTGACGTGACTTTATCGGAATTATGCGCACTGCACTGGACTACCGCGTGGTTATGCAGTATTTTATCAAGCTCTGCAGCAGATTTTTTAACCGCCGTTTCTGCGGTTTTAGCGTTTAGCAAATCCGTTTTATTTAATACAAGTATTGTTTTTTTGCCGGACTGTGCGACTATACGGGCAATATCGGTATCTTCTTTTGAAAGCTCCGTTGAAATATCTATTACAAAAAGCACAATATCCGCCTCGCTGATAATGTCTTTTGCTTTCTGCGTAGATACTTTATCGATATATTTTTCTATTTCTTTTGTTTCCTGCAGATTATTGTCCAGATACTTCATCATTATACCGGCGGTATCTAAAATAGTTACAGGGATGTCTTTCAGGTTGAACGTTTCGGTAATAATATCTCTGGTGGTGCCGGGCAGGGGTGCTACGATGGCGCGTTCTTTTTCTAAAATTGCGTTAAACAAACTTGATTTGCCTACATTGGGCCGGCCTACAATGGCGGCTTTTATACCTTCTATGTAAACTTTATTTTTTTGTGATGAGTTTATTATATATTTCATTTCCGAATTTGACTTTTCAAGCACAGAAACTATTTCTTCTTTGGAAATTATTTTTATATCTTCTTCTGAATAATCCAGACTGGCTTCAATGTTTGCGGTAAGGTTGATAAGTTTTGACCGGAAATCTTTTATTTTCTGCGATAAGGAGCCATTAATCTGCGCTACTGCCAGCACCGCTGACTTATCTGTTTTGGCGCGGATGAGATTACACACCGCTTCTGCCTGGGCTAAATCTATGCGGCCGTTAAGAAACGCGCGTTTTGTAAATTCACCGGGAGCGGAAATGCGCGCTCCGGATTTCAGGCATAATTCAAGAATTTTGCGCAGTACTGCCGGCCCGCCGTGGCCTGAAATTTCCACAACATCTTCACAAGTGTAGGTTTTCGGGGCCCTCATCACCGTAAGCAGGACTTCGTCAATTTTATTTTTGCCGTCAGTTATCCAGCCGTAATGAACGGTATGGGATTTGAAACCTGAAAGTTCTTTGTTGTTTTTTGAGAGGAATATTTTTTCTGCGGTTTTTACGGCATCAGTGCCGCTTAACCGTACAATGCCTATGCCGCCTTCACCGGTATTAGAAGTAGCTATTGCGGCAATAGTGTCGGACTGGGCCAGTTTCATGGAAGTGGTTTTTGGAAAGAAAAAAATACAAAATGCCGTTTAGAAAATCAGGCGTGTTTTGTTTTTATTACTACGCGGCGTTCATCATCCCGGCCTTCGGAAATTGTTTCAAACTCATCATTGTCCTGCAGCAGTGTATGCACATATTTCCTTAAGTTGGGGGCCATGGGAAGCAGCCTGAAAGGTTTGCCGTTTTTCTTTATGGTATTCACAGCCTCATCAACCATATCTTTGATTTTTTCTTTCTGGCGCAGGTTGTATTCGTTAACATCTATCACAATCCTGGGAATTGATTCCATGATTTTTCTGAATTCTTTATTCATTATGCTTTGAATTATAAGTTCCAGCGCTCTTAATACTTTTCCGTTTTTACCTATAAGCAGGGAACTAAGCTTGCTGTCCGTAAAATTTATGTTCATTACATATTCCGGGTCACCGGGTACAAAAACAATTTCCGGTTTTTCTTCATTTATCTGCATGAGCTTTATGATTTTCAGCGCGTGGTCTTTCATAGAATTTTCAAGTTCTTTAATAGGTTTTACACTGGTCTGGGCTTTCTTTTCTGCGGGCACTCTTTTTTCCTGCGGTTTAAGCGTTACTTCAGCATTACCCCTTGGGATCATTTTGATTCTGGAAGGTTTTGAACCCATAAGCCCGAACAAGCCGGAGGAACCCTCATCAATAATCTTTATTTCCACATTCTCTTTAGTAAGGCCCAGGCTGTCAAGCCCTTTATTTATAGCCTCCTCAAGTGTCTTTCCTTCAAATTCATGAGCTTCTGGTTTCTTATTCATTTTATTGCACCTCTTTTATAACATATGAAAATTAACTTTTTTTTGGTTTCATTACAACGTACTGGCCTAACAAGGTAAATAAACTGTTTACAAACCAGTAAAGCACCAGTCCGCTGGCAAAATTATAAAATATGAATGTAAATATTATCGGCATCATTATTACCATCATTTTCTGCGAAGGGTCAGTAGAAGCGCCGGAAGCTTTCTGCTGAATGAACATGCCCGCACCCATAAGTAAAGGAAGCACTCTAATAGGAAGGCCGCTTACGCTGAAAAGCAGGTCAGGAGCGGAAAGGTCATTTATCCAGAGGAAAAACGGAGCCTGTCTTAATTCATAGGTATTGCTTAACGTATTATAAAGCGCCAAAAATATTGGTATCTGCAGAAGCATGGGCAGGCATCCGCCAAGCGGATTGACTTTATGGGATTTATATAGGTTCATCATTTCTGCGTTTAGCCGTTTGGGTTCATCTTTAAACTTTGTCTGCAATTCTTTCATTTTCGGCTGTAAAAGTTTAAGGCCATTGGTTGCCTGGTAGCTTTTCATGGTTAAAGGAAACAATACAACCTGCATGATAAGCGTTAATATTATAATGGCAATACCATAATTTTTTACTATACCGTACATGTATTTCAGAGAAAAAAACGCACCCTTACCCAGCATGCTGAAAAAACCAAAATCTATACTTTCTTCCAAACCCAGACCTAATTTTTTAAGTTCTGAATGAACCTTGGGGCCGATATAAAATGAATATTCCAGCTTTTCTGTTTTCCCCGGCAAAAGCTCCAGTTTATTTATTGCTTTCATAGTAAAAAGTTTGCCAAGAGAAGTTTTGTCCTGGTTTACCACTATACTGCTGAGATTTTTTTCGTTTATAAGGGCTATTAAAAAGTAGCGGTTATCTATGCCTACCCATTTGTAGGGCGTGGCATCATGAGTATCTGCTTTAAGTTTCTGGATAGTTGAAGCCTTGGCTGAAATCTGCGCCAGGGCAATAACGCGGGTTAACGCATCTTCCTGCTTTTGTTCAGCCGGTGCTGCACCTATGCCGGGGCCCCAGGACATATTTAAAGGAAAACTGCGGGGTTTATTGCTCTGATTAGTTATCTGAAAACTTACTTTATTTAGACAACCCTGGGATAACTCATAGGTTTTTACTACTTTTACATTATCAACCACCGCGCTGAAAACTATACCGGTTTCTGATTTAGAATCAATTTTAAAATTAATTTTATTGAAAGTAGCGAAATTTTCCGCTTCAAAACCATTATCCGGGGCAGTAAGCACCAGGTCTATCTGTTTGCTGTTTTTTTCTTTTACGTACCAGCTTTTTATTCTTGCACCTAATGTATTAAAAACAACTTTATTGGAAGCGCATTCAATAATTATATCTTTGTCTTTTGCGCTGTCTATCTGATTCATTTCTACTGCAGGCGCATTTTTCTGCACTATTTCAGCTGACTTGCTTGTTGTTTCAAGCTGTCTCGGAACTGTGTAGGGTTTCGGCTTGTTTACAAAAAACATGGTCCAGCCGATTATCACTAAAGTAGAAAGTACGGTTGCTATTATAACTCTTTTTTCCATACTGGATCATAACCTCCGGGGTGAAATGGGTGGCATTTTAATAATCGGCCTGCACCCATGTATATTCCTTTAAGTAAGCCGTAGCGTTCAATGGCCTGATAAGTATATTCTGAACAAGTGGGATAAAACCTACATTTTGGAAACGGTGAAATGGACCGGATAATAATGCGGTAGGTTTTAATCAGAAAGAGAAAAAAGGATTTAAACATATATTTCTAGTGCTGCTAATTAGCTTTTTGCTGCCGCCTGTTAAGCTTCAGGGCGGATTTCAAACAGGTCACTCTTTTTCCACATAAGAAAAACTGTATTTTTAAGTTCTTCAAAATTCATAGCGGGTAGTTTTTCTTTTATAAGGAATACTATATCAAAATTCTGTTTCAGCAAATGTTTGTTTAAGCGGAAAATTTCCCTTATACGCCTTTTAAGCCGGTTGCGTATTACTGCAATACCAGATCTTCTGGAAATAGCAATACCAATTCTGATATTTTTTATTTCCTGCTCATCTTCGCTTGCGCGCTGATAAGCAAACATAATTATGCCGGAACTGCGGAGAACTTTCCCGTTTTTAAAAACACGTTTAAATTCTCTGTCGTAATGCAATATTTCCTGCTTGGAAAACGTAAATCTCATCTTACAACCATATACCACAATAAAAAAGTTACGATTAAAATAAATATTTCTGCTTTATCGTCCTTGATATCGTGGCAATCAATCGTTATTGAGGGGTGAGTTTCCAACGGCCTTTTTGTCTTCTTTTTCTTAAGACATTTCTGCCGCCAGGGGTTGCCATACGGGCAAAGAATCCGTGCGTTTTTGCTCTGCGTCTCTTATTGGGTTGAAATGTGTTTTTTGGCATATTGGAAAATATACTAAATAAATCCCTGCGCGTCAAGTGAAGCACTTTGGTCGCTGCTTCATTTTGGGCGACCCCAGCCGAAGCACATACCCGGGCGCTAACCGATTCTGCAATACTCGCAGCTATTGCCCGCATCGTATAAACAGCTCTCTGGTGATACCCTACAACACATTCATACTCAAGCTTACACTTGGGGCATTCTGCAAAGGCGGGTAAATTTTGTAACAGGTTTTTACGGAAGATTATTTCTGCAGCATTTGCCTGCTTTTTTCAAGCAGATTTCTTATATTTTCATTAAACTGTTTTTTTTCTTCAAGAAATTTTTTCCGTTCCTTGCTCTTTGCATATTTTTTATCGATTTTTGTCAGAGATTCATCAATCCTTAAAAATATTTTTTCATCCGGGTCAGGGCGTTTCAGCGCTTTCGTTAAAGCTTCCCGCGAAATCCTGGAAGGAAATTCTTCAAGCTGCTGGGCAACCTTAAACCTGAAAATACTGTTTTTATTCGTTTCCGGGTCTAACAACCGGTCCAGTAGGTCCGCGCTTCCCATTAAATCAATTCGCAGAATTGCTTTTAAAGCATTTTCGGCTATATAAGCGCTTTCCAGTGACGGCCTTGCCAAAGCCTCTTCTGTGGTTATTTCCAGAACAGGCAGGGCGTTTACATATTTCATATCACCCAGAACCGCCATAGCTCTGGTTGCAAAAAGAGAATCAATTGTTTGAATGCTTTTGTTGTCATTTTCCCCGATTATTTTAAGCAAACACACTGCTGCGTCTTTTCCCATTCTTTTTATTGCAGCAACCAGGGCCTTTTTCTCTTTTTTAGTGCTGACATCAAGTATCAAAAGCATTTTTATTCTGTCTTCAACAGAGGTATCTTTATTAGAAGCAATATATTTTACCGCATTTACTGTATTTTGTTCTTTTGTTTGCTGTTTTTTATGTTGTGCTTGTAAGGTTCCTGTAATAAATAACGCTAAAATAAGTAAAAAAATGTGTTTTTTCATTGTTTTTTCCCTTTTTCTTATGATATTCTGCCACTTCTATTATAAAAAGTCAAATTAAAGCATTTAAACTGATTTTTGATTTATTAAGCAAAAAATAGTAGTATTTATTTAACTTCGTTTACATATAAGGATAGCGTATGCCAGATAACATATCAGAACACAAGACTGATATTGAATTAAAAAATATCCTTTCGGCGCTTGCCAAAAAAGTTGAAAAAGAAAAGTACCTGCTTGAACAAGCCCTTCTTTCCGCTGAAAACAAAATCCAAAATTTTGAAAAAGAAACTCTAACCCAAAAAAAACAATTTGAACTGGAAAAACAAAAAATCATAAATCAGTACATGCTCAGGCTGAAAAATATTGAACAATCAAAAGTATTTCAGCTTAAAGAAGAATTAAAACTGATTATAAGCGAAACCCAGGAATACCTTTCTATTCCCGTTGAACAAAATGATGAGCAGATAAGAACTCTTGAAAAAGACATTTTAAATCTCCAGGATATTTTGGCAAACCTTCAGGAAGAAATCGTTGGAAAAGAAAAACTAAAAATTGAAATTATTGCAGCGCATTCTTCTGAGAGGGAGTACAGCGAAATCCAAAACGAACATTTAACTACACTAAAAAATGAAAAACAATCTTTTGAAACTGAAAAAGTCCTGCTTGAAAAAAGAAAAATAAAACTTATAGACCTGGGCAAATCTTCTGAACTGGGCATTGAAGACCTGGAAAAACAAATAAAAATTCTTGAAAAAGAATATTATGAAGAAACAAGGGATATTACCACGCTTGAAAATCATATCCGGGAACATGAAGGCAACATAGAGGTTTATGAACAAAACATAGACAAAATAAACTTTGAAAAAGGTCTCTTGCTTTCCATCGAACAACTGAGAAATAAAAACATTGCTAATATTATAAAAGAAAAAGAAAAAATTGAAACAATTTATGAAGAAAAGAGGGAAGAAATCAAAGCAATACAGAAAAAACATGAAAAAAAAGATACAAATCTGAAAACCCTGAAACAACGCATCCGCAATGCAAATGAATTAAATGAAATATCAAAGAAACTTGAAAACGAAATTGAAAATCTGGAAGAAAATTTGAAAATACTGAAAGAAGACCTTGAAGCAATCATAAGCAATAAGTCGGCCCTTAATAAACGACTTTCAAAGAACGTAAAAAAGAGCGGTTAAAAATGGAAGATAATATAAAACCAAACGAAGAAGCTGATATTTATGTCAGTCTGGCAGAAGTAAAAACCGAATTCAAGGTAAAAATGAAACGCCTTGAGGTCGTTATTTCATCTAAAGAAAATGAAATACTGGGACTGGAGGAAAGGATTAAGTTCGGAGAAGAGCTGATAAAAGAATACAAAAATAACCGGGTTCGGCTTCAGGAAAAAATTGACCAGCTTGAAAAAGAAAAAAAGAATACAACACCTGCAGCCGGCACCACAGATATTCAGGTAAAAAAACAGATTGAAAAAGAACTTTCTGTGTTAAAAATTGAATTTGACAAAATAAACTATATCTTGAAAGAAACTGAACAAAAAAACATAACCCTGCAACAAACAATAACCAATCTTGAAAATGAAAATAAATCACTTAAGCAGCATATTGAAGACCTGGAAAAATCAATAAAAAACGAAAGAATCATTCTTGAAGAAAATAAAAATGATAACCAGTCTGTTTTAAAAACCGAATATAATAAACTAAAAGACTACCTGGAAGAAACAGAAAAGAAAAATAAATCGCTTAAAGAATCTGTCGCCGTCTTTGAAAATGAAAATAGTGTACTTAAAAAACAAATAGAAACCCTTGAGAATACAGCAAAAAACGATCTTACAGGCCAAAAAGAAAAGGATGAAACAGAATTGATAAATTACCGCAATCAACTGACTGAAAAAGAGAATCAGTTAAAAATGTTACACAACAGTTTTGCAGAAAAAGAAAACAATTATAACGTTGAGCTGGAAATAACAAAAACAAAAATCCTGGGTTTACAAGAAACTATAACCGTCCTTAACACTCAAATAACAAATGAACATAAGCGTTTTAATGATAATATGCAGTCAAAAGAAAGCAAGATTGCGGAAATTGATCAGCACTCAAAAACAAAAAACAGCGAGCTTTTGTTTCTGCAGGAAGAAATAAGAAAAATTGACGATATTTTTGAGCAGGAACGGAAAAATTGGCGGAAAAAATTTGAAACCGAAGGTGTGAATCTGCATTAATTGATCCAAAAAACTTACTTCACCAGCCACACCCCTGCAACTATAAGCAAAGTGCCGGCAATACGTACAACTGTTAACTGTTCCCCGAGAAATGCAACGCTTAATAATGCCGTAACCAGCGGATAAGTAGCTGCCAGCGGTACAGCCTTAGAAGTTTCTGATATAGACAAAAACTTATAAAAAGTAAACACACCAAGCACTCCGGCGCACAAACCGCTTAAACTAAAAAACAACATCGCTTTTGAATTCATTGAAAACAATTCTTTATACTTTCCCGAAAAAATACCTATCAGAAGAATCAGCATACCTACAATTAAACCTCTGAAAATGGTGGCAGTCATCACGGATTTTGTATTTTGCAGGCCTATTTTGTCAAAAATCGGTGCAGCGCCCCATAAAATAATTGTCAAAACTAAAAAAAATACCGCCATATTGCCTCCAATTTATTAATGCTTATTTGTTTTCTTTTATTTCAAACAACCTGCATGCATTATCAAATGTAATCTCCGCTATTTCTTCAACAGATATATTTTTAATTTCAGCTATTTTTTCGGCCACGTATTTTACATAAGCAGGTTCATTGCGTTTTCCCCTGAATTTTTGCGGAGCCAGGTACGGGCTATCAGTTTCAATAAGTAACCTGTCTTCAGGTATGGCTTTTACAATTTTCGCCATGTTTTTTGCACTGGGGTATGTAACCGTACCTGAAATAGAAACATAAAAACCCATCTTCAGGCACCAATCCAGCTCGTCCAATGACCCGGAAAAACAGTGAAACACGCCATTAAAATAACTTTCCTTTTCCAGTATATTTATTGCGTCCTGCCAGGCTTCCCGGCAATGAATTATAACGGGTAATTTAGCGTCTTTTGCTATTTTCAGCTGATTGGTAAAGTAATCTTTCTGCAGTTCAACGGTTTTTCCCCTGTCTTTGGATTCATAAAGGTAGTGATAATCCAGCCCGATTTCCCCGATTGCCTGCGTTTTGTTTACTTTGAGCAGGGATTTAACCGCTTCAAGCTCTTTTCCAAGCTCTACTTCATGCGGGTGAATGCCTGACGCGCCGTAAATAAAACCATACATTTTTAGCAGGTTAGTGTAGGTTTCAGGCTTACTTACATCATCACAAGGGCATAGTATTTTCTGCACCCCTGCGGACAGAGCCGCTTCTATTGCCGCTTCATAACCCGGCTGAAAGGCTTTATCTGTTAAATGGGCATGGGAATCAAAAAGTTTCATAAGCGCCTTATTCTATCATATATTTAAAAATATTTAAATTATGCCGCCAAAAGGCCGCCCTTGGCGGTTTTCTTGACTTTACGGCAACATTTTTGTATATTGACTGTGCGAGGATAAAAATATGGCAGTTTTTGCTAAAAAAAGAAGGACTGTTTTTGAGATTATCAGGGATACCAAGCTGGTCCCGGAAGATAAACTTAATAAACTTGAGGAAGACTCCAAAAAATCCGGAGTCCTGCTTCAGCAGCTTCTTATAAACCAGAAACTGGTAGAAAAAACCACCCTGCTTCGTACCCTTTCCCAGGAATGGGAAATAAAAGTAGTAGACCTTTCCGAACTTGAACTTGATTCAGATGTCATAAAACTTATCCCAAAATCAGTCACCAAACGCCACCGCGTAGTACCTTTCGCAAAAGAAGAAAACATACTATTCATCGCCATGAGCGATCCCAGAAATATATTTGCCATTGAAGACATACAGCTTTTAACCGGCTACCAGATTGAACCTTATTTTGCCATGCCGGAAGATATAGAAAAAGCCTTCCAGCAGATGTACGCAGAAGCAGAAGCCGCCAACGCTTCCAGCATAGAAGAACTGGCGGATGAAAAAGAATCAGCTCCGCCTCCGGATTCCGGAGACATGATGTCTGAATCCAAAGAGGTTATGGAAGACCTGCTTTCCACGCTTGGCGACGTGCCGGCAGATGAGTTGAAGGTCACAAAAGGCGATGAAAAAGTAGACATTATGGAAGTTGACGCTTCCGCGCCTGAAACAGAAAAACTTGTAAACGCCATACTGCTTGAAGCTTTAAGGCTTAAAGCATCTGATATTCATATTGAGCCTCTGGAAAAAAGGTTCAGTATAAGGTACAGAGTAGACGGTTTATTAAGAAAATCTTCTTTTAAAGTTCCTTTAAGCTTCAAAAGTTCTGTAATTGCAAAACTGAAAATTCTTTCCGGCTCCATGAACATCACGGAGCGCCGCAGGCCGCAGGACGGACGTATAATGCTGATGGCCAGAGGCAAGCCTATCGAATTGCGTATTAACATTATTCCCACAGTTTTCGGTGAAAGCGCCGTTATGCGTATTCTTGACAGATCCAGTGTGCGCGTAAGCCTTGAAAAATTAACATTTCTCCCGGACACTCAGGAAAAAATTATTGCCTGTCTGGATAAACCTTATGGCCTTATCCTTGTCTGCGGGCCTACGGGAAGCGGTAAATCTACCACACTTTATTCTGCACTTAATTTTATAAACACTCCTGACACAAAAATTCTTACCGCGGAAAACCCGGTAGAATATAACCTTGATGGTATTATGCAGATGGGTATTGTGCCTGAAATCGGCGTTACTTTCCCTGATGCTTTAAGAGCATTCTTAAGACAGGACCCGGATGTCATAATGGTCGGTGAAATTCGTGACCAGGAAACCGGCCAGATTGCTATGGAAGCCGCCATGACGGGACACCTTGTATTATCCACCATACACACAAATGACGCGCCTACCGCTGTATCACGTTTAAGCGAAATGAAAATTCACAGTTATCTTATATCATCCACTCTTGAATGCGTGTTGGCACAGAGACTGGTAAGAAGAATCTGCGAAAAGTGCAAAGTACCGGACCCAAATCCTCCGGAAGAACTGCTTAAGGCCTGCCAGGAATATAAGGTGGATTTAAGCAAAGCCACGTTCATGAAAGGTGAGGGCTGTTCTAACTGCATGAAAACAGGTTACAAGGGCCGTCTCGGTGTACATGAACTTCTGGTTATGGATGATGATTTAAGAGCACTTATTCTCAAAGAAGTTGCTTCCGGTCCTATAAAAGAACTTGCTGTAAGACACGGAATGAGAACACTGATTGGCGACGGGGTATCAAAAGCTGCTATGGGTTTAACCACATACTCTGAAGTATTATCGGTAGCTACCTAAAACTTCTTCATTTCCCTTCTGTTTTTCAAATCATTTTCAGGAAAATAAAATGGCAGAAAACATAAAACAAAAAAACATAATACCAAAAGGGTATATATTTTCCGGTATTAACTGCGGCATAAACCCCAAAAAAAGCAAAAATGACCTTGCCTTGTTTTTTTCCGATTACCCGTGCAAAGTATCTGCTCTGTTTACAAAAAACCTGGCCGCTGCCGCACCGGTAGTAACAGATAAAAAACATTTATTAAAAACAAAAACTAATTACCGCGCCATAATAGTAAATTCCGGCAATGCCAATGCCTGCACAGGCAGGCAGGGCCTTATAAATTCAGAAAAAATGTGCAGCCTTACCGCAAAAACACTTAATCTTAACCCCGGCCAGGTACTGGTTTCATCTACCGGTGTAATTGGCAGGCATTTACCCATAGATAAAATTGAAACCGGAATTAAAAAAATATCTAAAACAGTTGCTTTAAAACAAAGTTCTCCCAAAGAGGCTGTTGCCGGTATAATGACCACGGATACTTTCCCGAAAGTCACTTCACAAAAATTTCAAATTTCTAATTTCCCGTCTTTCAAAACCAGGCGGGGCCCCATCGATTTTTGCACGACGAGCAAATCTCCAATATCTAATGTTCTAATATGGGGCTGCGCCAAAGGCGCAGGCATGATTCACCCCGACATGGCAACCATGCTGTGTTATTTATTTACTGATGCAAACATTACCGGAAAACTTTTAGATAAAGCCCTTAAGAATGCCGTCAACTCTACTTTTAATTCTATCAGCGTTGACGGCGACACATCCACCAATGATACCGTTATTTTAATGGCAAATGCCGCTGCAAAAAACAAATTAATTGACAAAGAAAACAGCAAAGAGTATAAACTTTTTGCCGATAAACTGTATGCTGCCTGTTTTGACCTGGCAAAAATGATTATAAAAGACGGTGAAGGCGCTACAAAGTTTGTTACTATCAAAGTGCTTTCCGCTAAAAATGAAACAGACGCGAAAAAAGTTGCGGCTACCATTGCTACATCGCCTCTTGTTAAAACCGCTATATTCGGAGCAGACCCGAACTGGGGCAGAATAATTGCAGCTGCCGGCAGAAGCGGAGCTTCCTTTAACCCTGAACAAACGGATATCTTTATAAATAATTACTGCGTGCTCAAAAAAGGAACACCAACATCCACTTCGCTTAAAATTGTATCAAAATCCTTTAAATCCAAAGAAATTGAAATCATACTCAATTTGCACTGCGGTAAAGCACAATCACAATATTACACGTGCGATTTAACATACGATTATGTAAAAATTAACGCGGATTATACCACATAATATTTATGAAAATACTTTTTGTCTGTACCGGGAATACCTGCAGAAGCGTAATGGCTGAAGGGTTTTTAAGAAAGCTTAAAAATGTTCATAGTGCGGACTGGCTTGATATAAAATCCTGCGGCACAGGCGCCACTCCGGGTTTAAAAGTCCCTAAAATAGTTCTAAAAATTATTTTAGATGAAGGGGTGGACCTTTCAGACCATATTTCAACACCCGTAAACAAACTTATTGCAGGCGTATCAGATTATATATTTACCATGGAAGAACATCACAAAAATGAAATCATAAGAAGATACCCGGAATTAAAAGACCGGGTATACCTTTTAAAAGAATTTGCCATAAACAGAAAACTTGATGAACCCGATGTAGCTGATCCCATAGGCCAACCGGACGAAGTTTATCTACAGGCCGCCGCAGAAATTAAGGGTCTTGTAGAAAAATTGTTTACCATTATTGATAAAAAAAGACTGGAACAATAGGAGAAAACCATGAGTATTTTAAAACAAAAAGATCCGGAACTGTATAATGCGATACACAATGAATTTAAACGGCAGAGAGACGGGCTTGAGCTGATTGCTTCCGAAAACTATACATCTATGGCGGTTTTAGAAGCGCAGGGTTCCGTGCTGACAAACAAGTATGCCGAAGGTTATCCTCAAAGAAGGTATTACGGCGGTTGTGATTATGTAGATGTGGCCGAAAGCCTGGCCATTGAACGCGTAAAAAAAATATTCGGCGCAGAGCATGCCAATGTGCAGCCTCATTCCGGCACCCAGGCCAATATGGCGGTATATTTTGCAGTGTTAAATCCCGGAGATACTATTATGGGTATGCACCTTTCTCACGGAGGCCATTTATCGCACGGCCACCCTACCAGCTTTTCTGGAAAATATTTCCATACCGTACCCATTGGAATAAAAAAAGATACCGAACAGATTGATTATAAAGAAGTCAGAAAGCTTGCAAAAAAACATAAACCGCATTTAATAGTTGCGGGCAGTTCATCCTATTCAAGAATAATTGACTGGCAGAAATACCGTGAAATAGCCGATGAAGTGGGTGCATATTTTTTAACTGATATTGCCCATTATGCCGGGCTTGTGGCGGCAGGGATATACCCGTCACCGGTGCCTTATGCAGATTTTGTAACTTTTACTACTCATAAAACGCTTCGCGGACCGCGCGGAGGCATGATTCTCTGCAAACAAAAATTTGCACCCCTTATAGATAAAATTGTTTTCCCCGGCATTCAGGGCGGCCCGCTTATGCACATTATATCGGCTAAAGCCGTGGCCCTGCTTGAAGTTATGCAGCCGGAATTCAAACTTTATCAGATTCAGATACTTAAAAATTCCAGAAGAATGTCGCAGAAGCTTACCCAGCGCGGCTACAGGGTTGTATCCGGCGGCACTGACTGCCATATGTTTGTTCTGGATTTAAGACCACTTAAGCTTACCGGAAAAGAAGCTGAAAAAACACTTGACTCTGTGCACATAACCGTAAACAAAAATTCAATTCCCTATGACCCACAAAAACCATTTATTACTTCAGGCATAAGAATAGGTACACCTGCCGTTACTACTCGCGGCATGAAAGAACAGGAAATGGATATTATTGCTGATTTAATTGATACAGCTTTGAAAAACGGAAAAAAACCAGTTAAGTTGGGGCAGGTAAAAGAAAAGGTTATCGCTTTAACTAAGAAGTTTCCTCTTTATCCGGAAATGAAGTGATAAAGAATGGATATCCCTTGCAGTTTTCAAATAAAAACTTATTTGAAAACTATACGCTAGGGTAAACGCCACACACGCAGCCTAAACATCAGGCTGCTGTCGTTTATGGATGGAATTCGCATTTCGCTTCTGTGCGCCTCTGCTGCTCCGGTATTCCCTTTTATCATCTGTAACCGGAGTACTCACGTAAATCCTGCTCCTGCTTCGCAGGACATTAGGAATTGGACACAACGCGCCGGCACACCTTGTGCCTCTGCGTAAATCCTGCTCCTGCTTCGCGGGACATTAGGAATTGGACACAACGCGCCGGCACACCTTGTGCCTCTGCGTAAATCCTGCTCCTGCTTCGCGGGACATTAGGAATTGGACGGATTTATGCCTTTAGTTTATGTATTTTGCTTTTTTATCAGTTTACTGTTAACCCTGCTTTTTACTCCGGCAGCTGTTTTCCTGAGCAAAAAGTTCGGTGTTTATGATATGCCTAATAAAAGGAAGGTTCATTCCCGGCCCATTCCTCGCTGGGGTGGTCTGGCAATATTCCTTTCTATGCTTGTCTGCCTTATTCTTGTTTATAATATTTTCCCGCAATTCAGCCATCTTCTAACCTCTGCTCTGAAACAAAAAAGCAAACTTATCGGCACATTAACCTTGTATGATCAGCTTTTAGGCATACTCACAGGAAGCACCTTTGTACTTATTCTTGGAATGATTGATGATAAAAAGAATGTTCAGGCCATGATAAAACTGCTTGTACAGATTATTGCCGCGCTGGTAGCTATGGAGTACGGTGTAAAAATTTTCGGTTTGACCCTGCCTTTTTTCAACAAGTATATTGAACTGCCTATAATTCTTACCCTTTTTGTTACGGTTTTGTGGCTTATCAGTTTTATGAACACCATTAACCTGGCTGACGGCCTTGACGGGCTGGCAACAGGCATAGTTACTATAGCGGCAGGAACTTTTTTTATAGTATCCATTTTGATGAAACCTTCCGTTGCCATGAACCCGGACAAAATGTGGCTGGCTAACCAACTGCAGTTAAGCGCTATTTTATCTATTACTCTCTGCGGGGCCGGTATAGGCTTTTTATTTTTCAATTTTAATCCCGCTACAGTTTTCCTTGGTGACGGCGGTGCCCTGTTTATGGGTTTCATACTTGCCAGCATAAGCATTATGGGCACGCTGAAAATGCCGCTGGTCCTCGCACTTTTTATTCCCGTAATTATTGTAGCCCTGCCGGTACTGGATGTTTTTCTTTCTATTCTGCGCCGGTTTAGGCGCGGCTCCGGTATAATGGAACCCGATAAAGAACATATTCACCACCGGCTACTTAAGTGGGGCTGGACCCACAGAGAAGTTGTTTTAATAATGTACGTCATAACTTTAATGCTTTCAATTATCACCGTATCGCTTACCGGATGGAAGTTAACCTTAAGATGAAAAAAAAGATACTATTTGTTTTTGGTACCAGGCCTGAAGCCATTAAAATGGCGCCGCTGGTAAAAGAAATGCAGGAGCAAAAAGCTTCCTTTGATGTAAAGGTATGCGTTACTGCTCAGCACAGGCATATGCTGGACCAGGTGCTTGATATTTTTGAAATAAAAGCAGATTATGATCTTAACATTATGGAAAAAGCGCAGACACTTTTTCATATCACTTCTGCCTGTCTGCTGGGGCTTGAAGCTGTGCTCAAAAAAGAAAAGCCCGACCTTGTACTTGTACATGGAGATACCACCACATCTTTTGCGGCAGCACTTGGCGCTTTTTACCAGAAAATTCCTGTTGGCCATGTAGAAGCAGGCCTGCGGTCCTTTGACCTGGATAACCCGTTCCCTGAAGAAGCCAACAGGGTCCTGACAGACAGGATCTGTTCACTGCTGTTTGCGCCAACACCGCTTTCTAAAAATCATCTGCTTAAAGAAGGTGTGAGCACAAAAAAAATATCCGTAACAGGCAATACGGTAATTGACGCTCTTTTTCTTGCTTTAAAGAAAAAACATACTGTAAAAAACATGCCCTTATTGAAATTTTTGAATCATAAGAACTCAAAATGCCGTATTATCCTGGTAACAGCCCACCGGAGAGAAAATTTCGGCAAACCGCTGGAAAATATCTGTACTGCACTGAGAAAAACAGCTGATAATTTTAAGGATATCCATATTATTTACCCGGTACACCTTAACCCTAACGTACAAAAAACAGTAAATACCATTTTAGCCGGCCACGAAAGAATACTTTTGATTGAGCCTCTGGATTATCTGGACCTGATAAACCTTATGAAACTTTCAAACATCATTGTCACAGATTCCGGCGGCATTCAGGAAGAGGCTCCGGCCCTGGGCAAACCTGTGCTTGTACTTCGCAAAGTAACTGAAAGGCCGGAAGGCATAAAAGCCGGAACGGTAAAACTTACCGGAACAGATAAAAATAAGATTATCAGAGAATTATCCTTGTTACTAAAGAGTAAAAAACATTACAATAAAATGGCAAAAGCAAAAAACCCCTACGGTGACGGCAAGGCCAGCCGGCGCATCATCTCTTCTATCAAAACGTTTTTCAATCCTAAGCTTAAGTCCACTGTAAAACAATTTAACTGATTTAGGGATTTATTTTAAATTTAAAGCGTCTATATAGCCGGACAAAATGTTTTTTTGCGTCTTTTTGGCATGATAAAAGATGTAAAAAATGAACGTTTTTCCGAAAATAAGCGTTTTTGACTTTAATGAAAGGATTTGGTACAATTTATGACTGAAATTTTACATGAAAGACCGAGAGAAAAACTGGCCCGTTTAGGGGCTCAGGCACTCAAAGATAAAGAACTTTTAGCTCTTTTACTTAGAACCGGCTTCAAGGGAAAAAATTCCTCAGAACTTGCTGATGAAATTTTGTCAGAAAGGGATTTGACCTCTTTTTTAAATCTGCCTTTTGAAGAAATGAGCAGAATAAAAGGAATAGGAGCCTCAAAAGCTTCTGTTATTATTGCCGGTTTTGAAATTTCAAAGCGCGCTATCTGCACTGATGACAGGATATTGATAAAAAATGCAAGAGATGCCCTGGTACATCTGTATGATATCCGCAAAAAACAGAAAGAACACCTGGTGGTGCTGTATTTAAACGCAAGAAATGAACTGATTGCCAAAGAATGCGTATCCATAGGTACGAATAACGCAAATATTGCACATCCCCGAGAAGTTTTTGAACCGGCCGTCAGATTTTGCGCAAACAGTATAATTATTGCTCATAACCACCCGTCCGGCGATCCATCGCCCTCCACTCAGGATCTGGAAGTTACAAAAAAATTGATTGACTCAGGTAAAATTCTGGGTATTGAAGTTTTAGACCATATAATTGTTGGATACAATAAACATTACAGCATAAGCGAAAAATCAAAAAACATATTTACCTCCAAATGAATTTGTTAAACACACCTTTGTTCTTATGGCTTCAAGTTGTTTTATGGTGCGCTATCATATTTACCCTTTCACATATCCCAAGCTTGCGCATTGAAGCTTTCGGCATCTGGGATTTTTTTCTAAGAAAACTTGCACATATCACTGAATTCGGAATTTTATTCGGCCTTATATACAGAGCATTAAAAAGAAGCACAAAATGGTATAATCAACATAACTTATCAAGATTGCTTTTCTGGAGCGCATTTTTAAGTTTTATTTATGCTGTTTCAGATGAATTCCACCAGCTTTTTATTCCCGGCAGAACGCCCGCAGTGCTTGACGTTCTAATAGATTCTACGGGAATATTAATAATGTTTGTTATTATCAAATTCAGGGCGATTGGATTGGAAGGAAAGAAATGAAAAGTAAATTATTAAAAACAAGCATTTTGTTATTTTTGGCAGTCCTGCTAACCGGGTGCGGTGCAAACTATAAATTTAAAAAGGCAAAAAAATTTGAAAAACAGGGCTACTATATTGAAGCTATTCAACAATACAAAAACATTGCAAAAAAATACCCCAAAAACCCTGTTTCCCCGCAGGCACTATATTATGCCGGCAGAGTATATCAGACAAAATTAAAAATTTACAGTGAAAGTATAAATACTTATCTTGAACTGATAAAAAAATATCCGGATTCAGATATCTGGGTAAAAATGGCAAAAGCAGGTATTTTTAACTCCCCCTGTTATTTTCCCTTATATGACGGCAACAGCTGGACCGAAGGAGATTCCCAGTCCCTGGGCAAAAATATGCGTGTTGAATGGAACTCTATTGAAATATCCACCGGGATATTTAAAGTAATAAAAAAGTACTATGCAGGCACAACCCTGGCCACGCAACCCGTAATCAGGTATTTTTCTTTTGACAATTTTGAGCTTTTGGAAGCAAAATCCCCTGATTTTTCGGATAAAACCACAATTTTGAAGTACCCGTTTTATGAAGGTTTATCCTGGCTGACTCAGCAGGACGGCAGGAAATTAAAATTTACCATAGTCAATGTTAACGCGAATGCAAAAACAGTATCGGGCGACTATACAAACTGTTTAAAAATTCAGCAGGAAGATTTGAATCTGCCGGGCTCCTATAAATACACCTATTATGCCAAAGATACCGGTTTTGTACTGATAACGGTAGGGACCGCAAAACGAGAGAACAGAAATTCCGAACTTATTTCATGTAAATTAAAGGAACAGTAAAACAAAATATGGCAGAAATAAAAATACTTGTCATAGATGATGACGATGAAATCAGGGATTTTGTTGAACAGGTACTGCAGACAAAATATGCAGTTACCCTGTGCAATACCGCTGAAGATGGCCTTAAAAAAATGAAATCAGAAAGTTTTGAGCTTATCCTTATCGATTTGCAGATAGGCGGGGCCAACGGCTTTGATGTCCTGAAAGAAATACAAAGCTTAGTACCCAAGCCTTTTTCAATAATGATGTCAAGCTACACTACGCTCAATTACCAGTCGCAGGCAGAAAAATTAGGTGCCAGCGATTACTTGTACAAGCCGTTTGAATATAAAACACTGTTGGACTCAGTGGAAAGGGTGTTGTCAATAAAATGAAAAATCCTGAAAATCTGAAAGTAACCGTATCTGGAGTAAGAGGCGTTGTAGGAGACACATTAACACCGGAACTGATTTTAAATTTTACACAGGCTTTCGGCACTTACCTTAAAGGCGGAAAAGTTATTTTAGGCAGAGACACCCGCCCCACGGGCCCGATGGTAAAACATGCCGTATTAGCCGGGCTGGTCTCGGCCGGCTGTGAAGTAATAGATATAGACATCTGCGCCACGCCTACCGTATTAATGCTGGTGAAAAAGTTTAAGGCTGCCGGCGGAATTATCATAACCGCCAGCCATAACCCTGTGCAGTGGAATGCCCTGAAATTTGTAAACAGCTCCGGTGTATTTCTAACTGAAACGCAAATTCAGACCGTAATAAACCTTTATGAAAAGAAAGACTTTGTCATTTCCGGCTGGGATAAACTAGGCAGCGTAAAAAGTTATGATAAAGGCATAGAAGACCATATAAATAAAGTCCTGGCTTATGTAGACATAAACAAAATAAAAAAATCAAAATTCAAAGTAGCACTGGACTGTGTAAACGGAGCGGGCTCTGTAATGACGCCTTTCATGCTAAATAAGCTGGGTTGTAAAATGGAAGCCATCAACATGACACCTGACGGTATATTTCCCCACACACCGGAACCGGTGCCTGAAAATTTAAAAGACCTTTGTAAGCTTGTAAAATCAAAAAAAGCCGATATCGGTTTTGCCCAGGACCCGGATGCCGACCGCTTGGCAATAATTGATGAATTAGGTAATCCTATAGGCGAAGAATATACTTTGGCTGTGGTCGTAGACTATTTATTAAGCAAGAAAAAGGGAAAAGTAGTAATAAACCTTTCTACCAGCAGAGCCAGCGAGGATATAGCAAAAAAAAGAGGAGCGGAAGTTATAAGAACCAAAGTTGGCGAAGCCAATGTAGTTGAAGGCATGATAAAACACAACGCCTTAATAGGCGGAGAAGGAAACGGCGGAGTAATATTCCCTTCGGTAAATTTCGGCAGAGACAGCTTCGTAGGCATAGCGCTGGTACTGCAGTACATGGCTGAAACCAAGAAAACCCTGTCAGAAATTGTGGCTTCCCTGCCAAAATATAAAATAGTTAAAACCAAACTAACTTTGTCAAAAGAAAAAATAGAACAGGCACTGACAAAAATAAAAGAAATTCATAAAAATGATAAAATCAACACGCTGGACGGCATCAAAATAGATTTTGAAAATTCCTGGGTCCATTTAAGAGCTTCCAATACTGAACCCATAGTAAGAATAGTAGGCGAAGCTCCCACTACCGAAGAAGCCGCGGCCCTGTGCGAAAAAATCAAACGGGAAATGGAATAACCTTTCAGGCTCTTCGTTTACACCCTATGCCTCAAATCCCAAAAAAAAGCCGGCCGGTAAACACCGCAGTAAAAAACAGCTACCGCTATTTTTTTATACCTCTAATCCTTTTAACAGCAATTATTTACTTCAATTCGCTTAAAAATCCCTTCCTCTGGGATGACGAAATGGTTATCCGCGACAACCCCGCCATTAGAAACCTGTCAAATTTAAAAACCATATTCAGTGAAGACTACTTTTCAACTGCAAAAGAAATTACCTACAGGCCTATTTCAACCGTCACTTACTTTATAAACTACGCCTGCTGGCAGCTAAATCCTGCCGGGTACCGCATTTCAAGCCTGCTTATTCACGCCTTAAACTCTATACTTGTATTTCTGCTTGTTGCAAAATTGTTTCCGCTTCGCCCGGCGCTGCCATTTATTACAGCTTTACTTTTCTGTGCCTTACCTGTAAATAATGAAACTATACTGGTTACATCTTTTAATGAAGACCTGCTGGTTTTCCTTTTCGGCACGCTGTTTTTCTTTTCCTATATTAAGTATGTTGAACACAAAAATAAAAATCTGCTTTTTATTTCCTTATTAGCATTCACTCTGGCGCTATTTTCCAAAGAATCTGCAGTCGTTCTGCTTGCCCTTATCCCTGCTTACAATTTAATGAGCCCTAAAAGCAGAAAAAAACCACTGCCGGCAGTTTATTTTCTAAGTATCGCCTTAATTACTGTTTTTTATATCTGGATCCAGTTTTTTGTTATGAAAGTACCAAATCCGGCCCCGGCCACCTATCCGGGAGGAAGTTTCTATACAAATATGCTCACTATGAGTAAAGTGTTTATAAACTACCTCGGGTTATATATTTATCCCGCAAACCTCTGTGCCGAGCATATTATACCCGTATCAACATCACTTCGGGACTTTAAAGTAATATTTTCACTGATACTTATTGTCCTGATACTGCTGTCCTTAAAATTTGTTTATAAAATTTCAAAACCTTTCTTTTTCGGGCTCTTGTGGTTGCTTTTAGGGCTGGCGCCTGTTATGAATTTCATTCCTTTTTTGAATGTTTCATTACTGGCTGAAAGATATATGTATTTTTCATCATTCGGTTTCTGCCTTATGGCAGGTTCTTTGCTAATACTCATAAAAAATCCAAAAATACGCAATGTTATACTTGTCTGCATTATTACTTTCTATTCATACGTAGTAATAACAAGAAACAATGACTGGAAAGACCATTCCACTCTTTGGGCAAAAACTCTCTCGCAAAGCCCCGGCAGTACCAGGGCGCACACAAACATAGGGTTGGATTATCTTAATGCCGGACAAATAGATACGGCCTTAGCTGAGTTTCAGGAAGCGGTAAGGCTGTTCCCGAAAAACACAGTTGCCTGGGCAAATATGGGAGATGCTTATTTAAGGAAAGGTGATTTCGAAAAAGCCCTGGAAGCCTGTAAAAAATCTATTGAGATAGATAATGCTAATATTGTGGCTTATAATAATATGGGGATTGCTTATGCAAAAATGCAGAAATTCAAGGAAGCTGAATATTGTTTTAAAAAAATAATTGAATTAGACCCGAACAATGTATCGGCTTATGATAATCTTGCCTGTGCCTATGCCATAAATGGGAATTATGATGCAGCCATAAAAGAATTTCAAAACGCTTTATCCTTAACACCGGATTCCCCTGCCTTGCAAGCAAAACTGCAAAGAGCAATGAAGGATAAACAAAATAATAAATAGATTTGTTTATAAGTTTATAGGTTAATAAGTTGATAAGAAAAAGACTGAAACAAGGGGTCTTTATAATCTATGGGGAAGTATAGGCGTAGTAATCCTGAGGCAAATTAAACAGTGTGGAAAGAACAGAAAGCAGGATAAATAGGAAAAGGGCAAAAGGTTTT
>Ga0208977_1000271_pt1 | contig 50846 bp, 29 predicted proteins | sample RifOxyA2_FD_184030 | JGI IMG/M metagenome (GOLD analysis project Ga0208977, IMG submission 184030) | Groundwater microbial communities from Rifle, Colorado - Rifle Oxygen_injection A2 (SPAdes) | ecosystem: Environmental > Aquatic > Deep subsurface > Groundwater | place: Rifle, Colorado, United...
CCATGCCCAACCCGGCCGACACTTTTGTGATCGCGGCCGTCAGAGTGGTTTTGCCGTGGTCAACGTGGCCGATAGTTCCCACGTTCACGTGCGGTTTCTTTCTGTCGAATTTAGCTTTTGCCATGGTTTATTACGCTCCTGTATTGTTTTGTGTCCGGATAGACCGCCTAGACCGCGGGCTATACCGTTTTCACCTGACTGCTACACCGCTTCGGCGGCCTGGGTTCTCTTCTCGATAACCGTTTTCGCGACGTTCGACGGAACTTCTTCGTAATGACTGGGCTCCATGCTGAACGAAGCGCGGCCCTGCGAGATGGACCTGACGACCGTTGCGTACCCGAACATTTCCGACAACGGCACGGTGCCGCGCACGAAACGCGCGTTGCCCCTGCTGCCCATCTCGGAGATCTTGGCGCGCCTGGAGTTCAGGTCGCCTATAACGTCGCCCATATTGACTTCGGGAGTGGTGACGTCCACTTTCATGATGGGTTCCATCAGGTACGGGGCGGCCTTGCGGCAGCCGTCCTTGAACGCCATCGCACCCGCTATCTTGAAAGCTATTTCGGAAGAGTCCACGTCGTGGAAGGAGCCGTCGAACAGCGTCACTTTCACGTCCACCACGGGGAACCCGGCCAGCACGCCGGAGTCCAGCGCCTCGCGGCAACCTTTCTCCACGGCGGGGATAAATTCCTTGGGGATGCGGCCCTGCTTGATGCCGTCCACGAACTCAAACCCTTTGTTCAGGGCCTGCGGTTCAAGCTTGAGCCACACGTGGCCGTACTGCCCGCGGCCGCCGGATTGGCGGATGAATTTGCCTTCCACTTCCACCGCCTTCTTGATGGATTCGCGGAAAGCGACCTGCGGCCGCCCTACATTGGCCTGCACGTTGAATTCACGCTTGAGGCGGTCCACGATGATGTCCAGGTGGAGTTCGCCCATGCCGGAGATGATGGTCTGGGATGTTTCTTCGTCGGTCTTGATCCTGAAAGTCTGGTCTTCCTCAGCGAGGCGTCCCATGGCAAGCCCCATCTTCTGCTCGTCTTCCTTGGATTTGGGCTCGATAGAGATGGAGATGACCGGCTCGGGGAAGTTCATGCCCTCCAGCATCACGGGATGATCGGGATCGCAGATGGTCTCGCCCACGGTGGCGCTCTTGATGGCCACGGTGGCGGCTATGTCGCCGGCGCTGATCTCTTTGATCTCTTCGCGCTTGTTGGCGTGCATCCTGAGGATACGGCCTATGCGCTCCTGGGTATTCTTACGGGAGAAATGGACGGTGTCGCCCGGCTTAAGCGTGCCGGAATAGACACGGAAGAAAGTCAGCTTGCCCACGAAAGGGTCGGGTTGGATCTTGAACAGCAGCGCGCAAAAAGGATCTTTCGGGTCGGCCTTGCGCAATACTTCTTCGCCGGTGTTGGGATCGGTGCACATCAGGGGCGGGACGTCCAGCGGGGAGGGCAGGAAGTCCACCACGGCGTCAAGCATGGGCTGCACGCCCTTGTTCTTATAGGAAGAGCCGCACAGAACGGGGAAAAACTTGCAGGTTAGCGTGCCGCGGCGTATGGCGGCTTTAAGTTCCGCCTCTGAGAAATTATGGTCTCCGGCCAGGTACTTCGTCATGATCGCATCATCGAAATCGGAGAGTTTCTCCACCAACAGGTCTCGGTATTTCTTGGAGAGCTCCACCATATCGGCGGGTATCTCGACCTCGTCAAAATGCGCGCCCAGGTCGTCGCCGACCCAGATCAGCGCCTTCATCTTCACCAGGTCCACGAGGCCTTTGAAAGTTTCGGTAACGCCTATCGGAAGCTGTATGGGGCTGGCGTTGGCGCCCAGTTTCTCCACTATGGAATTGGCGGACATATAAAAGTCCGCGCCTATACGGTCCATTTTGTTGATATAAGCCACGCGTGGGACATGGTAGCGGTCGGCCTGGCGCCAAACGGTTTCAGACTGGGGTTCCACGCCCTGCACTCCGTCGAACACGGTCACGGCGCCGTCTAAAACGCGCAACGAGCGTTCCACTTCGGCGGTAAAGTCCACATGTCCGGGGGTGTCTATTATATTGATGATGTAATCATGCCAGGTGGTGCTTATGGCGGCGGCGGTTATGGTTATGCCGCGTTCGCGTTCTTGGGGCATCCAGTCCGTGGTGGTGTTGCCGTCGTGCACTTCGCCTATCTTGTGCGACTTGCCGGTGTAATAAAGTATGCGCTCCGTGGTGGTGGTTTTGCCGGCGTCGATATGCGCGATGATGCCGGTATTCCTTACTTTAGTTAGATCGAAGTCTGCCATGATTTCCTTATAAACTGTGATGTAGTGCTAGACAGCTGGACTGCTTGACAGCTAGACGGCTTTTTAATGTCCGGCTGTCCTGTCTCTGGCAGCCTAGCTGCCCAGCCGTCCTGCCGCCTGGCGGTAAAACGCTCAGCGTTTTACCATCTGTAATGCGCGAACGCCCTATTAGCCTCGGCCATCCTGTGGGCGTCTTCCCTTTTCTTGAAAGCCGAGCCTTCCTTTTTATAAGCGAGGAGCAGTTCTTCGGCCAGATGCTCTTCCATATGGGCGCCCTTGCGGTCGCGTGCCGCTCCAAGGATCCAGCGCATGGCCAGTGAAGAGCCGCGGCCGGGTTTTACTTCTATCGGCACCTGATAATTGGCTCCGCCTACCCGGCGGGCCTTTACTTCCACCATGGGGCGGATATTCTCTATAGCTTTGGTGAAAACCAGAAGGGCGTCTTCCTTGGTCTTCTCCTTTATAATGTCCATGGCATTGTAAAGTATGCGCTCTGCGACGAGCCTCTTGCCCTGGAAATTTATCTTATTGATAAAACGGGAAACCAGCACGGAATTATACTTAAAATCCGGCGGAGGGAGAGGTCTTCTGTCTCTGGGTCTTAAACCTTTTCTTGGCATAGTATTATTGCTCCGTTGTTATTTTTTAGCTTCGGTTTTGCCCGCTTTCGGGCGCTTGGCGCCGTAAAGAGAACGGCCCTGCTTGCGGCCTTCAACGCCGGAGGCGTCGAGAGCGCCCCTGATGATGTGATACCGGCAGCCGGGAAGATCTTTCACCTTGCCGCCTCTGACCAGCACAATGGAGTGTTCCTGGAGGTTATGGCCGACTCCGGGTATGTAAGCGGTAACTTCCTGCTTGGAAGTCAACTTTACCCTGGCCACTTTTCTAAGGGCGGAGTTGGGTTTCTTGGGGGTCGTGGTATAGACCCTGGTGCAAACGCCTCTTCTCTGCGGGCAAGACATCAAAGCCGGTGCCTTGCGGACTTTCTTCAACGATTCTCTTCCGTTACGGATCAGCTGGTTAATGGTTGACATAGTAAAGCTACAGTGGTCAGCGGCCGGCGGATAGCGGGTAGCGACGGAAGTTCAGGCGTATTCTACGGCCGAAACGACCAACGGCTAACAACTATTTACCGATCACTTCGCGGCTTCCTCCTTAAGACTTTCCTCGAAAAGCTTGCGCCTGGCGAACCCGCTTCCCGCGGGCACCAGATGTCCTATTATAACATTTTCCTTGAGGCCTTTTAAATAGTCCACCTTATTGGTCGTCGCGGCGTCCGTGAGCACCCGCGTGGTTTCCTGGAAGCTGGCGGCCGAAATGAACGACTCCGAGGCCAAAGAAGCTTTGGAGATCCCGAGCAGTACCGGCTCTCCCTGGGCCGGCGCGTGCCCGGTATCCGCGGCGCGCTGGTTCTCGGCCTTGAAAGCGATCTTATTCACGATCTCGCCTTTAAGGAGCGCCGTACCGCCCGGCTCGGTGATCTTGATATTGGCCAGCATCTGGCGCACTATGATCTCGATGTACTTGTCGTTGATATTGACGCCCTGCAGCCGGTACACTTCCTGGATGGCGTCCACGATGTAGTTCTGCAGTTCCTTGATGCCCTTGACGGACAGCAGATCGTGCATATCCACGGCGCCGTCGGTCAACGCCTCTCCGGCGGCCACAGGGTCGCCCTCATAAACCACCAAATGTTTGCCGTAAGGTATCGCGTAAGGCTCCACCTGGCCGGTCTCCTGGTTTTTCACGGAAACTTCCACCAGGCCTTTGGCGGTGGTCCCCAGAGAAACGATGCCCTCCACCTTGGTGATGATGGCGGCGTTTTTGGGGCGCCGGACCTCGAAGAGTTCGGCCACGCGCGGCAGACCGCCCGTGATGTCCTTGGTCTTGGCTACGTCGCGGTGGATCTTACCGATAATATCTCCCGCCAGCACATCTTCGCCCTGCTCCATCATGATAATGGTATTGGTCGGAAGCGCGTGGGACCCGGCGATCTTCCCGCCTTTCTCTATAATGATGCGGGGATTGCGTTTGGTGCCGCGGTGCTCGATGATCTTGCGCTCGATAATACCGGTCACCTTGTTGCGCTCCTCGTGGAGCGTGACGCCTTCTTTGATGTCCAGATACTTAATTTTACCGTCTTGCTCGGCGATCATGGGAACGGTATGCGGGTCCCATTCCGCTATCCTGTCGCCGGCCTTGACGGAAGCCTTATCCGCCACGGTTATCTTGGCGCCGTAGCTGAGTTTGAATTCCTCGAAAGTTTTGCCGCCGGGATGCTTTACGACGATGGACGCGCCGCGGGAGACGCAGATATGCTCTCCGGCGCGGTTCTTGATGATGCGCAATTCCTTGAACTCCACCTTGCCTTCCGCTTTTGCCTTGGCTTCCGATTTTTCAAGCACGCGCGACGCGGTACCGCCGATGTGGAACGTCCTCAAAGTCAGCTGGGTGCCGGGTTCGCCGATAGACTGCGCGGCGATGATTCCCACGGCTTCGCCTTCTTCCACGTGGTTGCCGGTGGCGAGGTTAAGGCCGTAACATTTGGCGCAGATGCCCACGTCCGATTCGCAGGTCAGCACGGAGCGGACGTAAACGCCTTCTTCCTTGCCCCTGGCTTTTTCCAGGAGTCTGGCGTTCTCCTGGTTTATCATCTCGTTTCTCTTGACAATAGTATGCATCTTGCCGTCGGAGTCCGGAATCTTCAGATCCTCCAGAGCGACGCGGCCTTCGATGCGCTCGGCCATAGATTCGATAACCTCGTCGCCGCTCCTGAGATCTTTTATCTCCACTCCGTTGATGGTGCCGCAATCCTCTTCCATGATGACCACATTATGCGCGACGTCCACCAACCTCCTGGTGAGGTAGCCGGCGTCCGCGGTTTTAAGGGCGGTGTCGGAAAGACCTTTGCGTCCGCCGTGCGTGGAAATGAAATATTCCAGCACGGTAAGACCTTCGCGGAAGTTGGACAAGATCGGGTTTTCTATGATCTCGCCGATGCCGCCGGTCAATTTCTTCTGGGGCTTGGCCATAAGACCGCGCATACCGGCCAGCTGCTTTACCTGCTGGCGGGAGCCGCGGGCGCCGGAGTCGGCCATCATGAAAATGGCGTTAAAGCGCGGTTCGTCGGACTTATAGATCCTGTTCTCCTGCTTCTGCATCTCTTCGAACATCTCGTCGGCCACTTTGTCTCCGAGATGCGTCCAGATGTCTATGATCCTGTTATAGCGTTCGTTCTCGGTGATGACGCCGTCCTTGGCCTGGCCTTCTATTTCGCGCACCTGCTTCTGGGCTATCGCAATGCGAGCGGTCTTCTTGGTGGGGATGGACATATCTGCCAGGGAGATGCTTAACCCGGAAACGGTGGCGTAATGGAAACCGAGGTTCATCAGCCTGTCCAGCAGGGTGACGGTTTCGTGATGACCGATCTCCGGGTTCTTATAGCACTCGTAAACCAGCTGGGAAAGGTCTTTTTTGCCTATAACCCTGTTGTATTTTTTGGGGTCCATGTTCTTGGGCAGGATGTCCAGGAAGATGATGCGGCCCACGGTGGTGAACTCGTTGGCTTTCTCGCTCTTGTCGCGGAAGGCCTTATCCTGCAACTTCTCGAAATCGAGCTTAGCCATGGCGGTTATACCGCGCACATGGATGATGGCGTGCAGATCCACTTTGCCGTGCTGATAGGCGGTCAGGGCTTCTTCCTTGTCTCCGAAGATCTTTCCCTGGCCGGGTTCGCCGAGCTTTACCTTGGTCAGATAGTTTATGCCGAGCACCATGTCGTGCGACGGGTTGGCGATGGGGCGGCCGGAGGCGGGCGACAGGATGTTATTGGTAGCCATCATAAGCATGCGCGCTTCCATCTGCGCTTCCTGGCTGATGGGCACATGCACGGCCATCTGGTCGCCGTCGAAGTCGGCGTTGAAAGCCGCGCAGGTCAGCGGGTGCAGTTGGATGGCAAGACCCTCGATCAGCACCGGCTCAAAAGCCTGGATACCAAGGCGGTGCAGCGTGGGGGCGCGGTTAAGCATGACCGGATGTTTTACGGTCACGCGCTCAAGAATGTCCCAGATCTCATTGTCCGCGTGCTCCATCTTTTTTTTCGCGACCTTGAGAGTGATATTGTCTTTCTTTATAAGTTCGGCCAGCACGAAGGGCTTGAAGAGCTCCAGCGCCATCTCTTTCGGGAGGCCGCACTGGTTAAGCTTGAGGTTCGGGCCTACTACGATGACGGAACGGCCGGAATAGTCCACGCGCTTACCCAGAAGGTTCTGACGGAAGCGGCCCTGTTTGCCCTTTAGGATATCCGAAATGGATTTCAGCGGCCTGTTGGCGGCTCCGAGAACAACTTTGCCGCGCGCGCCGTTCTCTATAAGCGCGTCCACGGCTTCCTGCAGGAGGCGCTTTTCGTTATAGATCATGACCTGGGGCGCTCTTAAAGCCTCGATATGCTTCAGCCGGTTGTTCCGGTTGATGATCCTTCTGTAAAGGTCGTTAAGGTCCGAGGTGGCGAAACGTCCCCCTTCCAGGGGAACCAGGGGCCGCAGGTCCGGCGGCAGCACCGGCAGGATGGTCATGATCATCCATTCCGGGCGGTTGCCGCTGGCGATAAAGCCTTCCAGCATCTTAAGGCGCTTGATCAGCTTGGAGCGATCCATGTCTGCTTTGGCGTTAGTCAGTTCCAGCTGGATGGCCTCGACCTCTTTCTTAAGATCTATCTGCTCCAGCAGGGACTGGATAGCGCCGGCGCCGATGCCGACCTTTATCTTTGAAAATTTCTTTTTAGTTTCGTTGAGCTGGGATTCGGTCATAACGTCGCCGACATTGTGTTCGACGCGGCCGGTGACGGGATCTTTGGTGTCTTCCAGGACCACGTAAGCGGCGTAATAAACCACCTTCTCAAGGTCGGAAGGCTTCATGTCTAGAATAATGCCGATGCGGGACGGGCTTTTTCTCAAAAACCAGATATGCGCGACCGGGGCCGCCAGGTCTATATGGCCCATGCGCTCGCGGCGGACTTTCGATTCGGTGACTTCTACTCCGCAGCGGTCGCAAACCACGCCCTTGAACTTTACCCAGCGGTATTTTCCGCAGGCGCACTCGTAGTCTTTTGAGGGGCCGAATATGCGCTCGCAGAGCAAACCGTCGCGTTCCGGCTTCAGGGTGCGGTAATTTATTGTTTCGGGCTTCTTCACTTCGCCGAACGACCAGACCTTTATTTTCTGGGGGCTGGCGATCCCTATCTTCATTCCGTCAAAATCGTCGTAGTTTATCTCCTTGCGTTTCTTGGAGGTCTTGGGCAAACCGAAAAAGTTCCTGGCTTCTGAAGTTATTCCATCCATATCTTTTTCTCCAAAACTCTTATTGGTCTGATGCGAATAGTACTACCGGCCCCCGGGCCAGGCGCGCCTGGCGCCGGCCCCGGGACGGCAGGTTAGCTGACGGCTTTGGCGGCCGCTTTCTTTTTGGCCTTTTCTTTCACGCCTTCCACGCGGACCGCTTCGTCCTCGGCTTTGATAAGGTCCACGTCAAGGGCGAGGGCCTGCATTTCCTTCACAAGCACCTTAAAGGATTCCGGCACCCCCGGCTGCGGCGGGAAATCGCCTTTGATAATAGCTTCATACATCTTTGTCCTGCCGGAGAAATCGTCCGACTTGACGGTAAGCATCTCCTGCAGGGCGTACGCGGCGCCGTAACCTTCAAGCGCCCAGACTTCCATTTCACCGAAGCGCTGGCCGCCGAAAAGGGCCTTGCCGCCCAACGGCTGCCTGGTAATGAGGCTGTACGGGCCCGTGGAGCGGGCGTGCACTTTGTCTTCCACAAGGTGGATAAGCTTGAGGATGTACATATAGCCTATCGTCACTTTTTCATGGAACGCCTCTCCGGTCCTGCCGTCGTACAGATTTATACGGCAGTAATCGTCCGGAAGGTACTCTTCCGCCACGCCCTGCTTCTTTAAATGGTCCTTCGCAAGCTGCACCATCTGGATAACGCCGGGTTTTTCCGCGTTCGGATGGGTTTCAAGATCATTAACGATGTCGTCCACAGTGATCTCGCCGCGTTTCTTCCTGCGTTTCTCTTCCCAGTATTTCCAGTAGCCGGGGTTATCTTCGGCCGCGCTGTCGAATACGGGGCAGATCATGCGGGTATCCAGCTGCTTGCCGGCCCAGCCCAGCATGGTTTCAAGGATCTGGCCGATATTCATACGGGACGGGACGCCCAGCGGGGACAGCACCATATCCACCGGGGTGCCGTCGGGCAGATACGGCATGTCCTCTTTCGGCAGTATGCGGGCGACCACGCCCTTGTTACCGTGCCGGCCGGAGAGTTTGTCGCCGACGCGCAGCCGGCGCTTCAGGGCTATGTAGACCTTTACGACCTTATTGACGGTCACGGGCAGTTCCCCGGTGGTCTTCAGGAGCTCTTTTTCCCTGGCGTACTTGTCCTTGATCTTTTTCTCCATCAGCTTGTAAAACTCTTCGATGTCGGAACCTTTCTTCTCTTCCTTCATAGCTTCCTTGCGGAAGTTCTTGAGGGCTTCAAGGTTCTCTTTCATCTCCTCGTTGATCTCGTCCATGCGCCGCTTTTCTTCGGGCTTGGAGAGCTTCTCGCGGCGCACGAAAACGCGGGTGCCGATGATCTTACCGTTCACACCGGGCGGAACGCGCAGCGAAGTATCGGTCACGTCCTCGGCTTTCTTGCCGAAGATGACCTTCAGAAGCCTTTCCTCAGGGGAAAGCTGCTGTTCGCCTTTCGGGGAAACCTTGCATACCAGAATGTCTCCGGGGCGGACCATGGTGGAAGGGACGACCACGCCTTCGGAGTCGATATGCTCCAGGGCGTCGGAGCCGACGTTCGGAATGTCGCGGGTTATCTCTTCCGGACCGAGCTTGGTGTCGCGGGCTTCCACTTCAAATTCCTCGATGAATACCGAGGTTAAAGCGTCTTCCTCTACCAGTTTTTCGGAGACAAGAATGGCGTCTTCGTAGTTAAAGCCTTCCCAGCTCATGAACGCCACCAGCAGGTTCTTGCCCAGCGCCAGCCGGCCGTCGCCCGTGGCGGGGCCGTCGGCGATAACATCGCCTTTCTTCACATAGTCTCCGCTTCTGACGGTCGGCGTCTGGTTTACGCAGGTGTCCTGGTTGGACCTGCGGTACTTAATGAGGTGATAAAGGTCGGGGTCCTTGGAGTTGTCCGCCTTTATGGAGATCATCTCTCCGGAGGAGTAGATGACGCGGCCCGAGGTACGGGCCGTGATGCAGGCGCGGGAGTCCTTAGCGATGGCCGGCTCCATGCCGGTTCCCACCAGCGGGGGCTCGGTCACCAGCAGCGGGACCGCCTGACGCATCATGTTGGAACCCATCAAGGCGCGGTTGGCGTCGTCGTGTTCCAGGAACGGCACGCACGCGGCCGAGATGGAAACGACCTGCATAGGGGAAACGTCCATATATTTAACGTCGCCCGCGTCCACGAACACATAGTCGTCCTTGGTGCGGCCATAAACCTGGTCGCTGCTTAGGCGTCCGCCGTCAATAGGCGTATTGGCCTGTCCAACGAAAATATCGTCCTCGCGGAACGCGGTAAGATATTCCACCTCATCGGTAATTTTCTTAGCCGAAACTTTCCGGTAGGGAGTTTCTATAAGGCCGTACTGGTTTACCTTGGCGTAAGCGGCCAGAGAAACGATAAGGCCGATATTCGGACCTTCGGGCGTTTCAATGGGGCAGACCCGGCCGTAATGCGTGTAGTGCACGTCGCGGACCTCGAAGCCGGCGCGCTTGCGGTTAAGACCGCCGGGCCCGAGGGCCGAAAGGCGGCGCTTATGGGTCAGCTCGGCCAGAGGGTTGATCTGGTCCATGAACTGGGAAAGCTGGGAAGTTCCGAAGAATTTCCTCATAATGGCCACCACCGGCGCGGCGTTTACGAGCGTGCGCGGGGTTATGGTCTTGTCTTCTTTGTTCATGCGGTCGCGCACATGGCGGGAGATCTGAACCAAGGCGACGCGGATCTGGTTTTCAAGAAGCTCCCCGATGGAGCGCACGCGGCGGTTGCCTAGATGGTCGATGTCGTCCACTTTGTATTCGAACTTGGCTCCCTTATAATCGAACCCGGGGGCTCCGGAATTCATAGCCATGAGGTACTTCACGGTAACTATGATATCCTCTATGCAGATATTCCGCTTATTCTCGGCGGGCACTTTAAATTTCTTGTCCTGCCGCGCCAGCTCCTCGTACACAGGAGTAAGCTTTCTGGCGGCTTTGTAGCGGCCCACTATGGAGAAATCATAGCGGCGCAGGCTCTTGAAGAGGATGTTGTCCAGATATTCGTCGGCCTGCTCCTTGACGATAAAGTCCTGCCCGCGCATTTTTTTATAGATCTCGTAACGGGCCTCGGCGGCGTTCTTGGGCTGATTCTTGCCTTCCAGCGCAAGAATTATGCCTGGGTTGTCTTCTTTGGGACTGCCCTTTATAAGACGGACTTTGGTTATCTTGCGCTCTATCATGATCTTGACGGTCTTTTCGTCAATAGGCTGAGCGGCTTTCTCTTCCAGATTCCAGATGACTTCTCCGGACTTGGTATCCACAATATCTTCTATGGCGTAATGACCCACAATGTTGGGGGAGTTCTCCGCGTTTACGGCCGTGTCCACGGCCTCGTAGAAGATCTGAAGCACTTCGGCGTTCGTCTCGATGCCGGCGGCCTTCAGGAAAGTGGTGGCGAGTATTTTTTTCTTCCTGTCGAGCCTGACCCAAAGCACGTTATCCAGGTCGAATTCAAATTCCACCCAGGCGCCGCGGTACGGTATTATGCGGGCGAAAAACAACGGTTTGCCGAGCACCGACTGTTTTTCCTCGTCGTCATCCTCAAATATGATGCCGGGAGAACGGTGCAACTGGCTGACCACGATACGCTCGGCGCCATTGAAAATAAAAGAGCCGGTATCGGTCATTATGGGGAGGTCGCAAAGGGTTACATCCTGGTCGATTATGTGTTTAAGTTTGCCGCTGTCCTGCTTCAGACTGAGTGAAAGGAAAGCTTTCAGAGGAGCGGCGTAGGTGCCGCCGCGGACCAGCGCTTCTTCGGGGCTGTGATATTTGGGGGTGCCGAGTTCGAACTTCAGGAAGTCCAGCACCATGGAGCCGTCGGCGGATTCTATCGGGAACACGTCCACGAAAGAGGCCTGCAGGCCCTGTATCTTTCTTGCTTCCGGCTCGGTGTCGAGCTGTAAAAACCAGTCAAAGGACTGTTTCTGCATGTCCAGCAGGTCAGGCACTTTGAGAATTTGGGATATACGCGAGAAGTTAAGTTGTTTCATCGTCACCTCTTTGATAAGCTGGCCGCCTGAGGAGCATAGCTCCTGAAACGGCACAGCCATAGGCTAGTCACGACTATACACAAAAACCGGCAGGACCGTAAAAAACACCGATAGCAGATAATCCCGACGGACATTTAGCCCGCCGGGATAATCCACGGCTTTCCTACTTCCCTGTCGTAATTAATACTGTTATTGCAGTTTCCGGTAGATGGAGCCGCGCCGCGACAGCATGTTTTCAGGCTGTTTTGCCGCAACCTCCACCCTCTTGTTTGCTTATTAAGGTTACTTCAACTCGACGGCGCCGCCGGCTTCGGTGAGCTTTTTGCTTATTTCTTCCGCGGTTTTCTTGTCAACGTTCTCTTTCACGGTTTTAGGGGCGCCTTCAACCAGGTCCTTGGACTCTTTCAAGCCGAGGCCTGTCAGTTCCCTGACAACCTTGATAACGCTGATCTTCTTGGCCGGATCGGTCACTGATTTGAGCGTTACGGTAAATTCGGTCTGCTCTTCCGCGGCGGTACCGGTCGCGGCGGCGGGGGCGGCGGCAACGGCGACTCCCATGGCGGGAGCGGCTTTTACGCCGAACTTATCCTCGATGCTTTTCACGAGGTCTGACAGTTCCATCACGGTGAGCGTGGAAATGGCGTCAACTATCTGGTCTTTGTTGAGTTTATCTGACATGTGTTTTCTCCTTAGTGTCTTGAATAGCCTATCCGCTCCAAGCGGACGGTTTACCCCCTGAACTGCCGGGGACTATCAGGATTTTTATTTACAAATCGTCGATATCCTGCCGTTGCCCGCCGTTAAAACTACCGGCGATCGGCGGCAAAATAACGTTATTTTGTTTCTTTGGCTTTCTTTTCTTTTACGGCTTCAAGCGCGTAAGCGAGTTTTGTCGTAGGAGCTTCAAGAACCCACCGGATCTGCGCCAGGTTAGAGTAAAGCACTCCGGCCAGCTGCGAGAGCAGTTCGGTCTTGGACCCGATCTTAGAAAGTTTTTCCAAATCTTGGGGGGTAAGCCAGCGGCTGGAAGTGAAGCCGCCCTTGATCTTTAAAGCGGGGTTCGTCTTGGCGAAGGCCAACAGGGCTTTTGCGGCCTTGGTGACGTCATCGGCGCTGTCCATTGTGATGACGGCGGTAGGGCCCTTGGCCACTTTGGCGTCTTCGGATTTAAGCGCGGCGTTTGAAATGGCGTGCGAAACTATGGTGTTCCGCATCACTTTGAAAGTGGATTTGGCGGGGCGCAGGCTCTCTTTAAGGGTGCTGATATCCTTAAATTTAAGACCCTGGAAAGAGGCAAAGAAAACATCTTTCGCCTTGAATTCGTCGCCCAGCTTTTTGGAAAGCGTTACTTTATCGGTTTTGGTAAGTTTCATATTAAGGATTTCAATTTCTTTGAAAATTAATGCGCGATTCCGGAAAAACCTCGTGTGATTTATAAGACCGGCAGCGACCTACTCTGCCAACACCGGATTGGGTGTTAGTACCATCGGCCCTGGAGACCTTAACTGCCGTGTTCGGAATGGGAACGGGTGTAACCTCTCCGGAATAACCACCGGTCTAACAAATCACACGCGGTCAGCTAGACTGCTTGACAGCTGGACAGCTGGACGGCAAAGACTTCTTGCCGCCTAGCTGACTAGCCGCCTAGCGGTCTAGCAGTATTTAATAACCAAGCGCTGAATTAGTATATTGTGATGATCTTTTATAGGATCAAAAAATAAGGCCAAGCCTCACGGCCGATTAGTACGAGTTAGCTTAACATGTTACCATGCTTACACACCTCGCCTATCAACCCGGTAGTCTTCCGGGGGCCTTCAGCCTCGTTAATCGAGGAGGGAAACCTAATCTTGGGGCGGGTTTCACGCTTAGATGCTTTCAGCGTTTATCCCTACCGAACACCGCTACCCAGCTTATGCCCTTGGCAGGACAACTGGTATACGGGAGGTTCGTCCATCCAGGTCCTCTCGTACTGTGGACAGCTCCCCTCAAGTTTCCTTCGCGCACACCAGATAGAGACCGTACTGTCTCACGACGTACTGAACCCAGCTCACGTACCGCTTTAATGGGCGAACAGCCCAACCCTTCCCACCTGCTTCAGCGGGAGGATGCGATGAGCCGACATCGAGGTGCCAAACCTGGTCGTCGATGTGGACTCTTGGACCAGATCAGCCTGTTATCCCCGGGGTAGCTTTTATCCGTTGAGCGATGGCCCTCCCACGAGGTACCACCGGATCACTATGACCTACTTTCGTACCTGTTCGGCCCGTCGGCCTCACAGTCAAGCTCCCTTCTACCATTGCGCTCGACAGGCGATTTCTATTCGCCCTGAGGGAACCTTGGTACGCCTCCGTTACTCTTTAGGAGGCGACCGCCCCAGTCAAACTGCCCACCTGCCACTGTTCACCGGCCGGTTAACGGCATCGGTGTTAGAATCACAATTTCCAAAGGGTGGTATTTCACCGTTGTCTCCCCTCTGGCCAAAACCAGAGGATCACCGACTCCCACCTATCCTACGCATTAAAAACCGTAATTCAATGACAAGATACAGTAAAGCTCCACGGGGTCTTTTCGTCTAGGTGCGCGCAGCAAGCGTCTTCACTTGCACCACAATTTCGCCGAGCCCTTCGTTGAGACAGCGGGATCTTTGTTATGCCATTCGTGCAGGTCGGAACTTACCCGACAAGGAATTTCGCTACCTTAGGACGGTTATAGTTACCGCCGCCGTTTACTGGGGCTTAAGTTCGAGGCCTCGCCTTGCGGCTAACCCCTCCCCTTGACCTTCCAGCACCGGGCAGGCATCAGGCCCTATACGTCATCTTGCGATTTCAGCAGAGCCCTAAGTTTTTGTTAAACAGTCACGATCCCCCTTTCACTGCGGCCCTTTCACCGCGTGGTCTTTAAATCCCACACCGCTACTCGGGCACTCCTTCTTCCGAAGTTACGGAGTTAGTTTGCCTAGTTCCTTAACGAAGGTTATCTCGCGCGCCTTAGTATATTCAACTCGCCTACCTGTGTCGGATTGCGGTACGGTTACAGTAGAAACTCCCCACGAAGTTTTTCTTGGCAGCGTGGTTGGACCACTTCCCGCCGGTTTCCCGGCAGTCGCATTCAGTTTTCGGCTTAACGAGCTCGTGGATTTGCCTGCGAGCCCACACCTACGGCTTTAGACCCGGACAACCTTTACCGGGATGGTTTACCCTTCTGCGTCCCTTCTTGGGTGATGACGCGTCTACTGTAGTTCCGGAATATTAACCGGATGTCCTTCATCTACGCCTTTCGGCCTCGACTTAGGCCCGACTGACCCTGAGCCGACGAACGTTGCTCAAGGAAACCTTAGGCTTACGGCGACAAGGATTCTCACCTTGTTTATCGCTACTTATTCCAGCATCCTCGCTTCTTATCACTCCAGCGCTCCTTACGGTACGCCTTCGCTGCGATAAGAACGCTCCCCTACCACTTACAGGAACCTTCGCTCCTGTAAATCCGCGATTGCGGTGTTATGCTTAGCCCCGTGTCATTTTCGGCGCAGGTTCGCTAGACTAGTGAGCTGTTACGCACTCTTCAAAGGATGGCTGCTTCTAAGCCAACCTCCTAGCTGTTTAAGTAAACCCACATCCTTTGCCACTTAGCATAAACTTTGGGACCTAGATCGGCGGTCTGAGTTGTTTCTCTCTTGCACATGAAGCTTTTCCCTCATGAACTGACTGCCGTGATGTTCGCCGCGGTATTCGGAGTTTGATTGAATTCGGACCGAGGGTCGCTCAGCCTACATCATTCAGTGCTCTACCCCCGCGGGTTAAATCACGACGCTAGCCCTATAGCTATTTCGGGGAGAACTAGCTATCACCAAGTTCGATTGGCCTTTCACCCCTAACCCCAGATCATGTAGAAACTTTTCAACGTTTAACACTTCGGACCTCCATCACCGGTTAAGGTGACTTCATCCTGTCCAGGGTTAGATCACTTGGCTTCGAGTCTAAGAATACGAACTAACGCCCTATTAGGACTTGCTTTCGCTACGGCTCCGTCGTTTACTTCCGACTTAACCTTGCTCGCACCCTTAACTCGCTGGATCATTCTTCAACAGGCACGCCATCGAGCATTCCATGGCCTTGCGGCCTAGGCATAGCTCTATGACAGCTTGTAGATATACGGTTTCAGGTTCTATTTCACTCCCGGTCACGGGTTCTTTTCGCCTTTCCCTCGCGGTACTTGTTCACTATCGGTCGCCAGAGAGTATTTAGCCTTGGAGAGTGGTCTCCCCTGATTCCTACCGGATTACACGTGCCCGGTAGTACTTAGGAACTTGTCTAGAGCCGCTTTGTTTTCGCCTACGGGACTATCACCCGCTATGGTCGTTCTTTCCAGAACGTTCGACTAACTAACGGTTTGTAACTCTACGGTTCTGCACCGGACAAGCCCTGCAACCCCGGTTGAATAAATCCAACCGGTTTAGGCTGTTCCCCTTTCGCTCGCCACTACTTAGGGAATCTCTTTGATTTCTATTCCTCCAGGTACTGAGATGTTTCACTTCCCTGGGTTGTCTTCAATGCACTATCTAGTCGCCTGACGGCAACCACTTTATGCAGAGATTCTGGGGTTTTACCCCAGACAGTTTCCTGATTCGGAGATCCCGGGATCAAAAGATATTTGCTCCTCCCCCGGGCTTATCGCAGCTTATCACGTCCTTCATAGACTTCTGGCGCCAAGGCATCCACCATATACCCTTGTAGCTTGACCTTATTTTTAAATCCTATAAGGTCTATTATGATCATCGTAAGTAATTCTAATATACTAATTCGCTTATATTTAACTGTGCTACTTGATATAAGACGCTTGGTTATTTGATTCGTCTAATCCTGCCCCCACTCCATAAAGGAGATTAACGGGACCGGACTGACCTTGAATCGCGCATTAATTTTCAAAGAACAACAAATCTGTTTGTATTATGCTATAAACCGTATGGGACTTTGGAGCGGACGTTTCTATTCACTGAATTGCGTCGCTTTACTCCACCCTCAGGTTTGGACCTGAGCGGGATCGAACCGCTGACCTCCTGCTTGCAAAGCAGGCGCTCTCCCAGCTGAGCTACAGGCCCGAAAAACCCGCGAGCTATTAGCTCTTAAAAGAACTTAAAGGTCACCAAAGTCGTGGGCCCAGGTGGGATCGAACCACCGACCTTACGCTTATCAAGCGTACGCTCTAACCAGCTGAGCTATGAGCCCGGTTTATGTATGAATGGCCACCCTGAATTTGAAGTCACAGCTCACCGGCTTTCACCGGCTTACCGCATCCTCAAGGTTGATTACCGACCTATAATGTCTTCGTGAGAAGAATTATTTAAGGAGGTGATCCAGCCGCACGTTCTCGTACGGCTACCTTGTTACGACTTCACCCCAATCACCAGCCACAACTTAGGGCCTGAAGTATTTCAGGCACTTCTGTTGCATCTGGCTTTCGTGGTGTGACGGGCGGTGTGTACAAGGCCCGGGAACGTATTCACCGCAGCCTGCTGATCTGCGATTACTAGCGATTCCAGCTTCACGAGGGCGAATTGCAGCCCTCGATCTGAACTTGGGCGCAGTTTAGGGATTGGCTCCACCTTACGGTATTGCAACCTTCTGTCTGCGCCATTGTATCACGTGTGTAGCCCTGGACATAAAGGCCATGATGACTTGACGTCGTCCCCACCTTCCTCCGTGTTATCCACGGCAGTTTCCTGAGAGTCCTCCCCTTGCGGGGTAGCAACACAGGACAGGGGTTGCGCTCGTTGCGGGACTTAACCCAACATCTCACGACACGAGCTGACGACAGCCATGCAGCACCTCGGCTGGCTCCCTTGCGGGTCGCCCCAACTTTCATCGGGACTACTACCAGTCGTTCGAGCCCAGGTAAGGTTCTTCGCGTAGCGTCGAATTAAACCACATGATCCACCGCTTGTGCGGGCCCCCGTCAATTCCTTTGAGTTTTAACCTTGCGGCCGTACTCCCCAGGCGGTAGACTTAATGCGTTAGCGTCGGCACGGGAGGGGTCGATACCTCCCACACCTGGTCTACATAGTTTACGGCTAGGACTACCAGGGTATCTAATCCTGTTTGCTCCCCTAGCTTTCGCGTCTCAGCGTCAGTAACGGCCCAGAGATCTGCCTTCGCCTTTGGCGTTCTTCCAGATATCTACGCATTTCACCGCTACACCTGGAATTCCGATCTCCTCTACCGCACTCAAGAAACCCAGTTTCCGTCGACATTTCAGGGTTAAGCCCTGAGCTTTCACGACAGACTTAAGTTCCCGCCTACACGCGCTTTACGCCTAGTAATTCCGAGTAACGCTCGCCACCTACGTATTACCGCGGCTGCTGGCACGTAGTTAGCCGTGGCTTATTCACAGAGTACCGTCAAACCCTTGCGGGCTTTCGTCCCCTGTAAAAGGAGTTTACGATCCGAAAACCTTCATCCTCCACGCGGCGTCGCTGGATCAGACTTTCGTCCATTGTCCAAAATTCCCCACTGCTGCCTCCCGTAGGAGTAGGGCCCGTGTCTCAGTGCCCTTGTGGCCGGTCATCCTTTTAGATCGGCTACCCGTCATTGCCTTGGTGGTCCGTTACACCGCCAACTAGCTGATAGGCCGCAAACCCCTCCTCAATCGACCCTTGCGGGCCTTTCATCCAATTTCAATGCTGAAACCGGATTATACGGGGTATTAGTCCGACTTTCGTCAGGTTATCCCCCTTTTGAGGGCAGGTTGTTTACGTGTTACTCACCCGTCTGCCACTAAGCGCCCGATATTCTGGTACGCTCCGTTCGACTTGCATGTGTTAGGCACGCCGCCAGCGTTAACTCTGAGCCAGGATCAAACTCTCCATTAAAATCCGTAACAGCTCATAGCAAACATCGCTATTAACTATTAGCATTTACGGAGAAGTTCTAATTAGCTCTTCTTATCGTTTGCGTGTTAATTACTTACTTGCAAAGTTATCACACCCAATTGGATTTTTAATGATTAATCATCCATTAAAGAACAAAACTTGGAGAACCGGACTTGGAGTTTGGAGAACTTTCGAACCCCTTACTTTTCGTTCGACTCCCGGCTTTGCCCCTTATATTCAGGGTGCCCATTCATACATAATTTTTTTAGAGAACAAACCCTTTCCTGTTTTTCTTAGCGCTAACAGGTACGGGTCATTTGGCTTGCCGCGGCTTTTATTCGCGGCTATAAGACTATAGTATCAAAATCTTTTGAAACTTGTCAACTATTATTTTCTCGTCGGAGAATAGGATATTTAAAATGTTGACTTTCAAAAATGTCCGGTTGGCCGCTTGATGCGAACGCGCCAGATATGTGACCGCAACATGCTTGAATTATCTTGTTTCTTATTCGTTTAGAGAGCGGCGCTATGTTTACTTTTTATAAGTCCCGCCGGACTTTTCCCGGCAACAGAATTAGTATAGCAAATTTCTTTAATCTACCCAGCACCCCCGCGTTATGCATGTTCTTTGCGCGCGAAAATTGGCCCGGAACATTTTATGCTTTAACTCTGTGCTTACAATCGGCCGGCTGCCCACTGTACACCGAAGAGCCTGGGAAATACTGAGCCTCGCATAAATAATGTCCCTGTTGGTGGCAATTCAATTTGGCTTTTTAATACGACACAACGGTTAAATTGTACAATATATTTATATAATATAGTTACATTAATATTTTAAAATTGCATCCTAATAAATCAGAACGATACTAAGCCACACCCTTTACCACGGCTAACCTTTCCGTTGTGCGGCTTTTCTACCGGTCAATTCTTTTTCACAGGCTTATAATCCTTACCCGGATCCACGGGAGCGACATAGGGACCGGTCCACGAACGCTCAAAAATGTCCTCCAATGGGGCGACCCCGGCCTCCCCCTCTACGATCAGCGCCGCGCCGCGGGTATTCAAAAAGTAGTCGGGAGCCCAGTTGGAGGTGCTCAGCAGCCCCTTATTTCCGTCAAATACCAGGTACTTGCTGTGATCCACCCGCGAGAAAGGAATAAAGCCCTTGCTGTTCTGAGGGAATGAGGCGATCTTCACGCTCACATTCTTGGCCTGGGAGAGGGCCTTTATATCCTTCTCGTCTTTTCCGCCCATAGCCCAGTCCGAGAAGATCAGCTCTACTTTCACGCCTCTTTTACCTGCGGCCCGCAGGGCTTTATCCAGCTCATCCCAGCGGGTTTTTTTGCCGTATGGGAACAGGGAATAGGTCATAACCTGCGCGTGAATACTCTTTTTAGCATTTTTAATCATACGGAGCATGACACTCAACTCCCCGTCAAACCCGGACGGGATAAAGCCGGAAGGACTGAATGCCAAATGATAACTCGCCGCGGCGCCGCGCACCAGAACAGCTTCCGGATTCGCGGCATTAAGCGGTTTGGCCGTTGCGGGGGCTGCAGCTCCCTCAAACGAAGCTGCCGTAAGCTTGTCCGCCTTTTCGAACGCCGTCTTCGTGTCGGCGCCGCCGGCCAGCGCCCAATCCGCTTCAAAGATCCGGCCAAAATCCAACGCCGCACGCTCACTTCTCACACGCGCTCCGACCTCATGTATCTGGCTAAGAGAACGCCAGTCGAAATTCTGGCTGCCCACATAAACTTCGCGTCCATCCGCCACGAAAAACTTAGAATGCTGTATTCCGCCCGCGATTTTTTTAAACTCTATCACTCGCGCTTCTATGTTGTTCTCCGCGGTAAGGCCGGGCAGAACTTTCGAAGTTTCCCCCATCATCGCCTTTTCCACTATAAATCTCACCTTCACTCCGCGGGCGGCCGCGGCCCTGACCGCCGTCAGAACCGGCTCCAAGACCTCGCCGGGCTTGTCGGCGATGTAAAACTCTTCAAACTCAAGGGTTTTAACCGCCCCATTTATCATCTCGAGCCACATCTGGTCCGGGCGCGCGGTGAGAGTCGAACCATAAACGGTTTCTTCCGGAACGCTTTCGGCGAATTCTATCTCCGCGGCCTTCAAAACCGGCTCCGCGCACAGCAGCAGAATAACCAATAGATTTTTTTTCATTTTTCCTCACATAGCGCTATTTATCCGGATACCGCTTTCTCCACCACCTATCCCCGGCTATACACGAACTCGGCCGAAATAATCCCAAGCCCCGAGCGGGTCTTGCGCACATCTTCTATATTCAGAAGCATATCTATGCAACCCGCATGTTTACTGCCTAAAAATTTCGGCATAGACCAATAGTTCGAAATAGTCAGGCGCAAGTTCATATCGCCCTTGTAAAAGACTTCATCTTTCGACTTGCTCTGAACGCACCATAGGACATACTTGCCGATATATTTATCTTTGCCGGACAGGACTTTATCATAATCCAGGTCCAACTTTTCTGCTTCCTTCAGCATCGGTTCCACCTGCTTCAGCAGCTCCCTGTTCGCCTTGAAGGCCGGATACAGATTATAAAGCCAGGCGCCGGCCAGCATCAAAGCCACAACAATCCCGATAAAGATATTTTTCTTGTCTTCCATCATGCCTCCTGACAATCTGCTGAAAAGCCCCTACTTGGAGGTATGCCAAAAGACCCTGAAAAGGAGTTTTCAGCGGACTGCCATACCTGATTATACCTTTTCCACGCTGTCCGGCTCCCCATTAAAACCGCCGCGGTTCTTTACCGGGCTTAAATCCGCCCCCGACGCGAAACGTGAATAAAACGGCGAAGAAATGTTAAAATGAAATAATACTACAATGTTCTTGAGGAGGCATTTATGAAAATAACTATTTTAGGCGCGGGTTTAGTAGGATCGGCGATAGCAAAGGACCTGGCAAGCGAAAAAGATTTTGAGGTCACGGTTTCAGACGCCTCCGCCGAAGCGTTAAAGCGTCTTGAAAGCGCCGCGCGCCTGCGGACGGTCCCGATGGACCTTTCAAAAGCCGCCAATATAACAAAGCTTATCGGGGATGCCGACCTGGTCGTAGGGGCGCTCCCCGGCTTCATGGGTTTCGAAACGATGAAAACGGTGATAAACGCGAAGAAGAACATCGTGGATATCTCTTTCTTCCCCGAAGACCCTTTCCTGCTGGACAAGCTCGCGCTGAAAAACGGCGTGACCGCCATTATGGACTGCGGCGTAGCGCCGGGCTGCAGCAATATGCTGACGGCGTATGCCGCGGCGAAGCTCGACAAAGCGGATACGGCCCTCTGTTACGTTGGCGGCCTGCCCAAGGTCAGGACCTGGCCTTATGAATACAAGATAGTTTTTTCCGCGGTCGATGTGATAGAGGAATACACCCGTCCCGCCCGCTATATAGAGAACGGCGTACTGGTCACGCGGCCCGCGCTTTCCGATCCGGAATTCCTAAACTTCCCGGAAGTCGGTACCCTGGAGGCATTTAACACGGACGGCCTGCGCACCCTTGCCGACACTATGAAAATGGCCAACATGAAGGAAAAGACCATGCGGTTCCCCGGACACATAGATAAAATGAGAGTGCTGCGGGAGACCGGGCTCTTCAGCAAGACGCCCATCAAGGTCGGCGACGTCTCCGTCAGGCCGCTGGACGTCACCGCTAAACTGATGTTCCCCATGTGGAAATTGAAGGAAGGCGAAGAGGATTTCACCATAATGCGCGTTATAGTAGAGGGAATAAAAAATAAAAAGCGCGTACGCTACACTTATGATCTCTACGACCGCTACGATAAAACCACCAAAATCACTTCAATGGCCCGGACAACCGGTTATGCCTGCACGGCCGCGGTCCGTATGCTGGCCCAGGGGGCGTTCAAGCGCAAGGGCATCTGCCCTCCCGAATATATCGGCCAGGATAAAAAGGCCTGCGAATTCATGCTTCGAGCGATGGAAAAAAAGAACATCTTCTACAAGGAAAGCACTGACAATCTGAATGCCTAGCCTATGGCTGTGCCTGCCCAAGCACGCATGAGAAATATCTGCGTTTTTGCGGGGTCGGGAGCCGGGCGGCGGCAGGAGTACGCCTCTGCGGCGGCCGGGCTCGGACGGTTGTTGGCTGAAAACGGGATCACTCTGGTATACGGCGGCGGCCGTACCGGCCTTATGGGCGCTGTAGCCGACGGAGCGCTGAAAGCCGGCGGCAAAGTGATAGGCGTGATCCCCACCGACCTGACAGGGATAGAATTGGAACATAAAGGCCTCACAGAGATGATCGTTACCGGGGACATGCACAGCCGCAAAGCCAAGATGCACCGGCTCTCTGACGCCTTCATCGCCCTACCCGGCGGTATTGGAACATTTGACGAACTTTTCGAGGCGCTTTGCTGGGCCCAGCTGGGCTTCCATAACAAACCCTGCGGCCTGCTGAACATCAAAGGCTACTACGACCCCCTGCTGAAACTTGTGAAGAACGCCGCGGACGAGGGCTTTGTCAGGAAAGAGGATTCAGAGAGATTGTTGATAAGCGCGGAGCCGCGAGAGCTGCTGACCGCCATACTGGCCTATAAGTAGCACAAGGTAATTGCCGGCAGCTGCCAGTTCAGGGTCCTTCACCCCTATACCCGCCGGCAGCCTCCTTCTAGCTTTTAAAATAACGAGGTGGAGAATCAAAATGAAAGAAAAGATCCTGAAGAAGATAGACGGCTACGAGGCTTACGCCATAGAACTGCAGAGAGGCCTCACGGCCATCCCTGCCATCTCCCCCTTAAGCGGAGGCGAAGGCGAATACGACAAGGCCATCTACCTGGAGAAAGAGCTGAAAAAATTGAAATTTGATTCCATCGAATGGGTTAACGCCCCCCAAAAAGAAGCCAAGAACGGCATACGCCCGAACCTCATCGCCCGCTACAGGGGCAAGAAATCTGACAAGACCCTGTGGCTGATGTCCCACCTGGACATAGTCCCTCCAGGCGAACTCAAGCTGTGGAAATCCGACCCTTACAAACTGAAAATAGAAGGCAGAAACCTCATAGGCCGCGGCGTAGAAGACAACCAGCAGGCGACGGTTTCAAGCCTCCTCGTTGTAAAAGCCATGATGGAACTGAATTTCAGGCCGGAGTTCGATATCGCGCTTTTGTTCTGCGCGGATGAAGAAACGGGCTCCGGGTTCGGCGCGGACTACATGGTGGAGAAACACCCCGGCCTCTTCGGCAAGGAAGATATGTTTTTCGTGCCGGATTCCGGCACGGAGGACGGCTCCGCTATCGAAGTGGCGGAAAAATCCATACTGTGGCTGAAAGTCACCACGCACGGCAAGCAATGCCACGCTTCCCGGCCGGCGCTGGGAGTCAACGCCTTCAGGGCCGCCAGCGCGCTGGTGGTAAAATTTAATTCTCTTTACAAAAAATTCCCCCACAAGGACGCCCTGTACGAACCCCCGATAAGCACGTTCGAACCGACCAAGAAAGAGGCGAACGTCCCCAACGTCAACACCCTGCCGGGCGAAGACGTCTTCTACATGGACTGCCGCGTCATGCCGGAGTACCAGCTCACCGAGGTGAAGGCGGAAATGCGCCGCCTAGCCGACGAGACGCAGAAGGAATACAACGTGAATATAGTTTTCGAGCCCCAGCAGGAAGCCCAGGCCGCGCCCCCCACCGACCCCAACGCCCCCATAGTCAAGGCGCTGGAAAAAGCCATAAGGGAAATTTACAAAGTGGAGCCCAAGGTCCAGGGTATAGGCGGCGGCACGGTGGCGGCCTGCTTTAGGCGCCTCAACCTCCCGGCCGTGGTCTACTCGCGCCTTAATGAAAGCGCGCACCAGCCCAACGAATACTGCATACTGGACAACCTGATGGGCGACGCGAAGATCTTCGCCATCTCCGCCCTGCTGCTAGGCGAACAGAAATAATACGCACGGCGGAATCGGACGCCTGAGGCTGCGGGGGCAGGGACGCGTCAATATCGGGTGCCCCCTGAGGCGCCCCCACAGCGGGGCAGTGCCGCATTGTTCATAAAACTCCTCAAAAAATCTTCCGGCTTTCGTTTCATGCAATAGTATAGCAGGTTGAATTGACATGCCAAGTGCCGGCCGGACTCTATCCCGCAAGCAGAGCCCGAAATTCCGTGAGAGCGTAACAATGCTATATTATGTAATATAATATTGGATCGGCCTAATATGGAGGAAATAATGAAAATATCCGCTTTGATACCGATAATACTGCTCTGCTGCGCCCCTCTTTACTCGCAGGAACAGAAAGGAACCGTGCTGCCGCCCGGCGCCGCGGTTGAAAAAGATCCCAAATTCCCGCCCGTGGTATCCTACACCTTAAAAAACGGACTGCGCCTGCTTATTCTTGAAAAAAAATTCGTCCCCACCGTCTCTTTCACAATGATCTTCAAAGTCGGGAACGTGGACGGACAACCCGGCAAGACCGGCTTGGCGCATCTTTTCGAGCACATGGCTTTCAAAGGCACCAAGACCATCAATTCCACAGGTTACGAAAAAGAAAAATTCAGCCTTGAAAAAGTGGAAACCGCCGCGAAAGAGATGATAGCCGAAGAATCAAAAGCGACCCCGGACCTGCCCAAGCTGGAAGCGCTGCGCAAGAACTTGGCCGAAGCTGAAAAAGAAGCTGACACGATGATAGTCAAAGATGAATATTGGAAACTCTATAACGAACTGGGTGAATCCGGCATGAACGCGATGACCTCCACCGATTATACCGGCTACGTGGTCTCGCTGCCCGCCAACCGCCTGGAAGCATGGATGATAATAGAGTCGGATAGGTTCAAAAACGCCGTGCTCCGGGAATTCTACCGCGAGCGGAGCGTGGTAATGGAAGAGCGCCGTATGGGAGAGTCGGACCCGAACCGTCTGATGTGGGAAACGCTTTTCACCAACGCTTTCATGGCGCACCCCTACCATAACCCGACCATCGGCTGGATGGACGACCTGAAACGTCTGACACGCACGGACGCCGACCAGTTCTTCAAAACCTTCTACGCCCCGAATAACGCCACGCTGGCCGTGGTCGGAGATGTGAAGCCGGAAGAAGTCATAAAAATGGCCGAGAAATACTTCGCTTCCTGGGAAAACCGCCCGTTGCCGGAACGGAACTACACCAAGGAACCACCCCAGAAGTCGGAAAAGCGGATAAATGTGTTCTTCAAAGCCAAACCCTCGCTCCGCATGGGCTTCCATAACCCCGGCTACGAAAATCCGGATATCTACGGCCTGCTCATGCTCAGCGAGATCCTGTCAAACGGCAAAACCTCGCGCTTCTACCGCAACCTGGTGGAAGGGAAACAGCTGGCTCTTTACGCCAATTCCGGCCACTCCACTCCCGGAGACCGCTACCCGTCCCTCTTCGTAATACTGGCGGCTCCGAAAGCCCCGCATACCGTTGAAGAGCTGGAAGACGCCATCATGGAAGAAATAAATAAACTAAAAACACCCCCTCAGAATAAAGAAGAACTGGATAAACTCAAATGGGAAATGGAAAAAGTCATAAATAATTACGAGGCGTCCCTTGTAAGGCAGCTGGAATCCAACGCCGGACTGGGAATGAGCCTGGCGAACAACCAGCAGATACTCGGCGACTGGAAATTCGACTGGAAAGTGAGCGAGGAACTCCGCAAGCTTAAGCCGGAAGATATTTCCCGGGTCGCGGCCCAATATTTTACCAGGGACAACAAGACCATAGTATTCCTGCGTGAACCGGATGCCACGGCGGAGATCACGACGCCGGGGACGGCCCCGCAGGGAAACGGAGGCGTAAAATGAAGAACATAATCTCAAAAACGACGCTTTTTTTAGGAGCTATCATGTCCTTAGGCATATCATCATCGTGGGCGCTTCCGCCCGTCCTCCCCAAAATAGGGGGGATTGACTTCAAGCCTCCGAAGGGTTCGCGTTACGAACTGGAGAACGGCATGGTCGTATATCTGTTAAAGGACAACACCCTGCCGGTGATCCACATCACAGCCATTGCCAGGACCGGGAAGATCTACGACCAAAAAGAGAAAATAGGACTGGGAGAGCTCACAGCGGCCCTTCTCAAAGACGGGGGTACGCGTAAATACAAATCTGACGACATAGATACGACCCTGGAATTCCTGGGCGCGAGCATCGAGTCCTCAATGACCGGAGAAGAAGCGCGCGTGGACATGTTCACTTTGAAAAAGGACCTGGACAAAGTTCTGGACATCTACGCCTCGGTCCTAATGGAACCGGCATTCGAAAATGATAAGACCGATCTTAAAAGAGCCGAAGCCCTGGAGATCATCCGGCGCAGAAACGACGACCCCGCCCGCGAAGTTCAACGCGAAGCCGTACGGGCTTTCTATGGCGCGGACCATCCTTACGGCTGGCGTCCCGAAATAGCCACTATCGCCCCCCTCGCCATGGAAGACCTTAAAACGTACCATAATAATTACTACAAGCCGAACAATATCATTATAGCGGCCGCGGGAGATTTCGACAGCGAAGAAACTTTTCTGGGGAAGCTTAAAGAAAAATTCGGCGGCTGGACCAGGGGAGAAGTAAAATTCCCTGTAATCCCGCCTGTGAAAATTAGCGAAGCCCGCCGGGTCTATTTTACGGAAAAAGACATTTCTCAGACCTTCATCGTGATGCTTCAGAAAGGCGTAAAGCGGCACGACCCCATTGAATACCCCCTGACCATCACCACTGAAATGCTGGGCGGCGGCCTATCCTCGCGCCTCGCAGCTGAAATACGGTCCCGCAAAGGTTTGGCCTACAGCGTTTACAGCTACTTCGCAAAAAAACCGGACTACGGATTCATCAACGCCTCCTGCGGAACGAAACCGGAAACATATTCGCAGGCGCTTTCGGAAATGATCCGCCAGTTCGAGCTGATAAAAACCGAAACCGCGCCAGCCGAAGAGGTGAAACGGGCGAAGGACTCGATAATAAATTCCTTCGTGTTTCGTTTCGCTACCCCGTTCGATCTGATAAGCGAGCGGGCGCTGTACGAATACTATAAATACGAGCCGGACTACCTGGACACCTATGTGGACAACATGGCCAAGGTTGACCCCAAGGCCGTCCTGGAAACCTCACAAAAACTGTTCAAACCGACGGACGCCCAGATCTTCGTGATCGGCAACTCAAAAAAGTTCGATAAGCCGCTCTCGACATTCGGCGATGTGGTGGAATTAAAGGAAGATTGACCCAAAATCCGGAATGATTTTCCATCATATCCGCGCCGCAGCCGCGGAATTCACCCCGCGGCTGCGGCGCGGATCTTTTTCATGTCCCTGCGGACTTGAAGAACTCTTTGACACTGGTCTTTATGCCCAGAGTATCGGGGCAAAGGCGGGGTGTTTATATTCCAGTTCCTGGCGCCTAACCACTAAAATAATCCCGCGATCCAAAGGACTGCAACGGAATAATCGAGCCATTTGGAGGCCTTTATTCCCCGATGATCTTAACCAGTATACGTTTGTCCCTGCGGCCGTCGAACTCGCCGTAGAAGATCTGCTCCCAGGGCCCGAAATCCAATTTCCCTTTCGTCACGGCAACAACAACCTCGCGGCCCATAACGGTCCTTTTCAGATGGGCGTCCCCGTTATCTTCGCCGCTTAGGTTATGATCATAGCCGTCCTTTGAATAAGGCGCTAGCCTTTCAAGCCATGCCAAAAAATCTTTATGGAGACCTTTTTCATTGTCATTTATGAACACGCTGGAAGTAATATGCATAGCATTCACCAGGCAGACACCTTCCTGTATGCCGCTTTTATCAACTTCGGCCTCAACTTTAGAGGTAACATTTACTATATCGTATCTGCGCGGGGTGTTCATCCAAAGATAGGCGGTATGGGATCTCATATCATTCCTCTTCTCTGTCGCACCCCGCGCTATACACATGCGCGGGGCGGATTACCGCCGGGCTTTATAAGGTGGCGCCCGGTGCTCCACAAGGAGGGCTCCGCCCTCCATTTCATCGTCGCTTACTCCCTGCGCTCCGCTTGGCGGGACCCCTTCCGGGGATTTCCCCACAGGCGGACACCGCTGTTGCGATTTCCCCTACATTACGCTGAACCTCCCAAAGTGGAAATCTCCCGAATACTAAGGAATCATTCCTCTTGAGGCAGTATAAGCATTTCACAGACGTTGCAAAGGTTTTTAAATCTGACAGCCTCGTCCTTAGAACCGACAACTGAGCCGTAATGCATCGGAACAGCGGCTCGCGGCTTGAGGGCCAACGCGGCCCGGCAAGCATCAACCGCATCCATCGTATAGGTTCCGCCGATGGGAAAAAGCGCCACATCGGCTTTAATATCCTCCATCTCCGGAATAAAGTCGGTGTCCCCCGCGTGATAAACACGCAAATCTCCGGTATCCACAACATACCCCAGGTTGCCCGATGCTCGCGGATGGAAGGGTTTTCCTATATTGTAGGCGGGCACAGCATTTATGACGATCCCCCGGAACTCCGCCTTGTCGCCCGGCTTAAGGCCGGTAAAGCCCCCGAGGATCTTACCGCTAAGCGATTCCGGACCGAAAACCATGGTCTCTTTTTTGATTATTTTAGCGATATCAGCCAGAGAAAAATGGTCAAAATGCCCATGGGTTATAAGAATGACATCCGCTTTTTTAGACTCCGCCGTCAGCAGATACGGGTCCAGATAGACCATTATTCCGGAAGGCAGCTCCAACCGGAAAGACGCGTGTCCAAGCCAATGAATCATCTTTCTTATATCATCCATATTACCCCATTTCCTCAGGAGTACCCATTAGGGACCCCTCCCCCATGTTCCATATTTTACAATACTTGCGTAGGTGCCGTAACAAATCCGCTGGAAATGAGGCCACCACAACTTACCCCCACTTTAGTTGGGGAAATGTCGGGGAAATTTGCTAACAAAGAACTATTTGCTATAATATGGTCTATGGCATATAAATGTAAAATTTGCGGAAAAAGTCCGGTAACAGGGAACTCCTATAGCCACTCGCATAAAGCTACCAAGAGGATTTTTAAGCCTAATCTGCAGAAACAGAAAATAATTCTGAATGGCGCGGTCCAATCCGCTTTGATCTGCACCAACTGCATAAAAAGCGGTAAAGCGCACAGACCCTTAAAAGCCGTCTGATAAACCCAACCATCGGCTGGTAAACCGGCTCCCGCGCAGCTAACGACCGTCCGCCTAAGGCGGACGGTCGTTTTTTTGGTTTTTAACCGCAATTCCCAGACTGCCGAGCCCTGCGCAGGGGACCTCCAACCGGATTCACAATAATTTAATATTTTATAAACACACCTTTTGTATAATTTCCTTGGCATATAGGTATTATTTTGTCAGCGAAAGATACTTGTTTTTGCTTCTAAAGCTTTTGCCGGAGGCCTTAAATGGATTTTGATAATCAACTGGACCCATCCACCATCACCGACGTGGAAACCGCGAAACTCGCCCTGCGCTGGGCCGTGGAGAAAATACACTCCCTATCCGACGACAATTCCCGCCTTAAAGAAGACAACCGCAATAAGACCAGCGTCGCACGCTCCCTCACCAGGCAAGCCGAAGAAAAAGATGAGATCCTGAAAAAATGGCAATCAACCATCAAGACCTGGGAAGAAAACTGGAAAACCCAGACCGCCATGGAAGCTGATCTCAAGGGCAAATTGCGCGAACAAATCCTGAACGAAGAAACCTCCAACTGGCGCCAGGCCAGGGTCCAACTGGAGAATGAGATCCGGGCCCTGAAAGAGGAACTGGGATCGAAAGAAGCCGAAATAGGCAAACTTAAGATCCTCACTATAGAAGAGATCCGCAAAGCCGCGGAACTCAAAGAAGCCGAGGTGCAGGCACTTACACGAGGCAGGCAGGACGCGTTAGCGGAGCAGGAAAACGCCATGCGCACAAAATTCGAGCTATTGGAAAGGGAACTGATAGAAAACCACCGCGTCCGGGCCGAACAGGAAGAACTGGGACTAAAAGAACGTTACGAACTGAAGATGCGCGAGTTTTCCAAGCTCTACCAGGCGAAAGAAGCGCAGTTGGAGGATTTCCGGAAGAAACTGGAGGACGACTACCTTCAAAAAACCGAAGACCTCAGCGCTATCCGCGCCGCAAAACTGGAGGAGGAGCGACGGGACATGGCCGACAGGCATGAAACCGCATTGGACAAAGCGGAACTGGCCGCCGAGAAGCGCGCCACCGCGCTTCAGGAAGAATTTGACCGTCAACGAACCGCCCTCGGCACCGTATTTGAGGAAAAGGAAAAAGAGCGGGCCGCCGCGCACGAACGCGAAATCGTTTTTCTGAAAGAAACCCATCAGAAAGAGGTCTCGGAGATCCGCGACCGCCTGCGCCAGCACACCCAGCAGCGCGAGCAGGACTACGTGAATCTGCGCCTGCAGATGGAAAGCCAGATGCTGGAACTGGTAAAAAAACACGACGAAGCTGGCGCGGCAGCCTACAATGCCGCCGCTTTGGAGATCCGTGAAAAATGGAACCGCATGTCCGTGGACAACCAGAAAAAACTGGACGCAATAGTATCAGCCACTAATTCACGCTGGGAAAAGGACTGGGCTGGCCGCGAAACGGAACTGGCCGCACGCAGCGAAACCAGGATCCGGGAAGAAAGAGAAGGCCTGACCGCAGATTTCAGGGCTAAAGAAGACGCTTTCAGGAAGTCCCTCCTTCGCGAACAGGCCGAGCGGGCCGCAGCGGAAGCCGCCGAACTGGAAAAGACTAAAGTGGACCTGGAAAACGCCCACGAAGAGCGCCTGACGCTGGTGAAACAATCGTTGGAAAACGCCTATCTCCTGAAAGAAAAAAACCTGGAAGAACGCCTTGCCGCACGCGAAAAAATGCTTGCCGGCGCCTGGCTCGCAAAGGAAGAGGAGTGGACCCTGGAAAAAGAAAACGCCTTCCTGCAACAACGGGAGAGCCTTAAAGAGGAGTTTTCAAAATACCGGACCATCCTCAAAGAAAAATTCCTGCAGCTAGAGGACGGACTTAAACTGAAGTACGCCCATAAAGAACTGGAGCTGGCCGACAAATTAAAAGAGGAAAGCGCGAGTCTGGAAAAAACATTTGAAAAACGCCTAGCCTCGGAAAAACAGCGCCTGGCCTCCGATCTGGAGGAAAAGAAAAAAGCGCTGGCCCGCAAAGAAATGGAACTTGAGAAAACCCTGGAGGAAACCAGACGGCGCATTGAAGCGGAAAAATCAGAATTTGAAAACCGTCTGGCCGAACGCGGCAGGGAACTCCTGACCGAAAAAGAAAAGATCCTAGCTGAAAACTTCGCCCGCAAGGAAGCGGCGCTGGCCGAAGAATCTGCGGCCGGGGCCGCGCGCTTAAACGCCGAAAAATCCGGACTGGAAAAGGCCCTCTCCGACAAGGGCGCCGCCTTTGAAGCCAAGGCCGACGAATTGCGCCGGGCCTTCGATGAGCGCCTTAAAGAGGAAAAGATAAAAATAGAAGAGGCAAACCACACCCGCGAACTTCACCTAAAAGCGCAGGAAGGCGAAACGGAGAAACTCAAGAGTACGCTTCAACAACAGCATAGCGAACTCAAAGTGAAGCTTTATCAGGAACTTCAGACTAAGGAAAGCGAACAGTTTTCCCTGCTGGCAAAGGCCAAAGAAGAAATGTACAAGGCCCTCAACGAACGCCGCGCCGTCATGGACCGGGAATATGAAGAGCGCTTCTCCGATCTGCGCAAGAAAGAGACGGAACTGGAAGCGCGTTTTACGGAAAAAACCAAAGAGCGCCTTGAGACGCTTACAAAACAGAAAGAAGATGAATTAGACAACCTGACTCTGGAATTCGAGAATAAGAAAGCCGAGATGGAACGGCAGTATCAAACCAAGGAAAAGAGCCTTCATGCCGCCGCCTCCGAGAAAACAGCCCGCATAGAGGCCGAAGCCGGCCGCCGCGAAAAGGACCGCGCCGCGTTGGAAGAAAAGAGTCTGGCTAAGCGGCGCGAGGAGCTTGAACGCCTCATGCGGCAGAAAGAGACCGAGCTCGAAAAGCGCTATCTCCAGCTCTCCGCCGACCTCTCCGCAGGATTGGAAAAGGAGCGCGCCTACTGGGAAACCCATAAGCTTGAGGTACTGAATCAGGAACGCCAAACCATGCGTTCGGAATTTGAAAAGAAGGAGGCTCTGCTTACCCAGAAGCTGGATGACGAACTTTCCAAAAACAAGCAACAACGCCTGCGCCTGGAAGAAGAAGCCGCGTCCAAGAGAAATGAACTTGAGAATTCATATTATGGAGAAGTAGAGAAATCCAGAACCGCGCTGGCCAAGCTTCGCCTTGAGCTGGAAAACAAGATCAAGTCCAAGTTCGGGGAGCTGGAAGAGGAAAAGACCCGCCTCACCATGCTCATAGCCCAAAAGGAAGAAGAGTATGTGGCTCAGTACCAGAAGAAGGAAGAAGAACTCCTTAACTACTGGGGGAAAAAGCAGGATGAGCTGCAGCTCAAATATGACCGGGCTCTGAAAGCGGAAAAAGACAAGAAACAGTAGCGGCCAGAGCGTTATAGAGCGCACGTCGCCATCTCTAAAAAACAATACGCAAGCGCGTGCCATCATTAGTAGCGGCATGCATGAACGCCGCACAAGCTATATGGAAATAAACGATTTTGACGAAATATTAAAAGAAACCGAGCTGGACTCGGCCAAGATGATCTTACGCCTTACCTCCGAACTAAAAGAGAAGGATATGGAAGTGGCGGCATTGCGTTCAAAGAGCTTTGAAGAGATCCAGCGGAACAATAGGGCCAAGGAAACAGAGTTCGAAGCTCTGATACAAGGTCAGGAGGGGCGCATCAAAAAGCGCGAGACCGAGATAGCCAGACTGATAGTGGAAAAAGAATCCAGTCTGTGGCAAAAATACCAGGTCATGCTGGAAGAAGCTATCACAAAACATCGCACGGAACTTGAGGGGGAACGCGCCAGACTGAACGAAGAAGTGGCGCGTAAAGAAACGGAGATCCTGGAACAGAAAAAACACCTGCGTCTGGAAATGGAAGCCCTCTTCAAGAAATGGGAAACAGAACGCGAGGAAGATTTTAAAAACGAGCGAAAAACTTTCATAGAAGAACTCAAACTCGGCCGCGAAACCGCCCGCCAGGAAGGGGAGGGGCGGGCCAGGCAAATGGAAGAGCTCTGGAAGGAAAAGCTGGAGCAGAATATCGCGCAGATGACCGCCGCGCACCAGTTGCAACTGGAAGAGGCCAGGAGCCGGCTGCGCCAGGAACATCTGGCGGAGATAAAAAAGCTGAGCGACCGCCTTAATACCGAATTCTCTCAGAAAGAGCGGCAGATATACGAAGATTACACCAAGTGGCTTGCCGATAACAAGAAGCTGCTGGAAAACAGCTTTTCCCAACGCCTTTCCCAGGCCGAAACCGATTATTCGGCGCGTGTGACCTCCCTGGAGGAATCATTGCGGGAGATGGAGAGCGGGATTTCCGGCCGCCGGACGCAATGGGAAGAAAAATACTCCGAACTGAAAAAATCTTATTCCGAAAAAGAGGCGGCGCTGGAAATCCATAAAAAAGAAATTGAGAGCGCTCTGCTGACCTCCGAACAAGCGCTTAGCGGCAAATATGACAAACTTGAAAAGGAGTTGAGACTCAAATCTGATAAATTAAAAACAGACCTGGCCCGAAAGGAAAAGCTGCTGGAAAAGGAATTCGCCGAAAACTCTACGACCATGCAGGAGCAGTTTACCGCGCGTGAAAGACTTTTGAACGAGCGCGAAACTAAAATTTCCATCGAAAGGGAAGAGTTGAACCGTTTCCGGAACCAGGTGGCGGACACTATCCATCAGCGCGAAACGGAACAGACCAAGGCGTTTGAAGAGCGCTACACACTGCTCAAGGAATCCATTGAAGAATCAGCGCGCGTAAAAGAGCTGGGATTGACCCGTAAATATGAAGAAGCCCGGAAACAAGCCTCCATCCTTGCCGAACAGAAAGACTCGGCGCTGACCCGCGTCAGCGCCATCTCCCGCGATAACGAGGAGCTCAAACGCCTGATCGGAGAAAAAGAAACTTATCTAAGGCAGATGGAGGAGCAGGAACAAGCCCGCACCGCCCAACTTCACAAAAAATTTGAAGATGAATTTACGCTTAAAATCCAGGCCCTGCGCGCCCAGTTGGCCGCCGGAGAAGAAACCACCCGGAAAATTTTTGACGAACGCCTGCGGGCGGAAACCGTCAGATTAAACGAGCAATACCGCATAAAGGAGACGGGGCTCGCGGGACAGCGCGACCTGATGAACGCCCAAGCCGCGGAACTTGAAGGCAAATTTATGGAGGCCCTTAAGGCCAAAGAGAACGAAAACTCGGTAAACATCAAGAAAGCGATGGCGGTTTCCAACGCCCAGTTGGAAAACGCCAGAGCCTCTCACGCCCGGGAACTGGCTGAAGTCCGGAGCCGGTCGGAAGAAACTATTTCCACCCTTAGAGCCGACTTTGAGTCCCGCCTCAAAGAAAAGGACCTTCAGCATGAACAACAAGCCCAGGCAAGGGAAAAACTGGCCTTTGCGGCCGCTAAACATGAACTGGATTTGGAAAACAGAAAGACGGAAGAAATCCACCAATTGAAGATCCGCGACATGGAAACCCGTCATCACCTGCTTGAGCAGAACCTCAAGTTCGCCTTACAGACCAGGGACGCCGGCAAAGCGTTGGCATCCAAGCTGAAAGGGGAGATCGAACTTATTAACAGGAAACTGGAGGAAACGGAACAGGACAGACAAAGACTTATCCAGGAAAATCTCTCCAAAGCCAAGGACCTCCGACAGGAAATAGAAAAAGAGTTTATGGACAAACTGTCCGCCATAGAAAAAAATTACCTGAGCCAGCTGGCGGACGCCATCCGCAGCGGCGAAGATAAGGAAAAAACCAGTCAAACCGAATATTTTAAAAAACTGGAATTTATTAAAGAAGAGTACAATGCCAAGCTCGCCAGGCAGATAAAAGACCTGGAGGATGGGTCCAGGGAAAGAGAGGCCCGTATACGCGAAGCGCTGGAAGAAAGCTATAAGCTTAAGGCAAAAGCTTTGGCCACCCGCTACGAGCAGATGGAGCGTAATTACGCGGCCGCCCTTTCCGATAAAACCATGCAACTGGACAACGATCGTTCCATGGCTGAAAGCATTACCCGGCTAAAGTCGGAACTGGAAGCCCGCAATCGCGAGCTCAATTCCAAGATCCTGGAGCACGACACCCGTCTGGAAGAGGCTCAGAAGGCGCTGAGAAATTCTTACGCCGCCACCGTCAAGGAGCTGGAAGACGATCACCGCATGAAAACCGCACAGTTGGAGAATGAGCGCGCCAAGTTAAAAGGATTATTGGAACAGGAACAACGGCTGGTCACGGACCTGCAGAAACGCGAGGCGGCCCTCCAAGAAAATCATGCCGCAAAGGAAGCCGCCCTGATAAAAGAGTTCAGCCTTGCTAAGGAAAAACTGGAAAGCAGCTACCAGGCCAAACTAAAAGCCCTCGGAGAGAAGAAGTCCGGACAGTAAGGCGTCCGCTCAAATAATATATCCCCCCGCAAATTTTTTTAAAAATAATTCAATTGCAAAATCCGGGTTAATATTTATTATAATGATACTACCATGTCAATATTCGTCGCTAAAGAAGTATTCCTGACCAAAGGTATAGGGCGCCACAAAGAGAAACTCGCCAGTTTTGAGGAAGCCCTCAGAGATGCAAAGATTGCCAGATACAATCTTGTGCATGTCTCCAGCATTTTCCCCCCCCACTGCAAAGTGATCCCACGGCAGAAAGGCGTTGAGAGGCTGAAACCCGGCCAGATCCTGCACTGTGTGCTCAGCAGAAACGCGGTGAACGAAAACCACCGGCTCATCGCGTCCTCCGTAGGTCTTGCGATCCCGAAAGACCGCAGCCAGTACGGATACATCTCGGAACACCATACTTTCGGCGAAACCGACGAACAGACGGGCGAATACGCCGAAGACCTAGCCGCCCTGATGCTTTCCACCATCCAGGGGATTGAATTCGGCAGCGAAACCACCTGGGACCAGAAAGAAGAGATCTGGAAACTCAGCGGCAAGATCGTAAAAAGCACTAATGTGACCCAATCAGCCATCGGCATAGAAGGCGCCTGGACCACTGTGGTAGCTGCGGCCGTGTTCGTGTTTTAACAGCATTTAACGCAGTCAAGATCCGGGCCTCTCTGATGGGGCCCGGATTTTTAATAGAGCACCTGACATGAAACTTAAACTGAACAAAACACCCTTCCTCATAGACGAACCCTGCTCATTGGCGGACGCGCGCTTCCTTATTCTGCCGATCCCCTATGAGAAGACCACCTCGTACGGGAAAGGGACCGGGAAAGGCCCGGCCGCCATCCTGGATTCCTCCTGGCAGGTGGAATTCTGGGATGAGGAAGCTAAGAGGGAAGTATGGAAGGAAGGCATCGTGACCCTGGCCCCGTTCAACTGCAAGCAGGGAGAAAAGAGTTTTTTTAAAAATTTGGGAAAGGAAGTAGCGGGACTCCTGGCGATGTTCAACGGCATCCCGATATTCCTCGGCGGCGAACACAGCATAACCCAGGGGCTCCTGCCTCCTTTCCAGAAGAAATACAAGGATCTCTCCATACTGCATTTTGACGCGCACGCGGATCTGAGGCCGGAATATGAAGGTTCACCCCACAGTCACGCCTCGGCCCTTTACCCGGCGTCCCGGACCACGAAGACCGTACAGATAGGAATACGCAGCGTCTCCCAGGACGAAGCGCGGTTCACGAACTCCGGCAAAGTCAGGACTTATCTCATGCACGAGAACCTGAACTTCGCGAAACTGGAGAAAAACATCCTGAAAGCCCTGTCGGACACGGTCTATCTGACTATCGATGTGGACGGGTTCGACCCCTCGGTCATGCTCGGCACAGGCACGCCCCAGCCCGGCGGCTTCATGTGGTACGACGCCCTGAAACTTTTCAAGGTCGTTTGCAAAAAAAAGAAAGTGGTGGGGATAGACGTGGTGGAAGTAGCCCCCATCAAAGGCTCCCCTATCACGGAATTCAACGCGGCCAAACTGGTCTACAGACTGATGGGCTACCTCAGCTGATTTGGCGGGAATACTTTACGCCGGCGGCTGCCAGTTCGGGGTCCTGCCGGTGTCACCCATCCCATTATACCCGCCGGCAAAACCCCAGCAACTTTCAAAAATATAAATATAATTTGCCCCGCCCAAATCGTACCACCGCAGGTGAACGAATTCTTCGGACTAGTAGGAATCCAGCTTTTCGAACTCGGAGACGGTCTTTTTTACGAAGAGGTGCTCAAGGTCGCGGCTGTAGGCGAAAGGCCCCTTCGGCCAGTCCAACGCCAGTTTCACGGCCGTCTCTATATCGTGCTCGGAAGCCATGATCTCAGAAGCCAGGATCTTGGCTTCCTCTATCATGGGCCTTAGAAGCTCGGAGAAAATCTCTTCTTTGGAAACTTTTTTAAGCCCAAGGTATTTAACGATATTTGGAAGTATCGGATTTTCCCCCACTATCATTCCATCCTCGTAGATGTAAAAACCGATGGTGGACTTCCTGCCCAACTGTCCGTACTGTACAAGGCGCATTTCCATGGCGGACGGGGTAAGCCGCTCGGGCTTGCCCAGCGCCTCGTAAATATCCCGTGTGGCCTTATAGTCTCTATCCAGCCCCACGAAGTCCACGGCCTCGAATGGGCCCGCGGGCATACCGCCCACTTCCTTGAAAGCGGCATCTATCTCGTGCGGCGAGCCCTTGCCCGCCTCCAGTAATTTAAACGCGCTAAGAATGAAAGGCCTGAACAGGCGCTCCACTATCTGCCCCGGATTATCCTTTACCAGCACCGGAGTCTTTTCTATCTTCCTTAAAAGATTCACAGCGGCATCCAGGTACTCGTCTTTGGTGGCATCCAGCCTCACCAATTCGACCAGGGGGTTGGATCGCACCGGCTGCACAAAATGAAAGCCCAGCGTCCTTTCTTTGGGAAGCTCGGTATTCTCTATGAGCGTCTTTAAAGGCTGAACGGCACAGGAAGCCGCGATAACGCAATTGGGATCTATAAAATCCTTGAGCTTGGAGAAAGCGAACCGCCGCTCATCTATATCCTTGGTCAGCGTCTCAATAACTATGTCGGCGCCCTTGAATTTTGACAGGTCCTGGATTCCCTCTATGTTCGCCATCAGGTTTTCCTTTCCGGCCTTGCGCATAGACCAGCATATTTTAGCCATGGCGATGTTAAGACTATCCTTAAAATCGTCGTAGATGCGCACCTGGTAGCCATGCTTCAGAAAAACCTCCGCGAGCCCCGTACCGCCGGTATTGGCGCCCATTATACCGATAGCGATTATCTCCATTTTAAAACTCCTTTCCTCAGGCCGCTGGTTTTCCCGCCCCCGCCGCCTGAACCTTAAATTCACATCAATTTAACTTCCTCCAGGCGCACCAGGCCTTCTTTGTTAAGCACTATCCTGATGCGGTCGTAGCGTATATTTTTCTGCCCCTGCGCGTCCGTGTAGAGATACTTCATAACCATGTTCACATGATAGACTCGCGCGCAGGGAACGATACGGATCCGGCCGTTGGCCGGATCGATGCATGAATAATCAACGCTGGAGTCATCGGCCTGAATTATAAAATCCTGAATATTAAACCGCATAATATCATTAAGATCCTTACGCCGGTCATGCGCCTCCAGTATCTTCTTAGGATAAAGAATGATCTCCTTTTTATACTTAAATACGCGCTCCGGCTTACCGTCCTCGTCTATGGAGGTGATATTGTCTATCTTGCGGATGCGGGAAATATCCGGCGGCACGGCCTCTTCCGATATAAACGTAAAGGCCTCTTTAAGGACGCCTATCTTTTTTAAATTTTCCGGATCAAGGATCTTTATCTCGCGGTCGGAAAACCAGCGCGTCAGGTTCCTGGAAAACAGGAGCTTCAGCCAGTCCTTGATGCGGTCTTTAAAAATATAGCTGGTAACGATCACCAGCACGAACGGCACGCTGTTAATGGTGTACCGATTCTGGGCATAAATGGTGGCCAGCACGGCGAAGAGCATAGCCAAACCGGCCGCCAGACCGAAAACGAACTGGGTAATCGTCTGTGATTCATCCAGCTCTGTCTTGAGATACAGCACGCTCGATATAAATTTCTTCAATACGCCGCGGCGGTAAATTATGACCTCATTATTCTCGTTTTCCCTGAGTATGGACGGATAGTTCATGGCCGCCCTGTAGCGGCCCTGGGAAATTACAAGCGCGGAGAGCTCCGCTTCCACGTTGTCTCCCGCCAGTGCCGCCTTATTTTTACGCACGGACTCCAGGAGCAGGGTCAGATATTCCTCCAGGATCAGACTAAGGTATTCGTCTAAAAATGTGAACGTCTCCCTCAGTTTTATCGGCACTGCCGGATCCATGACCTCCGCTTTGAGAGCGCTTATCTGTCCGCTCAAATATTTAAGATCCGTCAGGAAATTCTCAAGCCCCTCCCCAACGAACATTTTTTTATCATGCTCCCCGGCCTGCGGGGCATAGGTTTCCAGGCCCGCCATAAAGATCTTAACGTGGTCCCGGATCTCGCCCCGTATCACACAACCCAGCAATTTAAATTCCTCATATGCCAGTTCCACAAGTTTAGGGTCCTTGTCCCCTGAAAGAAACCGGGAGAGATTTTCTTTTACCCTGTTCAGCGGCGAAGTGGAGAGTTTAGGATCGCAAAGCTTGGCCAGACTTATCTTGGGCGTCTTGAAACGTATATACCGCTGGTTATTGTTATAGAAATCCTCTTTTGTATAGGTCCTGGGGCCGATATTAAGAGCGCGCGGCACAAAGAAATAGCTTTCCAGCTCATAAACCGTATGAGAGGAGGCTGGAAGTTCCAGGTCCAGCTTTATCTCAAAACGATGCCGGTCATGCAGCGTTATTTTGGAATCAAAAATATCATTATGCTCATCTATCATATATTGGGTCCCGGCCTGATTGGGTTACCGCATGCGGCTTACATGCTTATCGGAAAGTTGTGACGCCGGCACGCTCTCAAGCTTGCTTATCGGGATGATACTTTTCATGCGCGGCTTTTACCCCTGATTTTTCCACGTGGGAGTATATCTGCGTGGTGTTCAGGCTCGCGTGCCCCAGCATCTCCTGAACGGAGCGCAGATCGGCCCCCGCCTGCACCAAATGCGAGGCGAAAGTGTGCCGGAACAGGTGCGGGTGCAACGGTATGGCCACATCCGCCTCCTTCCCCAGTTTCAGGATATCCTTCCAGAGCTGCACGCGGCTTATTTTCTTCCCGGAACGGTTCAGAAAGATCTCCGCGTCGGCATTTCCACCGCCGAATTTGGCCTGGCGCAATTCCATGTACTTCTGTAAAGTCTCAATTGCCGCCTGGTGCACCGGCACAAGGCGTTCCTTGGCGCCCTTCCCGAACACACGCAACCAACCCTGCTGAATATTTACGGCTTCAAGACGCAGGCTCAGCAGCTCGGAAATGCGCAGGCCCGCCGCATACAGAAGTTCTATGGCCGCGACCGTCCGCATCCTGGCGAAATTATCCCGCGCGGGATAAGTCAAAAGTTTTTCCATATCCCGTCCCGACAGGAACTGCGGCACCAGCTGCGCCATCCTTGGGGCCTTAAAATTATGCGTCGGATCCACGGAGAGTTTCCCCTCCAGCATCAGGAATCTGTAAAAAGAACGCAAGGCTTCGGTCTTCCTGAAGATGGACGAGCTTTTAAGCTTCTTATCCGCCTTCAGCGTCCAGAGATATTCCTCTATAAAATGCGCGTCCACGGTAAGCGGATCCTTTCCCAGGCCCGCGCAATACGCCAGGAAAGCGCTGAAATCTCCGGCGTAGGCCAGGCAGGTGTTCCTGCTCAGGCCCCGCTCAAGCGTGAGATATCTGTAAAAATCCGCGGCCGGCGGCTCTAATTTTTTCATGCCTTGCTATGGATATCCGCCTTGGACGGACAAAGTCACCGGCAATTTTCCTCAGCCTACTTCCTTACGGCCTTTTCTTTTTTTTGTTCTCCGGATTGAGCTTCATTGCGCGGCGAAGCCGGCCCCGACTTTCCGGCGGTTTTCCCGTCCGTCTTTTCAGCCGGAGCCGCCATACCGGGATTCATAAAGCGGGAGCGCAACTCGGTCTCGATCTCTTTGAATTTATCCGGATTCTGTTTTAAATAGGCCTTGGCGTTCTCCCTGCCCTGCCCCATACGCTCGGTCTTATATATGAACCAGGTGCCTGTTTTCTCTATTATACCGGTCTCAACTCCCATATCCAGGATGCACCCTTCCACGGAGATGCCCACCCCGTTGACCATTTCAAATTCCGCCTGCCGGTATGGCGGGGCGACCTTGTTCTTGACCACTTTCACGCGGATGCGAGCGCCGGTAACGACATCCCCCTGCTTGATAGTTTCTATCTTGCGGATATCCATGCGGACCGAAGAATAGAACTTAAGCGCCAGGCCGCCGGGAGTGGTTTCGGGACTGCCGAACATCACCCCTATCTTATGCCTGAGCTGATTAATAAAAATGACGGTGGTTTTAGTGGTGGCCATAATGGAGGTAAGCTTGCGCAGGGCCTGGCTCATCAGCCGCGCCTGCAGGCCCATGTGCTGATCTCCCATCTCACCCTCTATCTCCGCCCTGGGAACGAGAGCCGCCACCGAGTCTATCACAATAAGGTCCACCGCTCCGGAACGGACCAGTTTTTCGGTTATCTCAAGCGCTTGCTCGCCGGAGTCAGGCTGGGAGATAAGCAGATTGTCTATATCCACTCCGAGACGTTTGGCGTACATAGGGTCGAGAGCGTGTTCGGCGTCTATAAAAGCAGCCGTCCCTCCACGTTTCTGGACTTCGGCCAGAATATGGAGCGTCAAAGTGGTCTTGCCGCCGGCTTCAGGGCCATATACCTCTATAACGCGGCCGCGGGGCAGGCCGCCTATGCCCAGCGCCAGGTCAAGCGATAACGCGCCGGTGGGAAGCGCCTCTATTTTTATCCTGGCCGATTTTTCGCCAAGCAGCATTATGGCTTCCTTGCCATAGCTTTTCTCGATCTGCGACAGCGCCATCTCAAGCGCTTTATCTTTTTCTTCTTTACCCATATTCATAGCCTCCTGCTGGTTTGATGCGCCGGATCAGTTTTCGAACCGCCGGCCTACCCGTATATTGTAATACCGGACCCCGACAGCGTACTGTCGGGTTGTTTTCGCTATTTACAACTATTTTCAGCCGATCCTTCGGGCGCCCGGCGCATATAATTGGAAAATAAATTTATACTATAAATATTATAACAAAAGCCGCCCGCCATCTTTTTTTATATGGACACAAAACAGGAGTTTTTGATACGACTTACTGCGGGATCTAAAAATTACGTTTTGGAGCGGGCTTGCCTCCGAAGCGGAAGGTGAAGGAACCGCGATGAACCTTTCCGAGATCGCCCATGGGCGAGAAGGCATAATCAATAAGATAGGTCCCGGAATCCAGGCCCAGCCCCAGGGCCGCACCGGAACCTTTGGCCCCGGCAGTAGTTTTATATCCGCCTCTTATCGAGTAAGCGGTTTTACCATAGTAGAGCATCGTGCAATCAAGACCGAAGTTGGCGTAAACGCCGGCGTCTTTCATACTGTTTATGTCGGCAAATAATGAAACATCCTTGCGAATATTGGTATCCGCGTCGAACCGGAACAGATACTGCCCGCCGAGCTTGAGATTGAACGGAAGAGAATCGGCTACTTCGTTGAATTTCAGTTTAGTTCCGATATTCTGCGCCGCGAAACCGAGCGTGAGCGCATCCGGGATAACCGCGTATTTTATCCCGGCGTCACCGGCGGTCGCGGAAGCGGTGTTGGTGTCCAGTTTGCTTGAAATACGTTTAAGCCCCAACCCTAAGTTCACCCCCGGACCTAATTCCAGGCTGTAGCCCAGAATCACCGCCATATCCCGGACCACATATTCGTCCGCAAGCTCGGCCCCGAACTTGTTGTATTGCGCTGTCGGAGGTACGTAAAAATAGCTGAGGCCGAGACCGAGAACTCCTCCGGAGACTTTTTGCGCCAGCGCCAGATTTGAATAACCGGTCTCCATTATCCATTTTATATAGGAAACCGAAAATTCGCTGCCGGATACGTCGGCAAGCCCGGCCGGGTTGTAAAACAGGCTTTGGGCGCCGGCGGACACGGCGCCGGTTTCCCCCAGGGCGGAAGCCTTCGCCCCCGCGCTTATGCGCAGGAATTGCGCCCCGGAAACGCCTTCGTTGCCGGCGGCAAAAAGGCGCCCGGCCGCCAGGAACAGCGAGAGCAGCGAAAAGGCGCAGAATTTGAAGATACAAAACATTCTCATTTTATTATGGTGATCCGGCCGCTGCATTTATCGCTGGAATTATCCTTATTGGTTATAACGTAAAAATAGAGTCCGGAAGCCACCCGCGATCCGTGCTTATTTCTGGCGTTCCACAAAAATCTTCCGGCGCCGGCCGCCGGGTCCAGGTCGGCCACAAGGATTCCGGCAACGCTGAAGATCCGGATATTCGTCCTCTGCGGCAAGGGCTCAAAGACGATCCCATCTCCGAAAACGGACTGGTCAAAGTCCCCGCCGCTGCCCGGCTTGTAAGGGTTGGGGTAGGCGATAGTGTTTGAAAGCGTCCCGGCAAGCGGGATATAGCTCCCCAGCGCGTAATATGAAAAGTGCGGAATATCGGCGTAAACGGTCTTGGCCGCCCTATCCACTACGGAAGAATTTACCGGCTGCCATATGAGAGCCTGGGCATCCAGAGTGAAGACCCTCAGCGTGCCCACCTCTATCTGCGGGGAGGAACCGTCTATTATACCGTCGTTATTGGAATCCTGGTAAGTGAAGGTCAGCCTGACCGGACTATTGAAATTACCGGTAAAAGGCTGGATCTGGGGATCATAAAAATGAAGCTCTATGACCGCGCCCCCCATCAGCTTGCTCGGGGACAGCTTGGCAAGAGCGGTGTCCAGGTCCGATTTCGGATTACCCACCGGATTGGCGGCGGCGTCGGTACTGATATAGATATATCCGTCCGGAGCCGAACCGGGAGGCAGATCCACAGTGACCTGGCCTACGCCCGGTATAACACCGGTCGCGCTCTGGGTCACGATGGCCGTGGAATAAACAATCGCCAGATCGGACGGGACGTCCAGAGTCCGGCTTGTCCCACCGTGCGTAGAACTGGAGAGAGAAACAAACCCGTCCCCGTTATAGCCGCTTATCGAGTAATAGTAGGTGGTCGCATAGCTCAAGCTCGAATCGGTAAAAGAGGTTGAAACAAAAACATCCGCCCAGCTTTTAAGCGTGGTCCAGACGGAACGGTCGACTGAGCGGTCTATCTTATATCTGGAACTGCCGTTGGCCGTCCAACCGACGGTCAGGGAATGGCCGCCGGCCGTTGAAACCGTTACGTTGTCCGGCGGATTGGCCAGCGTAAAAGTGGTGGTGGAGGAGAAATCCCCCTCGCCGTACAAAGTCACGGAGCGCACCCTTCGGGAATACGCGGTATTGGCGCCGGGAAGATTTGTCTCGGCCCAGAACGTAACGGAAGCGGCCAGCCCCGACGCGATTATCCCGTCGGTGGAAGTGTAGAGGTTAAATGTCTGAACGCCGGCAACGTCGTTGGTCCACGACCAGGTTATAGCTTCTGTGCCTACGGCCACGCCGTAAAGCGTAGGAGACCTGTGCAGCGTGGCCGTGCTTCGCACAAAACTGTAGTCCCTGCGGTTGCCGTCCGTGGCGGATGAGAGACCGATGGTCTGTATTCCTAATTTATTAACAGCTCCGATCCTGTAAGAATAAGTGGTGGTGGGAGTGAGCCCGGTATCGTTATAATGGCTGCCGGTCACGCTGGAAACGAATACCCACGGACCTCTTTCCCCTAAATTCGTAGATCGCTCCACCCTGTATGCCGTAGCCGGCACTTCCGGCTCCCTCCACCAAATCCCGACGGTCCGGGCGGTGACGGTATCGAAAGAAACATCGTTGGGCGGCGTGGCGAAGGTAGCGCCGGTGGCGTTTATGGTAGGACTTACTCCGCATTTATACCGATAGTTGTCGTCGGGATAGTTGGGGTCGCTCGCAAAGTCCGGGTCCGTTTGCGACGTCCATATATAACGCGTATGCGTGCTGTTCGTTATAAGGTAATCAAGAGCGTACTGGCTGCTGGATACCCCGGGCATAAAAGCGACCGCATGCAGGTAATAGAGCTGATTAACCGAATCATAGAGTTGCTCCGCTATGGTGTAGCCGGAGATATAAGACGGGTTCCTGTAATTGGTGGTGGACCAGGTAAAATCCAATGACGTGTCGGTGTACGGGAGGGCGGCAAAATTCGAAGGCGAGTGGGGAGAGGTTATCACCCTGTAAAACATACTGTGGGCAAACGGGTTCAGGCCATTGGCCGGGGTCGGCTCCCCATCGCCGTTGATCGCCCCCATCCGCAGATCGTACTTGGTATTGTCCGTCAACCCGCTCACGGTGTGCGGCGCCCCGGAAGCTGTTTCGGTGCTTAATCCTATCGCAAAATCAGCGGTGGTGGTGTACTCCACTATATATTGGGCGGCCTCCGCGGCGGCTAAGCGGGGCACCCAGGTGAGCTTGACTGAATTTTCATAAATGTGCGAAACAGGGTAAGGATCCGGGTCAAAATACACCACGGTACAGGTAGCTGGGGCGATGGCATAAGTGTATTTTTGGGATATCGGACTTTTTAGGCTTTCAATTAAGCCGACCGCCTTTATCCAGCGCGTGTGCCGGGAATTGGCGGCGGTGATAGTGCCGCTGTCCACAAAAGTTTCAGTCCAGGAATTGGCGGTATCCCCCGGCACGAAAGTTACCGCCACCCCATCATAATCGTCCGACGGCAGAGCATCGTCGCTGGTGGTGGTGGAGCGGTAGAACCGGTAACCGGTTATGCCGGTGCCGGTGAATGTGCCTGTGGACCAGCTCCATTGGATGGTATAAGACGAGAGGGCCACCGCACTCACCGCACCGGGAGTAAGCGGAGGAGTGGTGAAGGTCCGGGTGGCGCTGTATACGCCGGGAGTCAGCTCGTTGTCGCCGTTTATGGCCCCCATCCTGAGCATATAGTTCTTGTTGCTTAAAAGCGGTATGGTCTGCCATGGAATGAAAGACGCCCTATTATGGACATAATCCACTCCGCCGTTGGTGGAACCCTGGATCTCATACGCCGCGGCCCGGCTGTACAACCAGGTCATATACGCACCGGTAGCCGTAACCTGGTCATAAGTGAAGGTGGCCGGCGGGAGCGCGTACGTGAATTTGTCTATGTGTTCGGAGTCACTTCCCTCGTCCGCTCCATCGTACGCGGTAAGCCACCTGGTTTCCTGCCTGTTGGCATCAAGCCCGGCATCTATATAAAAACTGGTATCCGGCGCCAGGGTTATATGGTTTGAAGTAGTGGCGGAGTGCAGGTAATAGCCGTCAATGCCTGAACCGGTGAATGTGCCGGTGGACCAGCTCCACTGCATGCTGTGGGTGGAAACCGCAACAGCGTTGAAATCCGAAGCGACCCCGGACACCGGGGAAGAGCGGCGCAAGACTCTTTTTGAAGTTTTTGATACCGCCGCATAGGCGGCATGCTCAAAACAGGAAAGAAAAATACAGGAAAGAAGCAGGGCTGAAAAAATTTTAAGGTTTTTTATAAACATCAGCACTTACCTTCAAACATGCGTAAAAAACGCCATCGTGGGTAGCCCAGCGCATGAGCTCTAAAATTAATGCTGCCCCCCAAGCGATGACATTAACCTGAAAAATGCAGTTGCATTTTTCCCCTTCGCAGTACTCAGTGGCCGCTTCGCGACGGATACGTCCTCGTTAATTTCCGCGCATAGCGCTGAAAATTAACGACCCGCCGCTGCGGGGAATCCTGCATTTTTTTGCGCCGCCGGTTTACCAATGGAAACCGGCTTGAATTGCAGGATTCAGGTTGAAACTGATTATAGCAATTTCACGCCTATTGTATAAAACACCCGCGGCAGGGCACATTCCGAACGCTATTGCCTGGCATAAGTTGAACCATGCAAATCAATGAATACCGCGAATCCGGGCCCTTTAATGGACTTAAATTTTTCCGTGTTTCCGGATGTTGTAAAGTATTCCGCGCCCGGATGCCCAGAAATAAAGTTATTGCCGGCCAAGTTCAGCGCCATTTCTCCTACTGAGCTTTCCCTGTTAAGTTGAAGCGTTGGCCATCCGTATTCGGAACGAAACAAGGAGCGAAGAAGCGCGGCATAGCTGGGCTATGTAAGCGATTCGCGACGCAGTTGCAGCCCGAATACGGCTGGCCCCCAGGGGGAGGCTCATCTTTGGCCGGCTGTTTCGTCGCTCTTCCTCAATGTAGCGCTGCTACACCATCGTCATCGCTCCTAACATCCGGCTCAAACCTAAGCCTCCAGCGTTTCAACTTAACAGGGAAAGCTCAGTAAAAGGCCGTTCTTATCTTTTCCCCCGTTTCTCCTGGCCCTTCCGGGGCTTGACGCGCCATTGCGTTTGCAGTTGCCGGGGCTTATCCGCCAGGGACAGGTCTATTTTCCCCTCCACGGTATCCACGGCGTCCACGATAACCTTCACTTTGGCTCCAGGCTTCAGATTCGTTACGCGAAGCATCCCCTCCGCGCCGGTATCCCCAAGCAGCACGAACGTGCCGCTCTCGATAACGGATGTCACGGTCCCGTCCATCACGGCGCCGATCCGCCCTTTAAAGAGCTCGGCGCGCATGAGATCAACCGCTTTATGTTCCGAGTCCGACGCCGCGCGCTCGCGCTCGGAACAATGCGCGCCCGCGGCGGCCAGCGGAAGAGCTCCGTGGTTCTCTTTTTTTCCGCACAGCAAAGCTTTAACAGCCCTGTGCGCCATAAGATCCGGATATCTCCGGATCGGAGAGGTGAAATGGGCGTAAGCCCTGGCGGCAATGCCGAAATGCCCGGCCGATTCCGGCGAGTAAACCGCCTGCTTCATACTGCGCACAATAAGGGAATTTATGATATTCGCCAGCGGGTGTTTCTCCGCCGCTTCCAGCACATCCTGCAGGGCCTTATGAGTATCCATGCCGAGCAGGCCTCCGGCCGACAGCCCCAGTTCGCCCAGAGTTTTTGCCAGCGTTTTCAGTTTGAGCGGGTCCGGCACATCGTGGCGGCGGTGCAGGAACGGCATTTTAGCGGCCATGAGCTCGGTAGCTATCGCCTCGTTAGCCAGAAGCATAAATTCTTCTATCAGGCGGTGGCTCTGAAGCCTGGGACGAAGCGTCACGCGCAGCGGCTTGCCGCCGGCATCTGTTTCAACCTTATACTCCGGAAGATCGAAATCCAGCGCGCCCCTGTCTACCCGCCGCGTGTACAGCACAGCGGCCAGCGCGCCCATGCGTTTCACGGCCTCGGCCGCCGCCTTTGGGACCGCGGCGGCTTTTCCCCCGTCCAAAAGCGTCTGCACTTCCTCATAGGTGAACCTCCGGCAGGAACGGATAACGGTAGCCGCCATGCGCCGTTTCACCACCTTGCCGGAAGAATTAACGTCCATAAACACCGACACCGTAAGCCGGGGCTGATTCGGCACAAGACTGCAAAGATTGTTCGAGAGTCCGGGCGGCAGCATCGGCACGACCCTGTCCGGCAGATAAACGCTTGTGGCGCGCGAATACGCCTCTTTATCCAGCGCCGAACCCGCCTTCACATAGTATCCCACATCAGCTATATGGACGCCAAGGCGGACCAGACCGCCGGTCTGGGGTTCGATAGATACGGCATCGTCAAAATCCTTGGCGTCGGCCCCGTCTATGGTGACGACAGGGAGATGAAACAGTTCCTCCCGGCCCGCCCACTGCGACGGTTCGAGCTGCACCCCGAACGCTTCGCTTTGCGCCAGCGCGTCCTTAGGGAATTGTTCGCTGAAACCGCGCTCCCGCAGAAGCGAAGTTATACGCGCGCGCACATCATCAGGCCCCCCAAAAACCTCTATAACGGAACCGGCGGCGCAGACGGTCTCCGTAGGCCAGCGCGTAACCTGAAGTACCGCGAAAGCGCCTTCTTCCGGAAGCACTTTAGGCGCGAAAGCGGTTACCTGTGCCGGCGGCGCGTTCCCCTTTTCCGGAGACAAGACCCACCCGCGCGGAAAATGTTTAAGGACGCCTACCAGGGAAGTGCGGGCGCGCTTCAGCACGCTTACTATCTCTCCGCAAAAACGGCCGTTTTGCTCGCGGCGCACGCGCGCCCGGACACGGTCCCCGTCCATGGCGAGGTCAAGCCCTTTTCCGCGCAGGAACACATCGGAACCGCCTTCGGCTTCGGTAAGCAGAAAAGCGAAACGCCCATGATGCTGGATAACGCCCTCCACTATGGCTTCCCGGTTCTCGGCGGCCGGACGACGCTGATGTCTTTTCCAATGTTGTTTCATGATTTATCCTGAAACTTTTCCTCTCAAATAAAATTTAAATTAAAGATCTGCGCCGGCGCCAAGGGTCTGCTCCATCCCGACACTCCGGCGGGCTTCCTGACTATGATACAACAAAGTAAGCGCTTTTTGGCTCTTAATAAGCGCGGCGCGCCAAGCGGGAGTAAAAAACCGCATACGATCTCCAACGCCGGTCCACGAAAACGTTTCCCCGGCAGGCTCCCAGATCTCGGCCATTTCCACAGAAGCAATAAAGCCGGATTACGCCATGCCTTAGAGAGGATTAATACTGTGTGAATCCTTAATTTTAAGATACTTTCAGCATGTAGAATATGGCGGATAAAGGTTATACAATTTTGACATGAAAAACTCCGGCTATCGGACGACCATAGGGAAAAAAGTCAGACATGAACGACTGCGGCACGGCTGGTCCCAGGAAGAATTGGCCGAAAAGGCGGAGGTGCATCCCTCATTCATCGGCCAGATAGAGCGGGGCTTGAGGTCCGCGAGTTTTCAGACGCTGGAGCGGTTAAGCGGCGTTTTGGGCGTTCAACCGGCGGACTTTCTCAGGGACGCGCCGGGCATCAAAGTTCAGAACAAACCCTATCCTATCGAGCAGAAGATAATTAATTTGCTGAAAGGCTGCTCCTCATGCGAGCAGCAGGTCGTATATCAAACCATCAAACACCTGCTCCGGCAACGACGAAAACTCTCAAAATAGCGCCATTCGTTAATCGACCTTTCCTCCTAAACCAGGCCGCTGCTTTAGACCCGAACCAGCATCCTGACGCCGGCGATTGCGCAGGGGGCGCTAGTGTAGTGTCTCGCAAATCCCTTTACTTTTGACTGGCCGGGTTTGGAGCGAAACAAGGAGCGAAGAGCGTGGCATAGCAACGCTATGTAAGCAATTCGCGACGCAGTTGCAGCCCAAAA